>Ga0154716_1122_pt9 | contig 25242 bp, 17 predicted proteins | sample Rifle2008BG16ft_FD_105724 | JGI IMG/M metagenome (GOLD analysis project Ga0154716, IMG submission 105724) | Anaeromyxobacter sp. RBG_16_69_14
ACAACAGGAGAACGAGACCGTGACGAGAACACTGTATGCCTCCATCCTCGGTATCCTGCTCGTCCTCTGTCCGTGCACCAGCCGCGGCGCGCCTGAAGTGGGGGCGAGCACGCAGGCCTCCGCGAATGGCGTGAACGCCACGCTCACGCTGACGACGGACTGGGGGTCGGGCTACTGCGCCGACGTCACCCTGCAGAACACGAGCGCCGCGGCGGTCACCTCCTGGACGGTCGTCGTCGATCTCAACCAGGGCACCCTGTCACAGCTCTGGAACGGGGTGGTCACCCGGAGCGGCACCCAGATCACGGTCAAGCCGGCCGGCGCGTGGAACAGCACCCTCGCGCCCGGCGCAGCGCAGCCCGTTTTCGGATTCTGCGGCAGCGGGGCCGGGGCGAGCTACCAGCCGACGCTGGTGTCTCTCTCGATCGACGGCGCATCGGGCGGGGAACCGAGCGAAGCCGCCTTCGCCATCGCGGCGAGCCCCGCCACCGTGGCGGTGAGCCAGGGAGCGAGCACCACCAGCGCGATCTCCCTCATCCGGACGGGAGGCTTCGCCGACAGCGTGGTGCTGAGTGCCAGCGTCCTGCCCAGTGGTGTGACGGCCAGCTTCGACCCGGCATCGACCACGGGCGACAGCTCCACGCTGACCCTCACCGCCTCCGGCACGGCGGCGACGGGCACCGCGGCGCTGACCGTCACCGCGACGGGCGGCGGTCTCACTCGCAGCGCGTCGATCAACCTGACCGTGAGTAGCGGCTCCGCCAGCACGTGCGGCACGGTGACCAACAACCCCTTCGGCGACTGCAAATTCTCTTGGGGAGCTCCGGACGACGGCAGCAACTCATCGTACCTCAGCTTCGTCTCGGGCTGGATCGGCTACGAGACGCGCGGCGGTCTCGATGCGGCCCTGGCGACCAACGTCGCTTGCGACGGCTGCAGGCTCGCCAAGGCGGTGGCTTCCACGAAGGCCATGGCAGTCTTCTACACCTACTTCATCGGCTTCCAGGCGAACTACATGGGCGGATTTGGCGACTGCAATGTCGATCACGACGGGCACAACCTGTGCACCGATGGCGCCCAGTGGATCCGGGACAACCGCGCGCTCATCGTCAACATGTACGGGGAGTACGCCAAGAAGGTTCACGCAGCCAGCCCGAACAAGCCCGTCATCTGGTGGCTGGAAGGTGACTTTGTCCAGTACTCGTACTCGGATCAGAGTAACCCCTTGAGCTACGCGGAGCTCGGCGCGCTGGCGCGAGACATCACCTGCGCCATCAAGTCGAACCAGCCGAACGCCGTGGTCGCCATGAACCACTCACCGTGGATTTCCAACGACCAGGCCAACGGATTCTGGGGCGCCCAGCCGCTGGACGTGCTCGATCTGGTCTGGGTCCAAGGCGCCGGCGACACGGACACCTTCGTCAACTCGGGCACTTATAACGCTGCCACCGCCAACTTCGGCTGGCTGCACAGGAAGACGGGCAGGAAGATCATGGCCGAGACGAGCTTCGCCGGGAGCGGCTCTGCCGATCGCTGGTCCACCACGACCGCGGCCAACATCAATGCGCGGATCGCCAACGGTGTCATCGGAGTGCTCGTCAACAACCCGGGGGCGAGCTACCAGTCGGCCACCGACACGCTAGGCCCCTCCCTGAGCTCCACATGCAACTGAGCGCACCGCGCTTCGACCGCTCGTTGCAGGCTGGGATGGCTCACCTCAGCGCAGCGGCCCGGATTCGCGTCCAACGACAAGGAGTGAACATCATGAGAAGGCGCAGCTTCGCGACGATGGGTACCCTCTTCTTGTTGCTCGGCGCATGCAACGGCGGACATGAACCGCAGTCCGCCCCCGGCACCAGCACCGGCACCAGCGCGGCCCCTCTGTCGACGAACGGCGTGGAGGCGACCCTCAACCTCCAGTCGGACTGGAACACCGGGTACTGCGCAGAGGTCGCGCTGAAGAACACGAGCGCGGCGCCGGTCACCTCGTGGACCGCCGTCGTCGATCTTCACCAGTCGACCCTCTCCCAGATCTGGAACGGGATCGCCACCCAGAGCGGCAGTCAGATCACGGTCAAGCCGGCCGGCGCCTGGAACAGCACCCTAGCGCCCGGCGCGTCGCAGGTCGTGTTCGGATTCTGCGGCAGCACGACGGGCTTGAACTACCGGCCGACGCTGGCCTCGCTCGACGTCACGGGGGGATCGAGCGGTGGCGGGGTCACGAGCTACACGCTCACCGTAGCCGCCAGCGGCAACGGGACGACCAGTCCCGCGGCGGGGGCGCACACCTATGCCTCGGGCACGTCGGTAGAGGTCAGCGCGACGCCGGCGAGCGGCGCCACGTTCACCGGCTGGAGCGGGGCAGCGTCCGGCACGGCCAACCCCGTGACGGTCGTGATGGACGCGAGCAAGGCCCTCACCGCCAGCTTCTCGGGAGGCGGAGGCGGAGGCGGTGGTGGCGATGGCGGCGGCGTCGCGGCCGACAGGCTCACTGGCGTCAACTGGTTCGGCTTCGAGACGGGCAACTTCGTGCCGCACGGTCTGTGGACGCGTGACTACAAGTCGATGCTGAAGGAGATCAAGGACCTCGGGTTCAACGCCCTGCGCCTGCCGTGGTGCAACGACATGCTGGCGGCGACCCCGAACGGCATCCAGATCAGCGCCAGCGGGGTCGACGCCTACACCGGCCAGGCGGGCCTCAACGTCGATCTCCAGGGCCTGACCTCGATCCAGGTGATGGACAAGATCCTCGACGAGTGCCAGCGCCTCGGCCTGAAGGTCATCCTGGACAACCACTCGCTCGCGCACGACGGCCACTCGAACGAGACGCTCTGGTACTCCAGCACGTACTCGGAGGCGAAGTGGATCCAGGACTGGACGTTCCTCGTCGACCGGTACAAGAACAACACGACGGTGGTCGCGGCCGACCTCAAGAACGAGCCACACGGCAACACGGGCTCGGGGATGAAGCCGCCCGCGACGTGGGGCTACGACGAGCCGGGTTATGGCACGACCGACTGGCGCAGGGCGTCGATCACGGCCGGTCAGGCGATCCTGGCGGTGAATCCCAACATCATCGTCGTCGTCGAGGGGACGGAGCAGTACGGGACCGACTACACCTGGTGGGGCGGGAACCTGGCGGGCGTGGCCGACTACCCCATCACCACCAGCGAGATCCCGGCCAAGAACCTGTGGTACTCGGCGCACGAATACGGCCCCGAGGTGTACAACCAGTCCTGGTTCTCCGCGGCGGACTTCCCCGACAACATGCCGGCCATCTGGGCGAAGCACTTCTGGTTCATTCATGATCAGAACATCGCGCCGCTCTTCTTCGGCGAGTTCGGCATCAAGGAGGAGAGCGCGGCGAACCCCGACTCGGTGGCCTACAAGTGGTTCACGAAGTTCATGGAGCAAACGGGCAAGACGTCGCACTGGGCGTTCTGGTGCATGAATCCGAACTCCGGTGACACGGGCGGGATCCTCAAGGACGACTGGGTGTCCGTGAACACGGCGAAGTACAACCTCATCAAGCCCTACCTCGCCAGCGCGGGCGACAGCAGCGGGGGCGGCGGTGGGACGACGAGCTACACCCTCACCCTCGGCGTCAGCGGGAATGGCTCGACGAGCCCGGCCGCCGGGGCTCATGCCTATGCGTCCGGTACCTCGGTCACCGTCACCGCGACGCCGGCGAGCGGAGCCACCTTCACGAGCTGGAGCGGCGCCGCCACCGGTACGGCCAACCCCGTGACCGTCGCGATGGACGGGAACAAGACCCTGACCGCCAACTTCTCGGGCGGAGGCGGGGCGACGAGCTACACCCTCACCGTCAACACCAGCGGCAACGGGTCGACCAGCCCCGCGCCCGGGTCGCATTCCTATGCGTCCGGCACGCCGGTCCAGGTCACCGCGACGCCGGGGAGCGGCGCGACCTTCACGAGCTGGAGCGGCGCCGCGACCGGCACGACCAACCCCGCGACCGTCACCATGGACGCAGACAAGTCGCTCACCGCCACTTTCTCGGGCGGCACGAGCGGTCTCCCCGCCACCTGCCCCGGGACGTGCAACTCGGCGACCCCGGTCTATCCCACCCTGTCGAGCGACGGGGGCCTCGGAAATGTCACCATGTACACGACCGAGGCCAGCAACGGTGGCGCCTGCAACTACGGAACGACGAAGGTCATGTCCTTCGCCGCCATGAGCGTCAACGTGCAGCCGGGCGACGGCAAGGGCCAGTGGCAGGGCGGCCGCATCTGCGGCCAGTGCGCGGAGGTGACCGCGCTCACCTCGCAAGGGCCCAAGACCGTGGTCGTCCGCATCATGGACAAGTGTCCCGACGGCTTCTGCGGCATCGACCTCGGCGGCTCGGCACCGGGGGCGGTCATGCTGGATGGCTCCGGGCGCTACGCCGGCGCGTGGCGTTTCGTCTCCTGCGCCGGCCACCCCGAGGTCTCGGACGGCGCGCCCAGCCTGACCGTGTTCAACGGCAGCAACCTCTGGTGGTCGCGCGTGCAGGTGCGCAATCCGCCTTCCGCCATCGACTCCATCGAGTGGCAGGACGCCGCGAACGCCGCCACGCACGGCACGTTCCCCTACGCGGCGGATCCGGAGAACACGTTCGAGGTCCCGGTCAGCTCGGTGCTGCAATCGGCGATCGCGTCGTTCAAGATCACGGTGCACTACGTCGACGGCAGCCAGGCGACGGTGCAGGTGAGCCGGGCGCAGCTCGGGGCCTCGGGTGGCTCCTATCCCCTCGGGTGACGCCTCTCGCGCGCCAGCGCTCGTGTCTGGAAGCGCCGGTCAGTGAACGGATGCCGTAGTCGATTCGTGGTGCAGGGCGGGGGCTCGTCCCCCGCCCTACGTATATCGGCGGGGGTTGGGGGGGCGGGCACGCGAGCGGCTGCTGGCCCGTCGCTCACTTTTTGTGAGTCACGCCTACGTGGATACGGTCGCCCCGGATAGCTGCCCTCCCCGACATCACCAGCAGCTCGAGCCCACGTTCGACGCACTCGCGCACGCTGTTCCCGAGCCGCTGGATCCCGAACAGCCGCGCCACCTCCCTCGCGAGGGCGGCCCGGTCCAGCGACCCCGCGTCCTCGAGCAGCGCCGAGGCAGCGTTGGCGATCTCCTCCGGTGCGATCATGTCCAGGTCCCGCGTGGGCTGGTCGTCCACCGCTGCGCGCCGGAAGTCGCGATAGGACTCGGGGTCGAGGTCCCCAGGCCAAACGAACTCGCTGCGACGGAGTACCTGGCGCTCGCCCTGGAGCTGGTCCACGAGATCGGTGATGCGCTGCGCGACCCTGACCGTCAGCCGCTGGATGCCGAACCGGCTCGCCAGCCGTCGCGCGACCAGTTCCTGGTGGATGGGGCCCTCTGCCAGTACGACCTCGACGATCTGATCCCGGACGCGCCCGCTGCAGGTGGGGTCGTGGAGATCGTCTGGCGTTCCACACGCTGTGACGGGGACGTCCTGGTGACGCGGAACGGCGCGCACGGCGGACGGCGCCGCCGGCGGCGGGGGCGTGCTGCTCGGAGGCGTGTCCATGCCCCCGGGTGCCTCGCCATCGCGCGCCGCGGTCTCGGTCGGCCGTGGTGCAGGCCCGGTCGGCCGCGCGGGAGGCTCCGCGGCTTTGATGGGCCGCTCCATCGCGCTGCGCACGTTCTCGACGAGTGCCCGGGCCGCCACCTCCCCGTCGAACCACCAGCTCGACGACCACGCGCGTTCGAGCCGCCACCCGAGAGACGCCAGCACCTCGCCCCGAAGGCGGTCCCGATCCCGGGTCGAGCGTGCGGATCGGTATGCGTGACCGTCGCTCTCGACCGCGACGCCGTAGCGGCCGGGAACCGACGGATGCCGGATGGCGAGATCGAGGCGGTACCCGCTGCAGCCGATGCCGGTGTCCACCTCCCACCCTGCCGTCCGGAGCGTCTCGGCCATGGTGCGCTCCTGCTCGGACGGCTGGTGCCCGTCGGCAGGAGCTCGCACGCCGTTCGCGCGATCGCGGACGTACTGCAGGAAGTCCCTGAGAAGCCAGATCCCGCGGGCCTTCGTGCGAGAGCGGTCGATCTGCTCGGGCTCGATGCTCGAGTAGACGACGAGCTTCTTCCGGGCCCGCGTGATGGCCACGTTGAGCCGGCGATCGCCGCCGGGACCGTTGAGCGCTCCGGTCTGGACGGAGAAGCGCCCCTTTGCGTCGGGTGCGTTGCAGATGCTGAAGAGGATCTCGTCTCGCTCGTCGCCCTGGACGTTTTCCAAGTTCTTCACGAACAGCGGCTCGGTCCCGGTGAAGTGGCGGTCTACCTCCGGGTCGATCCGCGCCTCGTCGATGAGGTCGAGGAGGAGCTGCTGCTGCGGCATGTTGAACGTGACGATTCCGAACGTGCGGTCGTCGGGCGGGTGCCGCTTGAGTCGCGACACGAGCTCCTGGACGAGCAACTCCGCCTCGCGCTGGTTGGTTCGACCACCCGGTCCCTTGCCGCCCTGATAGAGGGCGTCCGGGACCTTGCGCCAGTGGACGCCGACGTCGTCTGACTGGAACTGCGCGGCGGGGAAGACGTCGAGGCGTCCCTCGTAGATATGCCGATTGCTGAAGTCGATGAGCGCCTCGTGGCGGCTGCGATAGTGCCAGCCGAGCCTCTGCTGCGGCACGAGCTTCGCGACGGCCTCGTCGAGCACGCTCTCGAGCTCGCCCTCGAGCTCGACGCGGTCGTCCTCGTCGGGGAGATCGTCGTCCGCGTCCGAGCGCGCGAAGAAGGACGTCGGTGGCAGCTGCCGCGAGTCGCCCACGATGATCACCTGGCGCCCGCGCGCGATCGCGCCGATCGCATCATGCGTGGAGATCTGGGAGGCCTCGTCGAACACGACGAGGTCGAACGGGGGCGCGTCGGCCGGCAGGTACTGCGCGACCGAGAGCGGGCTCATGAGGAAGCAGGGCTTGAGCCGCGGGAGGATGGTCGGGATTTCCTGCAAGAGCCTCCGGATCGGGAGATGGCGCGACCTCTTCTGTGCCTCGCGCATCACGAGCGCCGGCTCGGAGCTCGCCACCTGCGCCGCGGCGAGCGACGGGAGCCTGCCCTCCAGGGTCGCGATCACGTGGCGCCGCGAGGCGTCGATGTGTGCGCGGTCGAGCTCCCGGAACTGCTCGACCCGGAGCGAGTGCTGTCGTGCCTCGAAGTCGCGGAGCGCGGGCGCCGCGTCGACCGCGGCCGAGTGCCACTGCCGCAGCACGGCCTTCTCGAGGATGCCGGTCAGCTCACGGGTGGCCACCCGGCCGTCCGCGTGCGCACGGGCGAGCTCCCCGGCCCCGGCGTTCTCGAGCGCCTCTGCACCGGCACGGTACAGGCACCATCCCCGGAACCGCCTCATGCCGGACCTGAAGCGATCGGCCATCGCGACCGTCGTCGCCGGATGCTCGGGGGTGGTCCATTGACATCCTCTCCGGCCTGAAGGCCCGGAGATTCCGACTGGGCGGCTTGCGCCGCCGGAACGGCTAGGTTCCTGGGCCGAGTGCCTTGCTGCGCTGCTCGTATCTCCGCAGGCGTTATTTGCCCCCTGCCCGGGGGTAGGTCGCGTTCGCGACGAGTCTCTTGTAGCAGCATCGTCGGACACGGCTCGCTCCGCGAGCCGGGCGCTATCCTTCCCCGCCCTGAACGGCGGGGCTTGTCGCGCATCCCGGTCAGCGAGGGTGCCTTCCGGGAGCGAGAGCAGGGACGCGACGATGGATTCGGACTTTCGCAGCGCCGCGGCGGCTTCTGCCGCGGCGTCGCCCGCGGCGACGAGGGCACGCCTTCTCTCGGGGGTCGCCGTGCTGATCGCCGCCAGAGCCTCGGCTGAAGGGCCGCCCTCCGCGCACACGCGGCGGAGCGCGGGATGGGCTGCGTCGAGCGCGGCGAGGAGCGTCTCCCACCGATCCGGCGGAGCGTCGGCCGTCGTTCCCAGGAGCCCTGCCGTCCACACCGATTCGACGGCCAGATCCGGTCTCTGGGTTCGCAGCTCGGCCGAGGCCTTGAGATCGCCAAGGACGGTGCCGTTTCGGGGCAAGGCACCACGGGCGTGGCGCCGCAGCTGACGGCGCACAGTGAACAGCATGATCCAGGCCAAGACGAAGAACGCTGTCACCCACCGCTCGAACCTCCGGATGAGCGCCTCGGGAGAGAGACCCAGGAAGGATGGAGACCAGCGCGCTCCAAGGTCGGTCGCCCGCGCCTCCGCCGCTCTACGCGCCTTCACGCACGCGCGCGCCCTCTCGCTGCATGCCGGCCAGTCCTCCCGCGCTGCTTGCGCGGGTGGCGCTTCGAGCGCCGCCGCGCGAGCCACGACGGCCAGATCCTCGGCGCCGGCGCTCGACACCTGACCGACGCCGATCGCCGATGCGAGCGTCTCGCGGGCCGCCTGCCACTTCTCGGCGTTCGCGCGAGCGCCCACCAGGGCGTCCACGAGCTGTTCCTCGGCACCCGCCGTCCAGTCGCGGCGGCACGCCTCGCGAAATGGATGCTCCGTCACCGGCTCGACGGCCTCCGCGACGGCGGCGAACTCCTCGACCGCCCGTCGGAGCGAGTCGAGGTGCTTGTCGTCGAGGCCCGCGACGACTTCGGGGTCGAGCCGCTCGTCCGCGACCTTCGCCAGTTCCGCGAGCCGGCTGCGCGCCTCGTAGACGCTGCAGCCGATCGCGCCCTTCCGGTGGAGCGCGTCCACGTAGTCGTCGAGCTGCCTTCGGGCCTTTACGAGCTCGTCGCCGCGGACCTTCCACGCGCACTCGTCGGTGCGGGCGGTGTGCTCGAGCGCTCGCTTCAACGACTCGATCGCTTGCTTCTTGTTCGCCTTGTGGCTGTGGAGCTCCAGGCAGAAGTCGTCGAGCCCGGCGTCCCGCAGCCGCCGCTGGACGACCTCGAGCGCGGCCATCTTCTCCGACACGAAGAGGACGGTGCGTTGGCGCGCCAACGCCGCGGCGATCAGGTTCGCGATGGTCTGCGACTTGCCGGTTCCCGGCGGGCCCTGCAAGACGAAGCTCTGCCCGTCGAGGGCCGACGCGACCGCGGCGAGCTGGCTCGAATCCGCATTGAGAATGGTCGGCAGCTCGGCGGGGTGAATGGCGTCGACTTCCTCCGGGAGGACGGGCGGGTTCTGCCCGAGCCGCACGACCTCGCGCGACGCGATCCGACGCACAACGGGGTTCTGGAGGAAGCGCTCGGAGTTCTCGTCCAGGTCCTTCCACATGAGGAACTTCGAAAAATGGAACGTCCCGAGGTGCGCGTCCTCCAGCACCTCCCACTTCGGAATGTGCTGGATCGCTTCCCGAAACCTCCGCAGGAGGCCGCGCACGTCGACGCCCACGTCGTCGCCCGCGTTCATCGGGACGGCATCGAGCGCCGAGACGTCCACCTCGTGGTCGCGGCGGAGCTTCTCGACGAGCGTGACGTTCAAGACCGGGTCGTCGGGGAGGCGGCGGAGGCGTACGCGTCTCGCTCGGGCGTCGAACTGGAGCTCGACGGGGTAGAGGAGGAGCGGCGCGAGTCTGGGCTGCTCGGCGGTCGCGTCCTCGAACCAGCTCAGGAAGCCGATGGCGAGGTACAGGATCGTCGCGCCGCCTTCCTCGATGGCGGTTCGTGCCTCGCGCTCGATCTTGTGCGCGCGAGTCCAGAGGTCCTCGGTGGGGTGACCGCAGTGAATCCGGAATCGCTTCAGATCTTGCAGGCGATGCGCGTGCACCTCCTCTTGGGCCCGGCGCTCCGCGGGCGCGGGATCGCGCCGGTCGTCCGGACCCGCGTCCGGGCGAGGGAGGATCTCGAACGTGCGGTTCGAGGATATCCCGTTCTCGAGGAGCTCCAGATCCGGGACGGCGAGCTTGAGGGCGGTCCTGGCGTCGTTCCGGAAACTGATGAGCCGGTTCCGGTTCGTGATGTCGAGGAGCTTCTCCTTCCAGCGGCGGAAGCGGCGCTCGACGTCCGTCTCCGGGGCGGGGGCAGGGGCGGGGGCCGGCGCAGCCGAGGAGGACGAGTCAGCCCGCGCGGCATCGGCTGCCGCCAGCGCCAGGATGCGCGCCGCGCCGCCCGGCGCCGCCTCCGGGGTGCTCTCGATCTGACCGGCCTGCGCTTCCACGGTGTGGATGGGAAGCGGCCGATACTCGGTCCGGACGGCCCGAACGTCGACGGCGCACTCGAAGGCCTCGTCGTCGCGCAGCTTCTCGAGGCCCTGGGCGACCGCGGTCTCGAACGGAACCGGGATCGAGCTGGTACAGGCGGTGATCTCGATCGGCACGACGTTCGCGAGCTGTACCTGCGTCCGTAGTCGGGCCGCGTCCTCCACCACGCCCGCCGCGAAGCGCTCGTCGCCGAGCCATGCCGCGACGATGGCGTGACCGCGGAGCAGCACCAGGATCGGGGCGAGCCCCATCTGCTCCAGCGCGGCCGAGAAGAGCACCGCGAGGTCGAGGCAGCAGCCGAGGCGGTCTCCGAGCACCGCGTCGGGCAACCGGATCTTCTGGCCGCTTCGCTCGAAGCTCGGGGGAGCGCCGACGTATCCAATCCCGAGAGACTGAAACGCGCCATAGAGGGCCTTCACGAGAACGCGCGCCCGCTCTCGGCTCTTGCTCTGGTACCCGTCGATCCCGTCCGCCGCTCCACCTTCGAGTAACCGCTCGCGGACGTCCCGGAGCAGCGCGCCGATGACCGGGTGATTCGGGAGCACGAAGGACGCGAGCAGCCCGGGAGGTGCGTCGGCCCCCGGCCACTCGTTGAACGCGAGGACCCGGAGCGGCCTGGTCGCCTCTGCGAGGATCGCACCGTTCGCGGCGACCCGACAGCGAATCTCGGCGCGCTCCGCTTCCGTGATGGCGCGGAGCTTGCCCGGCGCGAGGCGGGGCTCCGGAAGACCGATACGGTACGTCTGATCCGGCTCGAGCTCGGGGATCGGGAGAATCAGCGGCTCCGTCAGCCCCGGTCCAATCTCCAGCTCGACGGTGACGCCCCGGAGGGGAGTCGAGCCCTCGTTCGAGACCGCGACCTCGCGGATGACGGACACCCCGTTCTGCTCCATCGCGAAGTTGAGGACCGCCGCGCAGTCCAGGTCGAGGCGAACGGCGGCCGTGGACGGGGGGAGGGAGGGGCTTCCCTGGGGTGGACGATCGAGTGATGCCTGCGTGGTCATGCGGATCCCGTGAACTTGGCCGGCTTTGGGGGCGAGCAGCCGAATGCCGAGGCGGGAAGAGTATCGCAACGCCCCATGTACGTGACGTGATAGCGCTGCTCAGTTGAAGTGACGCTTGGGATGGGGGGCGCGGGGGGAGAGGTCTCCCCTCCGCTTGAGGCGCCGCAAGGCGCCGGACATCAGCTCACAGCGGCGGCGGTGACGCTGGGGGTTCACATCAACTGGTCGCCGCTGTGAGAACGCGGCGTCCCAGGCCCGATGAGGGGCCGTCAGGTCCTGACCCGGCGGTGCGTAGATTTCGCGCGAGGTCCGTCATGAACCCTCCCTACTGGAACTCCGGCCTCGACCCTTCGGGTAGCTGGCTGCCTCTTCCCCTCGGCGCCTGGAAGGCGACCTACCAGACGCTCCACCGGTGGACGCAGATCGTGGGCAAGGTCCGGCTTGCGCTCGCGCCAGCGCAGAACCACTGGTGGCAGGTGCCGCTCTACGTGGCGCCGCGCGGGCTCACGACGAGCACCATCCCATACGGGGATCGCTCGTTCGAGATGGTCTTCGATCTCGTCGATCATGATCTCGTGGTCACGACGAGCGACGGGCGCAGGAAGATGCTGTCGCTCTTGCCGCGCTCGGTGGCGGACTTCTACCGAGAGGTGATGGCGCTCCTCGGCTCCCTCGGGATCGACGTTCACATCTGGACGACGCCGGTGGAGATCCCGACGGACGCGATTCCATTCGAGCAGGACCGACAGCACGCGGACTACGACGCGGTGTGGGCGACCCGCTGTTTCCGCGCGCTCCAGCACGCGGACCTCGCGCTCAAGACCTTTGCCTCGCGGTTCCAGGGAAAGCAGAGCCCGGTCCACTTCTTCTGGGGCAGCTTCGATCTCGCCTACACGCGCTTCTCCGGCCGGCGCGCGCCTCCCCGGCCCGGCGCGGATCGGATCACGCGCGAGGCGTACTCGCACGAGGTGGCGAGCTTCGGGTTCTGGCCAGGCTCGGAGGGGATGAGCGACGCGGCATTCTACGCCTACGCCGCTCCCGAGCCGGACGGCGTGAAGGACGTGGCGATACCGGCGCCTGGGCGGTACGACCCCAAGCTGAACGAGTTCCTTCTGCCGTACGACGAGGTCCGCCGGACACACGCGCCGCAGGATGTCCTCCTCGTCTTCTACCAGGAGGCCTACGAGGCCATCGTGAGGCTCGGGGGCTGGGACCGCGCCGCACTCGATCGCGTCCCCCCCGACGGCGGAGCACCCGGCGCCGAAGAGCGCTGGCCGGAGCAACCCGCTCCGTGATCCTGCCGGCAGCGCTTGGGCAAGACGTGCGCTAGATGATGGCTGCGACGGGAGCGTCGCGCCTGCGCTGCCGCTGGCCCAACGCGCGGAGGTCCTGATAACGCCGCGGCTCTCGTCTGCTGCGGAGAGGTGCTGCCATGCCCGAGGAGATCCGCCGGGTCGAGTACTTCTACTTCTGGGTCGAAGACAAGCCTGGCGAGGCCGCCCGGCTGCTCGGCAAGCTGAAGGACGCGCGGGTGAACCTGCTCTCCTTCAACGCGTTTCCGGGCGGTGGTGGCCAGTCGCAGCTCACGGTCGTACCGGAGAAGCCGGAGACCTTCGTCGCCACGGCGAAGGACGCGGGGGTGAATCCCAGTGGCAGGAGGGGGTGCTTCCTGGTGCAGGGAGACGACCACGCGGGCGCGGCTCACGACGTGTTGAGGCGCCTCGCCGAGGCCAAGGTCAACTGCGTCGCCTCGAACGGCTGCTCTTCCGCCGGCGGCTTGTTCGGAATGGTGATCTTCGTGAAGCCAGGGGACCTGCCTGCTGCGAGCAAGGCTCTCGGAGTCCGATGACGTTCGCGAAGGACGGTGGAGCTGGGCGGGCACGAAGAACGGCGAAAGGTGAGTCACCAAGTGGTATTCGCTGTCAAAGCCGGCGGAGATTGGCCCGCCTTGCCTCTTCGTAACCCGTTGCGCCCACGACGGACATCAGGAAGCCCTCGCCCCGCCAGGCCAGGAAGCTCACCCGGTCACGCCTGACGCGGAGTACCTGGCCAATCTGCTCGTTCGTGAGTCCTCGGTGGCGGAGCGTGGCCGCATGAAGTGCCCGCGCTCCGGGCCGTGGAAACTCGGAATGCACCGCGAAGCCTGGCACCCACTGGCGCGTGACCGGATCGAAGACCTCGGTCTGGAATCCTACGATCAGCGCGAGCTCGCGGATGGCTTCCGCGCGCGGGGACGCTTCGGCAGAATCGCCGGAAGACCGCTCGCGCGCGTCGTGGCTCACCTGGCCGTGACGCCTGTAACGTTCGGCGAGGGCGAGGTGGAGACATGTGTCGCTTCGGGTACACGGGCGCTGCGTCTGGCTGGCTGACACCGGGCGGGCCTGTGCCGGTGGTGGCTGCCGGGAGTATCGGGACAAGGCCCTCAATGGCAGCTCCCCTCCCTGATCGACAATGAGCACGTGGTTGCGCTCGGGTGTATGGGCTCTCGACACGCTCGCCCCCTCGCCTCGAACGTCGTCCATCACTTTACTGCCTGGATGCTGTGCCTATGGCGTGCCAACGTGTTGGCCGCGGCTTGACGACCTGCGACACCCTGTCGTCCGGCTGGTGGCTCCTCGCGTGAGATAGGTTAGCCGCCGGGATCGCGGTCAGGGTTCCGAAAGATTGCGGCATTGGGTCGCACCCCCGACCCAATGAGCAAGCAGCTGCCGGCTTGTCCCGGGCCGACGAGCTAGACCGTGGGAGCGAACCGCAAGAGGCTCTATGCGCCTCTTGCTTCGGCGCGTAGCGTGCGAGGAGTAGGAAGCATGGTCCCGTACGCTGCAATGGTGCGCGTCGGGCGCGAGAGCGTCAAAACCTGCTTCCGAGAGCCGGGCGCCATCACCCGTACCCTCTTGGCGCCCGGCGTTCTATTCCCCGGCACCCGCTGAGGCGTCTCACAGCGGCGACCAGTTGATGTGATTCTCCAGGGTCACCGCCGCCGCTGCTCCAGCGGTCGTGGTCCGCGGCTGTACCTCGAATCCGGAACGACTAGATTTCGGCGTACGACAGCGCGTTTCGCGTGAGTGGCCGGACTGCGAGGGAGCGACGAGACGCCTGCGCGTCGTGTAGACTCGCGCGACAGCGCGCACGGCGGACCGGGGGAGGGGTGAGCGAACAAGAGGGACCACATGGGGTGGAGCACGGTGAGCAGAAGGGCCCCCCGGCGCTCGGCGTCCGCGAAGTGACGGTCGGTTCTCTGCCCGAGGGCGGCGAGGTCGCGCGGAGTTGCGGCCTCTCGGCGCTCATCAGGGAGATCGCGCGGACGCCGCTCTGCGAGCCGGGCCGGCGCTGGGACCAGGGGATACGCCCCGGCGCCACGGTAGGACGCTTCGACCTCCTGCGGGAGCTCGGGCGCGGCGGCTTTGGCGTCGTCTACGAGGCGCGCGATCGCGAGCTCGGGCGGCTCGTCGCCGTCAAGGTGATCCGCACCGGCTACCGCTCCGCGGACGAGCTGCGGGAGGAAGCGCTCCGGCGCGAGGCCGACGCCGCCGCCCAGCTCCAGCACCCGAACGTGGTCACGCTCTTCGACTCGGGCAGCGCGGCAGGGACGCCCTACCTCGTCTTCGAGTTCCTCTCCGGCGAGACGCTCGAGGCGCGCCTCGGGCGGGGCCCGTTCACCGTGGGCGAGGCGGTCCACGTCGCGGCCGACATGGCGCGCGCACTCGCGCACGGGCACGCGCTCGGAGTCGTGCATCGCGACCTCAAGCCCTCGAACGTCTTCCTCACCAGGGACGGCGGGGTGAAGGTGCTCGATTTCGGTCTCGCCCACGTCTTCGGATGGCGTGGTCCCATTCCTGGTGGAACGCCGGCCTACATGGCTCCGGAGCAACAGCGCAACCAGCTCGTCGACGAGCGCGCCGACGTGTTTGCCGCGGGTGCCATTCTCTTCGAGATGCTCTCGGGAGCCAGGCCGTTCCGTGTCCATCAGGGACGCACCAGCGCCTCCGAGGAACTCGCCCCTCATCTTCGAGTAGGAGGCGCGCCGCGGCCGCTGGTGGCCCTGGTCGCCCGCTGCCTTTCGCGCAACCCCGCGCGGCGCCCTCGCGACGGGCAAGCGCTCCTCGAGCGGCTCATCGCCATCGAGCGTTCTCTCGAAACGCCGGCGCCTCCGCGGGCAGGGCTCGGCGCCCTCGAGCCGACCTCCCGCAGCCCCGCGGTGGCGCCCGCGAAGATCTCGCGGCCCAAGCTGCCCCGCTCCCTCCTGCGCTCCAGGCTCCTGCGGCGGCTCGACGCCGCGCGTGGCCACTCGGCGATCTGGGTGGCAGGCTTGCCCGGATCGGGCAAGACGACGCTCGTCGCCAGCTGGCTCGAGAGCCGCCGGCTCCGGACGCTCTGGTACCAGGTGGACTCCGGGGATGGAGACGTCGCCACCTTCTTCTACTATCTCGGGCAGGCGGCGCTCGCGGCGAGCGGCCCCAGGAAGCGGGCGCTGCCGATCTTCACCCCCGAGTACCGCGGAGGGCTCTCCGTGTTCGCCCGCGGGTTCTTCCGGCAGCTCGGCGAACAGGTCCGCAAGCCCTTTGCGCTCGTCCTGGACAACTACCAGGAGGCGCCTTTGGAGTCGCCGCTCCACACCGCGCTGCGCGAAGGAATCCAGGAGCTGCCGGCCGGCGCGACCGTCGTGGTGGTGAGCCGCACCAAGCCGCCCCCGGTGCTCGCGCGCCTGTGCGCTTACGGGTCCATCGCCGTGCTGTCGGGCGACGAGCTCAAGCTGACGCCGCGCGAGGCGCGGGGCATCGCCCGCCTTCGTCGGGCGACGGGCGTGTCCCAGCGCCTCGCGGCGGAGCTCGCGGATCGGACGGATGGGTGGGCTGCGGGGCTCGTGCTGATGATGGAGCACCCCGAACCTGCCGAGGCACGTGGGCCGGTCGGCCGCCGCGCCCCTCAGGCGCTCTTCGACTTCTTCGCGGGAGAGATCTTCGAGCGCATGGAGCGCAGCGCCCGCAAGGTGCTGCTGGAGACGGCGCTCCTCCCCAAGCCGACGGCGGACATGGCCGAGCGGCTCACCGGTGTCGATCGTGCGGGGCGTGTCCTGCGCGATCTGGCGAGCCGAGGTTACTTCACGTATCGGCAGGGCGAGTCCGAGGAGTACCAGTACCACCCGCTCTTCCGAGAGTTCCTCCTCGCTCGCGCCCGGGAGGAGCTCCCGGCAGCGCGCCTCGCCGAGCTGCGCCGCGCGGCTGCCCGCCTGCTCGCGGAGGCGGACCAGTTCGACGGGGCGGTCGCGCTCTTGCGCGAGGTGGGCGAGTGGGAGGCGATCGCGCGCATCGCCCTCGCACAGGGTCCGCAGCTCATCGCCACGGGGCGCGCCGAGACGCTGGAGCGCTGGCTCGCGGGGGTACCCGAGAGCGTGAGGGAGGCCAACCCCTGGATCATCTACTGGCTCGGCCTGGCGCGCCTCCCTTCCAGCCCCGCGCAAGCTCGCAGCTGCCACCAGCGCGCGTTCGAGCTCTTCGACGAGCTCGATGACGCCACCGGCCTCTACTTCGCCTGGGCGGGAGTCGTCGACGCCTTTGGCTGGGAATGGGCGGACCTGCGTGACCTCACCGGCTGGATCGAGGTGCTCGAGCAGCTGCGCAAGCGCCATCCCCTGCCGCCGGACCCCGAGATCGAAGGGCGCGTGGCGCTCGCCGCCTTCACGGCGCTCTTTTTCCGGTGGCCCGATCATCCCGCCCTGGCGGAGTGGGAGGAGCGGGTCTTCGAGATGGCCGTGGGCACCAGCGCGCCCATCCGGTTGCGCGTGGCCGCAGGCACGATGTTCGTCGCCAACCAGGGGATATTCGAGGGCGACCTCGAGCGAGCCGGGCGCGTGGTGGACGCCCTGGGCCCGCTGGTGCGGGCCGGTGGCGTCGATCCCCTGACCACCATCAGGTGGCGTGGCGCCGAGGGGGCGTACTACTGGAGCATCGGTTCCCCTGCGCGGTCGCGGGCGGTGACGCTCGAGGGGCTCGCGCTCGCCGGCGAGACGGGGATCCACGTCCGGGATGTCCTCCTCAACTTCCAGGGAGTCGCAGGATCGGTCGCCGGCGACGACCCCGAAGAGGCCGCCCGATTCCTGCGCGCCATGGAAGCGGCACTCGACCCGGCCCTTCGGCTCAACGTCGCTCTCTTCCACTTCGCCACGGCGCTCATCGCCCTCCGCCTAGGTGAATGGAGCCGGGCGCTGCGCCACGCCCGCGCGACCGCGGAGCAAAATGGTGCGGCAGGGTGTCCGATGGCGGAGGGATTCGGGCGTTTCTGCGCGGCGCGCGCGCTCGTCGGGACGGGCGCGACCCGGGAGGCACAGGACGAGCTCGATGCAGGTCGCCGGCTCACGCGCGGCATCAAGAGCTTCTGGGCCGAGTACGCCTCCGCCCTCATCGAGGCCACCATCGCGCTCGCCGGCCACGAGGAGAGCGCGGCGCTCGGATCGCTCGGCAGAGCTCTGGCGCTGGGCCGCGAGCGCGGGCTCTCGAACGACCTGTGGTTCTCCCGGGAGGAGACCGCCGCGCTCTGCGCGCTCGCCCTCGAGCACGGCGTCGAGATCGAAGCCGCGCGCCAGCTCGCCCGACACCGGGGGTGCTCTCCAGGCGAGCGCGCGATGCATCTGGAGAACTGGCCCTGGGATCTCGAGATCCGGACGTTGGGCGGGCTCGAGCTGCGGAGGGGCGGTGAACCGGTCCGTCTCGCCGGGAACAGCCGCGCCGCGCTCGAGCTCCTCGAGCTGCTCGTGGTCCTCGGGGGGGTGGATGTGCGCCAGGAGCAGGTGGCGAAGACCCTCTGGCCCGACGCCACCCGGAGAACCGCGCAACGCACTGTTGCCGCCGCGCTGAAGCGGCTGCGCAAGCTCCTCGGTTCGGACGACGTGATCGTGCAGCGCGACCTGGCCCTCACCGTCAACCGTCGCGTCTGCTTCGTGGACGCCTGGGCGCTCGACTACCAGCTCTCGCGCGGCCTCGCTCTCCTCGAGCGGACGGACGGCCAAGGAGAGAGCGAGATCGACCGCCTCACGATGCGCGTGCTCCGAGTCTACCGCGGCCCCTTCTTGCCCGCCGACATCACCCGGCCCTGGAGCGCTGCCTATCGCGAGCACCTGCATGCCAGGTTCACTCGCTTCATCGCGGGCCGGGTCGGCCAGCTCGAACGCGCCGCGAGGACGGAAGAGGCGAGGCTCCTCGCCGGTCGAGCGCAGCCGCACGAGGCCCACGGCGACCCGCGCCATCCCTGATGGTGAAACCAGCTCCTCGTCTACGACCGTTTCGATCCGTCGGTGCCCTACGGCAGCTACCGGGTGCGCGGTCGGATCATCGGTACGGCCGCTGGTTGCTCGCCATCCGACCCCGCTCGACCCACGCCGCCCCACAGGGTCGAGGAGCGAAGGACTAAGTCGGGGCGCAGCGCACCCGTTGCTGTCGCTGCCCGAAAAAGACGCGCTCCTCGAACGCGCCCGAAGCAGCTACACGCGCTGCCGCGTCTTCGTCGAGAGTGGGGCAGGCTATGGAATGTGGATCTGGGCTCTCTGCTGAGGCCATCCGGGTGCCTTCGCCAGGTGGCCGTCCGAGGGCGAGCTTCACGCCACCCCCCACCGTTTCAGCCAGCAATCCGCGCATGCCTGACAGCGCGACTCCGGCCGGGACCGCCGCGCCGGCCGCGGAGCGATGGGCGCCGCTCGAGGCGAACCTGCGCGCGCGCTTGAGGCCCGACCTCTTCGAGCGGTGGTTTGCGCCGCTCCGGCCGACCAAACTCGACGGGGCCTGCCTCGAGGTTTCGGCGCCAGACAAGTTTCACCGGGACTTCGTCGACGACAACTATCGTTCCTTGCTCGACGAACTCGCGACCGACCTCTTCGGCCGCCGCCTCGACATCACGTTCGTCTCCGACGACCGGCACCCACCGCCTGGAGACGCTGATCCGGGTGAGGAGGCGGGCCTGCCCGGCCCGTGCATGCGCCCGGCGCCCGCGCGCGACGCCGAGAGCCCACGCGAGAGCCGGGCCAATCCGCGGTACACGTTCGATGCTTTCGTGGTTGGTGAGTCCACCCGCTTCGCTTTTGCCGCCGCCCAGGCGGTCGCCTCCAGGCCGGGCAAGAACTACAACCCGCTCTTCGTGCACGGTGACTCCGGCCTGGGCAAGACCCACCTCTTGCACGCCATTGCGCACGAGATCGTGCGCCGCAGCCCGGACTCGAGGGTCGCCATCGTCTCGTCCGAGCAGTACACCAACGAGTTCGTCGAGGCGCTGTCCCACGGTGCCGACTCGATGACCGAGTTCCGCCGCAAGTACCGCGGATGCGGTGCGCTGCTCGTTGACGACGTGCAGTTCCTGGCCGGCAGGGACAAGACGGCCGAGGAGTTCTTCCACACCTTCAACGCGCTCCACGAGCACGAGGTGCAGATCGTGCTCTCCAGCGATCACCGCCCGAAGGAGCTGGACGGCCTGCAAGACCGGCTCTGCTCCCGCTTCGAGTGGGGCATGCGCGTCCAGATTGACGCCCCCGAGTTCGAGACGCGCGCGGCGATCCTCCGCAAGAAGGCGAAGGTGGAGGGCGTCGATCTTCCCGAGCCCGTCAGTTCACTTTTGGCGAAACACATCAGATCCAACGTCCGCGAGCTGGAAGGCGCTCTCATGCGGTTGGTCGCCTTTTCCTCGCTCAAGGAGGAGCCCATCAGCGAGAGCCTGGCGCGCCGCGTGCTCGGGTACGTCATTCCCCCCCCCGGCTACAAGCCCTCCATCGAGCGCATCCAGGAAGAGGTGGCCAAGTACTACGACCTCACGGTGCCCAAGCTGACGAGCCAGAGCCGGGAGCAGAAGATCGCGCTGCCGCGCCAGATCGCCATGTACCTGTGCCGCCTTCTCGCCTGCGAGACGTTCCAGCAGATCGCGGGCAAGTTCAACAAGAGGGACCACACGACCGTGATGGCGGCGGAGAAGCGCGTCCGCGAGACCATCACGAGCGACACCAAGGTCGCGGACGACGTGGCGGAGCTCACGACCAAGCTCAGCGTATGATCCCCTCCACCACAGGGGGGAGTCTCCGCGTCTTATTCGCATTCTATCCACATACGATTACCCAGCAAGATCGCGCGGTTCCGCGAGATATTCACACCGCCGATGGCGCTGCCACGAACGGCCTCGCCCGCAGCGGGGAACCCGCTCGTTCTCGAGGTCGCCCCGGGAGCGCGATGCCCCCTGGCAGCCAGCCAGCGTAGCCGTGGGCATGCAACGCAACAGCAGGCCGAGAAGGCGATGGAAGCGCACCCACCCCATCCTTCGCCACCGCCTCATTCCTTCGGGTCAGCGTCGGGATGACGACGACTTCTGACGAGGGAGCTCCTGGAGCAGGGAGAGCGGCGGGACCCCCAGCGCCCTCGCGAGGGCTTCCAGGGTGTCCAGCGGTGGCGAACGCTGCCCACGCTCCAGCATCGAGACGTAGCTCACGGAGATGCCCGCCTTTCCCGCGAGCACCTCCTGGGAGAGCTTCCGCTGCAACCGCACCCATCGAAGGTTCTGGGAAACGAGTTGTCCGAGAGTCATGACGCCACGCTAGCACGTGGGGTGAGCCTGGTCGTGTACCACGATCAACTCACAGTGGTATTGTAGTATTGACCCAAGGCCAATGGCGACCCGGTCGTCAGCGCGCGAGTGAGCGATTGTGCCGCTCGAGGCGACATCGCCGGTGGGTCACCTGGTACCCCTCGGATTGACCCTTTGACGGGCGCACCGCTGGCGTTCGTACGCCCCGGCATTATGAAGGTCGGGGTGTAACGGCGGTGGCCGTTACAGGACTCACTATGGAGAGCGGTCGGTCTCATCTGCGGGTAGCCGCGGGGTAGCCGCGTCGCGAGGGCGAGCGAGGCCATGCCAAGCCGGCGGGGCGAGGGAACGTGATGCGACACACGACTCATGGAGACCGCCTGGGCGTGGTGGCGGCCGGCGCGCTGTGCCTGGCCGCCCTCGGCTGCCAGGCGCAAGGCAGTCCCCGCGCCCGGGTACAGCAACCGCCACCCCCACAGGAGGTACCGAAGATGTCGAGCTTCCAGAAGCCTTCGGACGAAGAACTGCGCAAGCGGCTGACCCGCGAGCAGTACGAGGTCACCCAGCACGAGGGCACCGAGGCGCCCTTCCGCAACGAGTACTGGGACAACCACCGGCCAGGCATCTACGTGGACGTGGTGTCGGGTGAGCCGCTCTTCAGCTCCCTCGACAAGTACGATTCAGGGACCGGCTGGCCCAGCTTCTCCCGGCCGCTCGAGCCGGCCAACGTCGCCACCCGCACCGATCGCCGGCTCCTCGCCGCGCGCACCGAGGTCCGTTCCAGGCTCGCCGGCTCGCACCTGGGACACGTCTTCGACGACGGGCCGGAGCCGACGGGGCTGCGCTACTGCATGAACTCTGCCGCGTTGCGCTTCGTCTCTGTGGAACGGCTCGCGCAGGAGGGGGACGGCGATTATCTGAGGATCTTCCAGGCGGGCGGTGAGCAGTCGGCCCCTGGGGCGGGGTCCCGCGGCGCGGGGGAGTCCCATTGAAGGTGGCCCTGCTCGGGGCGGTCACGCTCGCGCTCGCTGTCGTTGCGGCAAGGGCGGCTCTCGCCCCGTCCGCGCGGGCAGGAAACGTCGGGAAGGCCATGATAGGGAATCCGAACTGCGGGACGCGGCCCGGGCAGGTTGGCCACGGCACGGCGCTCGTCGCCTCGGGCACGAACCAGCTGGCCATCTTCGCCCAGGGCTGCTTCTGGGGCGTGGAGGAGCGCTTCCGCAAGGTGCCGGGCGTCGCGGCCACGGCGGTCGGCTACACCGGAGGTGACGCTCGGAATCCCAGCTACGAGGAGGTGTGCACCCACTCCACCGGGCACGCCGAGGCGGTGCTGGTCGAGTTCGACCCCGACAAGGTCAGCTACGAGCAGCTGCTCGGGTTCTTCTGGGAGACCCACGACCCGACCAGCGGCGACGCCCAGGGCCCGGACCGTGGCAGCCAGTACCGGTCGGCCATCTTCACCTTCGGGCCGGAGCAGCAGAAGGCGGCCCTCGCCTCGCGCAGGGAGCAGCAGAAGCGCCTCGCCGACCCGATCACCACCGAGATCACCCCGGCCGGCCCATTCTGGGTGGCGGAGGACTACCATCAGCAGTGGGACGAAAAGCATGGCGCGCTCTCCTGTCCGGCGCCCCACCGGCCGCGCAGCAAGTAGCGCGCGGTAGCGCGCGATGAGCGTACCGGCCCGGTCGCTTTGCGGAGGCCTGCTGCGGCGCGCCGGGACCTTCCGGACGGGCTCTAGACCTTCTTCTCGGCCTTGTCGGCGGCAGCAGGGGAGGGAGGCGTCGCTGTCGCCGAGCCGTGCGGCAGCTGTCGGTCTTGTTGCGCCTTTGACGCCGTGTCACCGGAGTCGTCCTGGTCGAACGCCTTATCGGAGGCCTTCCTGAACGAGCGAATGCCCTTGCCGAGCGCATCCCCCAGCTCGGGGATCTTCTTCGCGCCGAACACGAGCAGGACCACGACGAGGATGATGAGGATCTCAGGCAGCCTCAATCCGAGCATGGGACATCCTACTACTGCCCGGGAAGCCTCGGCGACCATCCTCCTGGCGGAGGGGTGCTCCGCGCCGCTGCGAAGCCCAGAACTACCGAGAATTCGCCATGCGGGACGCGTCGCGCTCTTGGGCGCGGGCAATGCCCCTTGGGCTTCCGGACGGGAGAAGGGCTACAACTAAGGAGGCGATGAAGACGAGGGCTCGGCCGATGGCGAGATTCGCGGTGGGCGACATCCAGGGTTGCTATCAGGCGCTGCGACGCCTGCTCGATAAGGCCTCGTTCGATCCAGCGGTGGACCGCCTCTGGCTCGCCGGTGACCTCGTCAATCGCGGACCCGACTCGCTGCGAGTTCTGAGGTGGGCGCGCAGCCTGGGCGATCGGGCGGTCGTCGTGCTCGGGAACCACGACCTCCACCTGATCGCCATGGCTCACGGCGCGCCGGCGAAACGTCGCGATACCCTCCTTCAGATACGCGAGGCACCCGACGGCGAGGAGTTGCTCGACTGGCTTCGCCACCAGAACCTGATGCACCACGAGGAGGGCTTCGCGATGGTGCACGCCGGGCTCCTTCCCGAGTGGACGATCGCGCAGGCGCTCGAGCTCGCACGCGACGTGGAGAGGGAGTTGCGGGAGGCGCCGAAACGCCTCTTCGAGCTGATGTACGGAGACGAGCCAGCGAAGTGGAGCGACGCGCTCGACCGCGCGGACCGGCACAGGATCGTCATCAACGCGATGACCCGCATGCGGATGCTCAACCGTGCGGGCGAGATGGACCTCTCCTACTCCGATACGCCGTCGAAGGCGCCAGCAGGCCACGTCAGCTGGTTCGACGTCCCTGGCCGCGCGAGCGCCGCCACCCCGATCGTCTGCGGGCACTGGGCCGCGCTCGGACTCATGCTACGCCCGGACCTGCTGGCGCTGGACACCGGTTGCGTCTGGGGCCGCCAGCTCACCGTGGTCCGGCTCGAGGATCGCGCCGTGTTTCAGATCGACTGCGAGGCCGTGTGGGTTTGACCGCCGCGGCCACCCGCGGCTCTCGGAGCGGGCCAGGGCCTGCCGCCCCGCGCCTCGAGAGTCCACGGTCTCGGGGCGCTGCCAGCGGCGGGGAACTACTTCAGCGTGCGCGTCTGCCCTGCCCCGATGTTTACCTTCTCCTTGTCGAACTTCCCGGAGAGGGCGTCGCGCACGGAGCGATCGAAGTGGATCTTGCCGGTGGAGATCTCGCGCAGCGCCAGCACGTTCGGCTTGTTTTTCGACTGTGGAAGCAGTGGCCGGGCACCCGCCATGAGCTGACGGGCGCGCTTGGTGGCGAGGAGGACGAGGGCGAAGCGGTTGTCCACCAGCGGCAGGCAGTCTTCGACGGTCACACGGGCCATTCAGTTTCCTCTTTCCTTGCGGACCTCGTCCGCCGTGCGGAGTATGGCACGATACCGACGCCTGCTGCCATCCTCACGCGAGGTTGTGAAACACGCGCTGGACGTCCTCGTCCTGCTCGAGGGCGTCCACGAGCGCGAGGACCTCGCTGGCCTTGTCGTCGGGCAGCCCGACGGGCGTCTGCGCGATGTACTCCGACTCGGCGGAGAGGATGGGGAGCTTCCGTTCCTCGATACCCGCCTGCAGCTGGCCGAAGCTGCCGAATGCGCAGCGGATGACGACCTGACGCTCGTCCTTTTCGCCCTTACCCTCGCCCATCTCCTCGAGGCCGTGGTCGATGAGGTCGAGCTCGAGCGATTCCAGATCCAGCCCTTCCGGGGCGAGCCGGAATACGCCCATCTTCTGGAACTGGAAGGCCACGCTTCCGGAGGTGCCGAGGTTGCCGCCGTGGTCCTTGAAGTGCATCCGGACGTTCGCGACCGTGCGCACGCTGTTGTCGGTGGCCGTCTCGACCATCACGGCGACGCCGTGCGGGCCGTAGCCCTCGTACAGGACGACCTCGTAGGCCTGCTGGTCCTGGCCGCTCGCGCGCTTGATGGCGGCCTCGACCTTGTCCTTCGGCATGTTGGCGCCACGCGCGTTCTGCAGTACCCGCCGCAGTGTGGAGTTGTTGTCGGGACTCGGTCCGCCCGCCTTCACCGCGATCGCGATGTCCTTGCTGATCCTCGTGAACACCTTCGCCATCCGGTTCCAGCGGGCGAACATGGTGGCCTTGCGGGTCTCGAAGATGCGTCCCATGGTCTCCTCTCGCCGGCGGGGCTCGGCGTCCCTTCCTGTCATCCAGGCACGGCGGATATCCCACCTCACGGCCCTCGCGCAAGCCTGGGCGTTCGCTGCTGCGCCAGAACGCCTCTTCGATCTCCCGGGATCGAACGGTGTCGGCCGGGCGGGCCACGCGCCCCCCAACACCCCGGCACCCATGACAGAATGTGTCCGCGCCTGAGCGATGGCGCGACGCGGGAGACCGCTCGCCGATCAGAGGGGACGTGACATGACGCAGCCGGAAGCGCTCGACCAGGGCGGATCGACGCCCAGCACCGCCGATCGCGAGGCGCTGGTGCGACAGGTGGGCTCGGCCATCAAGGCACTCATCCGGCTGAAGTACTTCTCGTTCGAGAT
>Ga0154716_1143_pt1 | contig 25113 bp, 22 predicted proteins | sample Rifle2008BG16ft_FD_105724 | JGI IMG/M metagenome (GOLD analysis project Ga0154716, IMG submission 105724) | Anaeromyxobacter sp. RBG_16_69_14
TGCGCTTCGTACCAGTGGACCTCTGCTTTGCGAAGGCTGCCATCTTGAAGGCGAAGTGTAGCAACCCCCTTCCGCTTCCGCCATCGCCCCTCGCCGTACGCTTTTCGCAGACGCTTCAGAGTTCGCGGACCCCATGCCCGCTCGCGATGGTCTCGACCTCGCGAAGCGCACCGACGATCTCGAACATGTGCGGTCATGGTACATGAGGCGGCGGTGATCGAGACGACCCTCCCGCCAGCCGCATTCCGTATCCAGAACACCGGGCGGAAGGCCCGCGGGCCTGGCCCTGAGGGTTCGAGAAGTACGATCCAGACAAGGTCCCGTGCGCGCGTCCTGGTCACTCGCCCCGACGGACGTCCTCGTCCGACGAGTTGCGGCGGATGCACGGCAAGCCGCGCCTCTCCATGTTCCAGTAGATGCACACTTCGGGCAACGTGCAGCACAGCTCCCCGGGCTTGCCCGACACCTTGCTCAGAACCTTGGGACTGCGCTTGTACTTCTCGAGCGTGGCGACGGCCTCTTCCTTGGTCGTGCTCCTCGCCTTGCCGGCCGCGACCAGGGCGTCGGCCAGGTCGTCCAGCAAGATCGATTCGCTGAACTCGGCGTGCGGGTAGATCCCGAGGCACATCCTCTCTGCGACGGCACAGCGGGTCGAGGCGAAGATCACCCGGGCCGCTTCCTCCGGCTCGAGGAGCACGGGGTCGAACCCCTCCACCTTCTCCAGAATTGCCTTCCCCACGGGTGATCCCGCCAGCGACTCTTCTGAATCCTTGAGCAAGGAGAGAAGCGCTTTCGCTTCCGCGTGGAGTCTGCCGGACGTGTAGTCTTCAACGGTTGCCATCGATCGTCCCCTCTGTTCTCGTGGGTGGTGACTCGTCGGCACGGAAACCTCGCCGTCCAGATCCAGCGCCCCACGGAAGCGCTGGTCGGAGAGGAGAGTACGGAGACCGGCGACCAGGTCCGGAGGCTCTCGGCGGTCCTGGTCCCGGAAGAGATGGGCGTACCCCGCGCAGATGACGCGCTCGAGGGCGTGCGAACGTTCCTCTGCGGAACGTTCGATTTGCGCGACACGGGACCCGATAAATCTGAGATTCCTGGGATCGACGATCCCTGCGCGTATGAATCCCCGTGTCTTGCGGGCGCAGCGGCAAGGATTGGCCGGGTCGGCGAGACCGCACTTGCCGCCCATGAACCCGTAGAGTTGCTGCCGGGCGCGTGCGAGCCGCTGGCGATAGTTCTCCCGCGTGATGCCCAGGATCTCGCCGCCGAGGACATCGCCGACCTCGAAGATCTCTCCCAGGATGAAGGTCAGCCGCTGCGCGCGATCCAGGCACAGGAGCATGCCGGAAAGGCAAGCGATCCTGGTCTCCTCAGCGAGAAGGCGCTTCTCTGCATCGGTCGCCGCCTCATCCGCGACATCCAGGTCCGCTGGATCGCTCGTCTTCTTCCCCCCGAGGAGCTTGGGGTCGGCGGCCACCGCTTCCGCCAGGCTGCGCCTGCAGTTCAACACGTGATTGACGGCGACGCGGTATGCCCAGGTGCGGAAGGCGCTGTCGCCGCGAAAAGAGGAGAGGCCTGTCACGATCCGGATGAGGACCTCCTGCGTCACATCCTCCGCGTCGCGCGGATCCCAGAGCATGCGAACGGCGATGCCGTAGATGAAACCCTGGTGGCGTCGTACCAGCGTGTCGAGCGCGTCGCTGCCCCCCGCGAGCGCCATTCGCACGAGGTCCCGGTCGGCGCCATCGCCGTCATCCCGTTCAGCCAGTGTCTCTTTTCGACTCTTCATCGCGCTCGACCGCTCCGCTCCTCGCCCCTCGTGGGACCGGAGGCACATGGTTCGGCATGCCCCGGCGCGTCGCACGGGCGAAGAGCCCCGCGCTCGGCGCTTGGACACACGCCGGGCCAGAAGTGTGACAGTTGCAGGCAGGAGGGACCAGTTCCGCGGATCCCGCGGGAACCGCAAGGTCGAACGGGCCTTGGGTGGCACCAGCGTAGCGTAGCCGTGCGCGCTCGTGTAGTGCCCGAGTAGGCGATGCGCACTTACGTGCCTGACGGCATCGGTCGGCACCGCGCCGCTCGCTTCGCGAGGCGGCGCGGTGCCGGCGCGGCCTTCTGCCGGTCGCGAGGTTAGCCCCCCCGAGCCTTTTGCTGTCTCAACGAGACCTCGAAGCGGTCTGCCTTCTTGCTCGCTCCGTCACCTGGAGTCATCGTGTACCTGTCGATGTTGCCCTTGGGGCAAGCTAGGCGCGAGTAGTCGGTATCGATGAGCTTTCCACCGGAGAACCACTTGCCAACGGCCTGGATGCAATAGCCATCCGCTCTCCTGTCCTTGACCGCACCGTCTATCTTCGTCCAGTTGCCAGGCCCACCCCTGGCCACCAGCTCGCTACTGCCCCTCAGGACGCTACCATCCAGGTGCTGGATAGATTGCGCCTCACGAGAGGGCCGACGCGCGACTCCGACCGGCAGCGGCGCGTGCCTGGATGCCTGGATGGGGGTCGCTCGGTTACTGCGACGTCGCAGCAGATGCGTCGCATCCCCGGTAAGTCGTTTGGAGTCTCCAGGCCGACTACCACTGTCAGATTCGCGTCGCCGCGCCGTCTTTCCGGCATGCGCGGCGTCATCACGGGCAAGGACGTTCTCAGGCACTCGGTGACCATCTGCCGGCTGTGGGGTCCGCGCTGCTACCTCCGCTGTCTCCGTGCCGCCTTGAGCAGCAAGCCGAGCACCTTCCTCGAGCTGGTGGCCTGCGCCTGAGCCCATAAGGGGGCACCAGGCGCGCACCCGCTCCGCTCCGTTCTCGCACGCGGAAATCCCAGGCTCCACGGACCGTTTCGGCCATCTTTGCTGGAGCACGTAACCCCTTGAATCCATGGATGCGCGAGACCCCTTCGGGTAGCCTTCTTGGCGCACGCTGGGGCCGCGGCCCCGTTGTGGGCATGTGAGCTGCTGGCGCCGGACGCGATCCGGCGGGGGCGTCTTCGACCCGGACAAGGTGAGCACCCGGCTGCATCGCGCGGCGCTGCCGCGCGAGCGTATCGGCGAGATGATGAAGAGACACGCCGCGTGACCGATCTCCAGGGCGTCGCGCCTGTTCGTCAGCGAAGCGCGGGGATCTCATCTGGCGAGATCAGACCGTGCCTGCGCCAGCCCACCACGAGCAGCCACGACCGCGGAACGTCGGTGACCATCGACGTCCTCGCGGCGGGCACCACGGGCGTCCTCCACCCGTCGAAAGCCGACGACGACGAGAACGGGTCGGGGCCCCCGGACCCGACGCGCTCGCCGTTCCGCGCGAGATGGCTGCGGTGATTGAGCAGCACGTAGGCGAGCGCGTTCCGGACCGCGCGCGGCGTGCGGAGCACGTGCGCGTGGTAGCGGTCCTCGAGCACCGGCCCGGCGGATCCCATCATGCGGTTCATTCCCTTCGACAGGCGAATGGAGAGGGCCTTCATGCCGCACGCGAGCTCCCTCGCGCCGTCCGCCTCGACGATCAAGTGAACGTGATCTCCTTGCAGCGAGAAGTGCACGACGCGAAAACCCGGCCGGGCAAGGACGCCGGAGAGCGCCTGCTCGACGACATGCAACGAGCGGTGGCTGCGCAGGTTCCACACGCGGTCGCGGACCCGGAGCGTGACGTGCACGGGGCAGCGCGCCACATCGGGCCGCGGCGCATGCGACACGCCCGCCTCCAGCTTCCGGGGCCGACCCGCGCCCGCGCGTCTCCCGCCCCAGGATCGAAACTCGAGCTCGCCCTGCTTTGCCTTTTTCATGGGCCGTGCCATCTTGAATTCGGCGGATATTGTACGCGTGGGTCTGACAGCCGGCCGACCGGGGTGCACGCCCAAGCCGAGGGAGTTGTTCGGGCTCTGATCGGGCGGCGCGGGAACGTGCAGGCGTAGCACGGCCTTGGACGCCGCTTCTGATCGGGCCGGAGTTCGGGTGGACGACGACGATCCCCTCCGCTGCGGCGAGATCGCTGCAATGCCGCTGGAGCCAGGGCTCGAGGGGCGCGCGCTTCGGGATCTCGGCCACGGCGGCGAGGAAACGCGGTAGGCGGCCGCATGTCGAGCCGGCCTCGCCATCATCACGCGCAGGTCTCTGGATCAGGGCATCGTGAATGCACCCGTGGTGACGGACCGCTCGAAGGACCGGCGCCTGACGGCCAACGATCTGGAAAAGGCTGTTCGAGAGCCGCTCCGAGAAGGCGCTCGGCGGTCTGATCTCGGAACTCGCGCGGTACGTGTCGGTGCCGGCCACCCTCTTCGAGCCCTCTCAGGTCCCACTCGAGGGGTCCCAGCCGGAGCAGGTCCAGGATCTCGTCCGGGGATACGTGGTGAAGGATGTTGGCGAGCAGGATCACGTCGGTGCCGGAGCCGAGTTCGTCTCTCCGCAGGTCACCGGGGGCGTGCTCCACCACGTCGTCGATGCGCTCCTCGTGGGCGAGGCGTCGGGCCGGCTCCAGCGCGGCAGGCAGTTCCCTAGTTCCCCGCTCCGGCCAGCCCACGCAGGGCCGCGAGCGTGCGGTCCACGTCTTCGTCGCTCGTGAAGCAGCCCGGAGAGAGCCGGACCGTGCCCTGGGGATAGGTACCGAGCGTGCGGTGCGCGGCCGGCGCGCAGTGCAGCCCCGGCCGCACCGCGATGCCAAAGGAGCTGTCCAGCACCGCGCCCATGTCGACCGGCTCCCAGCCCTCGAGTGTGATCGAGACGGACGCCACCTGGCGCCGATGGTCAGCCGTGCCGTGGATCCGCAGGCCCGGTATTTCCTTCAGCCCCGCCAGCAGGCGCGCGGTCAGCGCTGCCTCGTGGGCCGCGACGTTCACCACCCCGCGCTCCATCAAATAACGGAGGGCCGCGCCCAGCCCGGCGATACCCACGGTGTTGACCGTGCCCGACTCGAGCGCCTCCGGCATGTGTTCGGGTTGCCTCTCCTCCTCCGATCGCGTCCCCGTCCCGCCCTGCCGCATCGGAGCGAGCCTCACGTGCGGCGCGACGTAGAGACCGCCCGTGCCGGTCGGTCCCAGCAGACCTTTGTGCCCCGGGAACGCCAGCAGGTCGAGCCCCATTTCCCGGACGTCGATGGGCAAGACGCCCGCGGTCTGCGCCGCGTCCAGGAGGAAGAGCGCCCCGTGATCATGGGCGAGCCTCGCCGCGTCGCGAGCTGGCAGGACGGTGCCGGAAACGTTGCTTGCGTGGGTCATCGCGACAAGCCTCGTCGGACCGGCCTCGAGCGCTCGGGCCAGATCGTCGAGGTCGAGCGCGCCGTCCGGGCCGCAGGGGACGCGAGCGACCGCGACCCCCCGATCGGCGAGCGCGTTCAGCGGCCGCGCCACCGCGTTGTGTTCGATGCTCGTCGTCACGACGCGGTCGCCGGGCCGCAGGAGCCCCCAGAGCGCCTGGTTCAGGGCTTCGGTGGCATTGAGAGCGAAGGCGACGCGCGCCGGGTCGGCCACGCCGAAGCAGGAGGCGAGCAGCCGCCTCGTCTCGGAGACGGCCCGCTGGGCTGCGAGCGCGAGGCGATGCCCGGATCGGCCGGGGTTGCCGGCGCCGGTCGCGAGGAACGTGGAGATGGCCTCCGCGACCGCCGGAGGCTTCGGGAAGGAGGTCGCGGCGTTGTCCAAGTAGATCACGTCAGGTCCCGACGTACCGGGCGTACAGCGTCCGGGCCACACTCTTGTCGCTCGTGCCCTTCACGATGGCTCGGCCGTCGGCGAAGATCGTCAGCTCGTGCTTGCCCACGGTGAAGCGCACCAGGAAATCACTGGAGGTCACTGGACCGACCGACGCGAGGCGCCGGCCCATCGCGGCCAGGTCGAGCTTCAAGTCGTGGCCGGGGCTCACCTGGATGGCGTTCCGCCCGCACAGCGAGGCGGCCCGGCTGGTCACCTGGGCCTCCAGGTACTCGAAGCGCTTCTGCACACAGCACGGGCATTCGGGCGCACGCGAACTCTTCGTGACCAGGTGGTCGTTCGACCACAGGTCGAAGCCGACCAGCCCGGGGTTGAGGTGCTCGCGGTCACCCACCAGGATCTTGACGGCCTCCGTCCACTGGATGGCCGCCACCGCCACGACGGTCGAGGCCAGCACGCCCGCGGTGTCGCAGGTCGCCATGGTGCCCGGCTCCGGGCTCACGGGGAACATGCAGCGGAAGCACGGGCTCTCGCCGGGCCGGATCGTCATCGACATCCCGGTGGCGCCGATCGCGCCGCCATAGATCCACGGGACACCGAGCTTCACGCAGGCGTCGTTCACGAGGTAGCGGGTCTCGAAGTTGTCCGTGCCGTCGAGCACCACGTCCACCTCGGAGACGATGTGCTCGACGTTGTCGGGCGTCACGTCGGCCACGAGGGGCTGAACCGCGACCTCGGAGTTGATCCGCTTCACGGCCTGGGCGGCGGCGATCGCCTTGGGCACCCCGGCGGCGGCGTCGGCCTCGTCGAAGAGCACCTGCCGCTGGAGATTGCTCAGCTCGACGAAGTCGCGGTCCACCACGGTGATCCTGCCGACGCCCGACCGCGCGAGCAACTCCACGGTCGCCGAGCCGAGCGCCCCGCAGCCGATGACGGCCGCGCTCCCCGTGCGCAGGCGCTCCTGTCCCGCCGGTCCAATCGCCCAGAACATCGCCTGGCGCGAGTACCTCTCCGATGGTCTCTCCGCGCTCATGGGGCACCGCTCCGTCTTTCGCGTTGAAACGCCTGCTCGGATCGACACGATCGACCTGGCAGGTGAGCAGAGAGATTGTACGCGGTCTCTCGTGCCAACGCGGAACGCGTCCGTTATAACGGAACGGCCGTTCGCTTCATATCCCCCGACGAGGTGACTGATAGCGCATGCCACATGAACTGACGCTCGAGATGGGGGGCGCGGGGGGAGAGTTCTCCCCTCCGCTTGAGGCGCCGCAAGGCGCCGGACATCAGCTCACAGCGGCGGCGGTGCCGCTGGAGAATCACATCAACTGGTCGCCGCTGTGACAGCGGTGACTGCGAGCGGGAGCGAGCTTCGGTCAGTGTCCTGCCCGGAGGGACGAAGCCTGGGCAGAACCGCACCTCACGGACAGAACGCAAGACGCCGGGGGCTCCGGCGCCGGGGGCCTGTCCTCACCGCACCTGACGGAGGCTTCTCCGAGGATCCGGTCCGGATCCATCGCGGGCCTCCTCCGGTGGCGAGGTTACACATCTCCAGCAGCAGGTTCCGATCGGTCAGCATCCCCACCAGCTCGCCTTCCTTGAGCACCGGGATGTTGATGAGATTGTCGACCGCCATCAGCTCGGCCGCCTCTATCAAGGGCGCCTCGATGTCCACGAAGCGCTGCTCTCCGATCATCTCCCCCGCAGTGCCCCCGAACAGCTTGCACCGCGCCACGAACATTCCGGTCTCGGAGGGCACCGACGACTGCTTGCCCGGCGCCGGGGTGAGAAGGTCGAGGATGTCGTGCAAGCGAATGCAGCCGAGAAAGTCTCCCTCCCGGCTGCACACGATTACGGTGCGATGTCCCTGTCCGGCACGGAAGAGCGACCTGGTCAGCACCTCGATGACCCGCTGCACCGAGTCGTCCTCGTAGACGCGCCGGTACTCGGACGCCGGAATCATGAGATCGGCGATGTTCTTCTCGCGCGGAGCCGCGGAGCCGCTCGCCACGATGTCGCGAAGGCGGCTACCGAGGCGATCGACGTCGGCGGGCTTGCGCAGGACGTCGGCGGCGCCCAGCTCGAGGCCGAACATGGCGACGTCGGTGTCGCCCTCCTCCGTGAGCAGGATCACCGGCAAGCCTGGATCGGTGGCTCGGATCCTTGCCAGGAGGGCGAGCGCGGAACCGCTGTCCGTGCCGACGTCGAGCACCACTGCCTGCGGCGGGGACTCGCGGACCAAGGCCAGCGCACGCTCGCTGCCAACGGCATGCGTCACCCTGAAGCCGCGTCCCTCCAGTGCGCTCGCGGCGGTCTGGCCGAACCCGGTCTCGCTGCCCAGCAGCAGGGTGATGGCTACCCGTTCTCTCGTGTGGTCCATTGGCTCCCCCATCGCCAGCCCACGTGCCTTGAGGACGAGCGCCTGCGCCCGGTCCTTGGCTGCGATCGTGTCTTACCCGTTGCCCTCGAGCAGAGTGGAGAGGTACGAGGCCGCGGCGACATAATACCGCGCGGCATTCCTTCTCGAGCTGCGCCCGAAACGACGCCAGGGATATGGGCCCCGTCTGCTGCCCTCAGGGCGGAGCGAGGCCGAGGTGGAGCGAGAGCGCTCGGTCGAGCGCGCGCAAGGCGTCGGTGTGAAGGCGACCAGCGCGCGAGACGACGCGCGCCCGGTCGTAGGTCATGATCATCGACGCGTTGGCCACGCGGGGCTCGTCCAGCGTGGAGCGGGGCCTTCGCAGATCCACCATGTAGCTGCGGGAGCGGCGCTCGGCGCTGAACGCCTGCGTGGGCACGACGGTGATCGCTGCGCCGAACTCGTTGGCAATGTCGTTCGACACGACGACGCAGGTGCGCGTCTTCCGGGGTTCGACCCCTACGGACGGATCACAGTTGATCCAGAGGACGTCACCGCGGCGGATGCCTGTCGGTTCCGCTGTCGCGGGACGCACGCGCTTCTCGGAATGACTCAATCCAGCAGATCCAGCTCGCCACGTTCCAGGTCGCGCAGCAGCTCGCGCGCGCTCCCGCGTTCGGCGGCGTAGTCGGCTGCGAGCTTACGCCGACGCTCGGCGACCTCTCGGCGGTCGAGCGCCTCGCGGAGCAGCGTTCGCGCCACGGCAGCCCGCCGGACGCCCGCTCGCGACGCGTGCGCATCGAGCCGCGCTGCGGTGTCGCGATCGAGTGTCAGATTCAGGCGAGGCACGACACGATTGTAGTGGATATGGAGACACGCGCGCAAGCGCGGACCTGCAAGCCGGGGGCCTGATTCGAGTACGTGACGCACCTGCCATGCCCACCGGTGAACGCCTACTCGAGCGCCATGTCACCACGCACCTGGAATCGCCCGACACTCGGCGGCGCTGGGTCAACTTCCGTGGCCGCCGGCGCTCACCGGTTCGTCGATCCGGGGCCCGCGCGCGCCCCGTGTGTTCTCCTCGATCCTGAAGAGGACGATCACGAGCTCGAGCTGGATGCGCATCACGGCCACGGCGACGAGGAAGAGGATCGGTGACAGGATGAGGGCGAGCAGGCCCGATCCCGCTCCGAGCGAGAAGCCCGAGACCATGACGCTGAGGGCCATCAGACCCGCAGCGGCCACTCCGACCATGTACAAGAGCCTCACCAGCTTCTTGGTGATGAAGCTCGTGAAGTCCCAGTCAAACAGCAGGCCGACGACGCGCCTCTCCCGTTCGTTCATCCACTCCTCCCCGGTGAGCTACTTGTGATCGAGGCCGAGCCCGCTGGCAGACGGTCTCTGCAGGCGCATGGGCCACGGTCATGAGCTCGCGAGCTCACGGGCCGGAGAGTGACATGTCTTGCGCGCGCGTAGAAGGGACAAACCGCTTGGACACCGGGGGCCGCGTCCAGTTCACGTGACGCACCAGGCGGTGGGGTGTCGGATCAGTGAGCGGCTCGAAGTCAGGTACGCGGCACCTCCCTCCCCAGGGCGCGGAGCAGCTGCGCGCGCGAGGTGGACAGGTTGTATTCGGCCTGGACGCGCTGCGCGGCGGCGGTGGTGAGGGCGACCTGCGCGTCGCCCAGCTCGATGGCGCTGCCCGCACCCGCCTGGTACCGGCCCTCGGCCAGGCGCAGCCGTTCGCGCGCGTTGACGAGCGCCTCCTCCGTCGCCGCGAGCGACTGCCTCGACGCCCGCACCGCGAGCCGCGCCTGCTCCACGTCCACGCGCACCTGCTGGCGGAGCGCCGACGCCTGGGCCTGCACGCTGTCCAGGTTGGCCCGCGCCTCCTGCGCCTGGGCCCGCGTCAGCCCGCCCTGGAAGACGTTCCAGCTCAGGGTCGCCGTGGCGTTCCAGTTCCACACCGTCGAGTCGAGCGAGACGCCGGCATTGTCGAGGCCCGTCGAGACTCCGAGCGCCGGCCAGTAGGCGCCCCTCACGGCGCGCAGCGTGAGCTCCTGCGCCCTCGCCTGCTGCTCGAGCGACGCGACGTCCTGCCGGTGCTTCAGGGCTTCGGCGAGCAGCGGGTCGATGGCCAGGTCCTCACCTTCGACCGGCGGCAGGGTGTCGTTCGCCACGTCATAGTCCGTCGGTCCCTCTAGGCCCATCGCCTGGTTGAGCTGTGCCTTCTCCGTCTCGTAGGCGTTCTCGGCGTTGATGAGCTGCACCAGCGCGTTGGCGCGATCGGTCCTGGCCTGGGCCAGGTCGATCTCCGGACGCGTCCCCGCGCGCACGAACCCCTCGGTCTGGCGCAGGTGCGCGTCCTGGTTGGCGAGGTTGTCGCGAGCCACGGTCACCAGATCCTTGCCCGCGCGCGCGGTGAAGTAGGCGCTCTCTACACCGAGCGTGACCTGGACCACCGTGTAGCTCTCGGTGTCTCGCAGCGCGGCCGCGCTCGCCTGTGCCGCGCGCCAGCGCCCGGAGGTCTGTCCGAAGTCGTAGATGAGCTGCGACAGGGTCGCGCCGAACGAGTAGTAGTCGGTCGTCTTCCAGCTCGACGATGGGAGCTGGCCCGTCGAGAACGTCGAACCTGGACGCGGCGTGAAGTTCGACGTCGTGCGCTGGTAGGACGCGGAACCCGACAGCTGCGGCAGGAGTGGGGCGCGCGACTCGTCCGCCCTGGCTGTGGCGGCCCTCGTCCCCGCCTGCGCCTGCAGGAGCTGTGGCTGCCTCGCGAGCGCGGCGCGGAGAGCCTCCGCGAGCGTGAGCACCCGGGACGGCGGCGGCGGTGGCGCCAGCGTGGGAGCCCGTGCCGGAGGGGACGGTGCGGCAAGCCCGCCGGCTGGCTCCTGCACCTGGGCAGCCGGTGCCGCTCGAGCCCGTGTCGCTGGTGCCACGGCTGTTACCCCGAGAATCCATGCGAAGATGACGGGTGTCATGACTTTCCTCCGCCTCGGACTGCCCTGGCCACGCGGCGCGAAGGCCTGGCTTCGAGGCGATCGAGGTTCGCGATCACGCGCCGCAGTCCGTGGCGGAGCGCGTCCAGCTCGGCTTCGGTCATTCCGTGAATCACGGCGGCCCGGATCTCCTGGGCCGTGCTGGACAGCTCCTCTGCGAGGCGCCGTCCCTCCGGCGTCAGGGCCAGGCGGGCCCGCCGGCGATCGTGCGGATCGGGATCGGTGCGTACGAGACGCCGGCGCGTCAGGCTCGCGACGACGCGGGAGGTCGTCGGGGCGTCCGACCGGACCCGTTCGGCGAGCTCCACCTGCGAGATTCCAGGGCGCTCCCGCAGCGCGACGAGGAACCAGAACTGCTGCACCGCCAGCCGGTGAGCCGCCGTGCGGGCCAGCACCGCCTGCTTGATGCGGCGGCGGGCCGACGCGATGAGGAGCCCCACTGATTCTTGCATACGCAACCAACGCCGCTGCCCAGCGTCAACGCCAGGCCGTGAGCGCGACCCGCGTCGCGACACCTTTCATTCGAACCTGAGCGCCTGGATGGGATCGAGCTGCGAAGCCTTGTGCGCGGGGTAGAGCCCGAAGCCGACGCCGATGACGCCGCTGAAGGCGACCGCCACCACGATGACGTCGGGACGGAAGAGCACCGGCCAGCCGAAGCTCGCGGCGAGGCGCCAGGCCAATCCCATCCCCAGCGCGATGCCGATGAACCCGCCCGCCACCGCGAGCGAGAGCGCCTCCACCAGGAACTGCAACCGGATGTCGCCCGCCTTCGCGCCGACCGCCATGCGCACGCCGATCTCGCGCGTCCGCTCGGTGACGGAGACGAGCATGATGTTCATGATCCCGATGCCGCCCACGAGCAGCGAGACCGCGGCGATGGCCGCGAGGAGCGTGGTGAGCGTGCGCGTGCCTTCCTGCTGCGCGGCCGCCAGCTCGCTCAGGTTCCGGATGGAGAAGTCGTCGTCGCTCCCAGGCTGCAGGCGATGCCGGTCTCGCAGCAAGGCCTCGATCTGGCGCTGGGCCCGGTCCGTGGTCCCCGCGCTCGTCGCGCTCACGATCATCGGCCCCGCGAGGTAGTTCTTGAGGCCGCCCTGGATCTTCTGCTGGAACGTGCTGACCGGGATGAAGATCCCGTCGTCGTAGTCCTGGCCCATGGGCGACTGGCCCTTCTTTGTGAGCACGCCCACCACGTTGAACGGGACGTTCTTCACGCGGATGACCTGACCGACCGGGTTGGCACCGGGACCGAAGAGCTTGTCCACGACGGTCTGGCCGAGCACCGCCACCTTCGTTCCGCCGTCCACGTCCGACTCACCGATCGAGCTGCCCTGCCCCAGGGCCCAGCTGCGGATCCGGAAGTAGTCCGGGGTCGTCCCGCTGACCGAGGTGGTCCAGTTCTGATCTTCCGAGAGCACCTGGGCGTTGGCGCGCAGCGCGGGGGCCGCCCACCGGACCGCGGGCACCTCGGTCTGGATGGCCTTCAGGTCGTCCCAGGTGAGCGTGGGCTGCGAACCGAATCCGCCCATGGCGCCGCCGGCGGTGGTGGTGCCGGGCAGGACGATGAGCATGTTCGAGCCCATCGACGCGAACGCCTGCTCGACCCGCGCCTTCGCACCGTCGCCGATGGCCACCATGGCGATCACCGCACAGACACCGATCACCATGCCGAGCGTGGTGAGGAACGAGCGCATCTTGTTGCGCGCCAGCGCGCGCAGCGCCACCCGCAGGGTCTGTAGCCAGCTCATGGCGCCACCTCCCCCACGGCGACGGGCTCCCACGGGGAGCGCTCCGCGCGCTTCGGCGTGCGGCGCTGGTCGGAGAGGATCCGCCCGTCGCGCGTCACCACGATCCGCGCCGCGTACTCCGAGATGTCCGGCTCGTGGGTGACCAGGACCACGGTGATCCCCGCGCGCCCGAGCTCCTGGAAGAGCGCCATCACCTCGGTGCTGGTGCGAGAGTCGAGGTTTCCGGTGGGCTCGTCGGCGAGGATGACCTGGGGCTGGTTCACGAGGGCGCGCGCGATGGCCACCCGCTGCTGCTGACCACCCGACATCTGGTTGGGATGGTGGTCGGCGCGATCTCCGAGGCCAACGCGCGCCAGCGCCTCGATCGCTCGCCTGTGCCGTTCGGCGGTGGGGACGCCTGCGTAGAGCAGGGGTAGCTCGACGTTCTCCAGAGCGCTCGTGCGAGAGAGCAGGTTGAAGTTCTGGAAGACGAAACCGACGGTCCTGTTGCGGACCTCGGCCAGGCGGTCCGCGGAGAACCGGGAGACCTCCTTTCCCTCCAGGAGATATCGGCCGCGCGTGGGCCGGTCGAGGCAGCCGAGGATGTTCATGAGCGTCGACTTGCCCGAGCCGGAGGCGCCCATCACGGCGGTGAATTCACCCCGCTCGATCGAGAGCGTCACGCCGCGGAGCGCGTGCACCTCGACGTCGCCCATCCGGTACGTCTTCGCGACGTCCTCGAGACGGATGAGCGGAGTCGATCCGCGCTCCTCCGGGTCATGCTCCATCGGGTGGTGCTCCATGATTCGCGCTCCGCTGGCTCGTGTTCCGCACGCCGCCTCGCTGAAACGGGTATCCGCTAGAACGGGCGTCGCAGGCTCGCGGCCATCCCGGCAGGTCGGCTGGTGCCCGACGCATCGGTGACCACCTGGTCGCCGGCTTCCACGGCGCCCTCGGCGATCTCCGTGAATGTACCGTCCGAGATACCGATCCTGACGCGCACGGGGACGGGGCCACCCTCGCGCACCACCCAGACCGTGCGCTGGTCTGGCGTCCCCACCGCGGGGGCAGCGGCGCCATCTCGCTTGCCCGAGCCAGGAGCGCGCTGGCTCGGGGCCGCGCCTTGCGCGGTGGAGGACGACGCCAGCATGTCCGCGGGCGGCCTGAAGCGCAGGCCGGCGTTGGGCACGCGCAGCACATCGTCCTTCTCCGCGTACACGAAGGTCACGTTGGCGGTCATGCCCGGTCTCAGCTTGAGCTCCGGGTTGGCGACGTCGATCACCGCGTCGTAGGTGACGACGTTCTGGACGGTCTGGGGCGCATTCCGGATCTGGCGGACCCGACCCTGGAAGATCTCCGACGGATACGCGTCGACGGTGAACGCCACGCCCATCGCCGGCTGCAGCCGGCCCACATCCGATTCGGCGACGCTCGTGTCGACCTGCATCTTCGAGAGGTCCTCGGCGATGACGAAGAGCGTCGGCGCCTGCAGCGACGCGGCAACCGTCTGCCCCACGTCGACGTTTCGCGAGATGACGACGCCGTTCGTCGGCGAGACGATGCTGGTGTATGCGAGGTTGACCTCCGCCGAATGGAGCGCGGCGCGCGCCTGCTCGACCGCGCCTTCGGAGGCATTCACCTGCGCGTCGGCGACGCTGGCGTTCGCCTCTGCCGTGTCGAGGTCGGCCTGGGCGATGAGCTTCTGCTCGGCCAGGGCCTTGCTCCGGGCGTATTGCCGCCGGCCGTCGAGAGCCTGTGCCTTCGACTTGGCGAGGTTTGCCCGCGCGGCGACGAAGTTCGCCCGCGCCTGCTCGACCGACGCCTGGAACAGCTGAGGATCGATCCGGGCGATGAGCTGACCCTTCTTCACCACCGAGTTGAAGTCGGCGAGGAGCGCCTGGATACGCCCCGACACCTGGCTGCCCACCTGCACCGTGACGATGGCGGACAGCGTGCCGGTGGCGGTCACCTTGGCGACGACGCGCCCGCGGTCGACCTGCGTGGTCTCGAGCTGCGGCCCGGGCCTGCCCGCGCTGGCACGCCAGCGCCAGACGCCTGCTCCCGCGGCGACGAGCACGAGGAGCGCGGCGAGGGTGTACCAGCGGCGCCGGGTCATGACGCCCCTGTGCCCGCTGGGCTCGGGACCCGTCTCACGCTGCTCGCTGCGTGGCTTGCCATGTTGTTCACTGGAGGACTCGATGCTGGCCGGCGTTCGCATATGAGTTGCTTTGGCAAGTAATGCCGCCGAGCAAGCGCGTCAACAGCCGCTCCGGCGCGCGAATCCAGGCACCGTAGCAGGGCTCGCAGGGCCCGGTGTTTCCTGCGCATGAAGAAGTGTGAAGTGGCCAGCGCGCCTGCGAGCGCTCACCTGGTTGGACGAGCATCGGCTCGACGCTCCGAGGGGTGGGCGAGGAGGGGAGAACTCTCCCCCCGCGCCCCCCATCTCGAGCGTCAGTTCATGTGGCATGCGCTATCAGACGGTCTCCGCCGAGTCACGCCCGTGAAGATCGTCACGTCGCCGACACGCGCGCGCGATGCGGTTCTCCCTGTTCGGCACCGAGCGTTCACGCGGGGGACGAACGAGATAGCCTAGCCTTGCCAGGCCATGAGGACGCTGACGCTGGCCCACGTCTCGGATCTCCACCTCGGAGTGCCGGGAGCAGAGCGCGCCACGGCCAGCGTCTGCGAGTCCCTGGTCGAGGCCGGCGTGGACCATGTGATGGTGACCGGAGACGTCACGCAGAGGGGGCGAACCCGTGAGTGGGAGCAGTTCCAGCGGGCGTTCGCGCCGCTCCTCGAGGCGGGCCGGGTGACGCTGGTGCCGGGCAATCACGACCGCGCCGACGAGGACGTGGCCTCGATCATCATGCCGGACCAGCGCGTGCAAGTCGCCGAGCACGAGGGCCTCTTCATGGTGCGCGTGGACTCGACGGCGCCGCACAACCGCTCGCTGCTCACGGCACACGGGCACCTCGACGAGCAGGACATGGCCGCGGTGGTGCGCGCGCTCGATGCGGCTCCGCCCAGGGCCCTGGTGGTGGTGGCCCTGCACCACCACGTGCACCCGCTCCCGGGCGACTTCTTCCACGAGGACCTCGTCTCGTGGCTCGGCTGGCCCTGGTGCGACGAGCTTTCAGGAGGTCAGCGCCTGCTCCGGCGCATCCTGGGGCGCTGCGACCTCCTGCTCCACGGTATCGGCACGTGCCGCGCGAGCGTCACGAGGTCGCCAACGGCTCCCGTCCCATCGGGGTCTACAATGCCGGCTCGAGCTCCAAGCTCGGGTGCGTCCGCGTCTTCCGCCATGCCCGCGGCCTACTCGAGGGCGCGCCGCAATGGCTGGCCGCGCGGCCGGTGGCCCCGCATGCACCGCAAGAGATAGCCAGCGCGGCCTAGACTCATAGACTCATTCACCGTAGGAAAATCCAGGTCACTGCGCCGAAGATGGGCAGCAGGATGGCGCCGCTCCACGCCATGTAGCCGAAGAAGCTCGGCATGCGCACGCCGCCCTGCTCGGCGATGGCCCTCACCATGAAGTTGGGGCCGTTACCGATGTAGGTGTTGGCCCCCATCATCACCGAACCGGACGAGACGGCGCCCAGCAGCGCGATGCCGCGCTCGCTCACCAGGAGCTGGCTCAGGTTGGTGGCGTCGGTGCCGAGAAGACCGCTCGCCGCGGCGGTGAAGGTGAGGTAGGTCGGCGCGTTGTCGAGGAACGAGGAGAGCGAGCCTGTCGCCCAGTAGAAGTGCCAGGGCTCGGTGAGGCCGAACTCGGCGCCGCGGGCGTTCAGGATCTGCAGCGCCGGCACCATCGTGGCGAAGATGCCGGCGAAGACCACCGCCACCTCCACGATGGGAGCAAAGCTGAAGCCGTTTTCCTTGCGCAGCGGCATGGGCGTCCAGAACCAGGAGAGCGCCGCCATGAGCAGCATGCCGACCTCCTGCACCCCCGCTGGCAGGCCCCAGGTGCCCGAGGCCAGGAGCACCGCCACCACGCCCGCCAGGAAGAGGAAGTTTCGCTTGCCGGCGATGTGGAGGGGGACCTGGTGCTCCACCGCGATCTCGTCGAGGTCGCCCGGCGTCGCGAGGTCCTCGCGCCGGAAGATGGTCGAGTCGACGACGAAGAACAGCGCGAGCAGGATGCCGTTCACGAAGAGCCACTGTGGCCAGAGCCTGAGCGTCCAGAGGAAGGGCACCCCTCGCAGGAAGCCGAGAAAGAGCGGCGGGTCGCCGAGCGGCGTGAGCAGGCCGCCGACGTTGCTCACCACGAAGATGAAGAAGATGACGACGTGCGCCTTCCGCTGCCGCACCGAGTTCGCGCGCAGGAGCGGTCGGATGAGCACCATCGACGCGCCGGTGGTACCGATGAGCGACGCGAGCAGGGCGCCGATGCCGAGCAACGCCGTGTTGAGCCCGGGCGTCCCGGCCAGCGTGCCGCGCACCACCACGCCGCCCGAGATCACGAACAGCGCCCCGAGCAGGATGATGAACGCTGCGTACTCGTGCGCGGTATGGGCGAGCACCATGGGCTCGAGGTAGGCAATCCAGATCACCACCGGCGCGCCTGCCAGGACGCCGAGCAGCGCCTTGTTGCGGTTGTGATCCCAGAAATGGCCGGCGACGAGCGGGAGCACGGCGATGCAGAGCAGGAAGAGGCCGAAGGGAGCAACGCTCCACAGCGGAAGGACGTGCCCGAGGTGCTGCGCGCCGTTCGCGGAGGCGAGGGCCAGAGGGATAGTCATTGGGGTCAGCATAGCCTCTCCAAGTTCGGCCCGGTGGGCGTGAACGAGGCGGAGAGGTGGACCAGCGGCAACTCTAGACGCCGGGGTCACCCCGCCGGCCGAGCCCCAGGTAGCTCTCGATCACCCGCGGGTCGCTGGCCAGCGCCTGGGCCGTTCCGGCGAGAGACACCTCCCCGGTCTCGAGCAGGTAAGCGTCGTCCGCGATCTGCAGGGCGGCCCGCGCGTTCTGTTCGACGAGGAGGACCGACACACCCCGCCGGCGCAACCCGACGACAACCTGGAAGATCTCCCGCACGATGAGCGGGGCGAGCCCGAGCGACGGCTCGTCGAGCAGGAGCAGCCGCGGCCTCGACATGAGGGCGCGGCCCAGCGCGAGCATCTGCCGCTCGCCTCCCGACAGCGTGCCCGCCAGCTGATCGCGCCGCTCCTCCAGGCGCGGGAAGATCCGGAACGCCTCGGCGAGCAGCGCGTCCCGTTCGCGGCGGCCGGCGCGCCGGAGCGAGAACGCGCCCAGCTCCAGGTTGTCCTGCACGGTCATGCGGGCGAAGAGCTCCCGGGTCTCGGGCACGAGCGACAGCCCTCTCGCGACGTTGTCCTCGACCGCAGCGCCGGCGATCTGCACCCCGTCGAGCCAGACCTGCCCCGCGGCACACGGCAGGAGGCCGGCGATGGCCGACAGGAGCGTCGTCTTTCCTGCGCCGTTGGGGCCGATCACTGCCGCGATCCGGCCGCGGCCCACGCGTATGTGGACATCCCGCAACGCCTCGACCTTCCCGTACCGGACGCCGAGGCCGTGCACCTCCAGCAGGATCTCCGCGCTCGGACTCGTCGTTCGCTGTTCCGCGTGCTCGCTCATCAAACCGCACCCAGGTAGGCTTCCAGGACGCGCGCATCCCGCTGGACGTCCCCGGGCAGGCCCTCGGCGATCTTCTGGCCGAAGTCCATCACCACCACCCGATCGACGAGCCCCATGACGAAAGCAACGTCGTGCTCGACCAGCAGGATCGACATGCCCTGCGCGCGCAGGGTGCAAAGGAGCTCCGCCAGCGACTTCTTCTCGAGGTGGCGCAGGCCGGCAGCGGGCTCGTCGAGCAGGAGCAGGCATGGGTCGGCGCAGAGAGCGCGCGCCACCTCCAGGATCCTCTGCTTACCGAGGGGCAGGCTGCCGGCGGGCTCTAGCAGGTGCTCGCCGAGGCCAACCCGCTCCACCTGGCGAGCCGCCTCCGCGAGGAGCTGCGACTCCTCGCTCCGATCGAACCTGAAGCTCGCCGACGTCACGCCCCGGCAGCCGCGCAGGTGAGCCCCGATCGCCGCATTCTCGACGACGCTCATATCGGGCAGGAGCTTCACGTGCTGGAACGTGCGGCAGAGTCCCATGGCCGCGATGTCCCTCTGTGGCCGCCCCTGGATGGCCTCGCCGCGCAACCGGATCTCGCCTTCGCCGGGATCCGCCACGCCCGAGATGAGGTCGAACATCGTGCTCTTGCCGGCGCCGTTCGGGCCGATGAGCGCGACCAGCTCCCCGGCCTTGACCGAGAGGCTCATCGCGTCGGCGGCGACGAGCCCGCCGAAGCGCTTGGTCACGCGCGAGACCTCGAGGAGGAGCTCGCCCCTCGGCGGCATGTCCCGGCACGCGAGGGACCTCGCGGTCTCGCCGATGGCCTGCCGCCGGCGGGCGAGCTCGCGCACTACCCGCCCCCCAGGGCGAACCGGCAGCCACCGCGTGAGCGCGGGCCAGAGCCCCTCGGGAGCCTTCTGCAGGAGCCCAACCATCACCACCCCGAAGGCGATGAGCTCGAAATCGCCCGCCTGTCCGAGGAGCCGGGGCAGCGCGTCCTGCAGCCACTGCATGACGAGCGTCACGATCCCCGCACCGAGCAGGGCACCCCATACCTGACCGATCCCGCCCACCACGCCCATGAAGAGGTACTCGATCCCCGCGTGCAGGCTGAAGGGCGTCGGGTTCACGAAGCGCTGGAAGTGCGCATACATCCAGCCCGAAGCTGCTGCCTGCAGGGCGGCGATCAGGAAGACGAGCATGCGGGCGCGAGAGGTGTCGACGCCCATCGACTCGGCCATCGTCCGGCCGCCCTTGAGCGCCCGGATGGCCCGGCCTACCCTCGAATCGAGCAGGTTCCGGGTCGTGAGGACCGCCGCCATCAGCGCGAGCCAGACGAGCCCGTAGACCTTTCGCGGCGTGTCGAGCCGCCAGCCGAACAGGCCGACAGCCGGGATCCCGCCCGTCCCGGTGTGACCACCGAGGAGCTCCAGGTTTCCGAACAGGAAGTAGAAGGCGATGCCCCACGCGATGGTGCAGAGCGGGAGGTAGTGCCCGGATAACCTGAGGGTGATGGAGCCCAGGAGCACCGCGACGGCACCGGCCAGCAGGAAGGCGAGCGCGAGCGACACCCAGGGCGAATGGGCCCACGCGCCGAGCCCTGGGGGGAAACTGCGGGCGGTGGTCCAGACGGCCGTGGTGTAGGCCCCGAGGCCCACGAACGCGGCCTGACCGAACGAGGTCAGGCCACCCACGCCGGTGAGCAGCACCAGCCCCAGCGCGACCAGCGCGTTCAGGCCGATGTAGCACAGCAGGAGCACCTGGTAGTCGCTGGCCAGGACGGGCGCCAGGGCGAGCGCCGCGAGGAACGCAATCTGGACGGCGCGCGCGCTCACTCGTCGTCCTCGAGGTGGTGGGTCCTGAGCGAGCGCCAGACGAGCACCGGGACGACCAGCGCGAAGACGATCACCTCCTTGTAAGCGCTGGCCCAGAAGGACGCGAGCGCCTCGATGAGGCCCACCAGAAGCGCGCCGCCCACCGCCACCGGGTAGCTCGCGAGCCCTCCGATGATCGCGCCCACGAACCCCTTCAGACCCATCAGGAATCCGGTGTCGTAGTAGAGCGTGGTGATCGGCGCGATCAGGATCCCGGAGAGGGCGCCGATGAGCGCGGCGAGCGCGAAGCTCAACCTGCCCGAGAGGCCGACGGGAATACCCACCAGCCGTGCACCGACGCGATTCATGGCGCTGGCCCTCAGGGCCTTGCCGTACGAGGTGCGCTCGAAGAACGCGTGGAGCGCGGCCATCAGCGCCACCGAGAAGAGCACGACGCACAGGGCCTGAGCGCCGACCTCGACGCGACCGAGCTCGAGCCGTGCGTCCGAGAACGCGCGCGTCTGCGACCCCTCGGCGCCGAAGAACAAGAGCCCGAGGCTCACGAGCGCGACGTGGACCGCGACCGAGACGATGAGGAGGACCAGGATGGACGCGCCGGCGAGGGGCTGGTAGGCGAGGCGGTAGACGGCGGGGCCGAGCGGCACCACCAGCGCGAGCGCCAGCGGGATCTGGACCCAGGCAGGCCAGGACGCGAAGGGCGCGAGGTACAGGACCGCGGCCAGGAGGGTCAGGTACCCGAGGTCACCGGCCAGTGCCCACCGCAAACTTCGGCCCGAGCCGGCGCGGAGCGCGGCGATTCCGTCGGCCAGCGCGACCGCGACGCGCACCGCGCAGAGGAGCCAGAACGTACCCGGCCCCCTCCCCTCCTGGAGCGCCGCGAGGGTCAGCCCGCCATAGGCGACGAACTCGCCCTGCGGAATGAAGATGACCCGGGTGACCGAGAAGACGAGCACGAGGGCGAGCGCCAGGAGCGCGTAGATGGCACCGTTGACCACGCCGTCCTGGCCCAGCAGGAGGGCAATATCGATGCTCATGAACGAACTCTGGCGCCCCGAGCGAGCGACGAAGACCGTTGCCCTAGGGGATGAGCTGCCAGGTGCCGTTGCGGATCTGGACCATGACGCGCGCCCGCAAATCCAGTCCCCCGTGGTCCGTCGAGGTCATGTTGAACACGCCATGGGCACCGCGGAGGTCGTGCACGTGCTCCAGCGCCCTCCGAAGCGCGATCCGGAACTGACGCGTGCCGGGCCGGGCCTGCTCGAGCGCGACAGGGACGGCCGCCTTCAGCAGCAGGCCCGCATCCCAGGCATGGGCACCGAACGACGAGGCGGTACCCGGTCCGTTCGCGACTTCGTAGCGGCGGACGAACTCGAGCGCCGCCTTCTTCGACGGGTGGTCATCCGGCAACTGGTTCGCGACCACCACGGGCCCCGTGGGCAGGAAGGCGCCCTCGACTCCCTTACCGCCGACGCGCAGGAAGTCCGGGTTGGCCACACCGTGCGTCTGGTAAACCGCTCCCTTGTAGCCGCGCTCGACCAGGGTCTTCTGGGGCAGCACGGCCGGGGTGCCGGATGCGCCGACCAGGACCGCGTCGGGCTTCGCCGACAGGATCTTGAGCACCTGTCCGGTCACGGACGTATCGAGGCGGTTGTAGCGCTCGCGCGCCACGATCTTGAGGTTGCGGCGCTCCGCCGCCTTGGAGAAGGCAGTCAACCAGCCGTCGCCGTACGCGTCCGCGAAGCCGATGAACGCGGCCTTTTTCACTCCCCGATCGACCATGTGCTGGGCGATGGCGGTCGCCATGAGCTGATCGTTCTGCGGCGTCTTGAAGACCCAGCGCCTCTTCTCGTCCATGGGCTCGATGATGCGGCTCCCGGCGGCCAGGGAGATGAGCGGCGTCTCCGTCTCCGCGGCGACGTCGACCATGGCGAGCGAGGCAGGCGTGCTGTTCGATCCCAGCAGCGCGTCGACCTCGTTCTCGCTCGTCAGCTTGCGGACGTTCTTGACCGCGGTCGTGCTGTCCGTCGCGTCGTCGAGGACGATGTAGTTGACCTTGACCCCGTCGATCGTCGTCGGGAGCAAGGCGATCGCCTTGCGGCTCGGGATCCCGATCGAGGCGGCTGGCCCCGTGGCCGAGACGGTGACGCCGACGTTCACCTCGGCGCCCCGTGCAGCCCCGGCCAGGAGCGCCACGGCCAGTGCAGCGATCGCGCGTCGAGTACGGGTCATGGTGGACGTCTCCTGTGAGGGTGCCGGGCGGCCGGAATCCCTCCACCACATCACCCACGGCTGTAAAGCGCTAGCTTTCGCGCCGTTCTCTTCCTGTCCTGCTTCAGCCACACCCGCAGGCCCAGCTCGAATGCCTGCGGCAGCCCACCTGGGCCGCCGCCCGCCCACACGCGATCCGCCATCCGTACAGGTTGCCTTGGCCCCTCCGGACCCCCGGACTTATCGGCCGGCGTTCGCGTGCCGATGAGGGGGCAGCAGCTCTTGTCGCCCGGGAGGCACCGATGAATTCCGTCTCTGGCATCGCTCGGTCCGGCCTGCAGATCGAGTCGATGCGCCTCGCCGCCTCCGCGAACAACGTCGCGAACGCCAGCACCGACGGATTCGTCCCCGGCCGCGTGGAGGCCCAGGAGGTCCGCGAGGGCGGCGTCGTCGGCCAGGTGGCGAAGGAGAACGACCCCCAGGTCGAATCGCGGATCGACCGGGCCATCATCGGCCTCTCGGGGACCGATCTCGTGAAAGAGACCGTCAACCAGACGCTCGCGGCCGCGTCGTTCCGGGCGAACCTCGCGACCCTGCGCACGGCGGACGAGACCCTCGGCTCCCTGCTGAGCCTCGAGTCGTGAAGCGGGCCGTCGTATAGCGGGGGCTATGGAAGGCGCTCTGCCAACCACACCACGCCGGCTGCGCCGATGGCGAGGGACCCGACCCGGAGGCCCACTCGGGCCAGCGCGGGGCGCCGGCGGAGCAAGCCCAGCAGCGGGAACGCCACGGCCACGATGGCCGCCTGGCCCACCTCCACGCCGACGTTGAACGAGAGAAGGGCAGTGGCCAGGTCAGCTCTCGAGAGATGCAGCTCGCTCAGGGCGCCGGCAAAGCCGAACCCGTGCACGAGACCGAAGGCGAACCCGAGGCGCCACCTCCGGGCTTCACTCTGCGGCGATGGAAAGGCGAGCCGGAGCAGGTTCTCGACGGCCACCCAGACGATGCTGGCCGCGATGAGCGGTTCCACCAGGCGCGAGGGGAGGCTCACGATCCCCAGCGACGCGAGCGCCAGCGTGACGGAATGGGCGGCGGTGAAGCTCGTCACCACGCGGGCGAGGCTCCCCAGCGTGCCGCCGAGCAAGAGGAGCCCGAGCAGGAAGGCGATGTGGTCGTACCCCGTGAAGATGTGCTCCAGACCGAGCCGTAGGAAGCGCGCTGCTCCCGCCCACCAGGACCGAGGCGCCTCCACCTCGAAGGTGGCGCGGCCGGCACGGACCACGTGCTCCTCGACGCGGGTTCCGACGGTGACCTTGGCGAGGTGCGTGTGGCCCCGTGGCATCCGTTCGAGGAGGCCGACCTGCACGCCGAGGGGCTCGCCCGGGCGCTCGCAGAGGAAGGCCCCCGTCACCCGCATTCCGTCGGGCGGCTCTGGCCGAACCGCGCCGGGATCGAAACGGCACGGGACACCGCCCTGCGCGATCGAGAAGGTCCCGAGGCTCTCGCGGACGACCTCCGGGCCGAGCTCGGGCGGCGATCCGGTCGTTCCCCCGGGAACGAGCGCCCGCCTCGCGAGCGTGCCCCCGGCATCTCGCGGCAGCGAGGCCGCCAGCTCGGCCGCGGAGATCCGGAGCGAGGCCTCGACACGGTCGCCCCGGATCACCAGCTCGCCGTAGGAGATGCCGGCGTCGTGCCCGCGTGCCAGCAAGGGGACGAGAGCGAGGAGCAGCGCCGCGATGGATCTTTCGGGCCTCATGGCGCGCTCCTCGTCGAGACGACCTCCGATCCCACGTCCTACGGCGTGGGCTTTCCGTGACCCTGGTCGAACCCTTGCCAGGGCAGGGCCAGGAACGGGAACTCGTTGAGGAAGGTCGCGTCGTTGTTGTCGACACCGTCCGAGATCGGCACTTGGAACTTGGTGAGGAGGAGCGAGAGGATGACGTCGGTGACGTCGGCCTGCTCGCGGTTGGTGCCCGGGACGATGGGACGGCCGTTGGGGAAGGCCGAGTCGGTCGCCATGTCGAGCCGCAGCACGTCGCCGGTGGCCGAGAGCGGGATGCTGTGCGCCCCTGGCGTGGGGATGTCCTTCAGGTTGATGACGTCGAGGATGTCGGTGCGGTTCGACTTGAAGGGGGTCGGGTCGATGCCGAGAGTCGCGTAGATGCCGACCGCCTCGGCGTCGCGGACGCTCACGGGATTGAGGAAGTAGGCCCCGAAGTTGGCCACGTCGTCCCTGGGCCTGGTGCGGTTGTAGTAGTCCTTGTCCTGGTAGCCGATGATCGCCTCGTTCACGAGCGGCAGGCCGAGCCGGGAGACCTGGACCCAGGGACCCTCGGCGCGCGACGAGCCGTCGCGCCTGAGGATGCTCACCTTGCGGCGGCTGGTGGAGGACCACACGCCGATCGTGGTGTCGTCGCTGGGGGTGTTCCCCGGCGCCTGCCCGTTCACCGTCAGCTCCGTGGTCGGGATCTCGAGGGCGATCGCGTGCGTGTTGAATCCGGCGACCCCGTCCTGGGCGACGCCCTTCGGCCGCAAGTTCACGAGGTCGAAGATGCCTCCCAGGTCCACGTAGAAGCCGTCGTCGCGCGGCCCCGCGAAGACGCGGCCGCTGGCGCCGTCCTTGCCAAGCGGGCGAATGAAGGTCGCGGCGAAGGCGTCGTCGTACGTGGCGGACGTGTAGGGCGGGAGGCCGAGGGCGTTGGCGACCGCCTGGGTCCGCGGGCCGATGCGCGGCGGCGCCACCGGGACGTCCTTGGCGATCACCTGGCTGTCCTTGCGGCG
>Ga0154716_1147_pt4 | contig 24323 bp, 24 predicted proteins | sample Rifle2008BG16ft_FD_105724 | JGI IMG/M metagenome (GOLD analysis project Ga0154716, IMG submission 105724) | Anaeromyxobacter sp. RBG_16_69_14
CCGTGCGCTGCCTCAGATCGGCGTGGGTCCTGGTGTGGCTCTGGAACGAGATGCCATGGCGCTGCATCTCCCGGATTTGACTCCACGTCATGAGCGGGGCGGGCGTGCGAGGCCCCCACCCGCCGCTGGTCGTCCCGACGCACCCGCTCACGAGAAACACCGTCGCGGTGAGACCCATGCGTTCGAGGAGCGGGAACGCCGTCGTGTAGGCGTCCAGGTATCCGTCGTCGAAGGTGATGGCGATCGACCTCGGTGCCGGGCCCGCGCCACCTCCGGGAGGCACGGGTCGAAAACCCATCTCCACGAGGTAGCGCATCTGCGCCGCGAATTGCTCCACGAACGTGCACAGCGAATCGGGCGGGCCGGCGCGTGGTCCAATCCGGTGATAGACCAGGACCGCATGGCTGGCTCTACGCGGTGTGTCGTCGCGCGCGTTGATCATGGCCGCTCACGCCGCGCCAGCGCCGCGCAGGACAGCGGGGATGGTCTTGCAGAGGATCTTGAGGTCGAGCCAGAGGCTCCAGGTGTCGATGTACTGCATGTCGAGCTCCATCCAGCGTTCGAAGGAGACGTCGCTCCTGCCCCCGATCTGCCAGAGACACGTGATGCCTGGGCGGACGCTGAACCGGCGCCGGTGCCAGTCCCGCTCGAACCCCTCGTAGTCCCGGACCGGGAGTGGCCGCGGCCCGACCAGGCTCAGGTCTCCCTTCAGGACGTTGAGGAGCTGCGGCAGCTCGTCGATGCTGGTGTTGCGCAGCACGGCGCCCACGCTGGTGATGCGCGGATCCTTCCTGATCTTGAAGACGGGACCGTTCGCCTCGTTGAGGTGCTCGAGCTCCCGCTGCCTGCGCTCCGCGTCGACCACCATCGTCCGGAACTTGAGCATGCGGAAGCGCCTCTTGCTCAATCCGATGCGCTCCTGCGTGAAGAACACCGGGCCCGGCGAGGTCGCCTTGACGAGCAGCGCGACCGCCAGGAACAGCGGGGCCAGGGCGACCAGCAGCGCCGCAGCCACCACCAGGTCGATGGCGCGCTTCGCCGCCGCGGGCGCCCCCTCGATGGCTCCCGTCGCCATGGTGAAGGCCGGCTCCTCGTCGTCCACCGCCTCGGCCAGCACGCGGGCGTTCTTCAGCTCGAACAGGCTGGAGGGCAGCGTGACGCGGATGCCCTGCTCCTCGCACTGCTTCACGATTCTCGAGTTCAGCTCGTAGAAGGACTTGAGGGGCAGGAACACCATCACCTCGTCCACGACCTGCCGCCGCAGCAGCTCGGGCAACTCCCTCATGTCACCAAGCAACTGGTAGCCCGATCGCTCGAACTCCCCCGCCATGTCCCATTCGCGGCTGTCGACGAAGCCGATCAGGCGGAAGCCGAGCTCCGGCGTCACCTCGAGCTTGCGCGCAAAGGCGATGGCACGAGAATTCGTGCCGACGATCAGGACGTGACGCAAGTTCCTGCCCCGGCGCCGGACCGCACCCAGAACCCAGCGCAGCACCAGCCGGCAGGCGACGGTGATGGCCGCCATCGACGCGAAGAAGACGGGCAGGAAGAGGCCCTGGACCATCGAGATCTCGAGGGAGACGGAGAGCAAGTAGATGCCGGCGGATCCCACCGCCGTCGCCTGCAAGATCTTGGAGCTTTCGCTCCAGCAACTGGTTAGCCGCTTGGATTGATAAAAGCCGAACGCCGCAAAGACGACGTGCCAAATGACGAGGAAGCCTCCGAACAGGAGCAGGTTGCCGATCCCGATCCGGATCGCGAGGAACTCCTTGACGCCGGCTCCCTCCCTGGCGACGGCCGCGGCCGTCGCCCCGAAACAGACGACCACCGTGCACAGATCGAACAGCTTCAGCGTGCTGAGCAGCACGCGCCTGCGCGGAATCACGACCGCTCCCGGACGACGACTGCTCGCTCGACATGGGCGCTGCGTCGCCCCGCCTGGAGACGGCGAGCGCGACCTGGAAGGACCGCAGCTCCAATGGTGCTCACGTCGGCAGCCCTGTCCATGCGCGATCCTCCCCCCTACAACGCCTCGCCATCCGCAGGCGTCATTCAGGCCACGGACGCTGAGTGGAAATAGTGCGTCGCTCGTGTCACGGTCGCACAGTGCTGGCTTGGGTTGGCCCATCCCGCTCACACCGAGTGTGGCGCGACGAGTCTACGGGCGGGTGGGCCGCCCATGCTGGGCCTTGGCCCGGGCGCGACGGTGAAGCACTTTCAACGCTCCGTCCTGTAACGAATGGCGGAATCGGGGGCCGGCGAATTGAGAGCTTCTGCCCCGCGTCGTCGCGCTGCTTGTTCAGATGGTGCGACGCACAGCCGATCCGGGCTCGGGCTCGGGCAGAAGAAGAGGGGATGGGTCAACGGTCCAGAGGAGATGCGCAGCGGTCCACGAGGTAGACGATCGACTGGTAGGGGATCCCGGCGTGCACCGAGAGGCCGATCTCGCAGGTGCGGCTGTTGGAGAAGCCGACCTTGCAGTCGGGCGGCAGCGCAACCCTCAGGGCCGACAGCGCCGAAGCGTTGAGCTCCGGCGTGTTGAAGCCCTTGTCGCCGGCGAAGCCACAGCAGCCGAGGCCGGGCAGGATCACCCTCTCCGCGCACGCCTCCGCCACGGCGCGGAAGGCGGCGTCGAGGCCCATCTTCGTCGAGCTGCAGGTCACGTGGACGGCGACGGCGCCGGGTCGCTTCTCGAAGCGCAGCTTGTCCATGAGGTGCTTCTGGATGAACTCGACCGGCTCGTGCATGCGAAGCCGGGGATCGAGCGAGCCTTTCATCCGGTGGACGCACGGGCTCGTGTCGCAGAGCACGGGGATGCGGCCGCCGGCGGAGCACTCGAGCAGCGCCGCCTCGAGCTCCCTTGCCTTCGCGTCTCCAGCCTCGACGAACCCCTTCGACTCGAAGGCCAGGCCGCAGCAGAGCCGCTCCACGCCCGGAGGGAAAAGGACGTCGTAGCTGGCCTTGCCGAGCAGCGAGAGCATGGCCTCGTGCAGCGCGCGGGCGTCGGGATCGGAGCGCGCTGGGCCCATGGCGCGCACCACGCAGGCCGGGAAGTAGACCACCTGGCGGCCGTGGCCCCGCAGGACGTCCTCGAAGCGGACCTTGGGCGACCGCGCCGGCATGGCCGGGTTCCAGAGCGGCAGCTTGCCGAGGGAGGCGGCCCTCGCGCCCCTGGCAAGGGCACTCATGAGTCGCGTACCCAGCACCGCGTGCGCCGCGCTGGCGACGGCCAGGCCCGCGCGCATGGCGGCGAGCGCCCCGGCGTAGTGCTCCGCCACGTCGTCGGCGCGACCGCGCGCGGCCGGCGTGCGCTCCTCGGCGCGCAGTCGCTTGGTGAGCTTGCCGGTGTCGATTCCGACGGGGCAGGCGGTCTGGCACAACCCGTCGGCGGCGCAGGTCTCGTCACCGAGATAGGCCCAGCTCGACTCGAACCGCAAGAGCCTCGCGCGATCCTCGCCTGTCGCGGTGAGGCGCGCGATCTCGCGGCGCGTGACTATCCGCTGGCGCGGCGTGAGGGTGAGGTTCCGCGACGGGCACCTCGGCTCGCAGAAGCCGCACTCGGTGCAGCGATCCACCAGCTCATGGGCACGCGGCAGCGGCTTGAGATTCGCGAGGTGGACCCGCGGATCGTCGTTGAGGAGAACGCCGGGGTTGAGCAGTCCCTTCGGATCGAGGAGGGCCTTGAGGCGCCGCATGATCGTGTGGGCCTGCTCACCCCACTCGAGAGCCACGAAGGGCGCCATGTTCCGGCCGGTGCCGTGCTCGCCCTTGAGCGAGCCGTCGAAGCGGCGCACCACCATGTCGGCCACCTCGTCCATGAAGCGGCCGTAGCGCTCCACCTCGCGCTCGTCATCGAACCCCTGCGTGAACACGAAGTGCAGGTTTCCGTCGAGCGCGTGGCCGAAGATCACGCCCTCGGCATAGCCGTGCGCCAGCATGAGCTGCTGCAGGGCGACGGTGCCCTCCGCCAGGCGCTCGATGGGAAAGACCACGTCCTCGATGACCACGGTGGTACCGATCCCGCGAGCGGCGCCCACCGAGGGGAAGACGCCTCGGCGCACGTCCCAGAGCCGCTCGAACTCGGCCTTCGCGTCCGTGAAAGCCACCGGCTCCAGGGTGGCGAGGCCGTCGAGGAGGCCCGCCACCTCCTGGATCTGACGACGCAGTTCCTCGGGGCTCCGGGCGCGCGTCTCCACGAGCAGTGCACAGGCGGTCGGCCCGAGCGTGGCCAGGACGGGTGGCATGCCGGGCTTCGCCTCGACCGAGCGGAGCGAGGGCCGGTCCATGATCTCGGCCGCCGCCACGGGCCCCGACTTGAGCCGCTGGGTGGCGAGCGCCGCCTGAGCCAGGTCTGGAAAGAGGATGAGCGCGCTGGCGCGGTGCGCATGCTCCTCGACGGTGCGGAAGGTCACCTCGGAGATGAAGGCGAGCGTGCCCTCCGAGCCGACCAGGAGGTGCGCGAGGATGTCGATCGGGTCGTGGAAGTCGAGGAAGGCGTTGAGGCCGTAACCGGTCGTGTTCTTGATCCGGTACTTCTCGCGGATGCGGCGCGACAGCTCCGGATCGCGGGCGATCTCGTCGCGCAACCCGGCGAGCCCGTCGACGACGATCGGATGCGAGGCGGCGAGGGCGGCGCGGGAGGCGGCGTCTCCGGTGTCGACCCGGGTGCCGTCGGCGAGGACGAGCTTCAGTCTCTCCAGGGTGCGGTAACTGTTCTGCGTCGTGCCGCAACACATGCCCGACGCGTTGTTGGCGACGATGCCTCCGATCATGCAGGCGCCTATCGACGCCGGGTCCGGACCGATCTTGCGCCCGTGAGGCGCGAGCGCCGCGTTGGCCTCGGCGCCGATCACGCCAGGCTCGAGCACGATGCTCTGGCCGCCTTCCTTCACCTCGCGCCGCTTCCAGCCGCCCGCGAGGACGAGCAGGATCGAGTCCGTCACCGCCTGACCAGAGAGGCTGGTGCCGGCCGCGCGGAAGGTCACCGGCACGCCGAGGCGATCGGCGACGGCGAGCAGGCTGACCACCTCGTCCTCGGTCCGGACCTTCACCGCGATCTTCGGGACGAGCCTGTAGAAGCTCGCATCCGTTCCCCACGCCAGCGTCCGGACGGGATCGCACACCATCGCGTCGGGGGGGACGAGCGCCCGCGCCTCCTCCCAGAACTGGCGGTAGGACGCGGGAAGGGCGAGCACGTCTTCGCGGCGGAAGCTCACCTCTCGAGTATGGCATGAAGGCTGGTCTATGATCTCCGAGAGCCGTCGAGCCACGCGACGACGGTGGGGCCGATTTGACGCGTCGGCGCAGCGAAGGTAAATGGGTCCGCCCATGCCGAGCCCGCGATGCCCGCGCTGCGGGCGCGAGAACGAAGCCTCCTTGGCCTTGTGCCAGGGCTGTGGCCACGCGCTTCGCTCGCCTGACGAGCGCCGCTGCTCCGGGTGCGGGTCCAAGATCGAGCCGGGCTTCCGGTTCTGCGGGCACTGCGGCCTTGCCGTGGCGGAGCCCCCACCTCCGCGGCCCACCGAGGAGCCGCCGCCCGTACTGCACCGGGTCGCTCGCGACGCCGGTCCTCTCTCGACGGCAGTGCAGATCCCGGACTCGTCCCTCCCGCAGCAAGCCCCTTCAGCGGGTCCGTGGCGCGGGCTCCGCGTCGTCCCCGTGAGGCACGATGGCCTTCCCGGCGCGGCGCACCCGTTCGGGTTCGAGGGCCTGGTCTGCGGCCGTACCCGGGGCGAGCTGCGGTTTGCCGACGATGCGACCATCTCGCCCGAGCATGCGCGCTTGACCTTCCGCGGCGAGGCCGCCTTGGTTGAGGACCTGGGTAGCCTCAACGGCACCTTCGTACGCGTGCGCACGCCGCGCCCCCTCGCGAGTGGCGACGACATCCGGGTCGGCCGACAGCTCCTGCGCGTGGAAGCCGTCCAGCGGCCTCCCGAGGGGATCGGCGCGCGTCCCTGGGGCTCGCTCGACGCGGGTCACAGGGCGCGACTCATGCAACTCCTCGACGGCGGCGGGGTCGGGGAGGTCTTCCTGCTGAGGCCAGGCGACAACGCCATCGGGCGCGAGGCAGGGCAGGCCTGCTTTCCCTCCGACCGCTACGTCTCCGCGCGGCACGCGCGCATCGACATCTCGGAGACAGGCATGGTGCTCACCGACCTGGGCAGCTCGAACGGCACCTTCGTCCGCATTCGTGGGCCCGAGCAGGTGGTGGCAGGGGACCAGATCCTGATAGGGATGCGGCTCCTGCGAGTAGAGCATTGATAGCGCATGCCACATGAACTGACGCTCGAGATGGGGGGCGCGGGGGGAGAGTTCTCCCCTCCGCTTGAGGTGCCGCAAGGCGCCGGACATCAGCTCACAGCGGCGGCGGTGCCGCTGGAGAATCACATCAACTGGTCGCCGCTGTGAGAGACCTGCCGCGCAGCGGCACGCCGCTTCGGGACCGGGGCGGGCATGGGCCTGGCCGCTCCATCTGGGCGACGCGCGGCGAGGACTACCCGAAGGACTTCTCCTTCTGCTCCTGCTCCTCCTTGCAGCGGATGCAGAGCGTCGTCACCGGACGAGCCTCGAGCCTCTTCATCGAGATCTCCTCCTCGCACTTCTCGCAGATCCCGAACCCGCCGTTCTCGATCCGAGCGAGCGCTTTGTCGATCTTGGCAAGGAGGAACTTCTCGCGGTCGCGCAGGCGGAAGATCATCGACTGGGTGTACTCGCTCGAGGCGAGGTCGATCTCGTCCGGCAGGTCATCCGTGTCGAAGTTCGACTCCTCCGTGAGGGTCTTCTTCGCCGAGAGAAGGAGCTGCTTCTTCGACTCCTCCAGCATCGTCTTGAACCGCTTCAGGTCCTTCTTGTTCAAGCGCGTTATCCTCGTTTCCGAAGCCGAGCCGGGCCTCACGAAAAGGACGGGGAAGTTAAGGCGGCGACTCCCCTCGTGTCAAGCTGGCGAGCCCGCGTCACCACGGCGCGCTTTCCTTTACTTGCTGCGAGGGCTGACCCCATGATCCGAGGCATGGCGGAGACCCGCTTCGACCGCGAGTTCGTGCGCGCCGCGCTCGCGCTGGCCGCGCGGGGCGAGGTGGACAGGCTCCTCATCGTGAGCGATCACCCGCTCCTCCCGGCCGAGATCCGCGGGCGGCCGCTCAAGCGCAAGCTCGTCTACGCGGTGACCAGCGACGCGCTCGCCAGCCAGCTCACCGCCAAGAAGTACCAGGCAGTCGTCATCCCGCCCTACGACTACTCGCGGGTGGAGAAGATCAAGGTGGCGCTCGTCGCCTGTCAATCGGAGAGCCTGGTGCGCGAGGGCGACACCATCCTGGCACTGGCCGGACACGGCCCCGAGCGGAACCTCGACACGCTGGTGCGCATCCGGCTGGGCGACGAGGATGACGAACCCATACGGGTCGACTCGCTCGACCTCGGCCCCGAGTTCAGCTCGCAGGTCGTCGAGGGGCTCCTCCACGTGGCGATGGAGATAGGTGCCCAGGGCTACGAGGGGCACCCGACGGGCACCATCCTGGTGATCGGCGACTCGACGGCGGTGATGGAGAAGAGTCGCCAGCTCACACTCAACCCGTTCGCGGGCATGAGCGAGGTGGACCGCAACTGCATGGACCCGCCCATCCGCGACGCGATCAAGACCTTCGCCGTGCTCGACGGCGCGTTCATCATCCGGGAGGACGGCGTCGTGCTCTCGGCCGGCCGCTATCTGCAGACCGTCTCGAACCCGGTGAAGCTGCCGATGGGCCTGGGCGCGCGCCACTCGGCGGCCGCGGCGGCGACGAGCGAGACGAAGGCCGTCGCCATCACCGTCTCGCAGACCACCGGGACGGTGAGGTTCTTCAAGGGGGGCGAGATCGTCCTCGAACTCCACCAGACCGCGCGCAGGATCTGATCGCGCGTCCGACGCCCGGCTCGGGCGCGAGCGGATGTCGCTTCGGCTGAGACGCAGCGCTTGTCGCGTGCTATTAGGGTGCGCGCGCTGAGGAGGTCCACCTGGACGTGACGATGACGAGCTTCCCCCTCCGCTTCACGCTCTTCGGCGCCCTCGTGTTCGCCGGACCCGCAGCCGGACCCGCGTTTGCTCGAGACGTGGCCGGGGTGAGGCTGCCTGAGGCGATCGAGGTCGACGACACCGAGCTGAGGCTGAACGGCGCGGGCTTGCGCTGGGCGACCGTGTTCAACGTGAAGGTGTACGTCAGCGCGCTCTACCTCGCGACGCCGTCGAAGGACCCGAACGCAATCGTGCAGGCGGACGAGCCGAAGAGCGTCCTCACGCGCTTCCTGCGCAGGATGGGCAAGGAAAAGATCATCGGCGCCTTCCGCCAGGGCTTCGAGCGCAACAGCGGCGCGGACGCAGAGGCGCTCCAGCCCTGGCTCGAGCGCGTCGCAGCCGCTCTCCCCGCGGAAGTCAAGGAGGGGATGGAGGTCGCGGTGACCTACGTGCCCGGGAAGGGCACCACCGTTGCAGGCCCTTCCGGCCAGGTCACGATCGCTGGAAAACCCTTCGCCGATGCGATGTTCCGAAGCTGGCTCGGCGCGCGCCCGGCCGACGCCGGCGTCAAGAAGGCGATGCTCGGGCGGTAGACGTAGACCAGCGCTCGCGGCAGCTGTCCCTGAGCGAGCAAGCCTCGCACCGCCCCGGATCTCGCTCGGGCGGGCACGCGCCGCTCATGCCGAGATGGCAGAGCGCGAAGTCGAAACGCACCGGATCCTCGGGATCGAGGAGGCGGAGGTTGGCGGTGATCTCCTCCGCCGTCCGCCAGGTCATGTCGTCGCGGTCGGTGAGGCCCAGGTAGCGCGCGATGCGTGCGACGTGCGTGTCGAGCGGGACGATGAGCGCCGACCGCGGGACGCCCTTCCAGGTGCCCAGGTCCACCTCGTCCGGCCCACGCACCATCCAGCGCAGGTAGAGGTTCCAGCGCTTGCACGCGCCGGACAGCTCGGGATCGGGCAGGAGATGCGCGAAACCGCGGAGCCCGCGCTCGTGCAGGAGAGCCCGCGCCGGTGGCGCGTCGCGCAGCTCGCGCGCGAAGCGACCCAGAGCGCACCTCAGCGGCTGTGCGTCGCCGGACGCCTCCCGGAACAGCGCGGCGAAACGGTCGCCCAGCGCACCGTGGGCAAGGCGTAGGTGGCCGGCGGCGGCGGCCAGCGCCCTCAAATCGACGGGGAGGTTGAACCGGTAACGGAAGCCGGCGAAGGTGCTCGGCCTCGGCGAGCGAGCGAAGGACTCGCAGAAGCGGGCCGGCGAGGGGCCCATCTCCGCGAGGACGCGCTCCAGCTGCGGCTTGAAGAGATCGGCGCGCCCGTAAGCGAGCGCGGCCGCGAAGAGCCCCGCGACTTCCTGATCGGCCGGGTCCGAGAAGCGCCGCGGCAGCTCCACCGGGTCGAAGCCGAGCCGCGCGCCCTTGTCGAACGCGCGCTCGAACCGGTCCAGGAGCAGCCCGAGCGAGCGCGAACCGGCTTTGGACTTGGGTTTCGCCCTTTTCACGGCTGGCTTCCGGCTTCCGGTCACCTACGGATCAACTCGCGCCTGAGCGCTTGTTCAGGTCCTTCTCCAGCTCGCGCACGAGGTGCGACAGCTCGGGCGCGACGAGCTTCTCCCAGGCGAGCCGCACAGCCGCGAGCGAGCCGGGCATGGAGAAGATGGCGCACCCGCGCCACACTCCGGCCACTGCCCGCGACATCATCGCGGCGCTGCCGATCTCCGCGTAGGAGAGCATCCGGAAGAGCTCGCCGAAGCCATCCAGGCGCTTCTCGAGGAGCCCGGCAACCGCCTCGTAGGTCCGGTCGCGCGCGGCGATGCCGGTGCCGCCGTTCACGACGATCGCCTGCGCACCGGCGGCGAGCGCCTCTTCCAGCGCAGCGCGGATGGCCGCTGGCTCGTCCTTGACCACCCGGTAGGCCGCCACCGGGTGCCCCGCTGTCTTCGCCGCCTGACGCAGCCAGGCGCCGCTCGCATCTTCCGCCTCGCCGCGCGAGTCCGAGGCGGTGACCACCGCCAAGCGGACGGTTCGCGGCCCTTCGCGTCTGTGCTCCTCGTGACCCATGGTGGCCTCCCGTGATGCTGCTCCGTTCGCCTCGCGACGCCTGGGGTGTGCCCGAGACCCCCACCGCCGATCATTGCCCCACTCCAGGGATGGTGAGGTCGCCGCGCAGCTCCTCCACCCGGCGCTGGACGACGCTGCGGTCGGGCGCGTCGGGAGCGAGCTGGAGATAGGTGCTGTACTCCTGGATGGCGCGCTTGCGCCGCCCCAGGGCATGCGCGGCCTCGCCGAGGACGCGATGCCCGAGCGGCACCTCCGGGCCGACCTCGACGGCGCGCTCGGCGTACTCCAGGGCCGTGAGGTGATGGCCTGTCCGTGCCAGGAGCGCGGCCGCCGCCGCCAGTCCGGCGCCGTCGTCCAGATCGAGCCTGCGCGCGTCGCCGAAACCCGTCGGCCGCAGCACGAGCCCGAGCCGGGTTCCGGCGAGGCTCGCCCCGTTCGCCGAGCGCTCGCCGGGCGCGAATCCAGGCGCCGCCGCGCGGAAGACGTAGACGTGGGCAGGGTCGGGGACGGGCACGGTGTGGGGACCGCTACCCAGCGGCGCGCCGTCTACCGAGAGCTCTGCAATTCGAGGGAGCACGTCGACGAGGACCTCGGGCGGCGCCCCACGCCAGGTCTCCTTGGGCGCGGCGCAGGCGACGGCGCAGGTGACACCCAGCGCAGCGGTGCGGAGAAGGCCTCGCCTCGGGACGGACTGCATGGTGGCCGTGAAGGGTACATGGCCACGACGACACTCGACAAGCTCGGTCGCGAGACCACGGCGAGACCAAGCGCGGGACCGCGAGCGCCCCGACGACCGGACGCTTCCTTCGACGGCGCCCGGGGGGCCATGGGACCGCGATGGACGAACACCGCCTCTCCTTGGCCGAGCGTCACCTCGAGGGCGATTTCCAGCTGAAGAAGGGCGTCATCCTGCCGCGCAAGGTGATCCAGACGGGCCTGGCGGGCTCGGCAAGCGGGCGCGCGCTCGGGCTACGAGGGCACCGTGCCGCCCGCAGGCGCAAGGACCCTTGTGGCGCCGTCCCCTCCCGCTTACGCTCCCGGCGCCTTGGCCTCCCTCCGCAACCGGCGCATCCAGCTCCTGGGGCTGCTCTCCCTCTCCTCGGGGATGCCCCTCGGCTTCGTCTTCTCCACGCTCCAGATCTTCCTGCGCGGGGCGGGCGTGGATCTCAGGACCATCGGCGCGCTCTCGGCGGTGTCCTTGCCGTGGAGCTTCAAGTTCCTCTGGTCGCCGCTGGTGGATCGGTACGCGCTGCTCAGGCCGGGACGCCGTCGGAGCTGGGTGCTCATCGCCCAGCTCGGGCTCGCGCTCGCCTTCGGCGCGCTCGCCGCGTACGCCTGGCGCTCGCTCTTCCGCGACGCCCAGGGCAAGCTCGTGCTGGTCGCTGGCGCCGCGGGCGTGATCGGCCTGCTCGCGCTCGTGATCGCATTCTGCTCCGCCACCCAGGACATCGCGCTCGACGCGTACGCCGTCGAGGTGCTGCATCCGGCCGAGCAGGGGCCGGCCAGCGGCTTGCGCGTCATGTACTACCGGCTCGGCATGCTGGTGGCGGGCGCCCTCGCCGTGTTCGCCTCGCAGTGGCTGGCGTGGCCAGTGGTCTTCGCCGCCATCGGCGTGCTCTTCATCGGTTCCATGGCGCTCACGCTGGCGGCGGAGGAGCCGGAACGCCCTACCGTCGCGCCGCGCACCCTCGGCTCTGCCGTGATCGAGCCCTTCGTCACGTACTTCGGAAAGCCGCAGGCCGCCACGGTCGCGCTCTTCCTCGTCTTCTACAAGTTCGGGGACAACCTCGGCGGCACGATGGTGAACCCTTTCCTGAAGGACATGTGCTTCTCGAACGCGGAGATCGGCCTCGCCGTGAAGGTCATCGGCACGGCGGCCACCATCGCGGGCTCCGGGCTGGGAGCCGCGCTCATGACGCGCATGGGCCTGGGCCGAGCGCTGTGGATCTTCGGGTTCCTCCAGGCGGGCGCGAACCTGCTCTACTCGGTGGCGGCCCTGGCTCGGGGGGGCGCACTCGACGTCGCCCTGTGCTCCGCGGCAGATCCCATCGCGCTCGCCCCCCGGCTGTGGACCTACGTCGGGATCGCCGGCGAGCAGGGCGCGCAGGGCATGGGGACGGCGGCCATGCTGGCGCTCATCCTGCGCGTCTGCGACAAGCGCTACAGCGCTACCCAGTACGCGCTGCTGTCGAGCCTGTTCGGCCTCGGGCGCACGCTCGCGGGCGTACCGTCGGGCTGGCTCGCCCACCGCCTCGGGTACCCCACGTTCTTCGTGCTCGCGGTGCTGGCGGCGATCCCGGGGCTGGCTCTGCTCCAGATGATCGCACCGTTCGGGAAGAAGGACGTGCTGGTACAGGCCGGCACCGAGGCCGCCGGGACGTGAGCCCTACTTGCCCTTCGCCTCGGAGGCCAGGGCGCGCACGGAAAAGCCAGGAGTCTGCGCGTACTCGTCGGTCGCGTTGAGGGGGAAGGGCTTCGCGCGAGCGCGCATCTCCTGCAGCTTCTCCGGAGAGATGGAGGGTGAGCCGCGGCGAAGCCAGGGGTCGTTCTGATAGGAGACGGGCGGCCCGCGCAGCAGCCGCTTCTCGTCCCACACCTGGGCGGCGCGCGTGTACGAGGGCGGCGCATGCTCGCCCGTGTCCATGCGGATGGCGTCCTTGGGGCAGGCTTCGACGCAGAAGCCGCACACCACGCAGCGCAGCTCGTCGATGACGAACTTCACCGGGTACTTCTCGATGGGATCGTCCGGATACTCCCCCGCCTCGATGTAGATGCACTGCGCCGGGCAGATGGTGGCGCACATGTAGCACGCGACACAGCGCGGTCTCCCGTCCTCGCGCGGGACCAGCCGGTGGAGTCCGCGGTAGGCGGGCGGATAAGGCACGCGCTCTTCCGGGTAAGCGATGGTGGCGTTCTGCGACAGCGAGCGGTCGCGCGCGAGGACGTCCGGGTCCTTCTGACGGCCGAAGAAGAAGTTCCGGAGGAACTGCTTCATGATGATGCCGACCCCCTGGATCACCTCCGGGAAGTACAGGCGCTCGCGCAGGTTGAGTTCGGAGTCCGGGAGCTGGTAGGGCATCGGTTCCTCTGTCTAGTGTCCGGCCACGGCGGCGGCGGCGGCGTGCGCGTGCGCCGGCACCTCGACCTTGCGGCTCACGGCAGCAGTGATGACGGCCATCGCTGCGATCTCCACCAGCCCGACGAGGCCGAGCAGCTCGAGCGAGGGGTCGACGAGGATGAGCGCGCCGGTGATGAACACGTTCGCGAGCGCGACCGGCAAGAGTACCTTCCAGCAGAGCTTCTGGATCTGGTCGAAGCGGAAGCGCGGGAGCGTCCAGCGGACGATGAGCTGCAACCAGCAGAGCAAGAGGACCTTGGTGAGGAACGCACCCGCGCAGACCGAGGCGAACCAGATGGGTGACAGGTTCTCGCGCAGCCAGCCCTCGAAGAGGACCGGGTGCCAGCCGCCGAAGAAGATGGCCGCGGTGATGGCGGCGAGCACCACCACCTCGATGAACTCGGCGAGGAACAACATCCCGAACTTCATCCCGGGGTACTCGACGAAGTAGCCGACGATCTCGCTCTCACCCTCCGGCAGGTCGAAGGGAGTCCGCTTGGTCTCGGCAAAGGCCGAGACGAAGAAGACGAGCAAGCCCACCGGCTGCAGGAAGAACCCGAGCGCCGGCAGGAATCCCCACAAGAGCTGGCCCTGTGCCCGCACCATCTCCTCCAGCCGCAGCGACTGGTATGCCATCATGGAGCCGACCAGCGCGAGGCCCAGCGAGACCTCGTAGCTGATCATCTGCGAGCTGGCGCGGACGCCGCCCAGGATGGCGAGCTTGGAGTTCGACGCCCAACCTGCCAGCGCGGTGCCGTAAACCGCGAGCGAGGCGATACCGAAGACGAAGAGCAGGCCGGCGTCGATGTTCGCCACCTGTAGCGCCACCGTGGTCCTCACGCCGTTGACGACGGAGTCGACCGCCGGGCCGACCGGAACCACCGCGAACAGCGCGAACGACGGCGCGAAGGCGGCCATCGGCGCGAGCTCGTACAGGACGCGCGAGCGCTGCGACGGGTTGATGTTCTCCTTCGTCAGCATCTTCAGCGCATCGGCGGCGAGGAAGAAGATGCCGCCCGCCGAGTTGCCGAAGACGCGGATGCGGTTCGGGCCGATCCGGTTCTGGATCATGGCCGACCACTTGCGCTCGCCGATGGTGAGCAGGGCCGCGGTCGTCATGACGAAGACGAGCATGAGCAGGATCACGTTCGCGATCGCCGCGCCGTAGGTGGGCGGGGCGCCCAGCGACGTCGCGAGGTACTCCGCGCCGGCCACCAGCCAGTACACGGCGCGTCCCAAGAGCACCATCGACAGCGGGACGCAGATCGCGAAGAGGACCATTCCGAGGAATCGCCGCACGCCGCCCTCCTATCGCGAGACGTCGAGTAGATCGAAACGGGTGTCACCGGACACGTCCTCGGGGACGCGCTCGCGATATCCCGGAAGCCGCCCGTCCACCGTGCCAGCCGCGATGGGCAAGAACCCGCGCCGCCGACTCACCGAGGGGAGGCCGTCCCAGACGAACCCGGGAAGCGCGTCGCCGAGCCGCGGCCCGAGCTCCTTCCATACCTCGCGCGCGCTCTGGAAGCGCCAGGCGAGCCCGAGCGCCTTGCCGACCTCCGCGGCCAGTTTCCAGTGCGGGCTCGAGCCCTCCCGCGGCCAGTACGCGAGCTCGAACCGCTGAGGCCGGCCCTCGAAGTTGACGAAGGTGCCATCCATCTCGCTGTGCGGCGCGGCCGGCAGGAGCACGGTAGCCTGCCGGGTTAGCGGGCCCTGGCCGTACGTCTGGCAGACGAAGGCCTCGAGCTTGCCAAAGGACTCTGCGGCGGCGGCATCGGGGATCTCGGCACCCACCGCCCACACCGCCTTCACGCGGCCGGCCTCGATGGCCCTGGGCAGGTCCGCGAACGGGCGGACGAGCAGCCCGAAAGCCTGCGCCACCAGCTCGAGGCCCTTGCGGTTCGGGTTCTCGTCGGCCCGCTTCAGAAAGTCGTCTTGCCAGCCATCGGGCCGACCGCCGACGAACACCTCTGCAAGCCCCAGCCCCTCGGTGGCGACCAGCGCCGCGGCCAGCAGATCCTCGACCGACGCGAGCGGAGAGAAGAGCGCCGCCAGACTGCCCTGGGCGGAGTGCTCCTTGAGCGTGGCTCCCGCGGCGGCGGCCGCGGCAGAGGCGGGCAGGTCGCGCCTGGCAGCTCCACGCCCCTCGCGCGCCACGAGCAGGCGGTCGTTGTTCAGGTACTTGTACGAGCGCCGTCCGTCGTCGCACATCCATTCCTGGTTGACGGCGTCGTTCTCGCGCGGGCGGTAACGGTAGGTGGTGTCCTTGAGGTAGTCGAGGAGGGTGTTGCAACCGCGGGAGCACCCGGTGCAGATGCTGCGCGCCGAGGACATGAACCAGACGCGCCCCCGGAATCGGAAGTCGGTCGAGGTGAGCGCTCCCACCGGGCAGATGTCGACCGTGTTTCCGGCGTACTTCGAGTCGAGCGGCTGACCCGGGAAGGCCGAGATGGTGCTGCGGCTGCCGCGCATCGCCACGCCGAGCTGCGGCTGCTTGGCGACCTCTCGCATGAAGCGCACGCAGCGCGTACAGAGGATGCAGCGCTCCTCGTCGAGCGTCACCCCTGGTCCGAGCTGCACCCGCTTGTCCTTCTGAACCTTCGGGACGTCCAGCCGCGACGGTTTGAGGTCGTACTGCATGTAGTAATCCTGCAACTTGCACTCGCCGGCCTGATCACAGATGGCGCAGTCGACCGGGTGGTTGAGCAGGATGAACTCGAGCGTGGCGCGCTGCTGATCCTTCACCCGCGGGGTGGCGGTCTGGATCGTGATGCCCTCCGCGACGGGCATCTGACAGCCCGGCATGAGCTTGCCCATCGGCGCGTTCGACATCTCGACCAGACACATACGGCAGTTGGCCGCGATGGAGAGGCGCTTGTGATAGCAGTAGTAGGGAATCTCGATCCCGATCGACTTGGCCGCCTCGACCACGTTGGTGCCCGCCTTGACCACGACCTCGCGGCCGTCGACGGTGCAGGTCACGAAACCGGGGTTCTTGGGCGGCGGCGGTCCGGGCGGTGGCTTGGGAGGCGCCGCCGCGGGGGTGGGTTGCTTCGTGTCGTCGGCCATGGCCATCTCCCGGGTCCTCTCCTGCGCGCCGGCGGGGGACGAGCCCCCGCCGTATCAGGCTACTGCTCGACCTCGCCACCGATCATGTTGATGCTGTCGTAGGTGGGGACGAGATCGGCGAGCAGCGCGCCCTTCGTCATGTGCGGGAGCGCGGCCACCATCGGCCACCCCGGCGCGCGCAAGCCGAGCTTGTACGGCCGCCCCCCTCCGTCCGACACCAGGTAGAAACCGAGCTCACCGTTGGCCGCCTCGGTGTAGCTGTACACCTCGCCGGCGGGCACCTTGATGCCCTCCATGACGAGCTTGAAGTGCGCCATCACGCCTTCGATCGTCCCGTAGACGAGCGGCTTCGGGGGGAGCACGTAGCGAAGGTCCTCCACCACGATGGGGCCGGGCTCCATCTGCTGGAAGCACTGGCGCACGATGCGGTCGCACTGGCGCATCTCCTCCATGCGCATCAGGTAGCGATCGAAGTTGTCGCCGTGCGCGCCCACCGGGATGTCGAAGTCTATCCTGTCGTACACGAGATACGGGGCCGACTTGCGGACGTCGTAGGGCTCACCCGAGGCGCGCAGGCACGGCCCGGTGAAGCCGAAGTCGAGGGCGTCCTCGCGCGACATCACCCCCGTCCCGCGGGTTCGGTCCATGAAGATGCGGTTGCGGGTGAGGAGGGCGTCGATGGTGTCGCGCAGCTCGGTGACGCGATCGAGCGTCTGGAGCGTCTTCTCGACCCATTCGTCGGGCGCGTCGCGCGAGACTCCTCCCACGCGGACGTAGTTCGAGGTGAGTCGCGCGCCGCAGATCTCGGTGAGCCGGTCGTAGATGAGATCGCGCGCTTCGACCCCGTAGAGGAAGACGGTCATCGCGCCGAGCTCGAGCCCCATGGCGGCGACCAGCGTGAGGTGATCGCAGATGCGGTGCAGCTCGGCCGTGGCGACGCGCAGGTACTTGGAGCGCAGCGGGACGTCGAGCTTGCACAGCTTCTCGACGGCGAGCGCGAACCCCACGTTGTTCATGATCGAGCTGACGTAGTTCAGCCGATCGGTGTACGGGAAGCACTGCCCCCACGTCACGTTCTCGCAGCTCTTCTCGAATCCACGGTGGAGGAAGCCGATGTCGAGCTTCATCTCCTTGATGGTCTCGCCCTCGAGCGCGACCACCGCCCGCGTGACGCCGTGCATGGCAGGGTGGCTCGGCCCGAGATTCACCACCATCTGCTTGCCGCCGAGCGGAGCGTCGAGCGGTCCGTCGTAGGTCTCCGGGCGATGCTGCCCTTCGAACGGACGCTCACCCGCGCTCCGCGGCGCCGCCCCCGTGTCCCGCTCACCGAGGCCCTTCTCTTCGATGGCCATGGCTCCTCGCGTGCGTAAACTGCGGTCAGTCCCGTCCGACGGGGCCGGGTCCGCGGAAGATGTCCTTCACCTCGCGTTCCGGGACGAGCGGCTGTCGGCCACGCAGCGGGTAGTCCTTCCGCAGCGGATGGCCAACGAACTCGTCATACATGAACAGGCGGCGCGGGTCGGGGTGATTCCGGAAAGAGATGCCGTACATGTCGAGGCAGTAGCGCTCGAACCAGTTGGCGCCCCGCCAGACGGTGGTCACGCTCTCCAGCTCCAGGTCCGCCTCGGGGACCTTCACGCGCAACCGGATCCGGTGGTTGTGCGCCGTCGAGAGCAGGTTGTAGACCACCTCGAAGCGAGGCTCGGCTCCGAGATAGTCCACCGCCGTGATGTAGGGCGCCATGTTGAACGCCATGGCCGGATCGGTCTTGAGGAACCGGCACACCTCGACGATCTTGCTCTTCTGGACGAAGGCGCAGTCGTCTCCGCCCGCCCCTTCGTACGGATCGTAGACGTCACCCGGGAAGCGGGCGACGAGCGCCTCGATGACGACCTTGGCCATGCGCCTCCTCCCGAGAGAACCGGTTCTTACCAGAAGCGACTGGGACGAGCCCCGCCCTACTTCGCGAGGGTCGGAACCGGGACACGATCGATGAGCTTGTGCTGCTGGTTCTGGACCTTGCGTTGGAGGAGCATCAGCCCGTCGAGGACCTGTTCCGGCCGCGGTGGGCAGCCGGGGATATAGATGTCTACCGGGATGACGTGGTCGATGCCCTGCACCGTCGCGTAGTTGTCGTAGAAGCCGCCCGAGCTGGCGCAGACGCCGAAGGCGACGACCCACTTCGGCTCGCTCATCTGCTCGTAGACGCGCTGCAGTATGGGCGCCTGCTTGCAGTTGACGGTGCCGACGACGAGGAGCATATCCGCCTGCCGGGGCGAGAAGCGCGGCACTTCGGCGCCGAACCGCGCGATGTCGTACCGCGCGGACGAGACGCTCATGTACTCCATGCCACAGCAGGCGGTGACGAACGGGTACTGCCAGAGGGAGTTCTTCCGGGCCCACCCGAGGCCCTTCGAGACCATCCGCTGGAAGAACCCGGTAGCCTCCTCGCGGCGTGTCGCGATTCCCGGGACGACGTCGAGCTCGGATGCCATCTCAGTCGGTCTCCATCTCGAGCGCGCCCTTCTTCCAGACGTAGGCGAGGCCGATCACCAGCGTGAATGCGAAGAAGGCCATCGCGATGTAACCGGACCACCCGAGGTCTCGGAGCAGGACTGCCCACGGGTAGACGAAGACCGCCTCGACGTCGAACACGATGAAGAGCAAGGCGACCATGTAGAACTTCACGCCGAAGCGCTCGCGGGCGCTACCGATGGGGTCCGACCCGCACTCGAACGGCGCCGCCTTCACCGCGCTGGGGCGACGCGGCCCGAGGAGCGCAGCGGCGCCTACCAGCAGGGCGGCCAAGGCACCCGCCACGATGAATGCAATGGCGAGCGGGAAATAGGTCTGAAGCGGGGTCATTCGTCCCTCCTGCCTAAGGGGCAAGCGTGGGGGCGCGTGCTCTTCCATCCTTCATTGGCCGGTCCTTGTCAAACAAAATTCACTACTTGACATAAAGACTTCGGTGCTCGGTACGATAATACCCATGCTTGACAGGAAGTGCCCGGCGGGGGTATTCCGCCGTTCGGCATTCACCTCCATCGGTGCACCCGGAACGTGATCAACATGGGGTACGAATTCGGCGCTGTCCTTGCTTTTGCGGTCGTCGCGATCGGATTCGGGATTGTCGCGCTCACGATCGGTAGGTTCCTGCGCCCTAACCACCCCGAGCCCGCCAAGTCCACCATCTACGAGTGCGGCGAAGTTCCCATCGGCAACGCGTGGATGAACTTCAACCCGCGTTTCTACCTGATCGCCCTGGTCTTCGTGATCTTCGAGGTGGACATAGCGCTCACGTTCCCGGTGGTGGCGGTGTTCAAGGAGTGGGTCGCGCAGAGTCCGGCTGCAGGCTGGGTGGCTCTCGGCGAGCTGCTCCTGTTCACCTTCATCCTCGTGGTTGGCCTCGCCTGGGTCTGGGTGCACGGCGATCTGGAGTGGGTGAAGAAGCTGGCCAAGGTGGACGAGCAGCAGCCTCGTCAGGCGCCGGGGAGGCGCCGGGCTGCTTGACCGGATGAAGTCGCAGCCGCCGGACGGTCGGCAGGCTGCTTGACCGGACGCAGAGAGATTGCTTTTTCGGACGCAACGCAACATGAGGAGCTCGTAAGCATGGCTTCGCGCGACACGATGGACGCCGGGATCGGTGGCGACATCCTGATGAGCCACACGAGCCAGCTCGATAGCCTCATCAACCTCGCCCGCCTCAACTCGCTCCACTACCTGCTCTTCGGGCTGGCCTGCTGTGGGATCGAGCTCATGCAGACGGGCGGGCCCCGCGCCGATCTCGACCGCTTCGGCGCCGTCTTTCGCGCCAGCCCTCGCCAGTCCGACTTCATGATCGTGGCCGGCACGCTCACGTACAAGATGGCCGAGCGGTGCAAGCTCCTCTACGACCAGATGGCCGAGCCCAAGTACGTCGTCTCCATGGGCTCCTGCTCCAATTGCGGCGGGTTGTTCCAGCTCGCCTATTCGGTCTGCAAGGGCGTCGACAAGATCATCCCGGTGGACGTGTACATCCCCGGGTGCCCGCCCCGTCCCGAGGCGCTCACGGAGGGTTTCCTGCGGCTGCAAGAACTGGTGAGGCGCGAGCGATGGAAAGACAAGACGCGCCCCCGCGTCCAGCCTGCCGCCGCACCTGCTTCACGCATCGCGTAGTCTGGGTGTTCAGCGAGCCGGGGCGAGCGTGCCCGCGTAACCGCGCGGACGCCCGCCTCGTCTCACGTCGGAGGGTCGAGAGGACTGATGAAGGTCAACGACATCCACGAGAAGCTCATGGCAGAGTTCGGCGATGCGGTGGGTCCTCTCACCGAGCCGAAGATCGATCCCTTCGCGGTCGTGAAGGGGGATCGGATCGTCGACATCTCGCGCTTCCTCAAGACGACGCTCGGGATCGAGCTCGATCACTGTAACGTGATCAGCGGCGTCGACTGGCCCAAGCGCAACGTCATCGAGGTCGTCTACCACCTGTTCTCCTACCGCCACCGGCACGGGATCGTGCTCAAGGTGGAGGCCGACCGCGCGAAGCCGGTGGTGCCGTCGGTCGAGGGCGTCTGGAAGACGGCCAACTGGATGGAGCGCGAGTGCTACGACCTCCTCGGGGTCGAGTTCACCGGGCACCCCGACCTGCGCCGCATCCTCTTGCCGGACGACTGGGAGGGCTACCCGCTGCGCAAGGACTACCAGGAGCACGGCGGGTACCACGGCATCTCGAACGAGCGCGAGAACCCGCTCGTCGAGCTCAGGCGGCTGGACGAGAAGCGGAAGGCGGAGAGGCCGCCGGCCGCTCCTGCGCCGCAGGCCGCGCCACCCGCACCATCCACCCCTGTCGCGCCGGCCACGCCGGCCAAGGCCTAGGAGCGAGACGCCATGGAACGGCTCATCCTCCGGCGCGTGGGCAAGCCCGAAGACGAGATGCTCATCAACTTCGGGCCGCAGCACCCGTCGACCCACGGTGTCCTCAACTTCCTGGTCGAAACCGACGGCGAGGTGATGAAGCGCGCCGTCCCGGAGATCGGCTACCTGCACCGGGCGCTGGAGAAGATCGGCGAGGCGGTCAGTTACCCAGGGTTCATGCCCTACACCGACCGCATCGACTACGTGGCGGCGATGTTCGCCAACGAGGGCTACGCGATCGCGGTCGAGAAGCTGCTCAAGCTCGAGGTGCCGCCGCGCGCCCAGTGGCTCCGGGCCATCTCCTGCGAGCTGTGCCGGATCGCCAGCCACCTCGTGGCGGTCGGGGCGATGGCCAGCGACATCGGGGCGTCCACACCGCTCGTGCACGCACTCCGCGAGCGCGAGACGCTCAACGACCTCATCGAGGCGCTGTGCGGGGCCCGCCTCACCTACAACTACCACCGCATCGGCGGCGTCGCCTACGACATGCCCACCGGCTGGCGCGACCGCGTCCTCAAGTACCTCGACCACTTCGACACCTACATCCAGGAGTTCGACCGCCTCATCTCCTTCAACGCCATCTACGTGAAGCGTCTCGCCAACGTGGCGGTGATCTCGAAGGCGGCGGCCATCGACTACGGCCTCGTCGGCCCCAACCTGCGTGGTTCGGGCATGGACTGGGACGTACGCCGCGACGCGCCTTACGGCGCCTACCCGAGCTTCAACTTCGAGGTACCGGTGGGGCGCGGGTTCCAGGGGACGATCGGCGACGCCTACGACCGGTACTTCGTGCGCATGCTGGAGATGGCCCAGTCCTCGCGGATCACGCGCCAGGCCCTCGAGACCATGCCCGAGGGCGAGACCATGGCCAAGGTCCCGCGCAAGATCAAGCCCGAGGCGGGCGAGGCCCTCTCCCGCGTCGAGTCCGCGCGCGGCGAGATGGCGTACTACGTGATCTCCGACGGCACCGACAAGGCGTACCGCGTCCGCGCCCGGACCGGCAGCTTCACAGCCATGAGCATCATCGAGGACATCTCGCCCGGGCTCATGGTGGCAGACCTCATCGCCTTGATTGCGTCGTTCGACGTCGTGGCGCCGGAAATCGACAGATGACGCTCTCGGTCGACGTCCAGCTCCCGTACCCTCAGGACGACCGCTAGGAGCCCGCCCTCTCCATGCCCGTCAACTACTCGCCTCCCCCGAAGTCCACGCCGAAGGTCATCGTCGCCGTCACGCTGGCCGCGGCCGCCGGGATCCCGTTCCTCTTCCTCGGGCTCGTCCTGTTGCTTACACCGGTGCTGAAACCTGCCACCATCGACGGGCTGCTCAGCAACGCCGGGATCGACCCGTCGTGGCGCACGCCGGCCTACGTCGCCGCGCTCTTCGTGCTGGCGCTGCTGATGATGAACTACGGGGCCATCTTCTCCGGGGTCATCACCTGGTGGGAGCGGCGCGTCGCCGGCCGCATTCAAAGTCGCATCGGCCCGAACCGCGCCGGCTTCGGAGGCTTCTTCATCTTCATCGCGGACGCCGTGAAGATGCTGCTCAAGGAAGACCTCGTCCCGGCCGACGCGGACGCCCTCCTCTTCCGCGCCGCGCCCTACTTCGTGGTCACCGGCTTCGCGCTGACCTTCGTGGTGCTGCCCTTCGGCCACTCGCTCGTCGTGACCGACCTCAACGTCGGCGTCTTCTACGTGACGAGCGTCACCGCGCTGGTGGTGGTGGGCATCCTCATCTCCGGCTGGGCGTCCAACTCGAAGTGGGCCCTCTTCGGCGGCGTACGCGCGGCGGCGCAGGTCATATCGTACGAGATCCCGGCCGGCGTCTCGATCTTCGTCCCGATCGCGATGGCGGGAACCCTCTCCATGCAGGGCATCATCCGCGCACAGGGCGGGCTCCCGTGGGAGTGGTTCGTCTTCCGCAACCCGGCTGCCTTGATCGCCTTCTTCGTCCTGTTCACGAGCCAGCTCGCCGAAGCGAACCGAACCCCGTTCGACCTTCCCGAGGCGGAGTCGGAGCTCGTGGCCGGGTATCTCTCGGAGTACTCGGGTTTCCGCTTCGCGCTCTTCTTCCTCGTGGAGTGGGGAAACATCTGGGTCCTCTCGGCCATCGTCACCACGCTCTTCCTGGGCGGCTGGCAGATCCCGTTCGTCAGCGCCGAGTACATCGACGGTCTGCGAGGCGCGGGCGTGCTCCCCTCCCTCGCCTGGTGGGGCTGGAACGCGGTCTCGATGGCCGTCTTCACCGCAAAGACGATCGCCCTCTGCAACCTCGTGATCTGGCTGCGCTGGACCCTGCCGCGCGTCCGCGTCGATCAGATGATGGGGCTCTGCTGGAAGTACCTCGTCCCGGCCGCCTTCGCCTGCTTCGTGTTCACGCTCTTCTGGGAGCTGGCGGTGTCGGTGGCGCCGCGCATCGAGCTCGTCTCGGGCGTGGGGTTCACCGTGATCGCAGTCGTCCTCGCCGTGCTCTTCGCCCGGCGCGTGCACCAGAACATCCAGGCCGTACAGGGCGAAAAGATCGATCTCTCAAACTGGTAGCGGAGCCGAGCCCACCATGTCCGAGTCCGGAAGCCAGTACTTCGAAAACGTGAAGGACACCGTGCAGTCGTTCTGGCACGGGCTCTCCATCACGCTCTCCTACATGATGCGGCGGCCCATCACGACGCAGTATCCGGATCGCACCGAGCTGCCCGTCCGCGACACGCTACCGCCGCGGTACCGAGGCTTCCTGGAGGTCGACGCAAGCATCTGCACCGGATGCCAGGCCTGCGAACGCGCCTGTCCCATCGGCTGCATCCAGATCACGCTCGAGAAGGACGCTGCCAACCCGAAGCAACGCGTCGTCTCGCAGTTCGACATCGACGAGGCGAAGTGCATGTTCTGCGGCCTCTGCGTCGAGCCGTGCCCGACTGGATCCATCCAGCACACCCGCGAATTCGAGGGCACGCAGCGCTCGGTGCGGAACCTCACCTTCCGCTGGGCGGACCCCGAGAACCCGTTCCCGGTGTACAAGGTCCAGAAGGGCGCCGAGTACTACCCGCGCGTTCCGATTGGCACGCTGGTGCGCGCCAAGATCGACGCGCGCCGCTGGGACGCTCCCGGCCCCGAATTCCTTCCGCCTGAGCCACCCGGGACAGCTGCGGCAACCGCGCCGAAGGCGAAGGCCGCGGCGGCCAAGCCCGCCGCCGCTCCCGT
>Ga0154716_1095_pt3 | contig 24139 bp, 18 predicted proteins | sample Rifle2008BG16ft_FD_105724 | JGI IMG/M metagenome (GOLD analysis project Ga0154716, IMG submission 105724) | Anaeromyxobacter sp. RBG_16_69_14
GCGACCTCGCGCGCCCGCTGGACGATCCGCTCGAGCGCCAGCCAGGCCTGCTGGGGCGGTAGCGGCGGATCGAGCTGGTCGGGTTCCACGTCGAGGTGGATCGCGCCGAAAGGCAAGTCGGAGAACTCACGCAAGAGCGCGAAGAGCCTCTCGTCCTGCCCTGCGCGCAGCCAGGTGGGCTCTCCGAGGAGCAGGGCCAACCGATGCCCGCGCTGTTGCAGGTCGACCAGCGCCTCGCGAAGGGCCGCTCGTGGCGCCGGCTGGCGAAGCCGCTCGATCTCCTCGCTGCTGAAGGACAGCCACAACTCGGAGGCGCCGGTGGTGCGCCAGAAGGCCTCGTCCGCGCCGCGCTCGAGCGCACGCGTCCCGCGCCAGGCGTAGAAGGCGCGGGGCGCCCGGAGAGAAGCTCCTTCCGCGCAGGGCGTCAGCGGCCCGCCCGCGGGGGCGCCCGCTTCCAGGGTACGCCAGGCGAGCAGCGACTCGGCGGCCTCGCGGCATTCCGGCAGGGCCACCCGCTGCACGGCGATCCCGCCTAGATCGCCCACGGCGAGTTCCAGCATCGCTCTCGAGAGGGCTTGCTGGTGCTCGGCCTCCAGCAGGGCGACCAGGGCTTGGTAGTGCTCGGAGCGTGCGCGCAACCAGCGTTCGATTGGCGCGTCGTCCGTGCCCGCACGGATGCGTGCGCGGCGCGCTGACTCGACCAGCGCGGTTCCGCTCGCCGCCACGCGGACGCGCGCGAGCTTCAGGTCGGCCATGCTCCGGTCCGCGTTCGCGAGCGCGGACAGCAAGGCCACGCGCTCGTCCTCCTCCGCGCGCTGGAAGGCGAGGCGTGCTCGTTCGAGGCGGGCCTCTTGCTCGGCCGTCATGGCCCCGAGCACGCGGGTGCTGAGCGGGAGGTCGAGCGAGACACCGGCAACCAGAGCGCCGGCGTTTCCCAGGTCGGTGTCGCGCCGCACGGTTCCGATCACGAACAGGCTGCCCCGGGCGCTGGTCAGAGGCTGCGGCAGGGACGACTGGAGCGCGCCGAGCCGCCCCGCGGGACCAGCCGCCGCGCGCCGTGCGATGGCCTCGCCCAGATCCTCGCCTCCGGCCAGGCGAACCTGGGCAGGCGACACCGCCAGGACCTCACCGCTGAAGTCGCGACGCCACGACCTGAGCTCGTCGCCCCGTGCGCGCAGCTCTTCCAGTGCGGCCCGCTGATGGCGCTCCGCGAACGCGAAGGCGCTCTCCAGCTGCCGACGATCCCCCTCCAGGATCAGTCCCGCACCCTGACGCTGTCGGAGTACCTCCCGGATGCGCTCGGCGTCGGCGAGGAAGGCTTGCGAGAGCCCCTCCAGCGCGCGCGCGTGGGCATGGCCGAAGAAGCTCTCGCGCAACTGGCGCAGCTGCGCCCTCCGCTCGTTGTCGCGGCGCACCTCCGCCATGAGCAGATCGAGGCGCGCGGCGCCGACCTCGAGTCGCTCCTCGGAGGCGCTGCCGAGGATCGGGTAGCGCAGTCCGGCGCTGGCCGAGATCGACCCGTACTCGCGCGTGCCGCCCAACTGCGGCTCGTGAAGGGCGCCCCCGGCGAACGCCCCGGTTGCGCGGAGGCCGGCGTTCCCCGCCTCACGGCGGACGAGCGCGTCGGCGAGCACGAGCTCGGTCTCCGCGATGCGCCAGCCGTTGCGCGACGCGAGCCCGGCCTCGAAGTCCGCGAGGGACAGCGCAGCGGCGAGGGCGGCGCAAGGCGCCGCGGTGCCGAGAGCCAGGGCGCAGCGGGCCAGCAGGCCTCCCCCACCGAAAGCGCTGTCACAGCGGCGACCAGTTGATGTGATTCTCCAGCGGCACCGCCGCCGCTGTGAGCTGATGTCCGGCGCCTTGCGGCGCCTCAAGCGGAGGGGAGAACTCTCCCCCCGCGCCCCCCATCTCGAGCGTAAGTTCATGTGGCATGCGCTATCAGAAGAGCGGACCATGAATCAGAACCGCGTCTTCTTGAGCACCCACCACGGCGCCATCGACGAGTCGAGGTGCTGCTGGGCAAGTGCTTCGGCGAGGGTGGAGAACGCGTTCCAGACGCGGGTCGCGAAGGCGTAGAAGGGGAACAGCGGGACGAATTTGAGATAGGGCCAGTCGTCCCGTTGCCGCTCGGACAGCACGAGGGCGTAGGTGACGAAGAGCACCAGGGTGAGCAGGAGGTAGAACGAATAGGTCACCGCGCCGACGAAGAGCAGCGCCGGGAACGGCAACGTCACGAGGAGCCAGACGGTCGCTGCCACCACGACGAAGGGTAGCAGTAACTGAAAGTATAGACCGGTCCACATCAGCATCAGGAAGTTCGGCCAGCCGAGGAGGCTTGGCTTGAGGCTGCGCCAGTGCTTGCGGACGTAGAGGTAGTAGAGGTCGCCGTCCCAGCGCAGGCGCTGGCGGAAGAAGGCCCGCCAGCTCGTCGGGACGTCGGTGTGGCCGATGGCTCGCGGTTGATGCGCGATGCGGAAGCGCGCGTTGGCCCCGAAGCGCTTCTTGATGCGCAGGGTGAGGTCGAGGTCCTCCGCCGTCCCGGCGTCCCAGCCGCTGAGCCGCTCGAGCAGATCTCGCCGGAATGCGCCGAAGGCACCCGACACGTTGTTCACGGTGTTGAGCGTGGTCAGCCCCGTGCGGGCGAACTGGATCGTCAACATGTACTCGAGCGATTGCAGGCGGGCGACCAGGCTCGCCGCGGCGTTGCGCACCCGTAGCGCGCCCGAGACGGCTGCCACACCGGGATCGGCAAATGGGCGCGTGATCTGCCACACCATGTCGTTGTCGAAGGACGTGTCGCCGTCGAGCGCGAGGACGATCTCCCCACGCGCGAACTGGCGCCCGGTGTTGAGGCTCGACACGCGTCCGCCGCGCGTGCGCTTCGGCAGGATCTCGAGTCGCCGCCTCGGGTAGGCGCGTGCGCTCGCCTGCCACTCCCGGGCCGCGCGATAGGTCTCCCGGTTCTGGACGGCGCCGTCCACGACGACCAGGATCTCGATCACGCCCGGGTAGATCTGCTCGAGCAGGGTGTGGATCGTGGTTCCGACATCGCGGCCCTCCGAGTAGCAGGTCACGATGCAGCTCACGCAGGGCAGGAAGCCGGCGTCGTCCATGCGGCGTTTCTCGAGAGCCTCCTTGAACCGCTCCTTGAACCCATGGAAGAGCACGCCCACGAAGCAGATCGCGTAGACCGGCAGCTCCAGCACCAGCGCCAGCCAGAGGAACCTGAGCAACGCCGAGGCGTCGATTGCCGTCACCGGGCTCACGATCGGTGGTGACCTGGCTCATCGTGTCCGAGCCGCGCTGCCAGGAGTCCCATCAGCTGGTTGCCCTCGGTCGGCAGTTCGATCTCGTCGGGAATGCTCGCGGTCGTGCTCGCGAGCTTCAGCAGCGACTGATTGCTCTGCCGCGTCGCCTCGGACAAGGCCGTGATGCGCCGGATGAGCAGGGTCGCTGACTGTGCGTTGGTGTGCGGGGCAAGCACCCAGATGTGCTCATCCCCGCGGCTCGTCAGGTCGCAGGTGCGCAGCGTCGCGCGCAGTCGTTCGGCAAAGGCGTCGACCAGCGCCCCCGTCGCGGAGCGGCCCAGCGATTCCACCAACTCGGCGAGATTGGAGACGCGCAGGCCGACCAGGCTGAAGAAGTGACTTTCCGGGTAGCGACGCGCGAGCGCAAACTGCCAGTCGAGCAGCCGTTCGAAGAGCGCCGGCGCGATGTAGTTGACCGTGTCAAGGCCCGAGAGGACCGGGGACAGGTTGCCCTGACGCGCAAGCAGCAAGCCGGCCCCGCCGAGGCGATAGACGGCGACGGCGCGGACCGGGAGGCGCTCCGGGCTGTTGCTCGCTTCGCAGGCCATGCACGTGCTCCTCGTGCTGGCATCCACGAACAGGTGCTTGCAGTGCCGGCATTGCTGCTGCTCGATGGGTCGGTCGTAGTCGACGCCGATGTGCCGCAGCACGGTTTCGCACTTCGGACAGCGCAGGCGCTGCTGACTCTGGAAGGTGTCATAGGGACCGACATGACCACAGGTGAAGCAGTGGAGCAGCCGCACGTTGACGATGTCGAGGTTCTCGCAGGTCGGGCAGACGTCGACATAGCTCAGGTGCGCGCTGCTACAGGTCTCGCACAGGCGCAGCCGATCGACCACCACGTCCACGTCGAGCACGTGTCTCTGGGCCCAGCGCCCGAGCCAGACGAAGGGGTCCTCGAGCGTGCCGAGGAGCGCCTCGACCACCGGATATCGATAGTAGCCCGGCGCGCGCCAGTCGCGAATCGGGCGCAACCGGGCCTGAGGCCGGCAGGCCAGGTACTGCGCGAGCGCCTCGCCGGGAGCGGTCGCGCGCTGCGCGAAGCGACCCGCCTCCGCGAGGATCTGATCCGACCTTGCGTTGCGATCGGCTTCGGCGAGCGCCACCCCGTCGAAGAGCGCGGCAACTGCGCCGGGTTCGTCCCCTTCCGGACGGGTCAGCAGAAACATCGGCAGGCGTGCGAGGTGTGGCGCGGCCCGCAACGCCTCCGCGCAGGCGACGACCCGCTCCCATGTCGGCGAATTGACCAGCAGTGGAAAGCGAAGATCCTCGACGGCGACCAGCTCGCGTGCCGACGCAAAGACACGGTCGCCGGCGGCGATGCTCTCGAGCGGGGCCTGTGTGCTGTTGGAGGTCGAGCGCATGTGCGGCACGTGACCAGATGAATGCTTCCTGATCACACTAAACGTGATCCTGTGAGGGAGTCAAATCCCGCCGCCAAGAACTGCCGGGCAAGTTCGAGCGGGCACAGCGCTTCGCACTGGCCGTGTCGCACGCTCATGGTGCGCACCACCAGACAATCGAGGAGTCAATCGATACCGCGGGTGCCCATCCGACGTGAGGGAAGGGGAGCAAAGGTGGCAGCGGCGCCTCCGCTCTCCCACCGCCGGGCGAGGAGGATCGGCGCGGCTCGACGATTCTCGCTGGTAGTAGTTGAGCCAGAAAGGATGCGCCGGAGGAGCGGCCACTGTACTTTCGAGCGACGTGAAGAACGTCCTCCTGGAACGACACCGGCCCGATCTCCAGCGCCTGGCGCGCGCCCACGCGCTGCTCGCGTTCGACTACGACGGCGTGTTGGCGCCACTCGTCTCCGACCCCGAGGGCGCGCCCATGCGCCGCACCACGCGGCAGTTGCTGGCCCGCCTCGCCTCGCGCTGGCCCTGCGCCGTGGTGTCGGGACGCGCCTTCGCGCACACGCTCCGCCTCACCCAGGGACTCGTTCCGCTGGTGGTCGGGAACCACGGCTACGAGATCGGACACGCGCGGCCCGTCCCGCGGTCGGTACTGACGCTCGTGCGGGGGTGGCGGCGCGCGCTGGAGCGCGAGCTCGCCGGGATGCCCGGGATCTTCTTCGAGGACAAGCGCTCCACGCTCTCCATCCACTATGGTCTGCAGCGGGGATGGCACGTGGCGGAGACGGCGGTGCAACGCGCGGTACGGCTGCTCGACGGCGCTCGCCTCGTCCAGGGCAAGAAAGTTCTGAACATCATCCCCGCTGGGTTCCCGCACAAGGGCGACGCCCTGCGCGAGCTCCTTCGGCGCCTGCACCTCGAGACGGCCCTGTATGCCGGTGACGACGTGACCGACGAGGACGCCTTCGCCCTCGGCCCCCCGCTTGTGCTGGGCGTGCGGGTTGGGCCAGGCCCCTCGCGTGCGCCTTACCGCCTGGCGAGCCAGGACCGCATCGAGGAGCTCCTCGAGATCCTGTTGCGGCTGCGGCTCCGGGCGCAGTGAAGCGAAGTGAAGTCCGCGGACTTGTTCGCACGCTCGCCGAAACGCGGTAGAAGAGAGGGGATGGCCGCCTCCAAGTCCGGCGAGACCGGCGATCTCTTTTCCCAGGCGCGCCCCCGCGCGCTCGGTGTGGGCGAGCTGACGCGGCTCCTGCGCCTGCAGATCGAGCCCCGCTTCAAGGATGTCTGGGTCGCGGGCGAGGTGACGAGCTTCCGCCGCCAGGGTAGCGGGCACCTCTACTTCGCGCTCAAGGACGATCAGGCTGCCATCTCGGCCGTGATCTGGTCCTCGCAGGCGCGCCGCATCCCGTTCGCGCTCGAGGAAGGGCTCGAGGTGGTCGTTCGCGGCTTCGTCGAGATCTATCCTCCCCACGGCAAGTATCAGCTCGTGGTGCAGGAGCTCGAACCGCGTGGCGCCGGCGCGCAGGCGCTCCTGCTGAAACAGCTCAAGGAGCGGTTGCAGCGGGACGGCCTCCTCGACCCGGCGCGCAAGCGCAGGCTGCCCTTCATCCCACGGCGCGTGGGCGTCGCGACGAGCCCGACCGGTGCCGCGCTGCGCGATTTCCTGCGCGTGCTGCACGGACGCTACCCGAGCATGCCGGTGCTCGTCGCTCCTTGCCGCGTCCAGGGCGAGACCGCGCCGGCCCTGGTCGCGTCGGCGGTGCGCGCGCTGTGTCGCGCCGGGTGCGACGTCATCGTGGTCGCGCGCGGCGGCGGTTCGCAGGACGACCTGGCGGCCTTCAACGACGAGCGGCTGGCCCGGGTCATCGCGACCTGCCCCGTACCGGTCGTGAGCGCCGTGGGTCACGAGGTGGACTTCACGGTGGCGGACCTGGTCGCGGACGTGCGGGCGGCGACTCCCACCCACGCGGCGCAGCTGGTCGCGCCGGTGAAGGAGGAGCTCGAGGCGCGGCTGGCCGCGTTGCGCGCGCGGCTCCGGCGCGGCGCCACCGAGGCGATCGGCGCGCGGCGCCGAGATGTGCGGGCGTTGCGCGCCGAGCTGGCCGATCCCGCGCACCTCCTTTCGCAACAACGCCATCGCGTCGACGACCTCGTGCACCGCGCCGAGGGTGCGGTGCGCGCGCGGGTGCGCGGCGGACGGGCGCGCCTCGCGGACGATCGCGGGCGCCTCGGGCGCGTCGAGCCCCGGGCGCGGTTGCGGGCGCTGCTCAGGCGCGCCGAGGACGCCGTGCGCCGCCTTGGCCGATGGCAGACGGTCATGTTTCCGCGAGAACGGCTGCGCCTGGAGCGTCTCCGAGCGCGGATCGAGCCTGCCAACGTGGCAAAGCTCCTCGAGCGCGGCTTCGCCCTCGTGCTCGACGGCCAGCGGCTCGTGACGCGCAGCGTCGCCGTGGAATCGGGCAGCCCGTTGCGCGTTGCGCTGGCAAGAGGGTGGCTCGACGTGCGGGTGACGGCGTGCGACGAGGGTCAGGATCCGTTGCCGGGGCGCAACGGTGAACCCGGGTGAGGTGCAAACGCGCTCTCGCGCACCGACGGCGGTTGATCGTCCTTTTGGACGTTGTTAGGTAACCTGGATGTGGGAAGAGTCGAAGAGGGACGAGCGGAAGAGCGCGAGGGAGACAGCGTGAACCAAGCGATCGAGCGCCCGGCCGGCGCCCAGGGGGAAGCGACGGAGCCCTATGACGCTGTCGTGGCGCGCCTGGAGCGCGTCGTGGGAGAGCTCGAGTCGGGCCAGCTGAGCCTGGAGAAGTCGATCGAGACGTTTGCCGAGGGCGTGAAGCTGGCGCGCGAGGCGACCCGAAAGCTCGATGAGGCGGAGAGGCGCATCGAGATGCTGGTCCGGAACGCGGACGGCGCGGAGGAAGAGGTTCCGTTCGACCCCGAAGGCGGCAAGAGCCCCTGCAAGAGTCCTTGAATGAAGCAAGAGATCCCGCGCAAGCCGAAGGTGATCATCGTTGACGATGACCGAGACACGCGCGAGATGCTGACCCTCGCGCTGGAGCTCGAGGGGTTCGACGTTGGTCAGGCGGCGAACGGGCTGCGACTCATCTCCGCGATGCACGTGGACAGGCCCGACGTCATCCTGCTCGACGTGATGATGAGCTGGATCGACGGGTTCGAGCTGTGCCGAGCGATCAAGAAGAACGCAACCTTCCACGACATCCCGGTCATCTTCATCTCCGCTCGCAAGAGCGTGGAGGACGAGCGGGCGGGCATCGGGGCCGGGGCGGTCGACTACTTCCCGAAGCCGCTCGACATGGATCGGCTCATCGCGCGTATCCGGGAGATCCTCCAGCAGCGCGGGGCCCCGGTCAACCTGACCGCGCCAGCGTAGCTCGCCGAAGCTTCCGCCGAGGCCTCCGGGATGTTGGCGCGGTGCGTCGCCATGCGGAGTACGGCAGCCGTGCTATCGGGGAGCGCCACGGAATGGCCGGAAGGAAACGACGCATCGACCTCCTCCTCGTCGAGAAGGGCCTCGCCACGTCGCGCACCCAGGCGCAAGCGCTGGTCATGGCGGGGGCGGTCGTCGCTGGCGAGGCGCGGGTAGACAAGCCAGGGCAGCTCGTGGATTCGGAAGGTTCGCTAAGGGTGAAGCAAGACGCGGCTCCGCAGAAGTACGCGTCGCGCGGCGCCCTCAAGCTGGAGAAGGCGCTCGAGGTGTTCCCGGTCGATCCGGCCGGCAAGACGTGCGCCGATCTCGGGGCCTCCACGGGTGGATTCAGCGACCTGCTCCTCCAGCGCGGCGCCGCCAAGGTGTACGCGGTGGATGTCGGCTACGGCCAGCTGCACCCCAAGCTGCGCGGTGACCCGCGCGTCGTGGTGCGGGAGCGCGAGAACGCGCGCTTCCTCACGTCCCGGGACCTGGGCGAGCAGGTGGATCTCGTCACCTGCGACCTCTCCTTCATCTCGCTCCGGCTGGTTCTCCCTGCCGTGAAGTCTATCCTGCGCCCCGGCGGCGCCGCCCTGCTGCTCGTGAAGCCCCAGTTCGAGGTGGGCAAAGGCGAGGTGGGCAAGGGAGGGGTCGTCCGCGAGGATGCCAAGCGCCGCGCCGCGCTGGAGGCGGTGAAGGAGGCCGCTCGCTCTCTCGGGTTCGAGGTGCTCGGCGAGGCGGAGTCGCCCATCGCAGGACCGGCGGGGAACAGGGAGTGGCTCCTCGGGCTCACAGCGGCGACCAGTTGATGTGATTCTCCAGGGACCCCACAGGACGCGGCCGTCCGGTTGCCCCTCTCCCCCGGGTCTCCCCTCGCCATCAGCGCGCTCCCGCCGCAAGATGCCTCATGCGTGACCGCCTCGATGACCAGGAGCTCCTGGAGTTGGCCCGCGACCCCGAGGAGCTGGCAGACTACCTCACCAGAAACTCGAGGCTACCCGGCCCACGCTCGAATCTCGAGCTCGCGGCCCAAGCCGCCCGGGTGCTAGGCAACAAGCCTGACGAGGCCACGTTTTCCGTGCTGTGCGCCTGGGCGCAGCTGTCCACGGACGAGGCTCCCACGAACACCAATCGTGAGTTCCTGCCAGTCGTGGCAGTGCAGGCGCTCGGGGCCGTGCTCGCCCGGGTTCCCGCTGCTCCACGGAGCCGGATCACGGCGATCATCCGCGCTGCAGCCAGCCATGCCCGCTGGCGCACGCGTGAGGCAGCCGCCATGGCCTTGCAGGTGCTGGGCGAGCACAGCTTCGCTGCGCTACGCGCGACATGCGAGACATGGCTGGAAGATGACCCGACGACGATGGAGCAGAGGGCCGTCATCGCCGCGCTGGCTCACCCGCCGATTCTCGGTGACGCGGAGGTTGCTCGCTACGCACTCGAGGTCGGTGGTCGCGCCCTCGCCGCATTCGCTGCGCTCGATCGGGCCACGCGCAGGAGCGAGGAAGGCCGCGTGCTCAAGAAGGGGCTCGAATACGCGCTCTCGGTGTTTGTGGCTGCGCTTCCGGGCGAGGGATTCGCTCACCTGCGCCGCTGGGCCGCGAGCGACGATCTCGACGTCAAGAAGATCCTCGCCTCCAACCTGCGCAAGGCGCGGCTGGCACGGCGATTCCCCGAGGAGTGCGTCGAGGTCGGAGAGGTCCTGGCCGCGACGAGCTCGTGACCGCGCTCAGTTCGAAGGCGAGTCACAGCGGCGACCAGTTGATGTGATTCTCCAGCGTCACCGTCGCCGCTGTGAGCTGATGTCCGGCGCCTTGCGGCGCCTCAAGCGGAGGGGAGAACTCTCCCCCCGCGCCCCCCATCTCGAGCGTCAGTTCACGTGGCATGCGCTATCAGAAGAGCGCGTAAGCCACGCTCACGCTCACGACCGGCGTGAACGCATACGAGGTGAAGACGTCGTCGAGGTACGCCTCCGCCTCGCGCGCGAACTGGTTCACCTGGGCCTGGGCGGGCGCCAGCTGGAATTCGGGCTCGATGCGGGTGGAGGCTGCGAGGGTGAAGGCTCCGCCGACCGCGGTGCGGATCTGCCAGCGCGGCGAGAGGTGGAAATCGTAGCCGACCTCCACGTCGGCCATGTGCAACGTGGCGTCGATCCGGAACGGGAGTGTTCCTGCCACGGATGTCGGGAAAGGCCGGCCGGTGACTGCCGCGATCAGCTCGCTGCCGGCCGCCGCGCCCCCGAGCGTGACGAGGCCGTAGCCCGCCTCCACGTACAGCCCGCGCCATGCGCGAATACCCACGTGCGTGCGCCAGACGAGCGAGCTCTGGAGCACTGTCTTCACGAGGTCGGCGGTCTGTTCGTCGTAGCCTCCCACCCCGACGACGGTCGCGTTGATCGCGTCCACGTACGGGCCGGGCATGAAGCCCAGCGACGTCGAGAGCCGCGCGCGGAACGGCGTCTCGAGCACGAAACGCCCACCCGCGGCGATGGGGAAGTCGGTTCCCGCGCCCAGGGTGGCGTGCCAGCGAGAGCCCTCACTCGTGCTTGACGGGGCGCTGGCGGCCGCCGGTTGCGAGGGTGGCGCCAGGGCCGGCACGGGCGCGCCCGCGATGTCGTCGCTGCTCGCAGCACGCGGGAGGACCAGCAGCGCGAGGAGCAGGACCCGACCGCCGAGAGTGGTCACGAGCGGGTCACCGCGGGGAAGGCGAGGGTCTGGATCGGCACGGTGTGCTCCTAGGGTTCCGTTGGAACTGGGTGAGGCGCCTTCACTCTATCGAAGTGAGCGTCATCGAAGCGAACGCAGAAACTGCTCATGCGAAGCCCGCCAGGGGAGTGTCCTTTCGCTCCCCCCGGAGCGTGTCGCGAGGGCGCCGCTGGTGGTGGCAGCGAACCATCTCCCGCTCGACCTGGCCGCCGTGGTAGCCCTACGACCGATCTGGTTGAAGGAGTCAGTCATGAGGAACCCGCTGCTCGTGCCGGAGCTCCGCGAGATGCTGTCCGCCAACCGCACCGACGAACTACGCGACTTCTGCGAGGTCACCCCTCCCGAGATGGCGGCCGAGTTCCTGGGGGCGCTCTCGCCAGAGGAGCAGCGCGAGATCCTCGACGTCCTCGAGCCGGAGATGCGCTGGCAGGTATTCACATACTTCGACGAGGAGGTGAAGCTTGCGCTCCTGCCCATCGTGAGGACCGACCAGGCGGTCGATCTGCTCGGACGCCTGGACGAGGACGACCGGGTGAAGCTCCTGGAGCGACTCTCCGATGAGCAGCAGGCGCGGCTGCGCGAAGCGCTCTCCGACGTGAAGCCTGCCGAGGCGCGGCCGATCCTGGAGGCCCTCGAGACCGCGCTGGAGCCCAAGTTGCCGCCGCCCCCGAGCGAGCTCACCCCCGAGGAGATCGTCAGCGAGATCAGCGAGCACCTCGAGATCTGCCGATTCGTGGAGGGAAGGGTAGAGCGATCGGAGCGCCTCGAGAAGGGGTGCTGGGTGAACATCGTCAACCCGACGCGCGAGAACCTCCCGCTCATCGCGCAGCACTTCAAGATCCCCGCCGACTTCCTGACCGCCTCGCTCGACCTCGACGAGACGGCCCGCATCGAGGTCGAAGACAACGCCACGCTCTTCATCGTCAAGGTGCCGTATTTTGACGAGAAGAACATCGACGTGCTCTACGTCACCATCCCGATCGGCATCATCCTGGTCGGCAATGTCATCCTGACCGTCTGCCCGAAGCCAGGCAGCGTCCTGCGGGATTTCGCTGAGAACAAGGCCCGCAACGTCGGGCGCGGGCACCACTTCATCCTGCAGATCATCATGCGGGCGACGCTGCTCTACCTCCAGCACCTCAAGCAGCTCAACAACGCCGCGAGCATCATTCAGAAGAAGCTCGAGCAGGAGTCGCGCAACAAGCAGCTCATCAAGCTGTTTCACATCGAGAAGAGCCTCGTCTACTTCACGACCTCGCTCAAGAGCAACATGTTCATGCTCGAGCGGCTGAAGCGCGTGCGGGCGCTGAACATGGACGACACCAACGAGAGCCTGCTCGAGGACATCTTCACCGAATGCAAACAGGCCATCGAAATGGCCAACATCTACAGCGATATCTTGAGCAGCATGATGGATGCGTTTGCCTCGGTCATCTCGAACAACCTCAACATCGTCATGAAGCTGCTCACCTCCATGACGATCATCATCACCATCCCGGTGCTCGTGGCCAGCTTCTTCGGGATGAACGTGAAGCTGCCCCTGCAGGATCACCCCCATGCGTTCCTGGTCGTCATCGGCGTCTCCGTGAGCCTCAGCCTGGCGGCGGTGGTCTACTTCCTGCGACGACGCTGGCTGGAGCCTTAGCGTGCGTTGCGCCGCAGACTGTGCCCGTGCATCCCTCGGACAGGAGCGCTACGTGTGATGGCGCATGCCCTCGCGTCGGTTCTCCTCGTGGGCTCCATCGGAGCCCTTTCCTCTCGCGCCTTCGCCGCTTTGCCCGCGTCCGGGTGCGAACTCGTGCCAGCAGGGCAGTTTGGACCGGTCAGCCAGGAGGAGGTGCGCGCCGAGACGGTGGTCTCCGGCCTCGAGGTCCCCTGGGCGATCGCTTTCCTCCCCGGGAGTCGCGACCTGCTCGTCACCGAACGTCCCGGCCGGGTCCGGCTCGTGCGCGCGGGGAAGCTGGTGGAGAGACCGGTCCTCACCGTACCGGTGGCCGGCAGGTCGGAGGGTGGGCTCCTCGGGCTCGCCCTCGATCCCGAGTTCGTCCGCAATCGCCGCTTCTTCCTCTACCGGACGCTGGAGAAGTCGGGCCGCCAGGTGAACCGGCTCGAGAGCTACGTCCTCGCGCCCGACTCCGCAACCGCCCGGGTGGAGAAGGTCCTCCTCGACGACATCCCGGCCGAGAGGTACCACGACGGCGGACGATTGCGTTTCGGATCCGACCGCTTGCTCTATCTGGGTACCGGCGACGCCGGCGCTCCGCCGCTCGCGCGGCGCCGCGACAGTCTGGCCGGCAAGATCCTGCGGCTCGCGCCGGACGGCGCCATCCCCCCGACCAATCCCTTCCCGGGGTCCCCCGTGTTCGTGATGGGCCTGCGCAATGTCCAGGCGTTCGACTGGCGGTCCGACGGCGCGCTGGTGGTGGCCGACCACGGTCCGTCGGGCGAGCTGGGGCGTCGGGGCCACGATCGCGTGCTGGTGGTGCCGCGCGCCGCCGGCGCCGACCTGGGCTGGCCCGACGCCTACGGGTGCGAGGCGCTCCCCGGCATGCCGCCTCCCGCCCTCTCCTGGGTCGATGCGGTCCCTCCGGGGGGCGCGTCTTTCTACACGGGTGACGCCATCCCGGCGTGGCGGGGCAGCCTCCTCGTGGGCACGCTCGGCTCGCGGCACCTCCACCGCGTCGCCTTCCGCGCAGAGCGCGTCGAGCGGCACTAGGTGGTCCTCCGGGGTGAGCCGCCCCAGGGGCTGGGGCGGCTCCGGGAGGTGGTGATGGGCCCGGACGGCGCGCTCTGGCTCACGACCAGCAACTGCGACGGCCGCGGCAGCTGTCCCCCGGAGAAGGATCGGATCGTCCGCATCGTGCGCTGACATCGTGGTCGCGCCTCGCCCGACCGTGCCCTTGCGCCTACTTTCCGCGGAAAGTAGCTACAGCGCTGCCAGAAGAGCGAGATAAGAGTCACCGTCGAGTTCCTGGCCCTCCCGCGCGCCAAGTGAAGCGGCCCGGGTTGTGGCAGGCCCCCGAGCCACCTCTGCGCGACCACCGGCGGCGCATCGCCAGGGCGGCAGCACCTCACGCCGGTCTTCCCGAGTCGCCGGGGACGAGCCGCCTCAGAATGACCTGCCGGATGGGCGGAAAGAGGTCGAGCGCGAGCGCCTCCTCGATCTCGAAGAACGCTGCCTGCACGACCTCCCTGTTGTCGGCCTTCACCGTGGGCTGTTCGGCCACGTCGATCTCGAAGATCTCGACGTGCTCGCGCTTGCCTTCCCATTCGTGCCGCTCGGCGAGCGCCAGCTCGAGCGCGGAGGCATTCGCGCGGATGCCCGTCTCCTCGAGGAGTTCGCGCCGGGCAGCGTCGCGGCCGCTCTCGTGCCGTCGAACGTAGCCGCCGGGAAGGGAGTAATATTGTACGTAGCTGTTCCGGACGAGGAGCACTTTCCCCTCGTGCCAGATCGCCACCAGCGCACCATGGGTCTGCGGGTGCATGAGCCGCCAGTAGGCGCGCATCACACGGTAGGCGCATCGATACGCGATCCTAAAGAAGAGATCACTCATGAGAGATGCCCGTCCTCCTTTTCCGTACGGTTGCGAGGCCCGCGACCATGCGCGTGTCGCCACAGCCTGCCAACGGATGCACGTCCCGAGACAGGATGGCAACGTGCCCGACGCGTAGGAGCCCATCCCGGTGCGGGTTGCGCCGAGATCCCACCCTCACGCGGGAAGGGCATTCCTTGGTTGGCAGCCCGGCGTCGGGAACGGCCCAGGTGATCCCAGGTGATCGGATGTCGAGTACCGAGGGCAGGGGCTGAACAAGTCGAGCGGCACGTACTACGGCTTCGTGGAATCGAGCACGGCGGCTGCGAGCAACACGACCGACGTGAGCCCGGCGCCGCCGTACGCGTGGCCCACAGGACTTCTACACCACAGCGTCCCTCGCGAGGTGCGCGAGGGCCCGCCCGCTGTCCGCGGTATTCCTCCACCTCCCCGCCAGGGTCGGCGCTGCTCAGGCCCTGAGCGATCCGCGCAGGAGTTGGCTCACGACCGGCGCAGCGATCGCCGCGTCACCCGGGTCGACCACGTCCCGGGGCGGCCGCGGCATGGCTCACTGCCTGCAAGGCGACGAAGATTGCCTGTGGCAGAAAGGCAGCGCCATGGCCATGATCGAGCAGCCCAAGCACTACACTACAGGTCAATCGCCGCCGCGCCTCCGCGGCTTGCGCTGGCGAGCCGCTCCCCTCCTGCTCGGCCTTCTCGCGCTCTCGTCCGCGTGTGACAAGGCCGAGGGAGCCGCTGCGCCGGAGCGCCCTCCGGCGCCGGTGGCGGTGGCGACCGCGCTCGAGCGCGACGCGCCCGTCTATCTCGAAGACATCGGCAGGGCCACGGCACGGGAGGTCGTCACAGTCCAGCCGCAGGTGTCCGGCCCCATCACGAGGATCCACTTCGCGGACGGCGCCGACGTGAAACGGAGCGACCTGCTCTTCACCATCGACCCTCGCCCGTACCAGGCGCAGCTTCACTCGGCCGAGGCGACTCTGGCCCAGTCCCGGGCGGTGCTCGGCCTGGCCAGGATCGAGTTCGCCAGGGCCGAGAAGCTCGTCGAGAGCGAGGCCATCTCCAGGCAGGACCACGCTTCCAGGCGGAACGCGGTCGCCGTGGCGGAGGCCCAGGTCAAGTCAGGCCAGGCGGCGGTCGAAACCGCGAGGTTGAACGTCGAGCACTGCAGCATCCGATCGCCCATCGACGGAAGGGCCGGCCAGCGGCAGGTGGACCTGGGAAACGTGGTGGCCCCTGGCAGCGCTGGCGCTGGCACGCCGCTGCTCGTGATCCAGCGCCTGGATCCGATCTACGCGGACTTCACCGTCCCCGAGAAAGACCTCACGGCCGTGCAGCGGGCCATGGCTGAGTCGGCCCTCAAGGTCCGCGTGCGGATGCCCGACGAGCAGGACGAGCGCGCACGCGAAGGCGAGCTCACGTTCCTCGACAACGCGGTGCAGGGCGGGACGGGCACGGTGCGACTCCGGGCCACGCTCTCCAACGGCGACCGCCGCTTCTGGCCGGGCCGGTTCGTCAAGGTGCGCCTCATCCTGGGTACGCAGAGGAACGCGGTGCTCGTTTCCGCCAACGCCCCCCAGGTCTCCGCCAAGGGGCCGTTCGTCTACGTGGTGAAGAAGGACTCGACGGCGGAGCTCCGGCCGGTGAGCCTCGGGCTGCGTCAGGAGAACCTGGTGGCCATCTCACAAGGGCTGAAGCCCGGCGAACAGGTGGTCACCGCCGGTCAGCTCGCGGTCACGCCCGGCGGGAAGGTCCGCGTCACCGAGGGCGCCGCGGGCGAGAAGAACTCGGCCGCAACGGGAGGTGACCACCAGGGGAGCAAGCTGGGGAGCGTGCCATGAACCTCTCCGAGCCCTTCATCCGCCGCCCCGTCATGACGGCGGTGCTCACGGTCTCGGCGGTCCTGTTCGGCGCCCTGGCGTACAGGCAGCTGCCGGTCAACGACCTGCCGGCCGTGGACTACCCGGTCATCCAGGTCCAGGTCGACTACCCGGGCGCCAGCCCGGACACGATGGCGAACAACGTGGCCACGCCGCTCGAGCGGCAGTTCATGCAGATAAGCGGGCTCGAGCTCGTGACGAGCAAGAGCAGCCAGGGTCACACGGACCTCACGCTCCAGTTTGACCTGGGCAAGAGCGTCGACGCCGCGGCCACCGACGTGCAGACGGCGATCACCCAGGCGTCCGGCAACCTCCCGGCCGACCTGCCCTCACCGCCGACCTTCTCCAAGACCAACCCCAACGATCAGCCCATCATGTACATCGCCCTCACCACCGACTCGCTCACGCAGGGGCAGGTGTACGACTACGCCAGCACCCAGGTCGCGCAGCGGATCAGCATCCTCCCGGGCGTCAGCCGCGTGAACGTGTTCGGCACGAAGTCAGCCGTACGGATCAAGGCCGACCCTTCCGCCATGGCCGCTCGCGGGATCACCATGGACGACCTGGCGAGCGCCATCCGGAACGGTACCAGCTACACGCCTGCTGGCCAGTTCGACGGGCCGGCCGGGACGGCCCTCCTCTCCCCGCGCGGCCAGCTGGAGGACGCGGCGAGCTACAACGCGCTCATCGTCGGGACCGAGAACGGGGCGCCGGTGTACCTGCGAGACGTGGCCAGCGCCATCGACTCGGTCCAGGACGAGCGCGTCAACATGCGCTTCTGGGTCCGAGGGTACGACGTGCCGGCGGCGACCGTGGTCGTGGCCGTGAACCGCCAGGCCGGGGCCAACGCCGTGCAGGTGGCGAAGAGCGTGCGCGACCTCTTGCCGGTGGTCGGCGCCGGGCTCCCCGGTTCGATCCGGGTGATCCCCATCTACGACCGCTCGCAGACCATCGTGAACAGCGTGAAGGACGTGAGCGAGACGCTCGCCATCGCCTTCGCGCTGGTGATCCTCGTCATCTTCCTCTTCCTGGGACGGGCCAGGGACACGCTCATCCCGGCGGTGGCGCTCCCGCTCTCGTTGCTCCTCACGTTCATCGCGATGCGGCTTTTGGGCTACAGCCTGGACAACCTCTCGCTCATGGCGCTGACGCTCGCCATCGGCTTCCTCGTGGACGACGCCATCGTGTTCCTCGAGAACACCGTGCGGCGCATGGAGAAGGGAGAAGGAGCGCTCGCGGCGAGCCTCGCCAGCGCCAGGGAGATCAGCTTCACCATCCTGTCGATGACGATCTCCCTGGCGGCGGTCTTCATCCCGCTCGTGTTCATGTCGGGCCTGGTGGGCAGGATCTTCCGCGAGTTCGCGGTCACCATCGTGGTCGCCATCTTCGCTTCGGGATTGGTGTCCTTGACGCTCACTCCGCTCATGTGCGCCCGGCTCCTCAAGGAACGCGGCGAGGGAGCGAAGAAGACGTGGGTGGAGCGCGTCATCGGCGGCGTGGAGAAGCGCGTGCTGGGGGTCTACGGCCGCTCGCTCTCCTGGTTCCTGCGCCGGCGCTGGATCTCGGCGCTCGTCTGGGTGGTCTGCCTCGGCGGTACCATCTGGCTCTTCCGAGCCATTCCCAAGACGTTCCTGCCCGTGGGCGACAGCGGCGTCGTGTTCGGCGTCATGATCGGAGGGGAAGGCTCCTCCCCGCAGCAGATGCGCGCCCTCCAGGACCGGGCCGACCAGGCGCTACACGACGATCCGAACGTGGTCATGAACTTCTCGATGACCGGCAACAGTCAGTTCCTCGCCTCCAACCAGGGTCTCCTGTTCATCTTCTTGAAGCCTGCGGACGAGCGGCCTCCCATCCCCGCGGTGGCCGGCCAGCTCATGGGAGGCATCGCCTCCACCCCCGGCGTCTTCCCGCTCCTGCGGCCTTACCCGGTGCTCGAGATCAGCACCGGCGCCACCAGCCAGACCCAGGGCCAGTACGCCTTCTCCATCTCGGGCGTGAACCCCGACGAGGTGTACGGCGCCGCCACCAAGCTCGGCGAGAAACTCCACCAGTACCCGGGCTTCGCGACCGTCTCCTCGGACTACTTCCACAACACGCCGAACCTCGACATCGACATCGAACGCGAGCAGGCCAAGACACACGGCGTGTCGGAGGCGCGGATCCTGGGGCTCCTGCGGAACGCCTACTCGCAGAACTTCCTCTACCTCATCAAGAAGCCCGACGATCAGTATCGGGTCATCCTGGAGGTGAAGGACAGCGAGCGCTCCAGGGCGGAGGATCTGTCGCTCCTGTACATCAAGTCCGACGATGGCCGGAACCTCGTGCCGCTGAAGTCGATGGTGAAGTGGCGAACGTCGGTCGGGCCGCAGGCGGTGAACCACCTGAACCAGTTCACGAGCGTCACTCTCTTCTTCAACCTCAAGCCTGGCGTGGCGGTCGGAGACGCCACCGCCTTCGTCGAGCAGGCTGCCCAGCAGGTGGTGCCCCCGACGCTGCGCGCGAGCCTCCAGGGCGAGGCACTCACCTTCCGCGACACCGCGAGGAGCCTCACCATACTCATGGTGCTGGCCGCGTTCGTGATGTACGTGATCCTGGCGGTCCTCTACGAGAGCTACCTGCACCCGCTCACCGTCCTGTCGAGCCTGCCGGTGGCCCTGGTCGGCGGGCTGGCCACGCTCTTCCTGTTCGGTGAGCAGGCCTCGCTCTACGCGTACGTCGGCCTGTTCATGCTCATGGGGATCGTGAAGAAGAACGGCATCATGATCGTGGACTTCGCTCTCCAGCGCATCGCCGGCGGCGAGCGGGCCGCGCGAGCCATCCACGACGCCAGCCTCGATCGCTTCCGACCCATCATGATGACGACGCTGGCAGCGGTGTTCGGGGCGCTGCCCATCGCGCTCGGCTTCGGGGCTGACGGCGCCTCGCGGCGACCACTCGGCCTGGTGGTGGTGGGGGGCCTGGTGGTCTCCCAGTTCATCACGCTCTACGTCACGCCAGTCATCTACCTGTACCTCGAGGACTTCCAGGAGAAGGTCCTCGATCGCGTCAGCTTCTTCCGCTCGAGCCGCGCCCACCCTTCGCCGGGCGCCAGCGCCGGGCCGGCTCGGGCGTGACGCGTACGGCCCGTCGGCCGAATCGGTCCGCGGTGGGAAGTGATAGCGCATGCCACATGAACTGACGCTCGAGATGGGGGGCGCGGGGGGAGAGTTATCCCCTCCGCTTGAGGCGCCGCAAGGCGCCGGACATCAGCTCACAGCGGCGGCGGTGACGCTGGAGAATCACATCAACTGGTCGCCGCTGTGACACCCTGAACGGCGGGGCTTGTCGCGCATCCCGGTCAGGGGTACGGGAGCACGTACCCCGCGATTCCTTCCGGTTGGTAGGCGGGGTCGGGCGCCGCCGAATCGGTCGTGTAGAAGTGGTCGCTGATCGCGGCGTTCCAGTAGCGCTGTAGGGCGATCGAGCCCGGCAGGGGCGACGTGCCGATGTTGCCGATGTCGCCCTCGCTTGTGTACCCGAGCCCCACTGCCCCCGCGCCCTCGTCGGCCGACGCGGTGTAGAAGTGGTCGGATGCCGTACCACTCCAGTAGCGAAGAAACGGGGTCGTCCCCGGCGTGCCGGCAGGATACATCCGGAACACTGGCCCCTCTCCCACGTAGCCGGAGGCTGCCGGCCCGCTGTCGGCGTCCAGGGTGTAGAAGTGATCGCCGCCCGTGGAGTTCCACCACCGGTACACGATCCTCATGACCATGCCGCTGACACCCGTGACGCTCGTGGTCACGCTGGTGCCGGCGGTCACGTCCGTGGCGGACACTTCGGCACTCAGGGTGTAGTTGCATTGGGCGGTCGCGGTGCATGTCCAGGTGAACGTCTCTGTCGCACCACCCGCGATCCTGACCGGGCTGCTCGCGAGTGCCGCCGCCGGGCAAACCATGCTTGCGCTCGAGACCGGGGTGACTGCCGTCACGTCGGCCGCCGCCGCGTTGGCGGCATTGGCGAGATGCAGCGTCATCGTGACGCCTTCGCCGACGTTCGGCGTCGTCGTGCTCGCGCTCAGCTCGCTCGTCAGCGCCGCCGGCGGCTGATGAACGACGACCTCGACGGGCGCCGCGAGCGCGGAGACCACCGCGTCCCCGGTGACGGGGTCCACGCCATTCGCCAACACCGTGATCGAGATGTGCCCGGCTTGACTAGCCGTGTAACTCCAGTCGCGCGTCAGCTGCTCGCCTGCCCCGAGCCTCGACGGAACGTCGGGAGCCGCGACGAGACTGGCGGCGCCTCCGTCGCTCGATCCGAGGACCGGGGTTCCGAGCGTGAAGTCGGCGATTTCGCCGCTGCCACTGTTCGTGACCGTGACCGTCAGCGTGAGGGCCTGCCCGACGTTCACGCTGGGATGATCGACGCTTGCCGTGACGGAGAACGGCGGGGTGTCGATCGCGGTGTAGGCGCCCTCGCGCGTGCCCCGGTTCCCGAGCGCATTCTCCACGGTCAGGTCGTAGGTGCCAGCCTCGAGGCCGGGGGGCACAGTGGCGCTGAGCGTCCTCCTGTCGAGCGACAAGGTGACGTCGTTGAGCTCCCTCTTGCTACCCTTCGTCTCGAGCCAGGCGCGGTGGCTCGTATCGACGATCGACGGGCCTCCACCTTGCGGCTCCGTCGACCTGACGAGGAACCCGGCCCCCGTGATGGTTACCGGGACTGAGACGCTCGAGTAACCGGCGATGGGGTCGATAACGAGGTCGCGGGGAAAATTGTCGCTGTTGTGCTTCGACCCCGGGCAAGCGCTGGCCAGCAGCGCAGCGATCGCGGTCAGGCAGAAATGTCTAGAGGGCATCGAAGCGGCACCCAGGTTGGGGGAGGTCATGAGTGAAACCGGTCGAGGCGGTGACCGCGTCGCCAGCGTCGCGGAGCCAACAAGACTTTCCCACGGATCGGAATGTGTCTCATCCTACCGCTCTTCGAGGTCCGGGATAGCGATTTCGTCCGCCTCGGCGACCTGGTCCGGGAGCGCCATGACCGATGCCTGGAACCTCCACGGCGGCGCCAAGGCCGTCGCACTCGGCGCATTCAAGCCGGCGCGTGGCCGGGTGATAGCGCATGCCATATGAACTGACGCTCGAGATGGGGGGCGCGGGGGGAGAGTTCTCCCCTCCGCTTGAGGCGCCGCAAGGCGCCGGACATCAGCTCACAGCGGCGGCGGTGACGCTGGAGGATCACATCAACCGGTCGCCGCTGTGAGATCACGGTGAGGTCAACGCCGGCCCGCGCGCAGGCCAGGGATGGCCGCTGGCCGCGTAACCCCCGCGTCGTACGACGCGACGAGCTCACCGAGCTCGGGCCAGGACCAGCCCAGGTTGCCGACCAGCGGATAACCCGGCTGTCCGGGGCTGATGCCGGCGACCGAGAGGACCTTCACCGAGCCGTCGATCCGGCCCAGGGGGACATAGCCCACCGCGCCACGCACCCTCGCCACCAGCCGTATCACGAGGCTCGAGGAGGAGAGGGGCCTGGGACCGGTGCCCGCGCCGCGGACCTTCTCGTCGATCCAGTATCGTTCGTAATCAGCCTCGCTCATGCGCAAGACCGTCGAGCAGAAGGCGTGGTGGGGCGGCCCCGCTTCCAGGTTCACGGGCACGGCGCGGGTGCCGTCCGGCCACTCGCGGCGTTTCCCGAGGAAGAGGCTCCGCAGCGCCTCTACCCCGATGTTGCTCATCGGGTTGTCCCGGTCGACCACGATGGCTATCGCCTGCGGCTCCGCCAGGGCGGCCACCGGGGCGCAGAGCGCGCCCACGATGGCGAGCGACAGGAACCAGGTTGCGAGCAGCTTCTCGGTATCGCGTCCCATGGCGTCCCCGTTAAAATGCCCAGGCCACCTGGCCACGGACGAAATCCAGCGAGTTCGCGGATGCCGGAGCGCCCGGAGCCCAGGCGAGGTCGTACTGGACCTTCAGGACGAGGCTCGGGAGGGGGCGGTAATTCACCCCGGCGACGATCGCGCGGAAGCCGGAGGGGAAGACCATTCCTCCGGCGTTGAAGCCCGTGCTCTGGTAGATGAGCTCCCACATCACGTAGGGCATGACGTCGAAGGGAAGCCGGTAGCCGGCCAGCGCGTAGTTGCCCGCGCGCCAGAAGTCGGCGGCCGGGGCAACGATCGGCCCTGCCGGCCCGATGACGACGTTCGCCGGCCGGCCACGGTCGCTGTACCTGACGCGCTGGTAGACCGCCTCGGAGATGAACAGGACCTTCTTCCACTCCCACCGGACGTCGGCCGCGGTGTCGTGCTCGTCGTACTCGGTGGCGATCGTGTCGGGGGGGATCGGAAAGGCCACCGGACTCGCGGCTTGAAGCTCGGTGTAACGGCCCGTGTAGCCACTCAGTCCGAACTCGAGCTCGCCGAGCCAGGTGCCCTCCACGAAGAGCCGCCCACCAAGGCCGGGCCTGCCGCTGTAGTTCGCGAACGGGGGGTTGTCCCCGATGCGCCCATTGGACAGCGTGAGGTGGTAACCGAGTCGCGCGCCGCCGAGGTACCGGCTCCCGTACGCCTCGACTCCCACCTGCCGCTCGGGGAAGAGCTGCGCGCTCGTGATCTCGGGCTTCTGGACGGCGATCGTGGTCGGAGAGCCATGGTCGACGTTCCAGATGCCGTAAGGAGTGAGGAACTGCCCGGCGCGCACGGTGACCAGATCGGAGAAGGCATACTCGACCCAGGCGCGCTCGATGACGATGCCACCCCAGCTCGTGGTGGCCAGCTGCTGGGCGTAGTCGGGGACCGTCGTGTCCTGGGTTCCGCTGGGAAGGTAGGTGAACCGGACCTCGGCGAGGCTCCTGGCGCGCGCCCCGAGCTGGCCGTCGAGGTAGAGGTTCAGGTTGCCGATTCCAAAAGACCAGTGCTGGGGAGCGCCGTTGATGGTCGACGAGACCTCGTAGCCGGCAGGGCTGATACCGCCCCCCAGCACCTTGCTGTAGCTCATGTCGGTGAAGCCATAGAGGCGCAGCCCCGTCTCGGACGACACCCTGGGCGCGACGATGTCGTCGAGGTCCACCTCGGAAGCAGCCGCGTCCAGGGGCTCCGGGGTGTGAGGAGCGGAGTGCGAGCCCTCCGGCGCAGCCTCTCCGAGCGCTGGCAGGGGGACCGAGCCCGCTACCGTGAGCAAGAGCGCTGCGACCAGCTGCCTCGACATGTGGCTCCTCCGCGTTGTGCGACGCCCGCTCACGGGAGCGCATCCGCCTCAGCGATCGGGTGGGTCTCGTGCAGCCCGTGTGCCGCACCCGCCCTGGGTGGCTACGGCCTGCCTGGCCCACGGATTCGACGCGTCTCCTGCAGTCGCGGCGTGGGTTGGGCGGCACCGGGGGGTGCGGCAGCCACCCGTCGATCACGTGGAGCGGGTCGCAGAAGGAACTGCGCATGGCGCTGGCACGAGGCGTGCTGCTCCGATCCCTGGGCGTGCACGGTGAGTCCGGGGTGGGCCCCCGGACCACAGGCGCCGAGGTCGCATGCGCGGCAGGCTCACCATCTCAGCCAGGATCAGGATCGCGGAGATCCTCGCGCTCCTCATCATCCTGGCGGTGGGTGCGACGGCGTTCGTGCGCACGCTCGTCGTGGCCCGTCGCGTCGAGCGTTTCGCGGGCGAGCAGTTTCCGGACACGCTGCTGCTCGCGCAGATCGCCCAGGGGCGACTGGAGGTCGACCGGGCGGCCAACGCAGCTTTCGCGCTGGGGGGACGGTCCCCCGCGCTGCGCGACGAGCTCGACGGGGACATCGAGATCGCCCTCGCGGCGGTGGACGAGGGGATGACGAGCTACGCGTCCCGGCCGCGGCAGGCCGAGACCCGGGTAGAGTGGAACAGGGTAGCGCAGGCCATCGACCACTGGCGGGAGGCGGTGGAGCACCTGTGGGACGTCTCCCGCCGAGCCGGCTCGAGCCG
>Ga0154716_1079_pt2 | contig 23830 bp, 18 predicted proteins | sample Rifle2008BG16ft_FD_105724 | JGI IMG/M metagenome (GOLD analysis project Ga0154716, IMG submission 105724) | Anaeromyxobacter sp. RBG_16_69_14
GGCGCGGGGGGAGAGTTCTCCCCTCGAGGCGCCGCAAGGCGCCGGACATCAGCTCACAGCGGCGGCGGTGCCGCTGGAGAATCACATCAACTGGTCGCCGCTGTGACACCTTCCGGGATCGACCGCCGCCGTGGCGGCGTCCCCCCACGCCGTGCTACACCGCGCGATTCATCTGGCGGGGCACGGGCTCCGCCCCAGCGAGATTCACGCGGAGGCACGGCATGTCGCAGGTGGAGCTCACGGGCGCGGAGGCGCTCGGTATCGAGACTGGGCTGCTCGCGGTGGGGGTTTTCGAGGACGATCTCGCAGGCTCCGCCGCGTCGATCGGCTCCGCCCTGGACCGGAAACTGGACGGCCATCTCTCCTCGGCCGCGAAGGAGGAACGCTTCAAGGGCAAGGCGGATCAGGCTCTCCACCTGCACACGCTCGGGCGGCTGCCGGCGGCGCGCCTGCTGCTCTTCGGCCTGGGACGGCGCGCCAGGGCCGAGGGCATCGCCAGGGCGGGATTCGAGCCCTTCCGCATGGCTGCCGGCATGGCCGCCCGCGCGGCGGTGAAGGTGGGCGCCGCAAAGATGGTGCTGGCGCTACCGCCGGAGCTCGACCCGGCCGGCGCGGCGCGGGCCGCCGTGGAGGGCGCGCTCCTCGGGGCGTACCGCTTCGACAGGTACAAGAGCAAGAAGGAGGAGCAGGGCAGCCTGCGCACGCTGGTGCTGGCCGGGCCAGCGGCTGCGACGCGCGAGGTGAAGGAGGCCGCACGGCTCGGCCAGGAGGTCGCCACCGCGGTCGCCTGGGCGCGCGACCTCGTCAACGAGGCGCCCGCGCACTGCACGCCCTCGCGCCTGGCCCGCGCCGCCCAGCAGCTCTCGCGGGAGGCGGGTCTCAAGTGCGAGGTGCGCGGCCCCAAGGAGATCGAGGCGCTCGGGATGGGTATGTTCCTGGGCGTCACCCGCGGCTCGGCCGAGGAGCCCCGGCTGGTGAAGGTCTCGTGGCTCCCCCCGGGGCTCCCGAGGAAGACGGCCGCGGTGCAGCCGCTCGTCCTGGTGGGCAAGGCCATCACGTTCGACTCGGGCGGACTCTCGCTCAAGCCCACCGAGAGCATGGTGACGATGAACGGCGACATGGCGGGAAGCGCCGCCGTGCTCGCCGCCATGAAGATCGTCGCCGCGATCGCGCCGCCCTTCCCCGTGCACGCGCTGCTCGGAGCCTGCGAGAACATGCCCGGCGGCCGCGCCTACAAGCCGAGCGACGTCCTCACCGCCTACAACGGCAAGACCGTGGAGGTGACCAACACCGACGCCGAAGGGCGGCTCGTCCTGGGGGACGTGCTGGCCTGGGGCGTGGACACGCTGAAGCCGGCCGCCGTCTTCGACGTGGCCACGCTCACGGGGGCCTGCGTGGTCGCGCTGGGAAACACCACCGTCGGGGCCTTCGGGCCGGACGGCACCGCCATCGAGGCGGTGCTCGCCGCGGCAGGGGCGGCGGGCGAGGACTTCTGGCGCATGCCCATGACCGAGGCGGTGAAGGACACCCTCAAGAGCGACGTCGCCGACATGAAGAACACCGGCGAGCGCTGGGGCGGCGCCATCAGCGCGGCCCACTTCCTCCACGAGTTCACGGGCGAGACGCCCTGGGCGCACCTCGACATCGCCGGCCCGTCGCACAGCTCGAAGGAGCGCGGCTACGTCGCGAAGGGCGGGACGGGCGTGGCGGTGCGGACCCTGGTGGAACTGGTGCGGGCGTGGAGGCCGGAGGCGTTTTCCACGCGTCCGGGCTCGAAGGAGAAGCGGGAGTAGGATGGGCCGCGACAACCGCGGTGAGGCCGACGGCGATCCGGCAGAGCGGCAGGGTCCGCCGCGGCGGGTTATGCTCGGGCCGTGACCCCACTCGACGAGCTGGCCCTCCTCCTCCGCCCCGCCGCGGGCGGGCTCTACGTGGTCTCGACCGGGAGGGAAGAGCAGCTCGCGGTGCAGCGCAAGATCTACGGCGGAGGCAGCGAGAACGACGTCGCGGCCCGCTGGCGCGAGGCGCTCGCTCGCGCGCCGTCGGCGCGCGCCTTCCTGCTCGGAATCCCTTCGGACGTGGGCGCCGGCTTCCTGCGCGGCGCCAACATGGGGCCACAGGCGATCCGCTCGCGGCTGGTGGAGGAGGACCCCGAGTTCTTCTCGCGCGCCGCGGCCCGGGGACTCGTCGACGTGGGCGACGTCTTCGTCGTCCCACAGCTCCTCCACGACGAGATGCTCTCGGAGGCGCAGAAGGCGGCCACGCGCGCGGCCATCTACCTCGGCGTCCCCGAGAGCGAGCGCGCCCGCCTCCCGGTCTCGCCCCTCTCCATGGCCGAGCGGGCGATCGAGATCCTCCTCCGCCTGAGCCCGGGCGCGAGGCTCCTCGTGCTCGGGGGCGATCACTCCTGCGCCTGGCCGCCGGTGAAGGCGCTGGCGGCGGCGCGGCCGGGGTTGGGCATCGTGCAGATCGACGCTCACACCGACCTGCTCGAGGAGCGGCTCGGGGTGCGCTACTGCTTTGGAACCTGGTCGTACCACGCCAACGAGCTCCTCGGCCGTGGAGGGAGGCTGGTGCAGGTGGGCGTGCGTGCGTCCCGGCGCGACCGCGGGCACTGGGAGGCGAGCTACGGCGTCCGGCAGCTCTGGGCGGAGGAGGTGCGCGCCGACCCCGCGCGCGCGCTCGAGGTCGTCGTCGCGCTGGTCCGCCAGGCCGGAGTCGAGGAGGTCTACTTCTCGAACGACATCGACGGGACGGACGCGGGCGCGGCGCGGGCGACCGGCACGCCGGAGCCAGGCGGTCTCGACGCCGACTTCGTCGTCGAGCTCATCCGGCGGCTCGGGCGCGAGGTGGGGCTCGCCGGCGGAGACGTGATGGAGGTGGCACCGCCGCTCGCGCATGGCGACGGCGAGCCTACCCGCACCCTCGCGCTCGCGGCGCGCTACCTGCGAGAGACCGCGGCGGCGGCGATGGGGGGGGCGATCTAGCCGTGCCTACAGATTCACCGTCCCGGGGACCTGCTCTCCCTCCGGCGGCTCCTCGGGCGGCGCAGGCTGGGCGTCCTCGACGTACTTGATGGCCGTGCCGGCCACCAGCATGTGCCCGTAGGCGTTGGTGACGAACTTCCGGGTCACGACGACGGCGTCCGCCCCGAGCTCGCAGGCCTTTTCGCGGAGCACCTCGTCCGCGCCGCCCGCTGGCGGCGAGGTCACGTGTGCCTGCAGGTCCGCGACTTCCTCGTAGGCGCGATCAGGCGCCTTTCCCAGGAACTCGATGCTGCAGCCCTTTGGCTTGGGTTCGGACCGGAGGGCCGAGCCCGAGGGCCTGACCTTGACTGACCCGCAGCCGGCGGTACTGACGGCGAGGAGCAGCGTGGCGAGGAGAGCGACGGGAGCAGGCTTCACCGTGCTCCCTGGTCTAGAGCAAATTGTAGTGGAATGACGCGTTGATGCGGCTCTCGCGGCCGAAGTCCCTGGCGGTCGCCCCGAAGGCGCTGCCGAAGGTCGCGCGGCGGCCGAACACGTACTCGATGCCGAACGACGCGTTCTTGGCGAAGGTCCAGAACGTGTTCACGAAGGCCTGATCTATCCGCTGGTTCAAGCCCGAGATGTCCCCGGCTGCAGGGTTGGGCTTGATGAACGTCTGGCTCCAGACCAGGTTGGAGCGCCACTGCGGGTTCCACACGTGCGTGTAGCCGAGGTGGTAGGCAAGCGCATCCCAGAGGAAGAGCTCGGTGCCGCTGTCGACAGGGTTGCGCTCGCCGTTGATGGTATTGAGCAGGTAGCGTCCGATACCTCCACCGCCCTCGGCGTGCGCCACGAGCGTATCGCCCATGAACTTGAAGCTGCCCGATGCAGCGAGGCCGTAGCCCTGCTTCGAGTGCGAGCCTTCGCCCGGGGTCGGCGAGGCTCTCTTGTAGTTGATGGTGACGCCGCGCAGGGAGAACGTACCCCAGTCACCCGACGTGGCGAGGTTGGCATGAAAGTCGGGGATCGACTGGAAGGCGGTAATGCCCTCGGACCCGCCGAGATCGCTGACGTCGTTGCCATCGGTCCCGGGCGCGTTCTCCGCCGCGAGCGTGAGCGTCCAGCCGGCGAACGCAGGGCTCGTGTACTTGATCATAGGTTGGCGGACGAGGGCGAACGAACCGGGACCATTGAAGTCCACGACGTCCGGATACGACGGCAGGTCCAGGAAGGTGGACCACGTCTGTCCGGCGAGCAGCGTGCCGGCGCTGCCAGTCAGCTCGCCGTAGGCGTGGCGGAGCCGGAAGAGGACCGAGTTCGTGAAGCTCTGCCCCTGCTCGAGGTTCACGCCGTTGAAGTCGCCTTCGAGCTTGGTCCCGAGGGTACCCACTGCGGTCGCCGTCGTGGTCGCGAGGCCGAAGCGGCTCGTGCGGGCCGTCAGGTAGAGCTGGCCCTTCTTGTTCTTGGCGTCGAACGTGGCGTCGAGGGGAGTGACGGCGGCCACCGTGGCCCAGTCGTTGCCTTCCACGTTGGGGTCGCGGCTCAGGAAGTCGAACGTGGCATCGAGCTGAACGTAGCCGTAGAGCTTGAGCGTCGAGTCACCCCACTTCCAGGTACCGGGGGCGTCCTCGGCGGCACCCGCGAAGGGGAGCGCGAGCGTCAGCGCCATTGCCGCGAGCTTTGAACGTGTCATGTCGTCGATCTCCCGTTCCGGTGAACTCACAGTGAACGAATGGGGCGATTGACTAGAGCACGCCCCTGCCCAGCGGGCAAGAAAAGGAGCGCCCACCGGGCAAATTGCCACGGGCGGATTGACACTCAATGGGGATGCTCCGGGTGGGCTCGGCCGGGTCCTCTCGGACTCGACTCCGGCCTCATTGTGCGGCCAGGACGGGGCACCGGCACGGAAACAGCGTACCAGCGCGGCAGAAAATGGACCACAGGCCGGAGGCCCGTGCTAAGAACGATACCTTCTGCATCCCCTATTATCTGGAGGTTGCGATGCGATTCGCGCGTGCGTTGACCTTGGCGACCCTGACGGCGTTCTCGGCCAGCTGCCAGTCCAAACAGGAAGCTCAACCCGCTGCCCCAGCTCCCGCCGCGGCTCCGGCACCAGCGCCGGCCAGCGACAAGATCGTCATCGGCCACGTCGGCTCGATGACCGGCAGCGAGGCCACCTTCGGCACCTCGACGGACAACGCCATCAAGCTGGCGATCGAGGAGCAGAACAAGAAGGGCGGCGTGAAGGGCAAGCAGCTCGTCCTCAAGACCCTCGACGACGGCGGCAAGCCCGAAGAGGCCGCCGTCGCGGCGACCCGGCTCGTCACCCAGGACAAGGTGGCGGTGCTCCTCGGCGAGGTCGCCTCGAGCCGCTCGCTGGCGATGGCCCCCATCGCCGACTCCAACCAGGTGCCGATGATCACCCCCACCTCGACCAATCCCCGGGTGACCAAGGACGGCCCGAAGACCCGCCCCTACGTCTTCCGCGCGTGCTTCATCGACCCGTTCCAGGGGACGGTGATGGCCAAGTTCGCCACCGAAAAGAAGATCACCAAGGTCGCCGTGTTCCGCGACGTGGGCAACGACTACTCGGTGGGCCTCGCCGACTTCTTCACGAAGACGTTCCAGGAGCTCGGCGGCAAGATCGTGGTCGACGAGAGCTACAAGGCGGGTGACCAGGACTTCAAGTCGCAGCTCACGTCCATCAAGAACAAGAAGCCCCAGGGCATCTACGTGCCGGGTTACTACACCGACGTGGCCCTCATCGCCCGCCAGGCGCGCGAGCTCGGCATCAAGGTCCCCCTCATGGGTGGCGACGGATGGGACTCCTCCAAGCTCTACGAGATCGCCAAGGGGGCGCTCGACGGCTCGTACTTCTCGAACCACTACACCGACGAGGACCCGTCGCCGGTCGTCCAGGACTTCGTGAAGAGGTACAAGGCCGCCTACGGCGCCGTCCCCGATGCGCTCGCCGTCCTGGGGTACGACGCCGCGCTCGTCGCCTTCGACGCCATGGAGCGCGCCAAGGACCTCACCGGCCCGTCCATCCGCGACGCCATCGAGCAGACCAAGGGTTTCCAGGGCGTGAGCGGCGTCATCACCCTCGACGCCGACCACAACCCCGTCAAGCCGGCCGTGGTGCTCGGCATCGAGAAGAACAAGCCGCACTACGCAGCCACCATCAGCCCGTAACCGCATCCGCGAGCCGCGAGGGAGGGGCTTTTCGGGACAGCTCCTCCTTCGTTCGCCTCTACCGGAAACGCCTCCAGGCAGAGGTCAACGTGACCGAGTTCCTCCAGCACCTCGTGAACGGGATATCGGTGGGGACGATCTACGCCCTCATCGCCCTCGGCTACACGATGGTGTACGGCGTCCTCAAGCTCATCAACTTCGCCCACGGCGACGTCTACATGGTGGGGGCCTTCGTCGGCCTCTACCTGGCGAACGCGATGGGCGTCGAGGAGAACCCGACGATCGGCAAGGCCGTCGTCATCTTCGTCGGGTCGATGATGATCTGTGGCGCGCTCGGCGTCGTCATCGAGCGCTTCGCCTATCGCCCCCTGCGGCAACGGCCGCGCCTCACCTCGCTCATCACGGCCATCGGCGTCTCCCTCTTGCTCGAGTTCGGGTTCCAGCTCCCGTCGATCCCCCACCTCGGCATCCCGTTCCCGCCCGGCCCCACGCCCCGCTTCTTCCCCGAGATCTTCACCCGGGTGGCCTGGGAACCCGCCGGCGTCCACATCAGCAACTATGACATCGTCTCGTTCTTCCTCGCGGTCGGGCTCATGCTCGCCCTGCAGTACGTCGTGTATCGGACGAAGTTCGGTACCTCGATGCGGGCCGTCTCCTTCGACGCCCAGGTAGCCGGGCTCATGGGCGTCAACGTGAACCGCGTCATCGCGTACACCTTTGCGCTCGGCAGCTCGCTGGCGGCCGCGGCGGCGCTCCTGTTCGCCGGCTCCCGCCCGAGGATCGACCCGCTCATGGGCCTCAACCTCGGCGTCAAGGCCTTCGTTGCGGCGGTGTTCGGGGGCATCGGCAACGTGCCCGGCGCCATGGTGGGCGGGCTCGCGCTCGGGCTCGCCGAGGAGTACGTCTCCGGCTACATGGTCTCGTCGTACCGCGACGGCATCGCCTTCGCCTTGCTCATCGTGGTCCTGCTGGTGCGCCCGGCGGGGCTCTTCGGAACCTTCCGTCCGGAGAAGGTGTAGCCGTGAGAGCCCTGCGCCTCGTATCCCAGTCACTCCTCCCCTTCGTCGCCGGCCTGGCGGTGCTGTCGATGATCTCGAAGGGGCTCTCGGGCTCATGGGCCATCGTCCTGATGGTGGCCGGCATCAACATCATCCTCGCCGTATCTCTCAACGTGGTGAACGGCTTCACCGGGCAGTTCTCCATCGGGCACGCCGGCTTCATGGCCGTCGGCGCGTACACCGCGGCGAAGATCACGATGGCGCTCCGCTTCGTGCAGATAGCGGGGATCTCCTCGGACGCCTCCGACCAGCTCTTCTTCCTCCTGGCGCTCGTGGCAGGCATGGTCGCGGCGGCGGTGGCGGGCCTCCTGGTGGGCGCTCCCTCGCTACGACTGCGCGGCGACTACCTCGCCATCGTGACGCTCGGTTTCAACGAGATCATCCGCGTCATCATCGAGAACACGCCCTTCCTCGGCCAGGCCACCGGCATCTCCGGCCTGCCCCGGCTCACCAACTTCGTCTGGGTGGGGATGGGCGTCGTCGCCACCGTGGTGATGGCGAAGCGGCTCGCGGAGTCCACGCACGGCCGCGCCCTCCTCGCCATCCGCGAGGACGAGATCGCCGCGGAGGCCATGGGCGTCGACACCACCAGCTACAAGGTCCGCGCCTTCGTCATCGCCTCCGCCTTCGCAGGCCTGGCGGGCGGGTTGCTCGTCCACCTCATCCAGCTCTGCACCCCGCGCTCCTTCACCTTCATCAAGTCGTTCGAGGTGGTGGTGATGGTGGTCCTGGGCGGCATGGGCTCGGTGACCGGGTCGATCCTGGCGGCGCTCGTCCTGTCGCTCGCGCTCGAGGGGCTGCGCGAGGTGCAGGAGTTCCGCATGGTCATGTACGCGCTCCTCCTCATCGTCCTCATGCTCACGCGCCCCACGGGCATCTTCGGGACCCGCGAGATCTGGGACATCCTGCCGAAGTGGGGACGCCACCGCGCCCAGGGCGCCGCGGGAGGGTCGCCGTGAGCGAGCCCGTCCTCGACGCGCGCAAGGTCACCATGCAGTTCGGGGGCTTGAAGGCCCTGGTCGACTTCGATCTCACGCTCATGTCGGGTGAGCTGGTCGGGATGATCGGCCCCAACGGCGCCGGCAAGACCACCGCCTTCAACGCCATCACCGGCGTCTACCCGCCCACCTCGGGCGACGTCATCCTCCTCGGAGAGCGCGTCAACGGGCGGCGCCCGCACCAGATCTGCATGAAGGGCATCGCCCGAACCTTCCAGAACATCCGGCTCTTCAAGCAGCTCACCGCGCTCGACAACGTGCGCGTCGCCTGCCACCACGGGCACAGGGCCGGCTTCACCGCCGCGTTCCTGCTGACCGCGGCCTTCCTCGCGGACGAGGAGCGCATCACCCAGCGCGCCGAGGAGTTCCTGGCGGTGATGGGCCTCGCGGACAAACGCCACGCCCTGGCGAGGAACCTCCCCTACGGCGAGCAGCGGCGCCTCGAGATCGCCCGCGCGCTCGCAACCGGCCCCAGGCTCCTCTGCCTCGACGAGCCGGCGGCAGGCATGAACGCCTCCGAGAAGGTGGCGCTCATGGAGCTCATCCGGAGGATCCGCGACCAGTTCGGCATCGCCATCCTGGTCATCGAGCACGACATGCGGGTGGTCATGGGCGTCTCGGAGCGCCTCGTCGTGCTGGACCACGGCGTCACCATCGCCCGCGGATCGCCGCAGCAGGTTCAGAAGGATCCCAAGGTGATCGAGGCCTATCTGGGCGACTCCTACCTCGAGGAGAAGCACATTCACGTCCCGGTGGAGAGCACGTGAGTACAGGCTACGGGCTACAGGCTACGGGCTTCGGCCGGGAGCCTGCAGTTCAGATCTTCCGATACAGGGAGACCCGGTGACCGAATCCGTTCTCACAGTGAAGGATCTTCAAGTTCACTACGGCGGCATCCACGCCCTGCGGGGCGTCTCCCTGGAAGTGCTGGACGGCCAGGCGGTGGCTCTCATCGGCGCGAACGGCGCTGGCAAGACCACCACCTTGCGCGCTATCACCCGCATGGTCCGCGCCAGCGCGGGCTCCGTTCGCTTTCGCGGGGAGGAGCTGACGCGGCTTCAGCCGCACGAGATCGTGGCGCGCGGCCTCGCCCATGCGCCCGAGGGCCGCGGCATCTTCCTCAACCTCACCTTGCGTGAGAACCTGGAACTGGGCGCCTTCTTGAGGACCGACCGCGAAGGCATCGCCGCCGACCTCAAGAGGTCATTCGAGCTCTTCCCCATCCTCAAGGAGCGTATCGACCAGGTTTCCGGCACGCTCTCCGGCGGCGAGCAACAGATGCTGGCGGTCGCCCGCGCCCTCATGTGCCGCCCCCGGCTCCTGCTCCTCGACGAGCCCTCGCTCGGTCTCGCGCCCCAGGTGGTGGAGCGCATCTTCCAGGTGTTGAAGGACGTCGTGCAGTCCGGCGTCTCCCTCCTCCTCGTGGAGCAGAACGCCCACAAGGCACTGCAGATCGCCCACCAGGCCTACGTCCTCGAGACGGGCGAGGTGGTGATGAAGGGCACCGGCAAGGAGCTGCTCGCCTCGCCCGAGGTGCGCAAGGCCTACCTCGGCGAGTAGGGCTTCCGGCTCGTGATAGCGCATGCCACATGAACTGACGCTCGAGATGGGGGGCGCGGGGGGAGAGTTCTCCCCTCCGCTTGAGGCGCCGCAAGGCGCCGGACATCAGCTCACAGCGGCGGCGGTGCCGCTGGAGAATCACATCAACTGGTCGCCGCTGTGAGATCCACCGCGGACGGGTTCGAAGACAACGGCGGTGCCGCTGACGGCCAGTACGACTCTCGCGGCGGTCACGGAGAGGGAATGCCATGGCGACTGGCGGGCGAGGGGCGAGGGGCTTCACGGACTGCGCGGTGGGCTGGGCTCGCCGTCCTGAGCGGAGAAGTGCCGGATACGCGAGCGAGACAGGCAAGCTCTGCAAGATTCTCGGGCTGGCGCTTGCCATGTTCGCGCCCGGTCCCGCCCTCGCGTGGGGGGCAGCTGGACACGAGATCGTCGCCGCAGTCGCGGAAGCACGTCTCAGCCCGGAGGCGCGTCGGATGGTGCGCGACATCGCGGGAGACGTGCCGATCTCGGATCGTGCCATCGCCACATGGGCCGACGCCCAGCGAGTTCGAGCCACCCGGCCCTGGCATTACGTGAACATTCCCATGTCGTCCGGACGGTATGACGCGCACCGCGATTGTCCGAGCGGCGCATGCGCGGTAGCAGCCATCGAGCGAGCCAAGGGCGATCTCACCGCGGGGAGCAGCGCGATGCAACGGGGAGACGCGCTGCGATGGCTCGTCCACCTCGTTGCCGACCTGCACCAGCCGCTGCATGCAGGTGATCCTTGGGACCGGGGCGGCAACGAGTTCCCGGTCCGGATCGGGCGCAGGCGTCAACCCTCGAACCTGCACCGGGTGTGGGACCAGGATGTGGTGAAACCGCTGCTCCGGCACCGTACCGTGGTCGTGGCCGCGCGCATGCTGGCGGACAGGATCGCTCCCGCCGACGCGGGGAGATGGGCAACGGATCTCACCCCGGCCTCCTGGGCCGAGCAGTCAAGCCGAGAGGCCGCGGCGATCTACGCAGAGCTGGGACGACAGCCCTCGGACAAGACCATTCTCAGATTGCCACCCGAGTACGTTGCGGCACAGCGCGAGCGTGTCGAGGTAGCCCTGCAGCGGGGCGGTGTCCGCCTTGCGGCGCTCCTGAACCAGATAGCCGGGGCGCGAGACGGCGGGTAGAAGAAGGTCCAGCTACCGCTATCTCAACGACGACTTCGCGCGACGCGATCCATGCCTACGCCGGCGCGGACATCCGCAAGACGCGCCACCTGCCGCGCGACACCGAGTTCCTCGTCGATCCCGAGCAGACCGTGATGAACTACGATCTGGTCGTGAACGACATGGGTGGTGCGATGTAGGGCAAGGAACGCGGCTTCCCTGCGTCGCTAGGCACGTCTTGCCCGCCGCCACGCGCTGCCACGGGTTTGTTCGTTGATCAGCCGCGCTATCCCCGGATATGGTGACGCTCGGACATGGGCTACCGCCACAAGATCCTCCTCGTCGACGACAACCAGGAACTGCTCCGGCTGCTGGCGCGACTCGTGGAGGCGGAGGGCTGGCTGCCCATCACCTACGGGCGCGGCAAGGCGGCCCTCGGGGCCATCGCCACGGAGAGGCCGGCCGTTGCGGTCGTGGACGTGCTCCTACCGGACATGGTGGGCTACGACGTGGGGGTGGCGCTCAAGAAGGTGGGCATCCCGTTCCTCTTCATGACGGGCATCTTCAAGGGCGGGCGGGCCGCCTCGGAGGCGCGCATCCAGCACGGTGCGGCGGGGTACTTCGAGAAGCCTTTCGAGGCGAGGAAGCTGCTCGACGCCATTCGCGGACTGCTTCCGGTCGAGCAGCCGGCTCTCGCCAGGCCGGAGCCGGCCGCGGACAGCGACGACGACTTCGACGTGGAGGTCGCGGTCGAGGTGGAGGAGCCGGTCGAAGCCCTCGAGCTCACCGGCAAGGTGGAGGTGAACGAGATGGGCGTGGTCTCGGCGGTCATCTGCGGCGAGTCGCTGCAGGCCGCGCGCGTCGCGCCGGCCGCTGTCGCGCCTTCGCTCGCGGGCGCCGCGGACGCCAAGGCACCGCGCAACGAGCCGCCCGACGAGGGCGAGCTGCGCGACAACCTGCCCGACCTCGTCACCGCCTTCTGGTTGGCACAGCAGACCGGGGAGCTGGCCGTGCACCGGGGGCGGGTGAAGAAGGCCATCTACTTCGAGAGGGGGCGTCCCTGCTACGCCATCTCGAACCTGGTCGCCGACCGCTTCGGGCCGTTCCTCGTGCGCGTGGGCAAGCTCACCGCGACCCAGCTCGAGCTGTGCGTGGCGGCTGCCCAGAAGAAGGGCCGCCGGGCCGGTGAGGTGCTGGTCGAGATGGGAATCCTGAAGGAGACGGAGAAGCTCTACTACCTCGCGCAGCGCGTGAAGGCGATCGCGTACTCGCTCTTCGCCTGGGAGGACGGCCAGTACCGCATCCACTTCGCCGACCGCGCCTCGCTGGAGTCGACCAAGATCGAGCTCCAGCCCGCGCACCTCATCTGGCGCGGGGTGAAGAAGCTCTACCGCGCGGAGCGCCTGGCGCGCCTCCTCCCGGACCGCGTTCGCCTCATGCCGACGCAGCAACCAGCCTACGGGCTGCACGAGGTCGATCTCGACGTCTGGGAGGCGCAGCTCCTCACGCGCGTGAACGGGACGCGCACGGTAGCGGAGCTGATCGCCCTGGCGAAGAAGCCGGACGCCTCCGTGCGGGCGACGCTCTGGGCGCTGGTCGCGCTCGAGATCCTGGAAAAACGCTAGGCCGAATCAGGCCACGGTGGGATCGCGTCCGGTCGCGAGCGGCGGGATGCGCGCGGCGAGCGCCAGGTTGGCCTCCGTGCGCAGTCGCGCACTCACCTCCCGTGGCCGGGGCGGCGGGCCGGCCCACCCGAGCATCGTCGCCACGCGGCGGCGCGCCTCCGCGAGGCGCTCCCTCGGAACGCGGCCACCTTCCACCGCCTCCCGGGCGAGGTCGATGGCGCGGTGCTGCACCTCGGTCCTGTGACAGACGAGGAGCGCGTCGACCCCCGCCCCGAGCGCGGCCGGCACCGCCTCCTCGAGGGGGAAGTGCTCGGCCACCGCCTTCATCTCGAGATCGTCCGAGATGACGCAGCCGTCGAAGCCGCAGTCGTCGCGCAGGAGCCGCATCACGGCAGGTGAGAGGGTGGCCGGACGACGCGCGTCGAGCGCCTCGAAGACGACGTGCGCCGTCATGGCCGAGGCCACGCCCGCCGCCGCCAGCGCGCGAAAGGGCACGAGCTCGACCTCCCGGAGTCGCTCCAGCCCGTGCGGCAGCCGCGGCAGATCCGCATGCGAGTCCTGGCTCGTGTCGCCGTGGCCGGGGAAGTGCTTGGCGCAGGCGGCGACGCTGGCCGACTGGAGCCCGCGCGCCAGCGCCGTGCCGATGCGCGCGACCTCGTGCGCGTCGCGCGAGAAGCTGCGGTCGCCGATGACGGGGTTCTGGGGGTTCGTGTCCACGTCGACCACCGGCGCGTAGTCCTGGTCGATGCCGACCGCGCGCAGCTCGCGCCCGATGAGCGCGCCGACCTCGAAGGCGAGACTCTCGTCCGAGGTCGCGCCGAGCGCGCGCATGGGCGGCAGCTCCGTGAACCCCTGAGGCGAGCGCAGCCGCGCCACGCGGCCGCCTTCCTGGTCCACGGAGACGAGCAGCGGCCGCCCCGCCGCGCGCTTCAGCTCGGCCACCAGCTCTCCCACCTGCTCCGCGCTCTCGACGTTGCGGCCGAAGAGGATGACCCCGTACACGCCGCGCCGGATGAGCTCAAGGAGCTCCTTCGAAGGCGAGGTGCCGCGAAAGCCGACCGCGAAGAGGCCGGCGACATCGTGGTCGAGCATGTTCATCTACCTACCTCATGATGTACTACCCAAGGAGCCGAACGGGCACCCATCCGCGCAGGGCGTTCACGAGCCAGAGCCGGTGCGCCTCGCGGAGGTGGGCCTCCCTGAGCGGCCTCTCGCGGATCTCGCCGCGCGCCAGGAGCTCCGCGCGGAACACGCCGGCGAGGAGCCCCTCCTCGCGAGGCGGCGTGAACCGCTCGCCGCCGATCTCCGCGACGAGGTTCCCGATGGTCAGCTCGGTCAGGTGGCCCTCCTCGTTCTGGAGGATGACGTCGAAGACGTCCGGCCGCTCGGAGCGCCGTGTCTCGTAGGCCGCGCGCCGCGTCGTCTTGTGGAACAGGAGCCGATCGTGCCGCGACACGGGTTTCTTGGCCAGCGCGACCGGAAGCGGTTCCGCCGCCGCGGCGGGGAGCGCCGAGGCCTCGAAGCGGACGCGGCCCGACTCGTCCAGGGCCAGCCGTAGGCGGTGCGCACCGCCGGCGAGCGCCGCCGCCTCTCGCTCGAACGCGGCCCGGACAGCCGGCGGATCGAAGCAGAACCCCAGATGCCGGGCCGAGGCCTCGAGGCGTGCGAGGTGCCGCGCGAGGAGCGCGCAGGCGCCCCCCTCGAGGCGCATCGTCTCCAGGAGCTCGAACGCGGGCTCGCGTTCCTCCAGCACCTTGGCCTTGGCGATGGCTTCCTCCCACTCGGCCTCCGGCGAGGAGAGCCACGTGATCCCCCCGCCCGTTCCGTAGGTGGCCTCACCGGTCTCGAGATCGACGTCGAGGGTACGGATCGCCACGTTGAAAACCGCGTCGCCCCCCGGAGCGACAACCCCGGCAGCGCCGCAGTAGGGCCCGCGCGGAGTGCGCTCCCGCGCGGCGATGATGGCCATGGCGCTGGGCTTGGGTGCCCCGGTCACCGAGCCGCAAGGAAACAGCGCCGCGAACACGTCCTCCAGGGTGGTCCCCGGCCGCAGCCGCGCCTCCACGGTGGAGGTCATCTGGTGGAGGGTTCGATAGCGCTCCACTGCGCACAGCTCGGTCGTCTTCACCGAGCCCACGCAGGCGATGCGCCCGACGTCGTTGCGCATGAGGTCCGTGATCATCACGTTCTCCGCGCGCTCCTTTTCCGACGCGGCGAGGTCGGCGGCGAGCCGCTCGTCCTCCTCGGCGAACCGCCCCCGGGGCGCCGTACCCTTCATCGGACGGACCGTGAGTAGATCTCCGCGTCGCTCGAAGAAGAGCTCGGGGGAGGCGCTGACGATGGCGCGCCCACCGAGTCGGAAGAACGCGCTCCTGCGCCCTCCCTGAGCCGCGTGCAGGCGCCGGTACAGCGCCGCCGGATCACCCTCGAAGCGCCCCCGGATCCTGAGGCTCAGGTTCACCTGGTACGCTTCGCCTCGCCCGAGCGCTGCCCGGACGATTTCCACGGAGCGTTCGTACTCGGCGCGAGACAAGTCGGGCGCGAGAGCCGACAGCCGCGCCTCGCCGGCCCCCTGAGGCAGGGGCTCGGCGGCTCCTTCGAAGACGCCGAACCAGGCCAGGGGCCCGCGGAGCGGAGCGCGCACGCGGAGCGCCGGGTCGAAGGCCGGCGCCGCCTCGTAGCACACGAAGCCTGCCACCCATTGCCCCGCGGCTGCGGCGGCTGCGGCAGCCCGGAGCGCGGGCCGGACCTGGGCGAGCGAGTCCGCGCAGAGCACGTGGCTCGGATCCGCCAGCTCTAGGTGGCCGAAGGGAGCGAGGTCGAGGACTGCACGGATCAAGCGGGCTGTCTCGGGTTTCGCCCTCTGTGGCCCAGAACCGCCAAGAGCGAGTCTGACTCGGCAGGGGTCACGCGAGCAACAGCCCCTCCCCCAGGAAGGCAGCGATACCGAGGACGAGGAGGATGGACCAGAGCGGGATGGTTCGATCACCGGTGGGCTTGTCGTTCGCCATGTGGGCGTGGGTGGCGCCGCCAAAGTAGGCGGTGAGCTCCTGCGGGTCGAGGCGGGAGGTGTCGCTCTCGCGCGGATCGGGGAGCACCGCGAAGGCGAGGCGCGGATCGAGCCGCGCCTGGCCACGCTCCTCGACCTTCACCTGCCAGAGCCCTGGCCGGTCCGGCGCGAGGGTCGGCGCTCCGCCCGCGACGCGATGGAGCGCCGACGACGGGCGCTCGCGGCCGTCCGGACCAACCACCGCAAGGAGCTTCTCGCCCTCGCCAACGGCGATCGCTCGCGGTGCGTTCACCACCGACGGCGCGTCGCGCCGCTCCTCGAGCCCGCCGGAGAGCCAGGCTGCCATGCGCTGCACCACCGGGAGGAAGCTCGTGCGGATGGTCCAGTCGGACCAGGAGCGATCGACCGTCGAGGTGTAGAGCATCACCCGGCCTTGCCCGCGCCGAGCCTCCACCAGCGCCGGCGCGCCGTCGTCGTAGGAGACGAGGACGCGCTCGCCAGGGCTCTTTCGCTCCACTGGCTTGAGCAGCATGTACTTCCAGGTCCGCACGCCCTCGAATCCCTCGCGCGCAGAGCCGCTGAAGATCTCGAGGGCCGGGTGCGACCAGTCCACTTCCGCGAAGCGCGCGGCCCGAGCACCCGCCCCCGGCGCACCGCGCTCCGCCGCCGTCTTCAAGACGTGCAGCGGCCGCGGGAGCAACGCCCCCATCTCGGCGTCATAGAGATCCGGGTCGACCTCGTCACCCACGGCGAGGAAGAGCCCGCCCCCCTTCTCCACGAAGTCGCGCAGCTCGGCCGCCTTCGGTCCGAGCGAGCGGACGTTGAGGAGGAAGACCACGTCGTAGTCCGCGAACCGAGCCTTGCCGAGCGCCTCGGCGTCGAGCACGGTCGGGCGCACGGGCGAGGCCGGCGACGACAGGGCCGCCTCGACGAAGAAGGCCTGGTCGCGGTAGCGCACCGGCGAGGGGACGCCGTTGACGACCAGGGCCTTCACGTCGCGTGGAACGATGACGCTCACGACGCGCGCGTCGTCGAGGTCGAGAGCGTCACCCGGGGACAGCGTCACGGAGAGCGCCGCTGGCCCGCCCTGCGCGAAGCGGTAGGAGAGCGTCTTCCTGGCCGCGCCGCCCTCCTGTACTCGCGCGTAGGAGCGGATGGCCACCGGCGCCTGGGGCGGCCCGGCGTGGAGCTGCAGCTCGACGTCGCCCTCGCCACCGGGCCCCGCCCCCCGCTCCCGAGCGGATGGCGAGGCCTCCGGTGCATGCGCGCCGCCCCGCGAGACCACCGCCGCCGTCACGCGAAAGCCGCGCGGCCCGACGTTGGGATCGGGCTCGGCGGTGAGCTGCGTCACGGCCAGGTTCGGCAGCGCCGCCCCGCGCGCTGCGTCGAGCAGCGTCACCTCCGGCCGCTGCGGACCCTGCGCCGTCTGCACCATGGGCGGCGGCGCGTCGAGCCGCCAGGCGGACGCGGTGAGGTCGGTCGCGACCACGACGCGCTTGCCGATCGACGAGAGGGCGGGCCTGCCCGCCGCGGTCTCGCCCGTCCCGGGGTCGGAGAGCGCACGCACGGCCGCGCCGACGCAGGCGGTCATGTCGGCGTACCCGGCCGTCGGCTCCGCCTCCGAGAGGGCGCGGCGAACGGCGGCCTTGTCGAACGTTGGCGGGAGCGCCACCGGGACGGCTGGCCCGCCGCAGACGACCGCCGTGGCGGGCTCCTCGCCCGACAGCTCATCGAGCGCCGAGAGCGCGTCGGCGCGGGCGCGCTCGAAGAGGGCGCTGCCGCGGAGCCGGTAACTCATCGACGCCGAGGCGTCGAGGACGATGGCGACCGCGGAGGGTCCGCGCGCCACGGCCGCCGCGGCCTCCTCCGGCCTCTGAATGCGCGGGCGCGCCAGCGCGGCGGCGATCGCCGCCACGAGCAGCGTGCGCGCGGCGAAGAGGAGGAGCTTCTTCAAGCGCAGCCGCCGCTCCGTCTCGCGGCGCGCCCGCAGGATGAAGTCGATGGCCGGAAAGGGCGTCGGCCTGGGGCGCCGCCGGAAGAAGAGGTGGATGACGAGCGGGACGAGCGCCGCCAGGAGCCCCCAAGCCAGCGCGGGATGGACGAAAGATAAGCTCATGCGGCGCGCCGCTCCCGCCGGGCCAGGAAGGGCAAGAGCACCTCGTCGAGCGGCTGGTCGCTTCGGCAGAGGACGTGCTCGAGATCGGCTTCTCCGGCAACGCGCCGGACGTCGGCGAGCCAGCGCGCCAGGACCTCGAGGTAGCCCTTGCGCACGTCTCGCCCGTTCGCCTCGACCTGCCGCCCGTCCTCCATGGAGAGGAACAGCGTAGGATCCTCGAAGGGGAACTCGAGCTCGTCCGGATCGAGCACGTGAAAGAGCGTCACCTCGTGCTTGTACCGCCTGAGCTGGGCGACTTTCCGGAGCACGCCGTCCTCGCGGTCGAAGAGGTCGGAGAGGATGACCACGGAGCTGCGGCGAGCGGCGTGCTCGAGGACGTGGTCCACCGCGGCCGCGAGGCGCGTCTCGCCGGAGGGGGGGAGGCCCTCCAGCGCCTCGAGGATCTGGGGCAGGTGCGCAGCGGCGGCCCGGGGCGCCAGCGTGCGGACGACGCGGTCTGAGACGACCACCAGCCCCGCGGCGTCGCCCTGCCGCACCAGGAGATACGCGAGCGAGGCGGCGAGCGCACTCGCGTATTCGAGCTTGGAGAGCCGCTCGGGCTTACCGCGGTAAGCCATGGAGCCCGAGCCGTCCACGACGAGCCAGGCGCGCAGGTTCGTCTCCTGCTCGAATTGCTTCACGTAGTACTTGTCGAACTTCCCGTAGGCCTTCCAGTCGATGCGGCGCACGTCGTCGCCGGGGGCGTACTCCTTGTGCTCGGCGAACTCGACCGACTGGCCGTGGTGGGGGCTCTTGTGCAGTCCGGTCAGGATGCCCTCGGTGATGGCGCGCACGCGCAGCTTGAGCGTCGCGAGGCGAGCCAGGATCGCGGGATCGAGGAGGTGCTTGCGATCGGTCATATCAGGCTTCGGGCGTGTTCACGCCTTCACCTTCTCCAGGAGCCGGCTCACGACGTCCTCGGCCTTGATGTTGTCCGACTCGGCCCTGAAGTTCGTGATGACGCGATGGACGAGAACCGGCCTCGCGAGCGCGCGCACGTCCTCCACGGAGGCCGCCATGCGGCCGTCGAGGATGGCCCGAGCCTTGGCGCCCAGGATGAGGTACTGGCTCGCGCGCGGGCCGGCACCCCATTCCACGAGATCACGCACGAAGTCTGGCGCGCCCGGCTCCTTGGGGCGGGTGAGCCGTACCAGTTCGACCGCGTGGCGGATGACGTGATCCGCTGCCGGCACGCGCAGCACGAGGTCCTGCAGGTCTCGAATCTTGTGCGGTGAGAGGACTCGCTCGAGCGTCCGCCGCGCCGCCGTGGTCGTGGAGCGGACGATCTCCATCTCCTCCTCCGCGCTCGGGTAGTGCACGTTCACGTAGAACATGAAGCGATCGAGCTGCGCCTCTGGGAGCGGGTAGGTGCCCTCCTGCTCGATGGGATTCTGGGTGGCGAAGACGAGGAAGGGCAGATCGAGCGGATAGGTCTGCCCGCCGGCGGTGACGCGGTACTCCTGCATCGACTGGAGCAGGGCCGCCTGCGTCTTGGGCGGGGTCCGGTTGATCTCGTCCGCGAGGATGAGGTTAGCGAAGACGGGCCCCGGCACGAAACGGAAGGCGCGTCTCCCGGTGGTGTGGTCCTCCTCCAGCACGTCGGTACCGGTGATGTCGGAGGGCATGAGGTCGGGCGTGAACTGGATCCGGTTGAAGGAGAGGTTCAGCACCTCGGCCACCGTCGAGATGAGGAGCGTCTTGGCGAGGCCGGGCACGCCCACGAACAGGCAGTGCCCGCGCGCGAAGAGCGCCACGAGGAGGTGCTCCACCACCGTGTGCTGGCCCACGATGCGCTTCTCGATCTCCGCCAGCATGAGGCGGCGCGCCTCGGCCAGCTCCCGGACGGCGGCGAGGTCGGCCTCGGGTCCCACGGCGTGGGGTGTGTGGTGCGGGTGCGTGGAGTCCATCGAGGTCCTCTGGATTGACGTGGGCTGGTTCGTCCTCCGCCAAGGGGTTACCGGCACGCGGACAAGCCCCCGCCCTACTGGTGCCCGGCCAGGAGCTGCGCGAAGCGCTTCTCGCGGGAGGCAACGCCCGGGTCGCCCTGTGCCTCGCTCACCACGGCGAGGGCAGCGTGGATCTCGGGGTCGAACGGGTCCACCGCGTTGGCGAGCAGGAGCTGTTCCTTCGCGAGATCCCAGCTCTTCCTCTTCAGATGGAGCCGCGCCAGATGGAGGTGGAGCGCGGCGTAGTGCGGGTGGCGGCGCAGGGCCTCGACGAGCGCGCCCTGCGCTTCGTCGTCGCGGCCGGACATCATGGCGGCGAGCGCGAACTTGTCGGCGAGCACTGGAATGCCCTTCCCGACGCGCGCGATCGCCTTGGCGTACTCGATGCGCGCCGCCGCCCAGCGGCCGCGCTCGCGGAAGATCTCGCCCAGCCGGGCGAAGCCACGCGCCTTCTCGTCCGCGATTGCCGCCCACTCGGAGTGCGTACCGCCGTGCTTCGGATCGCCCTTGAAGCGCAGCTTCTCCACCGCCCCGTCACCGCGCTCGGGGAGCGGCCTCGCCGCCATGTAGCGCTTCCAGTCGGCGAGGAAGCCCTCGAAGGAGACCCCCAGCCCCTGCGCCACCGCCTTCTCCGCGCTCGTACCCTGCGCCACGAGATCGAGGATGCGGTTCATGAGCGGCCGCCCTCCCTTCGACTGCAGATACTCGACCGCCACCATCACCTCGGCGAAGGCGAGCGCTGCCGCCTCCTGCGACGGCAGCTTCGCCATCGAGGGGTGCATCTGCTCGAAGGTGACGAGCTGGTCCTTCTCGAGCGCCCGGCGCAGCTGCTCCGCCGACAGGGCCGACAGCTCGCCCCCCCTCCCGCGCCAGCGTGACTCCGAGTACTTGGCGAGCCCCTCGTGCAGCCAGATGGGGGTGTTGTTCCTGGTGCGCGCCGTCACGGCGTAGTGCGTGTACTCGTGGGCCGCAGTGTCGAGCCAGTCGTAGCCCTTCACCAGCGCCTTTGGCGACACCACCATGAGCTTGTTGAACTTGCAGAGCGCGATCGTGCCGGAGGTCTTGATCTCCTCCTCGCTGAGGGTCGAGAGGCGCGCCAGCTCGCGGGTGTCGTTGAGGAACTCGATCGTCACCTTGCCCGGTGGCGCCCAGCCCAGGTCCTCTTCCAGCGCCCGCCGCTGCGCCTCGAGCGCGTCGAGGACGTAGGGCACGAGCACCTCGTCCTTGCCCTTGGGATACGACACCACGAAGTGATCGCCCTCGACGCGCTGGTGATCTCTCGTCACGCTGCGCGCCGCCCTGGCCAGGGCCAGGTAGTCGGTGGTGCCGGTCGGGAAGCCGCCCTTCTCGAGCAGCTCGGTCGCCTCGCCGTAGCGCTGTTCGTAGAAGCGCACCAGGCCGGCCACCGTCAGAACGGCGCGGTCGTCGGGACGCTCCTTCAAGAGCGGCTCGATGAGCGCGCGCGCGGCGGGGACGTCCTCGTCGTCGAGCGCGGCGATGGTGCGGCGGAGGACGGGCATGACCGGCCCGGCCTCGTCCCCCCGGGTCGCTCCCTGTCCCGCTCCACGTGCCGCTTCACGTGCATGGACGGGTCGCGCCCACAGGGCCGACAGGAGCAGCAGCGGAAGGACGCGCCCCGTGGTCACTTCACCAGCTCCTCGTAGTAGCGCTGCACCTCGCCCTTGTACGCGTCGGGCGCGCCCTGTTTCATCGCCTCGAGCAGATCCTTGCGGAACTCGTCCGGCACCTTGTAAGCCTCCGCGCCCGGGATCTCGACCTTCTCCGCCGACGGATCCGCGCCCTCGCCCTCGCGGCCGCCCTGCTCCTCGCCGAAGGGGAACGGGAAGCCGCCGCCCTCACCCCGCTGCGAGTTCTTGGCCATCTCGTCGAGGCCGCGCTGGAAGCGCGCCAGGTCGTCGAGCGCCTGGCGCTGCTCGCCGTGGCCACGCTGCGGGTTCCGCAGCGCCAGCTCCCCTTGCGCGCGCTGCATGTGCCCCTGCGAGCCGCCCAGCATCTCCTGCGCTTGTGGCGGAAAGACGGGCGCCTTCTGCGCCAGCTCGGATAGCCTCTGGCGTAGTTCCCCGGCCTTCCGCTCCAGCTCGCCCTGCCTCTGGGCGAGCTCCCCCAGCTTCCGTTGCTCTCTCTCCCCGAGCACGCTCCGTGGATCGGGGAACATCTGCTCCAGCGCGTCCTTCACCTTGCGCGCCGGGTCGAGCGCGCCGGCGGCATGCCGCTGCGCCTCGCGCAGGTCCCGCGGGTCCTTGCTCTGCAGCTGGCGGTAACGCTCGGAGATGGCGGCGTCGTCACCGAGTCCCGCGGCGAGCCGCTGCATCGGCGGCAGCGTCCGCCGCGCCGTCTCCAGCGCCGCGTCGAAATCGCGCGCCTCGAGCGCTTTCTCCAGATCGGCGAGGCGGTCCCGCGACTGCGCGTAGTCGTCCTCGGAGCGGAAGGTGACGCCCTTCTCTGCTCTTGCGATCTCCTTGCGCGCCTCGGCCGCCAGCTCCTGGAGCTCCTTGGCGGTGGGCTCGAGCTGCTTCACCTTGTCGGCGAGCTTCCTCCTGTAGTCGCCCTTCACCCGCTCCGTCTCACCCGCCACCTGCTCCTGCCCGCCCTGCACCTCCTCGAGCTGCTTCTTGAACGCGAGCATGTCCTTCATGAGCTCGGTGTTCTTCTGCCCGGGCATCCCGGCGGTGCGCTCCAGCGACGCGAGCATCTGCTGCATGGTGTTCCCGAGCTGGTCGAGCGCCTTCATGGCGCCCTCGACGTCGCCCCTGGAGAGCATCTTCTCCACCTCGTCGAGGCCGCCCAGCGCGTCCTTCGACCTGGCCAGCTCGGCGAGCGCTTCCTGGTTCATGTGCTCGTCGTTGATACCCTTCGCCAGCTCGGCCATGCGGCGCATCATCTCCTGCATGCGCGTCTTCATGCGAGCCACCTCGGTCAGGAGCTCCTTCTTCCCCTGCTCGGTCGGCGCCTGCCGGTACTTCTCGAGGAGGCTCGCGAGATCGCGTCGGCGCGCGGCGAGGTCCTTCGCCACCCGCAAGAGGTCGTCGGCGCGCTGCTTGTCGAAGAACTCCTCGAGGTAGAGAGCGTCCTTCTCCAGCTCGCGGTCGAGCTGCCCGTCGAGATCGGCGACGCGGGCGCGGAGCGGGCTCGCGCCGGGCTGCTGGAAGCGCTGCATGCGCGCGAGCGTCGTACGCAGCGCGGAGAGGTTCTGCTCCAGCCGTTTGAGCGCGCCGGCGACGTTGGCGAGCGCTGCCGGCAGCTCGCGCGGGGCGGCGCGCTCCCGCCGAAGCTCCTGCGCCGCGGCGCGCATCCCCTCGTGCAGCCCTCGGGTCCGTTCATCCAGCGCCTGTGCCGTGAGCACGCGCTCCGCCGTCCAGGCCGGGTTGCCGTCGAAGAAAGCGAGCCGATCCCCCAGCAGCCGGACGAGCTCCTCCCAGAGCGCTTGCGCCCGGGCGAGCGCGGCCCGGCGGTGCTCCGCCTCGCTGTAGAGCTTCACCGTTTGCGTCGCGGAGGCGGCGCGCTTCGGGCCCGAGACGGTGTCGCCGTCGGTCACCTCGAGCCAGTAGAGGAGTCGCTCGCCCTCGGCGAGCCCGAAGGGTGCGAGGTCGAGGTCGAGCGTACCCGACTCGCGACGCGCTCCGTCGAAGGAGCGCAGCACGGCGCGCCGCTCCTCGCCCTCGGGCGGTTTCGTCACGAGCGCCAGCTCGGAGAGCCCGACGTCGTCGGACGCGTTCCATGCGACGCGCACGCGCGCCTTCGCGTCCACCTCTATCTCCTGGGCCGGCGAGGTGATGCGGATCTCGGGGAAGGCGTCCGCCTCCACGACGACGGGCAGGGGTGGCCCCTCGACCACGGTCTTCTTTCCATGGGTGAAGCGGAAGCGGTAGGCGCCACCGTCCTCGAGCGCGAAGCCGCCGGAGAGCTCGCGGCCGTTGTTCACCTCGAGTCGGTGCGTCTTCACGGACCTCGCCTGCGCCGTCGCGCCCTCGATCGCGATCTCGGCGCTCTCCACCAGCCGATCCGCACGCGTCCGGAGCCGCACCTCCGTCCCCTTTGGCGCGCTGATCTCCCCGCCCGTGCCGGAGAGCGTCTTCGGCTCGCGCTTCATGTACGCTGGATAGAGGTAGGTTATCTCGATGTCACCGGTGATCGGCTCGGCTCGCCGCACC
>Ga0154716_1028_pt2 | contig 23758 bp, 28 predicted proteins | sample Rifle2008BG16ft_FD_105724 | JGI IMG/M metagenome (GOLD analysis project Ga0154716, IMG submission 105724) | Anaeromyxobacter sp. RBG_16_69_14
GTGTTCACGCTCCTGCCGCTCCTCACCGGCACCGGCCGTGAGCACCACGGCGAGATTCTCGCCGAAGGAGCGCGCCTCGTGGATGCCGGCCGTCTGCGCGTGCGCGTCGATCCGCGGCGCTTCACGCTGGCCGACGCGGAAGAGGCGCATCGCGTCGTCGCCGGCGGCACAGGGCTGGGCAAGGTCGTGGTGGAGATATCGAATGCGCGCTGACCACGCGGAAGCGGTGGCGTCCCCCGGCGGCCTTGGTCATCGTGCCCAGATGTTTGCCTGCCTTCGCTGCCGAAACATGACCCGATGCCGATGTGCTGCACGGGCGCGTTCTTGCGGACGCAGCAGGCGAGAGTGTTTGCGTCCCGCGCGTCCCAACCACCGATAGGAGCCTTCCATGAGCCGCCTTGCGATTTCTGGAATCACCGCTGCCGTCGTCTCCCTGCTCGCGATCCTGTCGCCTCACACCGTCGCCGCGCAGGGACCCGCTCTGCCCGAACCGACGATCGTCCTCGTTCACGGAGCTTTCGCCGAGTCGGCGAGCTGGAACGGCGTCGCGAGGAAGCTCCTCACGCAGGGCTATGCGGTGGTCGCGGCCGCGAATCCGCTGCGGGGCGTGAAGCCTGATTCCGAATACGTCGCCAGCATCGTTGCCGCGATCAAGGGCCCCGTCGTGCTCGTCGGTCACTCGTACGGCGGCACGATCATCTCCAATGCAGCGAGCACAAACGGCAACGTTAAGGCCCTGGTCTTCGTGGCCGGATTCGCCCCGGAGGCGGGCGAAAGCGCCGCGGACCTCGCGGCTCGCTTTCCAGGAGGCACACTCGGGGAGACGCTCGTCCCGGTCGCCTTGCCGGACGGCGGCAAGGACCTATACATCGACCAGGGTAAGTTCCACGCGCAGTTCGCTGCCGACGTCCCCGAGGCCGAGGCGCGGCTGATGGCGGCGACGCAACGCCCGGTCGTCGAGGCCGCGCTCAGCGAAGCCTCTGCCACCGCGGCGTGGAAGTCGATCCCGTCGTGGTTCATCTTTGGTGACCTCGACAAGAACATCCCGGTCGGCGCGCACACGTTCATGGCCAAGCGCGCCGACGCCCGGCGGACCGTGGTGGTCAAGGGAGCGTCGCACGTGGTGATGGTCTCCCATGCCGACGCCGTGGCCAAGATCATCGCCGAAGCGGCCGCCGAGTCGCAGCGTTGATTGGCGGCCCTCGGGGGAGCGAAGCCACCTGCCAGCTCCAGGCGGAAGTCTGACTCCGGAATCCAAGATCGCTAAATCGCTCTGTCCATGCTCGCAGCGCTCACGCACCCGCGTGCCGGTCGGCGTCCAACTCCCTCCCGCGCCCGCTGTTCGGCTTGCCGGCTTGCTCCGCTTCTTCGGACCCGGCCGGCACGTTCACGCCCATGGCGGCCCTGGCGATGAGTGCCGCGACCGACCTTGGTTGCGACACGTAGATCGCATGGGAGCCCTTCTCCTCGATCATCGTCGCCCCGGCACGCGTGGCCATGAGGCGCTGCGCAGCGGGGGGAATCATCCTGTCCTCGCTCGACACCAGGTACCAGCTCGGCTTGGTCCTCCAAGCCGCCTGGGTGATCGTGCCGCGCAGAGCGTCCACGCCCCACGGCACCTGCGAGTCGGCCATGAAGGCCGCTTCCTCCGGATCCAGGTCGGCTGCGAAGGCGGCGTGGAACTTCTCCCTATCGAGGAAGAGACGACCGTCCTGCGGCGCGAGGATCGGCGGCACTGGGGCTCCGGGCGGCGGGTTCTTGATGAGAGCATCCACGGACTCCCCCTCGCTGGGAGCGAAGGCGGCGACGTACACGAGCCCGACGACCTTGGGATGGTTTCCTGCCTCGGTGATCACCACGCCGCCATAGGAGTGGCCCACGAGGATCACGGGTCGGTCCTGCTCGTCGAGGACGAGCTTCGTCGCTGCAACGTCGTCGCCCAGAGACGTCGTCGGGTTCTGTACGACGCTAACCCTGTAGCCGTCCCGCTTCAGGAGTTTGTAGACACTCTCCCAGCCAGAGCCGTCCACGAAGCCGCCATGAACGAGCACAACATTCAACGCATTGCTTCTTGCCATGACGATCGTCTCCCTGCGCCGGCAGAAGACGTGCACCTCGGAGGCGGCGCTGATCGCCGGCGCGCGTCGTTCTAATCCACAGCTGAAGCGCTTGCCAGAATCGGCCGGGGGCTGCTCGCCAGAACCAGGCCACAGCCGAAGACCAGCAGTCCGTCTTGGGGCAGCGGGCGAGGCCCCGACCTGACCACGGACGAGACCGAGGACGTCCCAGCGCATCGACGAGCACCGGCCCCGCAAGAGCGCGAGGAACGATCGGATCCCGAAGGCGAACACAAGGCATGCACCAACGGTACCGCTAGGGTCCGACACTGGCCGTGCAGCGCGGGCCCCCGAAAGCAGCAAGAACATGCAGGATCAGGCGACAGCCGTGAACTTGTACCAAAGTCTGATAATATGCCTATGTAAACTAGACGCGCGAAACGGCTGGGCCACAGCGTCTACAGCTCCAACTCACTCTTGCATTACGTCAACCGCGCGCACCGACGTTCTCACCGCTTCTTCTTCCGCTCCTTCTTCTTTCCCTTCCGCTTGTTCGTCGAGCCAGGCGGTGGTGTCTTCCCACTCGGAGCGAGCTGCGACGCGCGCGAGGCCAGATATCGAGCTCGCATGCGTTCGATCATCGGTACCGGCATCCCGACCATCTCCGCCACACGGCCGAGAGCATCCGTGCGCGCTTCTCGGCCCTCCAGCATCACGTAAGCCCGCCAAGTACTCCGGCGAGTGGGTGCCCTCCATCGCGCTGCCGTCCACCTTCTTCCAGTTGTCGGCCAACCCTGCCGCGCAACCCTGCGCCCAGTTGCCTCGGTCCTTGTTGTTGTCGTTCAGGCCGGCCTGGTACCCCATGTCCTCCCATGCTCTCGCCGACGTGGAGTCGACCTGCCCCGCATCGAGCCCCAGCGGGTCCACGTACAGCAAAGGATTCCCCGCGGCGTACCCGAAGGCGTGCAGCCGCGTGGGCATCGCGAGCCGCTCGTCCGACGGGCCGACCGGTCCTCGGAAAGGAACCTCCCGACCCTCGGGTCATACCACCGCTGCTGCGCGTAGCTGAGGACCAGGACGCATGTTCGCCCAGGGAGAGGCTCCATCCCCTGATGCGATCTTCCGGCTTCAGGAGGCAGTGACACATAGTCAACTCCTGGCTCGATCCCCCTGACGCGATTTTCTGGCTCGGGAGCCCTGATCCCCAGACGCGAGATCCTGTCCCCCGACCTTCGGCACCGACGCGCAGGCGAGGAGCAGCGGCACGAGCGCAGCGTCGGGCGCGCGGCGCTGGTGGTGGCTGGCTCGGGCGGCCCTCACGAACTCATCCTAAACCTGCGCCTCCAGCCCGGGCTGTTCCACCCTCGTCGAGCCGCGGGCCGCGGGCGCTCATGTGTCAAATGGAAGGTCCTGACCTCTTCTCCCACCCCTACTCCCATGCTGACGAGCGTGGCGCTTCACTGTCACGTCCCCGTCGCGCGTGGACGCTCATTCGTGGCCGCATCCATGGACCTGGGCACCGCCCTGCCCCGCAGCCGAGTCGCCCGCGACCGCAGCACACTGTCGTTCCCGAACTTCGCCGCGATCTGCCTCTCGCTCGACGCGCTCGAGTAGCTCCGACAGGCACCGCGCGAGGCGGCGGAGCTCTGCGACGGGACCTCCCGCGATACAGCGCACGTTCACGATCAGGCGGTCTTCCCTCGAGTCGAACAAGCATCCGGGCGGCCGCGGGATCTTGATCCCGCTACGAATCGGGGCTGGGCCTTGCTTCGCTACGGCCGCCGCGAAGTCCTGCCATCTGCGCCGCGACCAGTTCTCGCGCAGCGCGCGAGCCTTCACCGCCTCCGCCTTGCACTGCGCCTTCGCCCTCCCCCTCGCTTCGACAGCCGCGCGCTCCCGGTCGTTCTGGTCTCTTACGGCCTTCGACGACGTCCCCGCGGCAGCCTCTTCGAGGCGGCAGTAGCTGTTGAACGTGCGCTGGAGCTCCACGGCGCCGGTCAGGTCGAGCTTCCGCACTTCCTTCGACCCGTCGGCCAGCTCAACCTCCTCGCCCTTCACCACCGCCGCCTGGATCCAGACGGGGGCGGAGAGGAGCTGGAGATGCCGACAGATGGTCCGCTCCGAGATGCCGTACCTCGCCGCAGCTGCGGCGACGTCGAGCTCCTCCACCTCCATGATCGCCTTGAGGCCGCCCGCCTCCTCGATCGGCGAGAGATCGGCCCGGAAGTGGTTTTCGGACCACTGCTTGGCCGGAACGAGTCGGGCGTCCTCCGCGCTCAGGATGCACTGCAGCCTCTCGAGGCCCGCCTGGCGGCTGCCTGCCAGCGACGCTCGCCCACCACGATGACGTAGTGGCCCGGCTGCTCGGGATGGGGACGGACGATCGCCGGCTGGATCTGCCCGACGATCTTCATGTTCGCGGCGAGTTCCTCGAGCTGCCGCTCGTCGAAATCCTTTCGCGGCTGCGCTGGATCAGGACACAGCCGCTCCAGCGGCACCGCGAACATGCCCCCCACCGCCCCGAGCATCGCACCGAACGGCGAGTCCTCGGTGGCCTCGCCCCCGCCCCCATCGCCGGGACGAGCGGCGAGCCGGCGAGCGAGGAGAGCCTGCGCACCTCCACTCCCCCGGTCGAACCTATCCACGGGTGGCCTCCGCGAGCTCGAGGAATTCATCGAGCAAGGACGTGAAGGCACCCTGGGCGGGCGAGTCACGGAAGCGCCGGTCGAAGATCGGGATTCCCTTGCCCATGGCCTGCTCGACGGCAGCCGATCGAGGGATGCGCGTGCGCAGGAGCCGCTCGCCGCAGAGCTCCTCGATGGTCTTGAGCGCCTCGCGCGGTGCGGTCTGATGGTCACAGCACTTGGTCGCAAGGAACCGCAGCGTACGCGAGGCGCCGGCCACGCCCGAGGCGCTGATCCGCGCGATCTCGTCCTGGAGATCGGGCACGCCCTGGATCGCGAGGTGGTTCGCCTCAGCCGGCGCGATGATGGTGGGGCACGCGATGACCGCGTCGACGAATACACCCCCATGCGCGGGGCTCAGATCGCAGAGCACGAAGTCGAACTCACCGTCGATGCGCTCCAGCGCGTTCGCCAGCAGGAACGGGCTCTCATACGGCGGGAGGCTCGCGATCTGCCGCTCCGCCATCGAGAAGCGAAGAGTAGCCGGGACGACGAAGAGGTTCTCGCCTGCCCTCTGCAACACCGCCGCCTTTCCCGGCGCGAACAGCAGATCGTTCGCCGTGTAGGGGAAGTCGCTCTTGGCCCCGAGCAGGGTAACCGTCGCGTTGGCCTGTGCATCGAGGTCGACGACGAGCGTTCGCTTGCCGCGCGCCGCCAGGCCCCAGGCGAGCTGAGTCGCCGTGGTGGTCTTGCCGGCCCCACCCTTCTGCACAGCTACAGCGTAGCGTCGAGCCGTCATGGGCACCCCTCCCCCCTCACGCAGCAACAGCCCGCCGGGCGGCAGACAGGACCGCCTCGGTCTGCTTGATGAGAGCGCTTCGCTGGAAGGCATCGACCGGGCGTCCGTCGAGCCGATCCAGGTGCACCACAAGTCGATCGTCGGTGCGGGAGAACAGAGCAGCCGGCTCGACGCCTCGAACGATGCGTGCGCACACCGCATCCAGGCGTTCGGCGACCGCAAGGAGCTCCTCCCGGCTGGAGTCGGCCAGTGTCCTGTCCAGGAGGTCGAGGGCTTGCGCATGGGTGAGAGTGTCCACTTCGAGAGCGCTCTTGCTCCCGTCCGCTTCCAGCGCATCTGGCGCGGCTCCCGCGTTCGGAAGGCCCTCTCCAGCCGACTCGGGCTCGGCGGGAGATGGACGCAAGGCGTCCGGGTCTGGAGCCGCAGAGCGCCGGAGCCCGTTTCCCTTGCGGCGTTCCCCGGAGAGCGCCGCCAGATGCGAACGCCAGCGATTTCGCGTCCAGCCCTCGGTCAGCGCACGGCGAATGAGTGCTTCGAGCCGCGCCAGGGCACGGCGCTTGTGCGGGCTCCTGTCCGCAGGCTCGAACACGGCGGTGTGGATGCGGAGAGCCTCGAGCGCGTGACGCCGAGTCTTCTCGATGCCATCTACCGTCACACGCATCCCTGCGCGCACGGCGGCGCGGAGGACCTCGGGGCCCTCACCGAGCCGGAGGTATCTCAGCACCACCTGATGGCTGAGACCCGCACGCTGCGCGACCTCCTTGGCCTCCATGCCGGTCTCCGCCATCGTGCGTCGGAGCTGGACGGCCTTCTCGACGGCATTCAGATCCTCGCGCTGGAAGTTCGCGACCAGTTGATCCAGCGCCCAGCCCGACCCCTCGCGAACGATGCACGGGAGGACGTCCTTGCTCAGGGTCGGGCTGCAGAGCCTCGACGGACAGCATCACGATGGCTGGGGAGGAAACTGTCAAGGGTCGCTCTGTCATCGATTCAATAGTTGCATTGGCCATTGGAACCCGCCTTTCACATCGAGAAAGGACCTACAACAAGGGGAGTCATGGATCTTCCTTTAGAGACATCATGGGGAGACTGTGATGACTGGCGCTACACCGCGACTTCTCACAGGATTTCAGCGGCCAGGCCGTTTCGGCACGTACCGAGATGTTCCAAGCCAAAGCGTACCGACAACTTCCAAGCGGAACACCGAACCGGCCGGAATCGCAGAGATACGAGGCGTACCGAGATGTTCGTGGACAAGTCGCTTTGTCCACCGGGTTGATCACGCTCTCGCGGTTGCTGCGTACCGAGGTGTTCCAGGCACATCCAATCCGCGCCCCCACCCAGGCCGCCGTACCGAGATGTTCCAAGCTTCACACCGACTCTCGATGCGGGAGACAACGCGGGGCACCGCGTACCGAGATGTTCCAACCGCACCGCATCTCGACCTCGGCGTTCCGTACCTCGATGTTCCAAGCTCGAGAGGGGCAGCAGGGGCACAGCCTCGGCGTGGCTGATGACTCGAAGAACGAGAAGAGCACTCATCGCGCGTTCTGCAGACGCCTCTACGGGCACGCGCCCGCCCGCGCGACCCCCGCGAGGTCCCGCGCTCGCGGGATCCCTGCGGAACAGGCGTTCAGAGGCAGCACGCGCTCGCGGTCGATGGCCGCCGGTGCGGGGACCTCGCGCATCTGCTCGAGCGTCGCTTCATCGAGCGGCCGAACCCCGAACTCGTCCGCTCGCGGCAGGCGGCCGTGCTGGATCGCATACCCGGCGCGTACGATGAGCACCGTGTCGTCGCGCGCGAGCTCGTTGGGGCAGGCAGGCCAGAGCCGCTTCACGATCCCATGCCAAAGGCGGGCGGTTTGCCGCGCCTTGCGCGTGTCCTCCACCTTCACGTTGCAGCCGATCTGGGCAAGGACGCCGGACGGCCCCAGGATCGGCACGGGTATGTCCGGCCTGTTCTTCCGGGCAAGCGTGTACGAGCGGTAGGCCTGGAACTGGTAGAAGGCGAGCGGACCCAGGTTGTCGCTCAGTGCGACGACCGAACGAAAATCGGTCGGGATCGCGTCCTGCCTGATGTCGTTCGCGAACACCTGGTCGTAGAGGAGGACGTTAGGGCACACGGTATGCTGGTTCGGCCGGCGCACATCGTTCTCCTTCCAGAGCCGCATGCGCCGCATGAGCTGGTAGCGCTCGCGCCGGATGGCATTCGGCCGCAAGTCCTCGGCGAGGAAGGTCGCATCGAAGAGACGCAGGAAGCCGGTCTCGATGCGCCTGCGCTGCTGGATGCCTTGCCCAGCGACTTCGCGACCTCGTTGAGGGAGTCGAAGGCGATCGCGTTGCTCTCCGGTGAGCCGCAGACCTTGAAGACAGTCGCGAGCCAGATCACCAGGAGCCGGTCCTGGGCGAACGGCACACCCCGCGTTCCCCCGGTGATCGTGAAGGTCAGGGCCCCGCTGCGCCGCACATAGAGCGATGTCTTCGGGCTCTTGTACGGGAGCCCAAAGAGGACGAAATCCCGGGGAGTGAACCCAAGCACCTGGGCCTCGTCGCCGTTGTGAGCGGCGGCGGCGTTCGCCATCCGCTCGAGCGTCTTCTGCATCCGGCGGCTTGGTCGCTTTGCTACTCTCGTGCAAGGGGCGGATGCCGGCGACGGATCGTTCGCGGGCCAAGCCACTGCCGCGGGACCGCGAGCACGGAGGGTCTCGCGTCCTCTGCTGCCGGGTATCGGCGGGGGCTCAGTCATCGGCAGGCCCCCCTCTTCGGGTGCGGGTTGGTTGGTTCTGAGTTCGCGTCAGAGGTCAACCGGCGCGCATCGACGTAGGTGGCCAAGGCCGCCTCGGGCACCCGGATGGCGTTGGAGACACGTGCGTGAGGCAGCTTCCCTTCGGCGCAGATCTTGTAGACGGTCGAGGTCGCGACATTCAGGCGCTGGGCGACTTCTCGTACCGACAGTAACGGCAGGCATGAGTCCGCCACCTCGAATCCGGATACCAAGGGGATACCAAGCGGCGAGAAAACGGCGGCTAAGTGCGGCGAAAAGGCACTAGTCCCGATGGGATCGTTTCCAGCAATTGCAGCATCTTGCGAGAGCTGGAGACTACCTGCTAGCCCAGGTCCACCGACTGTCACGCCGGAGGCCACGGGTTCGAGTCCCGTACACCCCGCCATCTATAACGGCCGGGATTCCCTCGGGAAAGCCGATGGGGGTCGGTGCCTCCTGCGACCTCGCACGCGACCGTACCGAACGTCGCGCGCAGCGTCTTGAAGCAGATGCTCGTGGCGCTGCGTGAGCGGTGGTTCGTCGCGCCCTATCCGGCCGACACTATCGTCGAGGTGCGCTCGCTCTACGCCCGAGAGGCGATGGTCGAGATCGAAGCCATCGCCGTAGTTGACGCGGCCGTCGAGACCTGAGGGCCCACGGCGTAGATCGCCATGATCACGCTGCCCCGCCACCTCGAAGGCGATCGTCTCGGTCCCCTCGGCCGTGTGGAACACGAAGCCCGGCAGGCCGTTGAGCGTCGCGGGCTCGGCGCGGTGCGAGGCGAAGCCGCCTCCCTTGGTCTTCACGCCCTCGCAGAACCGCAGGATCCCATCCCTGCCGATGATCGGGTTCAGCGCGGCGCGCCGCTTGCCGCCGCCGTCGGTGTAGAGGACGGCGTCGTAGGCGACGAGCATAATGCTGACGTCACCGGTCGCTGCCACGGCGAGGAAGGCGTCGGCCAGCTTGCGCCTTGTAGATCTCGTTCAACTGGTGCGGTGAAGACGACGCAGCCCAACCGCCAGCCTTCTAACTTGCCGTAGTTACGACTCCTTTTCTGTGGCCCCTTGCTCGAGTCGGCACGGAGACGGCCCCCAACGGTCGCTGCGCCCGGTGGGGCGGGGTCAACGCTCTTCGCCTTCTCATCTGACCTCGCGGAAGGGATTCACGATGCGGACCCCGTCGACCTCCCGCCCGTCCTGCATGTCTTCGGAGAGGAGGACGGCGCAGCCAGACTGCTTCGCCGTGCGAAGGATGAGCGCGTCCCAGAACGAGAAGCCGTGTAGGCGGTGGAGGTCGATGGCGGCGAGAATGTCCGCGAGGTCCGGCGTGGCGACATCGAACTCCGCGAGGATCTCGACCTTCCGCCGCGCGACGTCCGCGTCGAGGTGGAGCTTCTTCGTGGCGCTCACGAAATACTCCTGGAGCACCTGGAGCGAGACGACCCCCGTCCCGGCGCGGCGGTGCTCGGCGACGAGTTCGAGGGCGCGCCTCTGCTTCGCCGCCGGAGAGTCCTTGTCATCTGCGTAGAGGAGGACGTTCGTGTCGAGGAAGCTACGAGCGCTCATGAATCTCGTCCCGGTCGAACTTCCAGCCGCGGGAGTGACCGCGGCCGGAGAGGCGCCGGAACTCCTCGATCGAGCGCTCGGGGTCGTCCTGGCCGGCGAGCTTCTCCAGGTAGTCGCGGACGAGCTGGTTGAGGCTCTTCCCCAGGGCCTCGGCCCGTTTCCGGGCCCGGGTCACCACCTTGTCATCGATGGAGAGGGTGACATTCATCTACACAGGATAAGTGCGCACGGGCGCAGTGTCCAGTGATGCAGGACGGCGGGGGGAATGCCCGTCAGGGTGGCCTTCCGCGACCTTGGTCAGGTTGCACCGAGGTGCAGACGTACGTGCAGAGCGGGAACGCGGTGTTCGGCACAATGCTCTCCGAATCCGCCCTCACGAAGGCGATCGAGTGTTGCCGCGCAGCCTGGATGGTGGGATTGCGCGCAGCCTTGCTGATGCCCACCGGCGACCTGCACGGGGAGCGCGCGAGTACGTGATGGCCACCGGCAGCTTGAACGGGGAGCGCGCAAGTGCGTGATGGCCACCGCCCCGCCTGCACGGGTTGCGTGCAGGCGGGCGATGGCCTTGGGCATCACAGGAGCGGGATCTGGCGGGCCTGGGCGTCGGGTGGGACGAGGCGCCGGAGCGTGGCACGCAAGAGCGGGATGCGCGGCAGGCGTGCCAGGAGGGCGGCGGCGCGGGAGGGGTCGCGGATCGCGGCGGCGCCGAGGATCGCTGTCACGAAGGCGTCGTCGGCTCTCCAGACCGTAAGGCCGCGGCGGGCGGCCTGTGCGGGTAGGATGTCGGCCCTCGCGAGTGCTTCGGTGACGACAATCTCCGCGCCGGCCGCTCCGAGGTACTCGAGGAGACCGAAGCGAGCGTCGCCGATGAGGGCGGCTCGAATCGCGCGGGGCGCACCGCCGTTCTCTGAGACGAGCACGGCGACGAGGCGGCGGCGAGCGAGCCAGAGGCCGCAGGAGGTCATGCGTCTCGCTCGATGAGATCCCGGTCGATCACGCGGGGCAAGAGGTCGCGCTCGATGAGTCGCTTCTTCTTGCGGGCCGCCTCGCGGAGGCAGCCGGTGGCGAGGCGGTCGAGTTCGCGCATGCCGCCCGTGGTGGCCTCGTGCAGCATCGCGACGGCGTCCTGGGTGAAGACCTCGCGCTCCACGCCGGACCGCTTGAGGCGATAGCGCAGGTACTCGGCGGTGTCCTCTGGCGTGAGCGGGTCGATGTGGAGCCGCACGTGGAGCCGCGAATAGAGCGAGCGGTAGCGGCGCATCTGGAGCAGGTCGTGCAGCTCGGGAAGGCCCACCAGGATGAGCGAGAGGAGCGCCTTCGAATCCCACTCATAGTTAAGCAAGATATGCAAATGCCCCAGCATCTGTTCGTGGAGCAGGTGAGCCTCGTCGAGCAAGAAGACGGGATGGGCGCGTTCCTTGGCCAGGTCCTCGACGTGGGTGGCGACCGTGTAGAAGACGGCTCCCGCTGTTGACTGTGGGGAGAGGCCCAGCGCGAAGCAGAGTTGTCGGTAGAAGTCGCGACGCCCCAGCGTGGCGTTGTGGCAGTAGGTGAGCCGGAAGCCTGCCTCGGGGAGACGAGCGCGGAGGACCCGCAAGACGCAGGTCTTGCCCACCCCCGGCTCGCCGGTGAGCAGCACCGAGGTGCGCTCCTCGAGCGCCTCGACCATTTCGGATACAAGCGCGGCCTTGGAGGATGGCAGCCACAGGTCGCGGTCAACGATCTCCTTGGAGAAGGGGTGATCCTTGAGGCCGAAGAAGCCGACGTAGGAATCGCTGCTCATCGCGCGTCCTCCTCGTGCTTGCGAGAGCGGCCGACAGCCTCGTCGAGGAGAGCTCCGGGTGGGTCGAAGGGCGTGGAGCTGTCGGAAGGGGCTGCGCCAGGCTTGCGCGGCAGGCGCTTGCGCCTGGCGTTCTGCACCGGGTCGACGAGGCGCAGCGCGAGGCGGCGGCCCTCGTGCTCAACCCAGGGCACGCCGTCGAGCAGCGAGTAGGCGACGGAGACGAGGCGGCCAGCGAGGAAGCCCTGGTCGAGCTCGTAGTCCACGCCGAGGATGGAGAGCGTGGTGTCCCCGCGCACGCGGCGGCGCTCGCGGACCATGAGCGCCTCGCGCAGCTTTGCCTCGTCGAGACCGTCCGCTGGACGTTTCATGGCGGCAAACACCGCACCCGGGGAGCGGCCCATGAGCGAGGCGTGCGGCGCGACGTGGTAGTGGCGGTCCAGGAAGGCGAGGAGCCGCACCTCGACGTCGTGCAGGGAGGCGACCGAGCCGAGGTGGTCGAGGCAGCCTTCACGCAGCGTCCTCCAGAATCGTTCCATCTTTCCACGGGCAGGCGCGTCGTAGGGCTTCGCGTGGACGAGCGCGATGCCAAGCCGGGCGCAGGCGGTGCGGAGCGCATCGCCCGAGTATGTTGACCCATTGTCGAGATAGAGCAGATCGGGTTTCGGATGGCGGCGCAGCGCCTTCACGAAGAGCGCAAGCATGTCGGCCTCGCGCTCGGTGTGCCGCGCCTCGATGGCCAGGATGTAGCGGCTGGCATCGTCGAGGAGCGCGTGGATGCGCAGCGGCCTTGACTCGCCGCCGATGGAGAGCGCCGGACCGTGACAGACGTCGGCGTGGTAGAGAACGCCCGGCTCGGCCGCCTGCCACCGCAGGCGTGTGTGCTGGCCCGAGCCGTCGCGTAGCGGGACGCGGTCGAGACCGAGTACCTGGTAGAGCCGACGCACGGTGGACTCGGAGACCGCGTCGCGGGCGAGCCGACCATCCTTGACGAGTGTGCGCAGGATGAGCGGAACTCCCGCCGAGGGGTGCTCCTTGCGGAGGTCGACGAGGAGCTGCCGCTGCTCCGGCGTGAGGTAGCGACCGTGGCCGCGATCACGCCGAGGCAGCGGCCTGAGCGCATCCAGGCCGCCGCGCCGGTACGCGTAGAACCAACGCTCCAGAGTGGTCACCGAGAAAGCGCGGGTGAGCTCCGAGCCGGGGGGGGGCGGAAGCGCTCCTCGGCGAGAGCGTGTAGCGTCGCGCACAACTCACCTCGCGTGAGGTCCTTGCGCGTGAGCGCGCCGACGATCTCGCAGCGAAAGCGGGCTACCGCCTCGGCATGGTCCATCGGGCTGAGCAACGGCGACTTCGGGAACGGTGTGTCCATTGAGGGCTCCTCATGGCGGCTGCGCTCCATGCGCTCGCCGCGCTGCCGAGAACCCTCCTGCACGCCCGCTCGTCTGCGGATTGACTCCCGATGGTGGACCCAAGAGAACCCGCGCCGCCGCGGCGATGGACATCAGCTCACATGCGCGGCTCCGAGAAAGGCGCGTGTCGGGATGGGCAGCGCGTCGGCGGCCGACGGCACGTACGCGGCAAGGGTGGTCGCTGCGCGGGCAGCGATGGCGCGGAGCCGAGCACCATCCGGCAAGGCGCGCACACAGGTGAAGAGCACCGCCTCGCGAACGGCGCGCGTCCAGCGGCGCAAGGAAGCCCAGCCCGCGGTCGCTGCTGCCCCGGCGATGCGCCAGGGGCTCACCCGTGCCCGGACCTCTCCGGGCGTGATCTCCTCGACGCCCCACAGCGCCAAGGCCAGCGCGATGGCGCCTGCCGAGTAGAGCCGGCGCCGCAGGATGCCGCGCGGCACCACCAGCACTACGGCCCGCAGGCGAGGCAGTGATACCGGCGACACACGACCTCGCCCACCTCAGGCGGCGCGGTCGCGTCCGGCGGACCCCACTGATCGCGGGTCCGCACGCCGTGACCATGCAGGACCAGTCGCCCACCCGCAGGGCGGCTCGCCACGCCACAGCAGGGACAGCTCGCCGGGCGCACCTCATCCGCCGAGGGAAAGCGTGCCCTCCAGGACTTGACGTCGAGCTCGGCGTAGACGATTCGAGTACTGCTCTGGCCTTCTCCCACAGGTGGGTCGGGGCACGACGGGGTGCGTGCTCGAACACGCCCCCGTCACCTGCTTCTGGGGCCGGCGTCATACCGGGGTACCCCGGTGCGCGGCAACAGGTAGCGGTCGGGTCGCGTTCAAGCCGCGGCCGGCCGCCTCTCCGCCGCAGGTATCGTGAACCAGAACGTGCTGCCGCGGCCGGGCTCGCTCTTGACGCCCATGGTCCCACCGTGCGCCTGGATGATCTCGCGCGAGATGAAGAGGCCTAGCCCGACGCCGCCCGAGCGCGCGCCCGGCACTCGGTAGGACTTCTCGAAGATGCGGTCAAGGTGCTCGCGGGCGATGCCTTCGCCGGTGTCGCGCACCTCGAAGCGGACGGCGCTCCCCGCGACGAATGCGCCGACCTCGACCCGGCCACCAGGCCGCGTGTGGCGCACCGCGTTTCCGAGCAGGTTCGTGAGCACGAGCTGGATACGCTCGCGATCACCCTGCACCTCCACGCTCTCAGCAGGAGGCGAGACGAAGAGCTCGACGCGACCGTCGTCGGCAGCACTGCGCAGCGCCGCGGCGCCGCTCTCGAGCAGCGTGCGCACCTCGATCTGCTCCAGCTTGAGCTCCATCCTCCCGGACTGGATGCGCGAGAGATCGAGGAGGTCGTCCACGATCCCCTGCAAGCGCTCGCAGTCCGCGCGAGCCGCGGCCATGAGGTCCGCCTGCTTGTCGGTGAGCGGACCGACCAGCTCGTCCGCGCACAGGTGGATGGCCATGCGGAGCGACGTGAGCGGCGTGCGGAACTCGTGCGCAACCGTGGCGACGAGGTCATTCTTGAGCTCGTCGAACCGCATGAGGCGCGTCACATCCTGCAGCACGATGGTCACGCCGATGATCCCACCCTGCTCCGAGTAGAGCGGCGGCGCGCGCGGAAGCAAGTGACGGTCACCCTCGCTGGACTCGATCCTGACGGCCTCCTCGAAGCCGTGGGGGAGGTAGGCGCCCTTCCCCGAGAGCACGTGAATACGCACACGCTCCACGACCGCTCTCAGGGCCGGCTCGAGGGCCTCCACCGCCGGGGGTACTCCACCGGCTCCGAGACGCAGCATCGTCTCGGCGGCGCGGTTCAGGTTGAGGATGCCACCCTGGACATCGAGCACGAGCACGGGATCCGGAAGGCTATCGATGGCAGCTTGCGACGCCTGCTGTGCCTGGAGCAGCTCGCCGAGCGAGCTCGAGCGATACTCGGCGAGGCGATCGGCCATCGTGTTGAACTCGCCTGCGAGCGCCGCGATCTCGTCCTTGCCCTCCACCCGCGCGCGCGCCTGAAGATCGCCCTCGCCGATGCGGCGCACGGTCTGCGAGAGCACGCCAAGCGGTCTCAGGAGGCGCGCGGTCATCGCGAGCGACAGGATGAGCCCGAGCGTCAACGCGCCGATGGTCGCCACCACCACCAGCGTCCGGTTCTGCTCCGCCGCGCGCCGGGAGCGCTCGGCCTTCGAGGCCATCGCGTCCTGGTTGAGCGCCAGGATCTCGTCGGCGGCGGCTTGCGCCCTGCGGTAGGCGGGCTCGAGAGCCTCGAAGAAGTACGTGAGTTGCTCCCGGGATGGCGCCGAACGTATTCGCTCGAAGGCGTGCTGATACTCCGACCAGCGCTGGCGGAGACGGCCGGTCGCAGCGTCCTCGCCTGGCTCGGTGATGTTGTGCTCCTGCGCCAGGAGCTCCTTCTCGAAGCGGCTGCGCCACTCCGCAGGATCGCCCTCGGCGGGGCGGCCGGTGGAATGCGCCAGGGCTACGGCCTCGAGTCTCTCGAGCGACTGCAGCATGCGCTCGGCGGCGAGCACGCTGCGGTAGTTGTCCTTGAGAATGAGCTCCGGTCCCTGGCCCAAAAGGGAGATGGTCGTCACCGACGCGACGCCGAACAGCACGAGCACGAGGGCGAGCGGTGCCTGCGCGAGGATGAGCTTCGCACGCAGCGTCACGCGTGCCCCCCCTCGCTCTCGAAGGAGACGATGTGCAGGTCGAGTCCTGCACCTTCGTCCACGAGACGCTGCACCACCGAGCGACGGATGAGCCTGCGCCACGAGGGCAGCTCGGTGTGGCCGACGATGATGTCGCTTACCCGGTGCGAGCGGGCGAAGTCGAGGATCGCCCTGGCGGGTTCGGAGGACTTGAGCCGGACCACCTCGGCGCCCAGCTCGCGGGCCTTCTCGATGTTCGTGAGCAGGTGGCGCTGCGTCTCGGAGGCGATGCGGTCGGGCGCCTCGCTCGGTGTCTCCACGTAGACCACGAACCAGTCGGTGTTGAGCCGTCCCGCCATGCGAGAACCGCGGCGGAGCAGGGCGAGCGCGCGCGGTGGATTCGAGGAGAGGCAGACCATCACCCGACCCGTGGTGACCGATGGGGTCCCCCCGAGTTTGGCCGCATGAGCCGCCGATCGATCGAGGCTCTCCGCGACCTCTCGCAGGGACAGCTCACGCAGCGTGGCGAGGTTCTGGTCGCGGAAGAAGTGCTCCAGCGCCCACGGGATCTTCTCCTTCGGATAGATCTTCCCGCCCTTCAGACGCTCCAGGAGGTCCTCTACCGCGAGGTCGAGGTTCACCACCTGGTCTGCCTGCTCGAGGAATGAATCGGGGACCGTCTCGCGTACCGCGACGGCCGTGTTGCGCTGGATGAGGTCGTTCAGGGATTCGAGGTGCTGGATGTTCAGCGCTCCGATGACGTTGATTCCCTGGGCGAGCAGGTCGAGGACGTCCTGGAAGCGCTTCCGGTTCTTCGACCCGGGAACATTGGTGTGCGGGATCTCGTCGACGATGGCGACCTGCGGTCTACGAGCGATCGCCGCGTCGAGGTCCATTTCTTCGACCACGACACCGCGGTACTCCACCTTGCTGCGGGGCACCACCTCGAGGTCGCGCACGAGCGCCGCCGTCTCGGCCCGCCCGTGTGTCTCGATGTAGGCGAGGACCACGTCAACACCGCGCTCCTTCAGCGCGCGCGCCTCCTCCAGCATTCGCCAGGTCTTACCCACTCCTGCCGCGAAGCCGATGTAGAGCTTCAGCCGGCCACGCTTGCCGCGCTCGACGAGCTCGAGGAAGTCCTGCGCCGTCGGGCGGCGCGCGGTGGTGGTGGCAGCGGTCATCGCGGCAGCGCCGCCGCCGCGTCGCGGCGCCGTCGCCAGTACAGCTCCAGCGCTCCAGTGCTGGCCACGACAGCGAGGAGCGACAGCCACGCAACAATCCCGGCGCTTCGAAGCGAGGGCTCCTGGGCGACCTTGGTCGCCAGGAAGGGTCCAGAAGCCCCCGCCACCGCGAGCAGGGTCACGGAACACCGCCGCACGGCTCGGACCCGCTCGTACTTCATGTGCGCGCCGAGCAGCTCGCGGACGTGGCCCACGCCCCGGGGATCCTGCGCGATCCGGAAGCTCAGCGCGCCCATGACGGCTAGCCCTTGCTGTCCGTGGTCGCGGAGGGCGCCTGGGCGGGAGCCGCAGGTGGCGCCGGCGGTGGGGCACCCAGTCGACGATCGAGCGCGAGGTTGAGCTGCAGCACGTTCACGCGCGGCTCGCCAAGGATACCGAGGTCCCTGCCCTCGGTGCTGTCCTCGACCAGGCTGCGCACGCGCTCGGGAGCGACGCCTCGTGCCTTCGCCACCCGCGGGATCTGCCACAGCGCCGCCGCGGGCGAGACGTGCGGATCGAGCCCGCTTCCGGACGCGGTGACGAGCTCGACCGGGGCCGGGCCAGGAGCGTCCGGGTTCTCCTTCTGGAGCTTCTCCAGAGCACCGGCCGCTCTGTCGCGCAGCTTCTTCGAGGTCGGCCCCAGGTTCGAGCCGGCGGAGGCGAGCGGGTCGTAGCCCTTCTCGCCCGCCGCGGAAGGGCGCGGCTGGAAATAGCCCGGGTTGGCGAAGCCCTGCGCCACGAGCTCCGAACCCACGACCTTCCCGGATCCGTCGGTGACGAAGCTGCCCTCGGCCCGCTGTGGGAAGAGGACCTTGGCTACTCCGGTCATGACGAGCGGGTAGAGGAGGCCCGTGAGCACGAGCGTCACCACGGTGGCCCGGATGGCGGGGACCACGTGATCGAGCATCTTCTCCTCGCGTTCGCGTGGAGCCTGGGGTTCATGATGCGGCACGGGGCGTACTGCGGCGGTGACATTCCCTGGCATGGCTTCCCTCCGGACTACACGATGCCCGCGGCGGCGAGCGCCACGTCGATGACCTTGATTCCCACGAACGGAGCGATGACGCCGCCCACTCCGTAGACGAGGAGCGAGCGGCGCAGCACCACCGCCGCTCCCAGCGGCCGGTACTTCACGCCCCGGAGCGCGAGCGGGATGAGCAGGACGATGATGATGGCGTTGAAGATGACCGCCGACAGGATGGCGCTGTAGGGCGAGGCGAGGTGCATGATGTCGAGCGGCGCGAGCTCCGGGTAGGCCGCCACGAAGAGCGCTGGCAGGATGGCGAAGTACTTGGCGACGTCGTTCGCGATCGAGAAGGTCGTGAGCGTGCCGCGCGTCATGAGGAGCTGCTTGCCGACCTCGACCACCTCGAGGAGCTTGGTCGGGTTCGAGTCGAGGTCGACCATGTTGCCGGCCTCCTTCGCCGCTTGCGTGCCGGTGTTCATGGCGACGCCGACGTCCGCCTGGGCCAGCGCCGGCGCGTCGTTCGTGCCGTCGCCGGTCATCGCCACGAGCTTCCCCTTCGCCTGCTCGTCCTTGATGAGGCGCATCTTTGCCTCGGGGGTCGCCTCTGCCAGGAAGTCGTCCACGCCGGCCTCCTTGGCGATGGCGGCCGCGGTGCGAGGGTTGTCGCCCGTGATCATGACGGTGCGGATGCCCATGGCGCGGAAGCGGTCGAAGCGCTCCTTGATGCCACCCTTCACCACGTCCTTGAGGTGGATGATGCCGAGCACGCGCGCGCCATCCGAGACCGCGAGCGGGGTGCCGCCCGAGTCGCCGATCCGCCCCGCCGTGCGTCGAGCTCGGGAGGCATTGCCCCGCCCAGGCCCGCCACGTGCTTCCCCACAGCGTCCACCGCCCCCTTGCGAATGACGCGTCCGGCGATGTCGCAGCCGCTCATGCGCGTCTGCGCGGTGAACGGGATGAAGGTGTGCTTGCCGTGGTCCACCTCGCGGCCGCGCAGGCCATAGCGCTCCTTCGCCAGCACGACGACGGAGCGGCCCTCCGGCGTCTCGTCGGCGAGACTCGCGAGCTGCGCCGCGTCGGCCAGGTCCTCGACCTTCACGTTTGGTGCTGGGATGAGCTCGGTGGCCATGCGATTACCGAGCGTGATGGTGCCGGTCTTGTCGAGAAGCAGCGTGTCGACGTCCCCCGCGGCCTCGACCGCGCGCCCGCTCATGGCGAGCACGTTCTTGCGCAGGAGCCGGTCCATTCCCGCGATGCCGATGGCGGAGAGGAGGCCCCCGATGGTGGTGGGGATGAGGCAGACGAGCAGCGCCACGATGGCCGTCGCCGAGAGGCCGATACCCGAGTAGCGTGCGATGGGGACGAGCGTGACGCAGGCGAAGAGGAAGACGAGCGTGAGCCCGACGAGGAGGATGTGGAGCGCGATCTCGTTGGGCGTCTTCTGCCGTGCCGCGCCCTCGACGAGCGCGATCATCCGGTCGAGGAACGACTCGCCAGGATCGACGCCGATGCGCACCACGATGCGATCGGAGAGGACCTTGGTGCCGCCGGTCACCGCCGAGCGATCGCCGCCCGATTCGCGGATGACGGGCGCCGACTCGCCGGTGATGGCCGACTCGTCCACCGAGGCGATTCCTTCCACGATCTCGCCGTCGCCGGGGATCATCTGTCCGGCTTCCACCACCACCGCGTCGCCCTTGCGCAGGGCAGAGGCGTCCACCATCTCCTCGCGGCCGGAGACGAGTTTCCGCGCCTTGATCTCGCGCCGCATGCGCCGCAGGGTGTCAGCCTGGGCCTTGCCCCGGCCCTCGGCCACCGCCTCGGCGAAGTTCGCAAAGACGACGGTGAACCAGAGCCACACGCTCACCGTGAGCGTGAACCACCCCGGCGCCGCGCCGGCGGGGTGGAGGATGCGGTCGCGGAGCCAGAGGAGGGTGGTGAGGACGCTCCCCACCTCCACCACGAACATGACCGGGTTCTTCGCCACCAGGCGCGGATCGAGCTTCTTCAGGCTCTCGATCACCGCCTGGCGGACGATCGCGGGATCGAACAGGGAGACCTGCTTCGCTTTCGAGGCGGCCATGGCTAGAACACCTTTCCGGAGAGCGCGGCGAAGTGCTCGAGCAGCGGGCCGAGCGAGAGGGCCGGGAAGAAGGTGAGCGCGCCGACGATGAGGATCACGCCGATGAGGAGGACGGTGAACGTGGCGCCCGTCGTGGGGAACGTGCCGGGACCGGCCGGCACCACCTTCTTCCCGATCATCGACCCGCCTATCGCGACGGCAGGGACGATCATGAGGAAGCGGCCGATGAGCATGTCGAAGCCCCCGGTGATGTTCCAGAATCTGGTGTTGCCGGAGAGGCCGGCAAAGGCCGACCCGTTGTTGCCGGCCTGGCTAGAGTAGGCGTACATGATCTCCGAGAGGCCGTGCGGACCGGCGTTGTTGAGCGACGACGTGCCATAGGGCGCGACCGATGCCCAGGCGCTGAGCACGAGGATGATGAGGGGGAAGATGAGCACGTAGAGCATCGCGAGCTTCATCTCCTTCCCCTCGATCTTCTTTCCCAGGTACTCGGGCGTCCGTCCCACCATCAGCCCGGCGATGAAGACGGTGAGCACCACCATCACCAGCATCGCGTACAGGCCCGCGCCGACGCCTCCGAAGATCACCTCGCCGAGCTGGATGTTGAGCAATGGCACGAGGCCTCCCAGCGGCGTGAAGCTGTCGTGCATGGAGTTGACGGCGCCGCAGGAGGTGTCGGTCGTCACCGTGGCCCACAGGGCGCTGTTGGCGATCCCGAAGCGGACCTCCTTGCCCTCCATGTTGCCGGGTGCATGATTCAATGCCAGGGTGGCCAGGGCGGGGTTGCGCCCGGCCTCATACTTGTAGGCAACCGCGATTCCAGCCAGGAACAGCACGGCCATGGCGGCGAAGATGGCCCAGCCCTGGCGCGTGTCGCGCGCCATCCTACCGTAGGTGTAGGTGAGCGCTGCCGGGATGGAGAAGATGAGCACCATCTCGATGAAGTTGGTGAGTGGCGTCGGGTTCTCGAAGGGGTGGGCGCTGTTGGCATTGAAGAAGCCGCCCCCGTTCGTCCCGAGCTCCTTGATGACTTCCTGAGATGCGACCGGGCCCAGCGCGACGACCTGCTTCAGCCCCTCGAGCGTGGTGAGCTCACGGTACGCCGAGAGCGTCTGCGGCACCCCCAGCGCCACCAGGACCAGTGTCCCCACGATGGAGATGGGGAGGAGGACGTAGACGATCGAGCGGATGAGGTCGACCCAGAAGCTGCCCAGGGTCTTGGGCCCGCTGGGCCCGGACTGGCGCGTGAGTCCACGCGCCAGGGCCAGCGCGATCCCGATGCCGACCGCCGCCGACGTGAAGTTGTGCCAGGCGAGGCCCGCCATCTGCGTGAGATAGCTCATCGTGCTCTCGCCGCCGTAGTTCTGCCAGTTGGTGTTGGTGGTGAAGCTGACGGCCGTGTTGAAAGCGAGATCGGCTGGAACCGCGGCGAGCTTCTGGGGGTTCAGGGGCAGGACGTGTTGCAGCCGCTCGATGCCGTACGTCACCAGCACTCCGAAGAAGCTGAAGATGAGCATCGCCGCGGTGTAGCCCTTCCACTCCTGCTCCTTCCTGGGATCGACACCGCACAGTCGGTAGAGGACCCGCTCGAGCGGCCCGAAGAGACGCGGCAGCGGCTGCTGCTCGCCCTCGAACACGCGATACATGTAGATGCCGAAGGGTTTCGTGATGGCGAAGATGACGAGGGCGAAGAGCCCGATCTGGATCCAGCCGTTGACGGTCATGGCGGGCCTCTAGAAGCGCTCGGCGCGAACGAGCGCGTAGCCCAGGTAGCCGACGAGAAGGACCGAGAGGACGAGACCGACGGCGTATTCGAAGGTCATGGCTTCACTCACAGGCCATCGCAGCCGCGCACGTAGGCGAGGCTGAGGGCGAAGAAGGCGACGGTGGCGAACAGGAAGAAGACGTCGAACATGGAGCACCTCGTGCCGGGAGCGGTTACTGGACCCTCGCGCGCGCGAAGGTGAAGCTCGCGCCGGAGAACGGCCACCGTCTGGCAAGTCCGAGGGCGATCAGAAGCGCGAGCGTGGAAATGGTCACGGGTATCTCTGTGAATGAGCCCGACGATAATGCACCTCCGATGCCACGCCGGAGAGTGTGGTTCCAGGCCGGACGGGCGTCCCGCGACCACAACATGCTCGCGATTCGCAAGCTTCGTCCCGCCTGGGCCGTGCAGGGTGCAAGGCTCCGCCAGCCTCTCGCGATGTTGAGCTGGCTTTCGGCCGGCCAGGCCGCCGCAGGGCGTGCAGCACCGAGACTCAAGCCCACCCGGTCGTCCCGTCGACGGGCGTGCGCCGCGACCCAGTGCCCGTCAGCGATGCCTTCAGGCTGAGTCCCCCGACCTGAGCACGCTTGCACCGACGCCGCAGCCTCTCCTGCCCGCGAGCGGCAACCACTCTTCGACTCGCAGTCTCCTGCAATGCTCTCCGTGTTCCGGGTGCTGACCGAGGTCGCCGGCCACGACGTCCCTGTCCTGCTCCGCGGCGAGAGCGGGACCGGTAAGAGCGTGGTGGCGCGGGCCCTTCACCAGACGTCGTCCCGCAGCGCGCACGCGTTCGTCACCGTCGACTGCTCGGCGCTCGCCAGCAGCCTGCGCCCGAGCTTCCGCGCTGACCTGGCGACGGAGGCAGACCGGGCTGGAGAGCATGACTTCCACACCCTCGCCGCAGCCGCGGCCGGCGGGACAATCCTGCTCCAGGAGATCGCAGCGCTCCCAGCACGCCTGCAGGCAGAGACATTGCGCCTTGCGGCAGAGACGCGGCGAGCTGGAAGAAGGCCGCGCACCCGCGTCGTCGCATCGACACAGCGCGACCTCGAAGCCGCAGTCGCCTCTGGTCAGTTCCGGAAAGACCTCCTCTTCCGGCTCAACGTCGTCGAGATCTGTCTTCCTCCACTGCGCGAGAGGCCCGAGGACATCCTTCCACTCGCCCTCCATTTCCTCGAGAGCTTCGCGCGGACCGAGGGTGTCACCGTCCCCGACATCACGGCTCGCGTACAGCGAGCATTGCTCGCGTATGCGTGGCCGGGCAACATTCGCGAAATGCGGAACGCTGTGCAACGCGGACTTGTCCTGTCCGTAAACGGAGCCCTCGACGTCGATGCACTTCCGGAGCGGGTAGCGGCCGCGCTGTAGTCTGCGGCGCGCAAGCCCGGATGGGGATGTTTCGTGCGCTCTGCAACGGCTCTTGAAGCTCCCGACCCATTGTTGCCACGCATCCACTCGCTGGCACGGCCGATGCCTCTGCTCTCGAGCATGGTCGGGAGCTTGTGGTCGGACAGACGGGCGATTCAGTTGTTGCCCGACGACCAGCGCCTTGCGGTCTATTCGCGCACGGTCGAGGACCTCAGTGCGCCTTGCACGACGTAGACGCGCCAGACCATGCGGAGCTGGCCTCGGCCGTCGATAGCGAGCGGGACGTGACCTGGCGCGGACCGCCCGGACATCTCACAGCGGCGACCAGTTGATGTGATTCTCCAGCGTCACCGCCGCCGCTGTGAGCTGATGTCCGGCGCCTTGCGGCGCCTCAAGCGGAGGGGAGAACTCTCCCCCCGCGCCCCCCATCTCGAGCGTCAGTTCATGTGGCATGCGCTATCAGCTGGCCCCGCACCGGCGACCTCTGCTTGGGGTGACAGGGCTATTGCGTGACTACATGACGTCGGGCGCGTCGACTGACACCGGTGACAGCGGTCCAAAATTCCGCGCCGTGCGCGAGGCTCACCTGAAGTTCGAGAGGTGCCGGAGGGCGCGGGGGCAGCTTCTCATCGTGAGACGATGGAGATGAGCGTCTCGGTGAAGGGATGGAGCCGCAGGATCTCGGCGCGCTGGTCGTCGAGCTCGGGGCG
>Ga0154716_1101_pt6 | contig 22320 bp, 23 predicted proteins | sample Rifle2008BG16ft_FD_105724 | JGI IMG/M metagenome (GOLD analysis project Ga0154716, IMG submission 105724) | Anaeromyxobacter sp. RBG_16_69_14
CCACCTGACAGGGACGCTCCCGTCGATCGCCGGGCGAACCGCGGTCCCGCTCCGCCCCGAAGCTCGCCAACATGGAGTACCTGCGGCGGGCCGCTACCCGACGGCGCATCATCTTGGTGGTCATCGTCGTGGGATGTTGGTATTTCTACCTGCATGAAAATGGCAGTCTGCGCTCTGTGGGGCTGACTCATCAGTCGGGTGCCCTGTTGAAGTCCATCCGCTGGTCTCGTATCATTCAAGCGTGCGCAAGAACAAAACCAGCACGCGCGTCCACCGGCTCAAGACGGGCAGCAAACTCTGCAACGTGCCCTGCTTCAACGAGGCGCTCGTCGCGCGCATCAAGTCCGAGATGCCGACGGATGCCGCTCTGGACGAGTCCTACCTGCTCTTCACTGCGCTCGCCGACCGCACGCGGCTCCGCATCCTGCACGCGCTCATGCGAGCGGAGGAGCTGTGCGTCTGCGATGTGGCACACGTCCTCGGGATGAGCATCGCGGCCGCGTCTCACCACCTGCGGAAGCTCCTCCACCTCAAGATCCTGAAGCATCGGAACGACGGGAAGATGGTCTACTACTCGCTGCGGGATCGGTTCGCGGCCGAACTGGCCACGCATGCCTGCGCACATGCCTTGCGGCAGGTCGCGGCGTAGCCGCGAGGTGCGTTCAAGCATGGTCAAGAACGACACCTCAAGCCGTACCGCACCGCTGAATGACACAGCTACGGAACGGGCCGTCGCCCTGCGGCAGGGGCTATCGCTCGAGTACCTCACGGTGGGGTGGAACGTCGTCGAAGGTGTCATCGCCGTCACGGCGGCCGTGGTCGCGGGCAGCGTGGCACTGCTCGGGTTCGGCGTGGATAGCTTCGTCGAATGCGCGAGTGGCGTCGTCTTGTTGTGGAGGCTCTCCGCGGAGCGCCGTGGGTTGGACGAGGATGCGATCGAGCGGCTCGACAGCCGTGCGCACAAGCTCGTCGCTCTGACGCTCTTCGCGCTAACCGCGTACGTCGCCGTGGAAGCAGGGCTGACGCTCTGGCGGCGCGAGCGCCCGGAGCCCAGCTTGGTTGGAATCGCGCTCACGACCGTTTCGCTCTTCGTGATGCAGTGGCTTGCCCGCGCGAAGCGACGGGTCGCCGCGCGGCTCGCGAGCCGCGCGCTCGAAGCCGACGCATTCCAGACGACGGCCTGCGTCTGGCTTTCCGTCATCACGCTCGCCGGCATCGGGCTCAACGCAGCGCTCGGCTGGTGGTGGGCCGACCCGGTCGCGGCGCTCGGCATGACCTGGTACATCGGCAAGGAAGGGCGCGAGGCCTGGCGCGGAGAGCAGTGTGGCTGCGGGCCGGACCTTGCCGCGGAGCCTCACCCTCCACCTGTGCCCGCCTGCGGCTGCTCGGGCTCCGGTGGTGGGGCGCAGTACAGGGATGGGTGAGTGGACCGGGTCATCATCGACAAGCGCACCGGGCGGATCAGGTCGGTCTTGTAGCTGCCCGCGCCTGACGCCCGGTGGGTTCGACGCTGGGTGAGGCGTCTTGATCCTCGCCGGAGAGGCGAGGATCGGCGCCGATCACCTCTCGGCCGGCGCCGGCGCGGCGCGGCCACGAAAGGCGTCCGATCTGCTCGGCGCGGGATTCGACCTCGACGCCTTCGAGCGCGAGGTCGTCCACGCCGCCCTGGAGCGCGTTGGCGGGAACAAGACGCACGCCGCGAAGCTGCTCGGCATCACCCGCCGCCGGCTGCATTCGATGCTCGCGAGCCTTGGTGCAAGCGACAGCGATGGTGAGTGAATGGCGGCCGCACCCACGCCTTGGCGCTCAGCTCACCGTCAATCGCGGAACCCACCGAACACCGTCGATGGGCCATGCCTCCAGAAACACTCGGGGCGGGGAAAGCCGGCGGCGGCGAGCGCGCCAAGCTCGGCGACGAGCGGAAAATAGCGGTCCTCGCCGGCCCACTGCGCAAAGTGCACCTCGGCCTCGGCCGCGGTGATGCCGTGGGTCTGCATCGACGCCGACCACTCAGCGAAAATGCGGTGTCGCTCGGGGCCCTCCTCGTGTACCGCCACGTCGGCCACGAGGAGCACACCTCCCGGGCGGAGCGCGTCGTGGATGCGACGGTAGAGCGCGCGCTTCTCACCAAGGCTGGCGACGTGGTGGAGCGCGAGCGAGGCGACGACGGCGTCGCACGGCGACAGCGGATCGGCGAACGCCGCGAGCCGCAGCTCGGCGCGGCTGGCCTGGTGCCCGACCCGCCCGCGGGCGACCTCGAGCATCTCCGGGTCGATGTCGACGAGCTGGACGCGCGCCTGCGGGAGCGCGTCGAGGATCGCGACGGACAGCGCGCCAGTGCCGGTGCCGAGATCGACGACCAGCCCGCCCGCCGGCAGGTGGCCGTCGAGCCAGCGCACCACCGTCGCGACCATGTCGTCGTACGCGGGGATGTACGTGCGGATCACGCGGTCGTACTCGCGCGCCTGGAGGCCGAGGTGGTCGAGCACCCTGTGACCGCTTTCGCCGCTCACCCTTCGCACACCCCTGGCTGCTCGTAGATCCGGCGCTTGAGCACCTGATCGTGGCCGGCCGTGGAAGGAGAGAGCACTTCGAGCACCCAGTCCGGCGAACCGCGCACGCCGCGCCGGTCGAGCTTCGATGGATCGCAGACCGCCAGCACATCGGGCTGGACCAGGAGTGGCTCCAACCCGGCGCCGGAGGAGGGAGGAGAGGACCAGCGCCGCGGCCCGAGCTCGCGCCGAGATCGGAGTCCAGACCGAGGCCGCCGCCCGGACGACCTCATCTCGCCGGAGCGTCGCCGAGAAATCGGAGCACCACGTGTCGCGATCGAGGACCATCGAGCTCGCACAAGTAAATGCCCTGCCAGGTCCCGAGCTGGAGCTCGCCGTCCGCCACCGGGACGAGCTGCGAGGCACCGAGGAGCGCGGCCTTCACGTGTGCCGGTGTGTTCCCCTCTGCGTGGAGCCAGCGGCCGCGCGGCGGCGCGGCGGGGACCGCGTTCTCGAGCGCCAACAGGAGGTCGCGGCGCACGTCGGGGTCGGCGTTCTCCTGGATGGTGACGCCGGCGGTCGTGTGTGGAGAGTAGACGAGGACCGCGCCATCGCGCAGCCCTGCCTCCTGGACGGCCGAGCGCACGAGCGGCGTGATCTCCCGGAGCTCGCAGCGATCACCGGTCGAGACGTCTAGGCGGACGGAGCGCATGGCCAGAGTCTAAACCAGCGACGCCCTCACGAGCAGCTCGTCGGCCGGTGTCCGCCCTGCGCGCTCCTGCGCGCGGTCGGCGGCCCGAGCTCTTTTAGTGAAATTGACCCTTGCCTTCGCAGGTAGCGTCGGTTTTCGGACCGGGCAGCACGTCCTCGAGCGTCTGCCCATCCCAGGCGGTGATACGGACGGAGCATGTCCCAGGTCCGACGCCCTTGGGCGCGGCGAAGTAGTCGTAGTCCTCACGCGCCAGGTCGACCCACGTGCCATCCTTTTGGGGCCTGCGACGCTGGCGCAGGCCCCGCACACCGCGCTTCCGCCCCACTGCTTGGCGTTCAAGGCCGCGACGTCGAGGTCATCCGGCGACGGACCGAACATGCAGGCGCCGTCGCCGTTGGCGAAGGCGTAGTAGGTGGCGATGCCTTGCTGTACCTCAGCCAAGGGCGGCGCGCCGCCGCCCGAGTGGCCCTTGCCGCCGCAGGCGAGGCCGAAAGCCCTGCGCCTCGAAGTGTCCTACCCTCCGGAGGTGTCCCCCGATCTGCCGTGCCGTTCCCGAATACTGGTCCTGGACCCGATAGGACCCTTGTTACGATCCGTGCGCCACGCGCATCATCGACGACCTCGACGGTACCGATGGGGGGGACATGAACCGCTCTGTTGTGACCGGGATCGCGCGGATTTCGTTGACTTTGAGTGTTTTGCCGTTCGCCGCGGACGCGAATCCACGAGAGGCGGGCGCAGATCTCGCAGCGGCGTACGGGAAGCTGCCGCTCGCGTTCCAGGAGAACCTGGGCCAGGCGGACCCGCGCGTCCGGTTTACCGCCCGCGGGCTCGGGATGGACGTCTTCCTGACGGAGACAGCCGGGATCCTCGCGCTGGCCGGCGACCGACCCGAAGGGCTCCGCTCGCTGCGCGCCGGAGGGACGCGCGCCGGCTCGCGCCCGGTACGCCGGGAGAGCGCGGTCGTCCGGATGAGGTTGGTGGGCGGGGCGGCAGCGGCCAGGCCCGTGGGCCTGGAGGCGCTGCCGGGAACCGCCAACTACTTCCTCGGGGACGATCCCTCGAGATGGCGTACCGACGTCCCCACCTACGCGAAGGTGAAGTTCCCGGACGTCTATCCGGGCGTCGATCTCGTCTTCCACGGGAAGCAGCGGCAGCTCGAGTACGACTTCGTCGTGGCCCCAGGCGCCGACCCGGGTTCCATCCGGGTGGCCTTCGACGGCGCCGATCAGCTGCGGGTAAACGAGGACGGGGACCTCGTGCTCACGATCGCCGGGCGCGAGCTGGTACAGCGACGCCCGCTGGCCTACGAGGAGGACGGAGGCGTTCGGCGCCCGCTCACCTCGGGCGCGCGCCGCGAGGTGGGCGCGTCCTACGTCATCGTGGGAAAGGGCGAGGTCGCCTTCCGCGTGAGCAAGCGGGATCCTGCTCGCCGGCTGGTCATCGACCCGGTGCTCGCCTATTCCACGTACCTCGGGGGCGCCTTCAACGATGAGGTCTGGGGCATCGCCGTCGACCGATGGGGAAACGCGCTTGTTGCCGGTGAGACGCTCTCGACCGACTTCCCCGAGGTGAACCCGGTGCAGTCTTCCCACGGAGGCGGAACCTACGACGCGTTCGTGGCGAAGCTCGATGCGGCCGGCGGCGCCCTCGTCTACGCCACCTATCTCGGGGGCTCGGCGGAAGACGGTGCGGCCGGCATCGCCGTGGACCACGCGGGTAACGCCTACGTGACCGGCAACACCGCCTCGGTAGACTTCCCCATCGCCAACCCGTTCCAGTCGGCCTACGGCGGCGCCGTGGACGCCTTCGTGGCGAAGCTGGATCCCCGCGGCACCGCGCTCGTCTACGCCACCTATCTCGGGGGCTCGGCGGGAGACGGTGCGGTGGGCATCGCCGTGGACCGCTCGGGCAACGCCTACGTGACCGGCGGCACCGGCTCGACGGATTTCCCCACCGCCAACCCGTTCCAACCGGCCGGCCGAGGCGGCGGCGACGCTTTCGCGGCGAAACTGGATCCCCGCGGCACCGCGCTCACCTACTCGACCTATCTCGGTGGCTCGGGGGGCGACGTGGGGAGCGCGATCGCGGTGGACCGGTGGGGCCGGGCACACGTGACGGGTAACACCTCCTCGGACGACTTTCCCACCGTGAATGCGCTCCAGCCGGCCAGGGGAAGCAAGTCATGGGAAGCCGACGCCTTCGTGGCGCTGCTCGGCCGCGACGGGAGGGCGCTCCACTATTCCACCTATCTGGGCGGCTCCGGCTTCGAGGAGGGCACCGGCATCGCGGTGGATCCCTTGTGCGGGGCCTACGTGACGGGCAACACGTGGTCGGTCGACTTCCCGACCGCGAATCCGCTCCAGCCGGCCAGCGGCGAAGGGGGGGGCGACGCCTTCGTCGCCAGGCTGGCATGCTGGGGCGACAGGCTCGTCTACTCCACGTACCTGGGCGGTTCCGCGGAAGACAGCGGCAACGGCATCGCCGTGGACGGCTGGGGCGACGCCCACGTGACCGGCTTCACCTACTCGACAGACTTCCCGACCGCGGACCCGCTCCAGCCGGCGACCCGTGGAAATGGCGACGCCTTCGTGGCACGGATCAAACCACGCGGCGATGCGTTCGCGTACTCCACCTACCTCGGCGGCTCCTCGTTCGACGCGGCCAACGCCATCGCCGTGGACACCCGGGGCAACGCCTACGTGGCGGGCGTCACGCTCTCGACCGACTTCCCGACCGAAGGTCCGCTCCAGGCGTCCGCTGCCGGCGCTGCCGACGCGTTCGTGGCGAAGGTATCCCCCGCGGCCTCAGCCTCGCCCCTCTCGCTCCACGAAGCAGCAGGTGACGACTGACGTGCTATTCCGAACCCTCATTGGACCAGAGACCTCCAGTCGACGATCAACCCGTCCGATCTGTCGGCCGAGCAGATGCGCCTCGTGCAACGCTCGCTCATTGCTCAGGGCTTTGCGGCGGATTTCACGGGCAGGTTCGATGACAAGACCCTGACCGCGCTCACACAGCTCCAGCGGGGGCGCGGGCTCGTGCCGACCGGCAGGCTCGACGCGCCGACCCTGCTGGCGCTCGGAATCGATCCGCGCAACGTGCTGCCCGTGCGCGGCGAGGACGAGACGCACAAGCGCTTCCTCGAGCAAGTGCACACCGCGCCATAAAGTCGATGAGGCCACCGAGGGAGCGCCACCGCGGGAAAGACCGATTGACGACCGGTATTCTGGCGTGGGAGGAGGTCCACCGCTACACGATGACGATGCCGCCGCTCGCCAGACTCGGTGATCTCGAGATCGCTGTCCTGGAGCACGTCTGGGCCGCTGGGCCATGTGACGTGAAGGCGGTGCACCGCACGCTCGGCTCCCGGCGGGGGATCACGCTCAATACCGTCCAGTCCACGATGGAGCGGCTCTTCCGCAAGGGGCTGCTCGCGCGCGAGAAGGTGAGCCACGCCTACGTCTACTCCCCGCGCCACACCCGCGAGGAGCTCGGCGCGCGCATGGTCGAGGAGGTCGTCTCCCGGCTCCTGAAGGGCGAGGCGGTCTCCACCCTCGAGGCCTTCGTGGATCTCGCCGCGCGGACGGACGCGGCAAACCTCGATCGCCTCGAGCGGCTCATCGCGGAGAGAAGGAAGGCTCCGCGATGACGGGCGTGCTGCGGCTCGTCGCCTTGAACGTCATCGCGTTCCTCGGCTTCGGTGTCCTCGTCGCGATGGCGGCCGCGCTCGCGCATCGGAGCGTCGCTGCTCGGGCCCGCACTCTGCCGCCCTCGCTCCGGGCCCGCGTCCTCATCGCCTGGGCCGCCACCCCCGTCGCGATCGCCACGGCGATGATCCTCCTCGCGCTGTTGCCCTCGCTCGGAGCGGCGCTCGGGCTCACCACCGATCACTGCCCCGCGCATACCGGGCACGTCCATCTCTGCCTCCATCACCTCCCCGCGCGCGGCCCGGGGATCGTCGGCGCCCTCGGGCTCGCCACATTCTCCATCGTCGCGGGATCGGCGCTGGTGCAGGGTGTCCGCTCGGCGGCGCTCGCCGCCGGCCTCGCGCGCGCGCGGTCGTTCGAGCTCGCCTCCGGCGTCGGCGTCGTGGAGTCCTCGAGGCCGTTCGCGGTCACCGTCGGCTGGTTCCGTCCAAGCGTGCTCGTCTCCACCGCGCTCCTCGAGCGGCTCACGCCGACGCAGCTCGAGATTGTCGTCGCGCACGAGCAGGCGCACGCCGCGAGGCGCGACGCGCTCGCGGTGACCGCGGCTCGCCTCCTCACGCTCGCGCATCTTCCCTACGTCCGGCGCCGGATCCTCGCGGACCTGACGCTCGCCTGCGAGCAGGCGTGCGACGAGGCGGCCGCGCGGGCGTGCGGCGATCGCGTGCTCGTCGCGGAGACCATCGTCGCCGCGGAACGCGCCGCCGCGTCCATGGGGCCCTCCCCCGCAGTGGGGCTCGCCTTCGGCGGCAGCGAGGTCGTGGGCCGGGTCGAGTCCCTCCTCGCCGCGCCCATCGACGGCGTGGGCGCGCGCCGCCCCGCCTGGATCCTGCTCGCGGCAGGCGCCGCCCTCGCCGCCGCCGCGCCTCACGTCCACCACTTTACCGAGACGCTCCTCGACCACCTTCTCCACTGACACGGCGTGCTTCCACGCCCGAGGTGATCTCGCTTGCTCGAAAAACCGACCATCGCTCGGTTCCTCCTCGCCGCCGTCACGCTCGTGATGGGCACGCCGGCGCTCACGGACGACGCCGCGGCCCCACTGGACGAGGACGAGGCGGTCCGGCGCGCCCTGGCGCGCCCGGGCCTCGACGACGAGCTCCGCGCCCTCGTCGATCTCGCTCGCGCGGACGAGGTCGCGGCGCGGCGCTGGCCGAACCCGGAGGCCTCCTGGTCTCACGAGCAGATCCGCGCCGCCGGCGCGACAGAGCGACAGGACATCGCGGTGCTCTCGCAGCGGTTCGATCTCTCCGGCCGCCGCGGGCTTCGGGGCGATGCCGCCGCGCGCCGCGTCGAGGCGGCGGGCGCCGACGCCGCATTCCTCAGGCTCGACGTGGAGGCCGAGGCGCGCGGCGCATTCGCGGACGCGCTTGCGGCGGAGCGACGGGTCGCGAGCCTGCGCGCCGCGGTCGAGCGGCTCGAGGGCGTCGCCGCCGCCGTCGCGCGCAGGGCTGCGAGCGGAGACGTGGCGGGGTACGACCGCCGGCGGGTCGACCGCGAGCGGGCAACCGTGCTCGGCCGGCTCGACATCGAGGAGGGCGCGCTGGCTCGCGCTCGCACTCGCCTCGCCGCGCTGATCGGCGCGGGTGATCCGACGGCGCCCCTCGCCCTGCGAGGTGACCTCACGGCCGCCGCGCCATCCCCGCTGGCGACGTTCGCCGAGCGCCTTCCGTCCCGCCCGGACCTGAGGGCCCTCGATCTCGAGGCGCGGTCGGGCGAGCTCCAGGCGCGCGCCGCCGGGCGCTGGTTCATCCCCGACGTGGAGCTCGGCGGCGGTCTCAAGACCGTCGACGTCGGATCACGGCGCGACACCGGCTTCGCTGCGGCGGTCACCGTCCCCATCCCGCTCTTCTCGCGGGATCAGGACGAGCGGCTGCGCGGGGAGGCCCGCGCCCGCGCGGCGCGCGGTCGGCTCTCGCTCGCCCTCGGCTCCGCTCGGGCCGATGTCGCCGGGCTGCACGCCGAGGCGACCCGACTGGCCGCCGCCGCAGCCCGGTACCACGAGAGCGCCACCGCCGACGGTCCCGCGCTGCTGCGCTCCGCCGAGGCCGCGTACCGCGGCGGAGAGGTGGGCGTGCTGGAGCTCATCGACGGCTACCGCGCCGCGCTCGACGCCGACCTCTTGCTCTTGGAGCTGGAATGGGCGGCCCGCCGCGCACGCATCGATCTCGACCGCACCTCCGGAGGAATCTCCCGATGATCCGCGCTCTGCTCGTGGCTGCCTTCCTCGCAGCGCTCGTGTCCTGTCGGAAGGGACCGGCCGGTACCGCCGACCACGGGGGTGAGAAGGCCGCTCACGCCACGCCGGCGGGGCGGCCCGGTGCGTCCATCACGCACTTCGCCGAGCGCACGGAGCTGTTCCTCGAGTACCCGGTGCTCGTCCGTGGCGAGGAGTCGCGCTTCGCCGCGCACCTGAACGATCTCGAGGGCTTCAAGCCGCTCGAGAAGGGGCGCGTCGAGGTGATCCTCTCCGGAGGTGGCGCGCCGGACGAACGCTTCGAGGTGACGGATCCCGGCCCGGTGGGGATCTTCCGGCCCGTCGTGAGACCCGCGCACGCCTCGACGCGACGCCTCGTCCTCACCGTGGAGAGCGCCGGCGGGACGGACAGACACGATCTCGGCGAGGTGAAGGTGTTCGCCTCCGTCGCCGACGCGGTGGCGGCCGGGGAGGCGGAAGAGCGTCCCGGGCTCGTGCCCTTCCTGAAGGAGCAGCAGTGGCGAACGGAGTTCGCGACCGCCCCCGTCGAGGAGGCCGCGCTCCGCCCGTCCGTGCTCGCGAACGGCACCCTGCGCGCGCGTGCGGACGGCGAGTCCCGGATCGCAGCACCCGTGGCCGGCCTGCTGGTGGCGTCCCGGGGCGGGTTTCCCTTCATCGGCCGGCAGGTTCGCACCGGGGACGTGCTGGCGGCGCTCTCACCCAAGGTCGGCGGCGACGCGGACCCCGCGTCCCTCCAGTTGGCGGTCACGCAGGCCCGCCTCGACCTCGATCTGGCCCGGAAGGATCTGGCTCGATTCCAGGAATTGGCGTCCGCGGAGGCCGTGCCCGAGAGGCGCGTCCAGGACGCGCGCCGCGCCGTGGCCGAGTGCGAGGCGCGGGTCGCCGCCGGCGAGGCTCGCAAGGATCGCTTCGATGGCGCGTCGGGCACCGGTTCCGGCGGCCGCATCATGCTCCGCTCGACGGTGACCGGCACGCTCGCCTCGATCGCCTCGACGCCCGGGAGCTTCGTCGAGCAGGGCCGCGAGCTCTTCCACGTGGTGGATCTGGATCGCCTCTGGCTGGAGGTCCAGGTGCCCGAGGCCGACGTCGGTCGGATCGGCAAGCCGACCGGCGCGTGGTTCGAGGTCGAGGGGTTCGAGCAGCCGTTCGAGGTCGCGCCTGAGCGCGGCGGGCGCGTGATCGGGCTCGGGGGCGTCATCGACCCGCAGACGAGGACCGCGCAGCTCGTGTTCGAGCTCCCGAACGCGCGACGCGACCTGCGCGTGGGGATGTTCGCGCGCGTCCACGTGCTCACCGGCGCACCCGTGAAAGCACTGGCGGTCCCGGCGAGCGCGGTCGTGGACGACGGAAGCGAGCAGGTGGTGTTCGTCGAGGTCTCGGGCGAGGGGTTCGAGCGCCGCCCGGTCCGGCTCGGGCTGCGCGATCGCGGCCGGGTCCAGGTGCTCGCCGGCGTCGCGCCGGGTGAACGCGTCGTCTCCCGCGGCGCCTACCAGGTCCGGCTCGCCGCGGCCTCCGGCACCATTCCTCAGCACGGCCACGTTCACTAGAGGCTGCCCCGATGATCGACGCCGTCATCCGATGGTCCCTTCATAACCGACTCGTCGTCCTCCTCGGTGCCGGGATCCTCCTCGCCTGGGGTACGGTCGTCGCGCTCCGGATGCCTGTCGATGTCTTCCCCGACCTCACCGCGCCCACCGTCACGGTCATCGCCGAGGCGCACGGGATGGCGCCGCAGGAGGCCGAGAGCCAGATCGCCTTCCCCATCGAGACGGCACTGAACGGCGCGCCGGGCATCCGCCGCGTGCGGTCCGCGAGCGGGATCGGCATCGCGATCGTCTGGGCCGAGTTCGAGTGGGGCACCGACATCTACCAGGCCCGCCAGGTCGTCGCGGAGAAGCTCCAGCTCGCCCAGGCCGCCCTCCCCCCGGGCGTGGACGCGCCGGTCCTCGCCCCGGTCTCGTCGATCATGGGCGAGATCCTCTTCGTCGCGCTGACCTCCGACCGCCACACGCCGATGGATCTGAAGACGACGGCGGACTGGACCATCCGCCGCCGACTCCTCGCCGTGCCGGGCGTCTCGCAGGTCGCGCCCACGGGCGGGGACACCAAGCAGTTCCAGGTCGTCCTCCGACCCGACCGGCTCTCCGCCTATCGCCTGACGGCCGACGAGGTGGTCCGGGCGCTCCGCGCGACGAACGAGAACACCTCCGCGGGCTTCTACCTCGAAGGCGGGCAACAGATGCTCATCCACGGCGTCGGCCGCGTCCGCACGTCGGCCGATCTCGGCGAGACCGTAGTCGCCATGCGCGGCACGGAGCCGGTGCTGGTCCGCCAGCTCGGCGAGGTGCGGATCGGTCCGGCGATGAAGCTCGGCGAGGGCTCCCACGACGGCCGCCCCGCGGTGATCCTCGGCATCCAGAAGCAACCGGGCGCGAACACGCTCAAGCTGACGAAGCGGCTCGACGCGGAGATCGACGCGATCCAGAAGACGCTTCCCGAAGGGATGGAGATCGACCGCAACATCTTCCGGCAGTCCGACTTCATCGAGGTCGCGATCGGGAACGTCCTCGGCGCGCTGCGCGACGGCGCCATCCTGGTGATCGCGATTGCCTTCCTCTTCCTCGCGAGCGCCCGCGCGACCGGGATCACCGTCCTCGCCATCCCGCTCTCGCTCGCGACCGCGATCCTCGCCATGCGCGCTCTGGGCGCGAGCATCAACACCATGACCCTCGGCGGGATGGCGATCGCGGTCGGTGCCCTCGTCGACGACGCCATCATCGACGTCGAGAACGTGGTGCGCCGGCTGCGGGAGAACGGCGGTAGGGGCGGACACCTGCACTACCTCGGCATCGTCTACGAGGCGAGCCGCGAGATCCGCGGCTCGATCGTTTTCGCAACGCTCATCATCGTCCTGGTCTTCCTCCCGCTGTTCTTCCTGTCCGGCGTGGAGGGCCGCCTCCTCCAGCCGCTCGGGTTCGCGTACGTCGTCTCGCTCGCGGCCTCACTGCTGGTCGCCCTCACCGTGACACCCGCGCTCTGCCTCACAGTGCTCCCGAACGCGCGCGCGGTCCGCGAGAACAAGGAGGGGAAGCTCGTGCACTGGCTCAAGGCCCGTTACGAGCCGCTCCTCGTCCGCGTCCTGCCGCGCTGGAGGCTCGCTGCCGGGGCAGGCCTCGTTCTCTCCGCCGCCGCCGCGCTCGCGCTCGTCTTCGCGGGCCGCGCCTTCCTCCCCGAGTTCAATGAAGGGACGCTGACGCTCTCGGCCGTGACCCTGCCCGGCACCTCGCTCGAGGAGTCGAACCGGCTCGGGCTCATGGTCGAGCATGTGCTCCTCTCGCACCCCGAGGTGGTCGCCACCGCCCGCCGCACCGGGCGGGCGGAGCTCGATGAGCACGCGCAGGACGTGAACTCCGCCGAGATCGACGTGGGGCTCCGGATGAAGGCCCGCTCGAAGGAGGAGCTGCTCGCCGCGCTCCGGCGCGACTTCGCGGGCATCCCGGGTCTGAACGTCACGATCGGTCAGCCGATCTCGCACCGCATCGACCACATGCTCTCGGGCACCCGGGCGAACGTCGCCGTGAAGGTCTTCGGGGACGATCTCACCGACCTGCGGCGGCTCGGCGAGCAGGTCCGCAAGGCAATGTCCGCCATCCCGGGCGTGGTGGACCTCTCCCTCGAGCAACAGCCCGACATCCCGCTCCTCACCGTCCGTTTCGACCGCGCCGCGCTCGCTCGCTACGGCCTGCGGATCCAAGACGTGGCGGAGTCCATCGAGACCGCGTTCCAGGGCACGACCGTCTCGCGCGTGCTCGAGGGGCAGTCGAGCTTCGACGTGGTGGTCCGATACGACCGCTCGGCCCTCGCCGACCTGGACGCGATCCGCGCGACCCTCGTGGCCGCACCGTCCGGCGCGCGCATCCCGCTCCACGCGCTCGCCGAGATCCGCAAGGACCGCGGTCCGAGCATGGTGACGCGCGAGAACGTCCAGCGGAAGGTGGTCGTGATGTGCAACGTCGCCGGGCGAGACCTCGGCAGCGTCATCCAAGACGTTCGAGCGGGGATCGAGTCGACCGTCGAGCTGCCGCGTGGCTACCACGTCGAGTACGGCGGCCAGTTCGAGAGCGCCGAGGAGGCGGTGCGCACGCTCGTCCTCCTCGGGATCGCGGTGATCGCCGGCATCTTCCTCCTGCTCTACCTGGCGCTGAAGTCGGGGCGCGACGCCGCGCTCGTGATGGTGAACCTCCCGCTCGCCCTCGCAGGCGGCGCCGCGGGCGTCTTCCTGTCGGGCGGCGTCCTGTCGGTCGCCTCCATCATCGGGTTCATCACGCTCTTCGGCATCGCCACGCGGAACGGCCTCATGCTCGTCTCGCACGTCCGGCACCTCGTGGAGCAGGAGGGCGTCACCGACGCCGAGACGGCGGTCCGGCGGGGCGCGCTCGAGCGGCTCTCGCCGATCCTCATGACGGCGCTCGCGACGGGCCTCGGCCTCATGCCGCTCGCCCTCGCGGGTGGTCAGCCCGGGAGCGAGATCGAGACGCCCATGGCGGTGGTCATCCTGTGTGGTCTCGTGACCTCGACCGCCCTCAACATGCTGGTCGTGCCCGCGCTCTACGCGCGGTTCGGATCGGTGCAGCGCACGCTGACGCCTTCGGCGGAGCAAGCAGCTGGCGAGCTCCTGCCCGCCGGTTCGCCCTGACTGTCACTCGGTATTCTCCAGTATAGGTATCCCACATGTGGACGGAACTCTCGAACGGGTCTCGTGCGGCTCTCTCTCCACTTTCCGCTCGGCAACCACGAACGTCACCCCGGGGTATGGCGCGCTCCGTGCTTTCCCGTGCAATCGCGAATATGAGTGAAGCCAGCGCACCATTTGCCGAAAGGGGACCCCCGATGATCGGTCGTATCGTTCGCCATAGCGCCGCAGCCCTCTCCGTGGCCCTTGCGCTCGCGGCTGACGCCGCCCCCAAGGACCCGATCCCCACGTCAACCGATGAGGCGCGCAAGCTCGCCGGCATGCTTCCACAGACCGCCGAGGACCACGCCGCGATGGCCAGGAGCTACGAGCAGAAGGCGGCCGACTGGCGCAAGGAGGCCGCGTTGCACCGCGAGATGGCCGCCGCCTACGCTAAGTCTCACCCCGACGTCAAGGGCGGGGTCCGCAATCCGGAGGCCATGAAGATGGAGAAGCACTGCATGGCCATCGTGAAGGACGCCGAGAAGCTCGCGGCCGACGCGGATTGGTCCGCCAGGTACCACCACGAGCGTGCCAAGGAGCCGGAAGGTCGGGCGAAATAGAGGTAAACGAGTAACTTGGCGATCACGTCCGCAGGCGCGGTACCAGCGGACCGCTGGCCGCGACGAAGACAAACGCAGGGAGAAAGATGCCTACGGTCGCAACGATGGCACCTGGTGTACCGCCCAGGATGTAAGCCCACGAAGGTCGCCAGCGCTCGAAGCGGCTGAGGCCCACCTGGTGTGTGATGCACTCGATCACGCTGTGAGCTCTTATTCGCCTTGCGCCGCTTCTTGTGCTCGCCCCATTCGTAGGGCGGGAGTTCCCTCCTGCCGCACGCGGCGGGGGACGAGCCCCCGCCCTACACCGCGGATCGGCTACGGCATCATTCAACCGACCAGGGCTATCAGAGCGACCGCCGCTACCCCATGCCGACGCGGTCCATGGCTGCGCGCTGGCGCGACAGGTGCACGGCCCCTTGGCGCCTGCGATGTCAGGCCCTCGCCGGCCCTTTGGTTCGGGGACGGGATAGCGGGATTGCCGTGGGGAGGTGGGTCCATGAGTGCTGATCCTCGTGTGGCGCGGGGTGGAGGGATCGCGGATCATCGGAGGCGCTGGTCACACCCGACGAGGTGGGCGCTCGCACCGGCGGTCGCGACGCTACTCTCGGGCTGTGCGGCCACGACGCCGGCGCCGAGGTTCTCGCCGGTAAGTCCTGCCGACGCTGCCGCCCCCGAGGCGGCGACCCCACCCCCGCCGCCGGCCCTGACTGCAGGAGGCGACCTCGCAGATCCGCGCGAGCCGGACCCTTCCCAGGAACCCGTGGAAGGCCACCAGGGACACTCGATGCAGGACATGCCCTCCCCGGGCACCCCTGATAGCGCCAAGCCGTCGCCCGATGAAGACGACGCCCATGCCGGCCACGGCACGGCGACCTCCGGCGCGAGGGCCGAGACCTACACGTGCCCGATGCATCCGAAGGTCGAAGCCGAAGGCCCAGGCTCCTGCCCCATCTGCGGCATGCCGCTCATCGAGAAGGTGCCCGAGAAGGCGCCCGAGCCCAGGGAACCACGGCGGTGAGGCGCCTCACTTCCCTCTCGGTGAGCCTCGGCCTGCTGAGCGGCTGCGCCACGGTCAATCCTGGGCCTGCCTTCATCGACGTCCAGAAAGGAGTGGCGGCCAGGACGGGCCAGCGAACCGAATGGGCTCGCGACGCTGCCCATCAGACGCCCATAGGGCAGGCAGTAAAGCAACTGCTGCAGGATGAGCTCACGGTCGACCGGGCGGTCGGCATGGCCCTGCTGAACAACCCCTCGCTGCAAGCGACCTTCGAGGAGATAGGGCTCTCCCAGGCCGACCTGGCACAGGCGAGCCGTATCGAGAACCCCACGTTCACGGGTTTCGTGCGCTACGCGGAACACCTCTCGGGCGCCAACTACGAGCTCTCGCTCGTCCAGAACGTCTTCGACATCCTCGTCCAGCCGATCCGGAAGAACGTGGCCGCCACGGCGCTCGAGCAGACGAAGCTCCGTGTGGCGAGCGAGGTGCTATCACTCGCAGCCGAGGTCAAGGAGGCCTTCGTCACCCTCCAGGCCCGACAGCAGCTCGTGACGCGGTTGCGCCTCGTCATGGACGTCACGGAAACGGCGGCGACCTTCGCGCGGAGGCAGCGCGAGGCGGGGACCATCGACGATCTCGCGCTGGAGAACCAGCTCGCCCTGCATCGTCAATCGAAGGTCGATGTGGCGCTGGCGGAGGCGGAGGTCCGATCGGACCGAGAGAGGCTGAACCGGCTGCTCGGCCTCTGGGGAGCCGACACGACCTGGCGGATCGCGAGCCGGCTACCCGACCTCCCGGAGCAAGAGATCCCGATGAAGGGCCTGGAGTCGCTGGCCGTCGCCCAGCGCCAGGATCTGCAGGCGGCCCGCTGGGGTGTCGATCTGGTCGGCCGAGCACTGGCCCTGAAACGGAACACCCGCTTCTTCCCGGTCGGGATCAACGTGGGGATCAACACGGAGAAGGACGTCGTCGGCGAGCGGGTGACCGGCCCGGAGCTCTCCCTGCAGCTGCCGATCTTCGACACCGGCGCGGCGTCCATCGCGCGGCTCGAGGCCGAGCACCGGCGCGCTCAGCGCCAGCTCGAAGCTCTGGCCGTCAACGCTCGGTCGGAGGTGCGCGAGACGCGCGACAGCATGCTCGCCGCGCGCGATCGGGCCACGTACTACGGCCAGGTGCTCCTGCCGCAGCGGGTCCGCATCCTGGACCTGACGATCCGCCAGTACAACGCGATGTTCAAGGGAGCCTATGACCTCCTGCTGGCGAAGCAGGCGCATGTCGAAGCGGAGAGGGCCCACGTCGAGGCACAGCGGGACTACTGGATCGCGCGGGCACGGCTGGAGAGGGCCCTCGGGGGCGCGCTGGCGGCGGACGGGCCCAGGGGCGCGAAAAACGAAACGGGCGCAGCCGCGCCAGTGTCCAGCCCCGTCGCCGAGAAGGAGCAGTGAGCCATGATCAGCCGTCGCAGGTTCCTGTCGAGCGGGGCCGTGCTCGCCACGGGCTCGGCGCTCGCCGATCGTTTCGCCTCGCTCTTCTCGGGCACGGCTCAGGCCCAGGAGCATGCCCACGCTCCTCCCGCACCTTCGACCGCGCCCGCAGCGGGCGCTCCAGCGGTCGTCACCAAGAGCGGAAGGAGAGGACTTCCCTATAGCCCGATCGTCACGCCCAATGGGGCGACGCTTCCGTACGTGATGAAGAAGGGCGTGAAGGAGTTCCACCTCGTCGCCGAGCCGGTCAAGCGCGAGTTCGCGCCCGGGATGGTCGTGAACTGCTGGGGATACAATGGGCTGACGCCTGGACCCACGATCGAGGCCGTGGAGGGGGACCGCGTCCGCCTCCTCGTGACGAACAGGCTCCCCGAGCACACCAGCATCCACTGGCACGGCGTCTTCCTGCCCTCGGGCATGGACGGCGTCGGCGGCCTCAGCCAGCCGCAGATCAAGCCCGGCGAGACGTACGCCTACGAGTTCACGCTGCGCCAGCACGGCACGCACATGTACCACCCGCACGCCGACGAGACGGTGCAGATGGCGATGGGCATGATGGGCTTCTTCATCATCCACCCGAGGCGATCCGTACGCCGCGTGGATCGCGACTTCTGCATCTTCCCGCAAGAGTGGTTCGTCGAGCCGGCCACCTCCACTCCGAACCCGAACATCATGACGGACTTCAACATCTTCACATTCAACAGCCGCGCCTTCCCGGGGACGGACCACCTCGTGGTGCGCCTGGGCGACCGCGTGCGCCTGCGGTTCGCCAACGTCAGCATGGACAGCCACCCCATTCACATCCACGGCCACCGGTTCTGGGTGGTCGAAACCGACGGCGGGCAGATCCCACCGTCCGCGTGGTGGCCCGAGACGACCGTCAACGTCGCTCCGGGCACGACGCGGGCTGTGGAGTTCGTCGCCGACGCCCCGGGGGATTGGGCCCTGCACTGCCACAAGTCGCATCACACCATGAACGCGATGAGCCACGAGATCCCGAACGTCATCTCCGTGGACCAGTCGGAGCTGCAGCGCAAGCTCCAGGCGCTCGTCCCGGGATCGATGGCCATGGGGACCAGGGGGATGGCGGAGCACGCCGAGCACGCGGAGCACATGGGGCTGCTCCCCAATACGCTGCCGATGATGACCGGCAAGGGCCCTTTCGGTGGGGTCGAGATGGGCGGGATGTTCACGATCGTGAAGGTCCGCGAGGGAATCACCAGCTACGACGATCCTGGCTGGTACGCTCACCCGTCGGGGAGCGTGGCCTGGAAGGTGGACGTGTGACCGTACTGACCGTGTGGCCGAATTCCTCAACCAGGTGCACACAGGAAACTGATAGAGTCGGTCAGGCCATGGGGCCCGCCGCCAAAGGATGCAGCTTCTGCCATTCCACCATGAGCTTGTTCAACTCCTCAAAAGCCTCATCGATGGCGTGCTTGAACCCTCTGCTGTCACTGCGCGTCTTTGCGTGGTACATTCGCCTTTCCAGGGCCTTCCAGATCCTCTCGTCCGGCTGGCCCTCCAGATTCGTCGCCGTGACGGCCACGATGCGCTCGAGCTCAGCACACATCTCGGGTGATCTCTCCATCTTCTTCCACTCACCAACCAGACGAATTGCATCGTCCAGCGTGCGCTTCAACGCCCAGTATCTGGCTTGGTCGTTCATTTCTTGCCCTCGACCTCCTCGAGCACGCCCGATTCACGGCCCGGCACGTCCCTTAGTCGAACCAAGCAGCGCGCGCGCGTCCGGTGCGGGGGCCGTGCTGGCGGTGACCCTCCTCGTCCCACCCCAGCCATGACCGCATCCGCGCGCGGTCGGGACCGGTCGCGCCAGTGCTCGCAGCCGGACGCCTCGAGCCGTTTCTCGTGCTTAACCACCGCTTCCTCGTGGCCACCGGGGTAGGATGGCGCCAGCAAGGAGACGGACCGGCATGGCCACACGCCCGAACGGCGGCTGTCTCGTGTGCGGCGAGGAGCTCATCTACCTGGCGGTTGCGGAGCTGGTTCGCTGCGCCCACTGCGACGTCGCGGCCTCGAGTGCCGCGCGCTGCCCGGCGGGCCACTACATCTGCGACGGCTGCCACTCAGGATCGGCGAAGGACGTCATCGAGAGCGTCTGCGCCGCCACCGAGGAGCAGGATCCCATTGCCATCGCGCGCGCTCTCATGCGCCACCCCGCCCTCGAGCTGCACGGGCCCGAGCACCACTTCCTGGTCCCGGCCGCGTTGCTCGCCGCCTTCTCCAACGTGCGGAGCGAGGGCGACCGGCGCGCCGGGCGCGTCGCCGAAGCTCGGCGCCGCTCCGAGCCCATCGCCGGTGGGTTCTGCGGCCTGCAGGGCGCTTGCGGGGCGGGGATCGGAGCGGGGACCTTCGTCGCCATCGTGACGGGATCGTCGCCGCTGCGCGGGGCCGAGCGTGGGCTCGCGAACCGCATGACGGCCGAGGCACTGGCGATCATCGGCGCGACCAACGGGCCCCGCTGCTGCAAGCGCGATTCCTCCCTGGCCATCCTGGCCGCGGCCCGGTTCGCGCGCGAGCACCTCGGGGTCTACCTCCCCGTGCTCAGCCAGCCCTGCCAGTTCTCGGAGCGGAACCGTCAGTGCGCCGGGGAAGCCTGCCCGTTCCACCCGCTGGCTGCGCCCGCTACCTAGTGGATCGGAATTCTCGGCGCGACCGCGCCCTTCCTCCTGCTATTTACGAGACGGAGTACCCAACGGCCCGTGCGATCCGTGCGCCGGCTCGCTAGGACGTGGCTGCAGCACGTGTCGGCCGGCCCAAGGGCCCGTCCCGAATGCCCGGCCCGAGGAGGAAACATGGCCTATGTCGACGGCTTCGTCCTGCCCGTACCGAAGAAGAACCTCCCCGCCTACCAACGCATGGCGCAGAAGGCGGGCCGGATCTGGCAAGAGTACGGCGCCCTGGAGTACCGGGAGTGCGTGGGGGACGACCTGGATGTGAAGATGGGGAAGTCGTTCCCGCTCCAGCTCAAGCTGAAGCGCGGCGAAACCGTGATCTTCTCGTGGATCCTCTACAAGTCGCGCGCGCACCGCGACCAGGTCAACGCGAAGGTGATGAAGGATCCGCGTATGACCAGCATCGCCCCGAAGGGCATGCCCTTTGACCTCAAGCGCATGGTCTACGGAGGCTTCAAGACGCTGGTGGACCTCGCGAAGGTGAGCGCCTCGGGCCGCGGGTCGCGAAGGCCAGCGCGCCAGCCGAAGCGGAACGGCCACGCCGAGATGGCTGAGCCTCAGCCGGCCGCGCAATGAGCCGGCCGGTCGGGTGGCTAACTCGTGGTGCCGGACGTGCTACGAGGGTTGCTGCTCGGACTGGGCTCGTTCGCGACGACCAGCTTCTCTCCGCGTTGAACCATCGATGCGGAGCCCCGATGGTCTCCGCTGGCCCGCCTCCGTCGACCGGTCGTCCCGGCGCGATCATCCGTGGCCTCTCACGGCCTTGACAAGGCGCCCCGCGGAAGACAACAAGAGGGCGAGTGCTCAAGAAGCTCCTCGCCGTCGTATTGCTCATCGTCGTGACGCCGGCTGTCGCCGAAGTCGCCGAGGCCGTCGCTCATCTCGCGTCGCACGGCGATCACGTCCACGCGAACGACGGGCACCACCCACCGATGGGGAACGATGAGCACGGATGCACACCCTCGCTGCACTTTTGCCTCTGCTGCGCCGGCGCTCCCGCGACCATCCGAAACATGTCGTCGGATGGCGTTCCGGTAGACACGGCGCTGGCGCGGACCTCGGCACCCCGGGCGGCTGATCGCCTGGGAAGGCTGGCCGATCCGCCGCCGCTGCCACCTCCGATCGCCTGATCGTTCCTGAGGAATCGCGGCCGGCCCTTGGACCCGGGGCCGTTTTCGACATCCGTTCGCGAAGGAACGACATGACCGTGTTGCAGCCTTGGGCTGCGCGTGCGCTGCTAGCCGGGCTACTGGCCGGCACCGCACCTGCCGCAGCCGAGACCATCAGCGTGGAAGAGGCGCTCAGGCGCGCCGAGGACAGGAACCCCGACCTCAAGCAGCTGGCAGCCGATCTGCAGGTTGCCCGAGGTGGGGTCGTCGGCGCGCGACTCGTCCCGTTCAATCCGGAGGTGGGCGTCACCGCGGGACCGGCGTTAACCGACGGCCAGGCGCCCCTTGGTTACGACCTGTCCCTCTCGCAGACCGTGGAGGTCGGCGGTAAGCGCGGGCACCGCGTCGACGCTGCCCAAGCCCGCGTGTCCGCGGCGGAGCTGCGGTTCGAGTACGGCCGCCTGCAGCTCGCGGCCCGCGTCCGGCGAGCGTACTTCCTCGCGGTGGTAGCGCGGAGTCGGGTCAGCGCGACCCGCGAGGCGGAGGAGGTCGCGGCGGACCTCAAGACGGCGGCTGACGACCGAGCCCGGCTCGGCGCGGGCACGCAGCTCGAGCAGAACGTCGCGTCATCGGTTCTCGGCCGCGCGCGGCACGATCGTCTCGCGGCGGAACGCCGTCACCGAGAGGCGCTGACAGATCTGGCGACCGTGACGGGAATGGCCGCCGCCGTACGGCCGGAACCCGCCGATGCGCCGCTGCCGGACTTCGGGCCGCCCATCCTCGCCGAGGACGAGCTCGTCGCGCGCGCCCTCGCGCGGCGAGGCGACGTCGCAGCCGCGACCAGGGAGAGGGTGGCAGCCGAGGCGGACGCGGCGCTCGCCGGCTCGCAGGCCGTGCCGGACGTGTCCCTGAGCGCGGCGTACGGCAGGGACGCCGTCGATCGGGCCAACACGCTCCTCTTCGGGTTCGCCATTCCGATCCCCGTGTTCAACAGGAACCAGGGGGGGCGCGCCGTGGCGAGCGCGGCGCTCGCGAAGGCCCAGATAGCGGAGGCGACGGCCCGCAGGGAAGCGGAGCGCCAGGCGCGGGCCGTCTTCGCGAGCTACGGGCTGGCCGTCGACGCAGTGCGTGGATTCGACCGCGACGTCGTGGAGAAGCTCAAGGAGAACCTGGACCTCGCGCGCGAGTCGGTCCGGAGCGGGAAGATCGGACTGTTGCTCTTCAACAGCGTGCGGCGCGACCTCGTGGACACGCGCCTCGCCTATCTCGATGCCCTCTCGGAGCTGGTGGAAGCGCGCTGCGCGCTCGAGCTCGCGGCCGGCGGAAGCCTGGAGTGACACATGACGTGGAAGCGACCTTCGCCCGTATTGACGCTCCTCCTCGTGCTGACGGCGGTCGTCGGCTGTCGCTCGGGCGCGGAGGCATCCAGGACCGAGGAGAAGGGGGCCGAGAAGGAAAGCTCGACTGCCAGCCGGTCCGCCCATGAGCCGCGGAAGGGCATGGTGCACCTCACGCGCGAGCAGGTGGCAACCGCCGGGATCCAGACAGCGCCCGTGGAGAGGCGCGCCGCGGCGGGTTTCCTCCGGGCCACCGCGACCATCGAGCCCGCC
>Ga0154716_1101_pt5 | contig 22310 bp, 18 predicted proteins | sample Rifle2008BG16ft_FD_105724 | JGI IMG/M metagenome (GOLD analysis project Ga0154716, IMG submission 105724) | Anaeromyxobacter sp. RBG_16_69_14
GCGAGGTCAACGGATCGAGCACCTGCCGGAACCGCGCGCGCCGCCAACCGCTCGAGCACGCGGTCGTCCTCGCGCAGGAGGTCGGCCGTGCGCGCGAGCCTGCGCTCGATCCCCGGTATCAGCGCCTCCAGCGCGGGGAGGATCTCTGCGCGGATCCTGTTGCGCAGGAAACGCGCGGATGCGTTGCTGGGGTCCTCGCGCCAGCCCAGCCCGCGATCTCGCAGGTACGAGAGCACCTCCTCGCGCGTGCGGTCGAGGAGCGGCCGGATCACGATCCCTCGCCGCGCCGGTATCGCGGCCAACCCACGTGCACCGGCGCCCCGGAGCAGCCGGTGCAAGACCGTCTCCGCCTGGTCGCCCCGTGTATGCCCGGTTGCGATGTGGTCGGCGCCTTCGCGGCGGGCAGCAGCGCGCAGCGCGCCATAGCGCGCCCGCCGCGCCGCGGATTGCAGATTTTCCCCGGGCGCCACCGTCACCGCCGCTCGTTCGAGCGGCACGCCGAGTCGGCCGCAGAGCGCCTCGCAGAACTCTCCGTCGGCAGCGCTCCCGGCGCGCAACCGGTGGTCGACGTGGCAGGCGCGGAGATCGGCCAGGAGGCCTGCATCGCGCAGGGAGGCCAGCGTGGCCACGAGCGCCGTCGAGTCAGGGCCACCCGACAATGCTACGAGCACGCGTGGCTTCGACCGGAACAGGAGCCGACGGCTGACGGTGTCGAGCACCGCGGCTTCGAAGCGATGGAGACGGGCGGGAGACAAGGGTTTTCGGGGACTCTCATTTTTTATAGCGCGGGAGGGCTCAGGCGAACATGGGAGAAGCGGAGGGAATGGCTTCTCGGCGCGGTTGGTTTGATCAGGAGCAAGGGGAAGCAGGACCAGGAGTTCCGGCCAGGCCCCATCTGGCGCTGTGGCCAAAGTCCCCACGCAGTTGCTTTTCGCGAGCGGGAATGAGATGTTGGGTGGCCACCATGAACTGGTGTGGGTGATCGAAACTTTTTGGCGCTGGGCCTAGGGGTCCCCCCCCTCCCCCTCTGGGCCCACGGGGAGCCGGCAGAAATGCCGGCTCCTCACTTTTCTTGGCGGGCAAGCCTGCACCACGCATTTCGGCCATGCTTCCTCTCGTTGACCCGGCTGGGGCTCTCCTCGTTGACTTGGCTGGGGCTCTCCATCGCGTTTCGATTGGCGGGGGAGGGCGATCCGTTCGCCTCGAGGTGAAGATGGCATGGCTGTGGGGCCTGCCAGCGCGCCCGTTTCGACCGGGGTAATCTTGACCCGCGAACCGCGGCTCGCGTACAAGCTACTCTACTTACCCACACCGGAGATGAGCGCTGATGCCCGGCACCGACAAGCGAAAGCAGTCCCTGTATTTCCCCGAGGACATGCTCAACGAGATCCAGGCCGAGGCCAACCGCCAGGATCGCTCGCTCTCCTGGATTGTCCAGCAGGCGTGGCGTATCTCCCGGGGCGAGATCATGCGGTTCCCGTCGGTGAACGACGTGCTCTCGGGCGTCGCGCGCGAGGACGAGCGCGAGGTCAAGGGCACCGGCACCACCTAGCCTCTGTCGCTCTCGTTTCCGGCCGCCGCGGATGAGCCGCTCCACTGCCCATGGGCCGGATGAGCCCGGCGATCCCATGGCACCGGGCGGGACGAACGACGTCGACGACGCTCTCTCGCCAGAGGAGCGGCCAGAGCCTTCGTCGTCTGGCAGCCCCCCTCGCAAGGCTGGCCGGGGTCGGAAGAAGCTCGCGATCGTGGCCCTGGTGGCGGCTCTGGTGCTCGCCCTGGTGCTCACGTACCGCCAGTATCAGGAGCGACGCATCGTCGCGATCTCCGCAGCCCGCGCACAGCAACTCATCCGCTCCGATACCTGGCTGGGCTATCACGAGGCGGCAGCGTTGCTTGCCGTACGAGCGGCGAAGATCGATCCGCTCGAGGCTGGCGCGCTGCGCGCCTTCGCCCTCGCGATGCTCTCCCTCGACTACCGCGACAAGGCCGCGATCGGCGAGGCGAATGCCGCGCTGGTGGAGCCCGGGCGCGCGCCGCAGATGTCGCCTCACGCGCAGCTCGCAGTGTCGGCGCTCGCGCTCGGCGAGGGCCGCGCCGGCACCGCACTCGACTATGCATCGCGAGCTGGCGACGGCGCCCTGCCGCAGGTGCTCCATGCGCGCGTGGCGCTCCTCGCCGGGAACGCCTCCGCCGCGAGCGAGGCGGTGGAACGGGCGCTGGCCGCCGATCCGGATCTACCCGCTGCGCTCGCGCTGAAAGGTGACCTGCTTCACCGGGCTGGCCATCACGCCGATGCCTACAAGGCTTACACGGCGGCGTTCGCCGCCTCGTCAAGCGCGCTCTCGGCGGGGCTCGCCGGGTCCTCGGCGCGCGTGGGCGCCAGCGCCCCCCACGCGCGAGCGACCTACGGCTTGGCCAAGCTGGCGCTCTCGCGCGAGATCCCCGCGGACAGCGCAGTGGGACCGCTCACCAGGCTCCTCGACGATCGGGCCGGCACACCGCAGGTGGAGAGGGCGCGCTCCGCGCTGTACCTCTCCGCGCTGCAGGCCCGCGCGGGTGACCGCTCCGGCGCAGCCGCCATCATCGACAAGGCCGGTCTCGACGGCGACCTGCGTGCCTGGCTCGAGAAGGCCGCCGGGCAACTCGAGGTCGAACGCAGGCGGTACCGCGTTCCCGACGGCACCCCTAGCGCACTCGTCAGCGCCAGCGACGACGATCCCTACATCCCTCCTCCGCCGCCTCCTCAGATCAAGCCCTCGGCGCAGCGGCCCGTCATCCACGGCTTCAAGGTGCACCCGGTGGCGAAGAAGGCGAAGGCCGGCCAAGGCGCTCGCGCCGCCAAGAAGGCTGCGAAGAAGAAGGTGCGCTCCACCGAACGCTGATCGGGCCCCACCCCGTCGAGATCGGGACGGCCATCTCGCGTCCCCGAGCTCGAGACCGCCCTACAGGATCGACTCGAACGGCGGGGGACATGCCCCGCCCCAACGAGTCGACGGCCCCTGGCGATGCAGCGTGCGCCGAAATCGCGCAGCTGCAGAGTCGCCGGCCTGGAGTGCGCGCGGAGAAGGCAGCGTCGCTGCACGACCACTCGGCACCTCCAGGCAGCCATTCGCTGAAGCCATCCTCCTTTCAGGGGATTACGCCTGGCAAGCGAGCAGCAGCCTGCCCGCTACTCCAGCAATGCCTGGCTAGCGATCGGTGACTTGCCCAGCAATTGTGCGCATCCGGTGCTCGGCATGCGGGCTGCACCCACGCCGCGGACCATTTCGCCCCTAATCGCACCGGAGACCTCCGTGAGAAAGCTCCTCGTCTGGGCGCTCGCCGCCCTCGCCCCCGCCGCTGCCTTCGCCACGCCCGGCCAGGTTGACTCGGGCGACACCGCCCTCGTCCTCGTGAGCGCCGGCCTCGTGCTGCTCATGACCCCCGGCCTCGCCTTCTTCTACGGCGGGCTCGTCCGCGCCAAGAACGTCGTCCACACGATGATCCTATCCATCGTCTGCATGGCGCTGGTGGGAGTGCTGTGGGGACTCGTATCGTACAGCCTGGCATTCTCGCCCGGCCCTGGTCCGCTCAATCGGTTCGTGGGCGGCTTCTCCTTCATCGGCCTGCGCGGCGTGGGCGGCGAGGTCGCCAAGGATCTAGCACCCACGGTGCCGCACGCGGCGTTCATGCTCTTCCAGGCCATGTTCGCCGTCATCACCCCGGCGCTCATCTCGGGCGCCCTCGTGGAACGAGTGCGCGTGAAGGCCTTCGTGCTGTTCGTCGCTCTCTGGAGCATCGTCGTCTACGCACCGGTTGCGCACTGGGTGTGGGCTCCCGGCGGCTGGCTGCGCCAGATGGGCGCCCTCGACTTCGCCGGAGGGACCGTCGTCCACATCAACGCGGCCGCGGCCGCCCTCGTCTTCGCGATCGTGCTGGGCCGGCGCCGCGGTCTCAAGCAGCCGACGGTGCTCCCACACAACGTCCCGTTCGCCATCCTCGGCGCGGGGCTGCTGTGGTTCGGGTGGCTCGGCTTCAACGGCGGCAGCGCGCTCGCCGCGAACGGCCTCGCTGCCTATGCCTTCTCCAACACCTTCTTCGCCCCCGCCGCCGCGGCGCTGGCCTGGGGCCTGGCAGAGCTCTTCTTCTTCCACGGCAAGATGTCCGGCGTCGGCCTCGCCTCGGGCGCGGTGGCAGGCCTCGTCGCCGTGACACCGGCCGCCGGCTTCATCACCCCTCTCTCCTCGATCGGGCTCGGCGCGGCAGCCGGCCTCGCCTCGCTGACGGCGGTGCGATACCGCCCTCGGCTCGGCCTCGACGACTCCCTCGACGTCTTTGCCGTGCACGGGGTAGCCGCCACGCTGGGCGCGCTCCTCACCGGCGTCCTCGCCAGCAAGGGCGTGAATCCCGACGGCGCTGACGGCAGCCTGCACCTGCTCGGGATCCAGGCGATCGGCGTGGCCGCCACGTTCGCCTGGTCGGGTGGCCTCTCCTACGGCCTCATCAAGCTCGTCGGGTTCGTCACACCGCTGCGCGCCGAGGAGCAGGACGAGTGGTCTGGCATGGACCAGGCCGAGTCGGGCGAGCGCGGGTACATCACCAGTGACCTCGAGTCGGCGGCCGTCGATCACCGCCCGCCCTCTGTCGAGGCACGCGCGCCAAAGCTGCACCACGCACCTGCGAAGTAGCGCGCAGACCAAGACACGAGTCCGAGAGGCCCGCCCCGGTCGTTGGGGTGGGCCTTCGCCTTACCAGGACCTACGTCAGCTACATTGGGGGTGCGACACTTTGTCACTGCCTTCATCGTGGGCAGCTCGTGCATAGCAGGCGGGCAAGCGGTCGTCGCATCCAGGAAAAAGCGCCTCGGGTCCAGGGCCGTGCGCGGGCATGGCCCCTGCAGAGACGCGCACGCGAATCAAGCACTCACCGACGTCACCATGAAAAGGGGTTTGGCAGTGTCCACGACCATCCGCTCCTTCATCGCAGCCGTGCTCCTGACGCCTCTCGCCGCGCTGGCGCAGACGACACCGCCGGCCGAGCCCGCACCCGCCGCACCCGCGGCCACGCTGGAATCGGCGAAGCCGTCGCCGTGGTACTCGACCGTGACGTTTGGCGGCACGGTAGACGCCTACTACATGGTCCGCTTCGACGCCGCGCAAAACACGGCGACGGGGTCGCGCGCCTTCGACGCGGCCACCGGCTTCAACCTCGGCTACGCGAAGCTCACCGCCGCGATGGCGCCGTCACCTGCCGGCTTCCGTATCGACCTCGGGTTCGGTCCCACTGCGGACATCGTCACCCCGGCCTCGGGAGCCAGTGCCAAGTACGTCCAGCAGGCCTATGTCGCGCTGCAGCTCGGTCCGGTGGAGCTCGACCTGGGCCGCTTCGTGACCAGCGCCGGCTCCGAGGTGATCGAGGCGAAGGACAACTGGATCTACTCGCGCTCGCTGCTCTTCAACCTCATCCCCTTCACGCACGTCGGCGCCAAGGCGACCGCCACTGTGATCCCGGGGCTGACTGCCACGCTCGGCGTGAACAACGGCTGGGACCAGATCGGTGGCGGCCAGCCCGCGAAGACCGGCCAGCTCTCTCTCGCTTACGCGGGCCCCTCCTCCAGCATCGTCGCCGTGAACCTGTACGAGGGCATCAACCCCACCACCTATACGGGCGACGCCAACACCACCTTCTACCGGACGCTCGTCGATGTGGTGGCCGGCGCCAGCTTCGGCCCGCTCGACGTGAACGCGAACTTCGACTGGAGCACCGAGGCGGCGGACACCTGGTACGGCGGCGCGCTCATGGCGCGCTACCACCTGCTCGGCGACATCGCCCGGGTGAGCGTCCGCGGCGAGATCGTGAAGGACCTGAACGGCGTCCGCTTCGGCAGCGGCACGGACACCACCGTCGAGGAGGGCACGCTCTCCGCCGCGCTCCCGGTGGGCTCGAACGCGGAGCTCCGCGCGGAGGTCCGGTACGATCACGCCGACCAGGACATCTTCAAGAAGGGGGACCTGGGCAGCAACCACCAGGTCACGGGGACGGTGGCCGCGCTAGCCTGGTTCTGACCGTTTCCGTACTTGATTTCGGGGCGTCCGGATCCGTCCGGGCGCCCCGCTCGTTTTTCAGGCCGCGGCGCGCTCCGGGCTCGCCTCTCCCTCCACCAGCCCGCGCTTCTTCCAGAGGAAGAAGATCGCCGGATACACGAGCAGCTCGAGCGCGAAGGAGGTCACGAGCCCGCCCACCATGGGCGCGGCGATGCGCTTCATGAGGTCGGACCCGATGCCGGTCGACCACATGATGGGCAGCAGGCCCAGCATCGCCGCGAACACGGTCATCGCCTTCGGGCGAACGCGCTTCACCGCGCCGTGGATGATGGCCTCGACGAGATCGCCCGTCGAGGCGAGCCGACCCCGCGCCTTCGCCTCGTCGTACGCGAGGTCGAGGAAGAGCAGCATGAACACGCCGGTCTCGGCGTCGAGGCCCATGAGCGCGATCATGCCCACCCAGACCGCGATCGAGACGTTGTAGTCGAGGACGTAGAGCAGCCAGACGGCGCCGATGGCGGAGAACGGCACCGCCAGCATGACGATGGCCGCCTTGAAGCTCGACTTCGTGTTCATGTAGAGCAGCCCGAAGATGAGGAGCAGCGTGAGCGGCAGGATGAGCTTCAGTCGTTCCTTCACGCGCAGCATGTTCTCGTACTGGCCGCTCCAGGAGAGGCCGTAGCCGGTCGGCAGCTTCAGCTGGTGGCCGATGGCCTTCTTCGCCTCCTCGACGTAGGACCCGACGTCCACCTTGGAGGTGTCGAAGTCGACGTAGATGTAGCCGGCGAGCAGCCCGTTCTCGTCCCTGATCATCGACGGGCCGCTGACCATCTCCACGTCCGCGATCTCCTGCATCGGGATCTGGCCACCCCCCGGCAGCGGCAGGAGCACGCGCCGGAGGGACTCGATGTCCTCGCGGTAGTCGCGGGCGTAGCGCACGTTGATCGGGTAGCGCTGGCGGCCCTCGATGGTCGTGCCCTGGTTGTCTCCCCCGACCGCGGTCATGACCATCGTGTTCGCGTCGTCGATCGTCAGGCCGTAGCGCGCGAGCCTGTCGCGCTTCAGCTTGAAGTCGAGGAAGTAGCCTCCGGCGACGCGCTCGGCGTAGACGCTGCGCGTCCCCGGCACCTTCTGCAGCACCGCCTCCGCCTCCAGCGCGACGCGCTCGATGGTCTTCAGGTCCGCGCCGCTGATCTTGACCCCGACGGGAGTCCGGATGCCGGTGGACAGCATGTCCAGGCGCCCCTTGATGGGCATCGTCCAGGCGTTGCTGATGCCGGGGAGCTGCAGCGCCGCGTCCATCTCACCCTTGAGATCCTCGACCGAGATCCGGTCCCACCAGAACGGCCGGAGCACCTGCTTCATCCACTCCGGCGCGAAGCTCGAGTACCAGCGGGGCCGCTCCCGCCATTGCAGCTCGGGCTTCAGCATGATGGTCGTCTCCATCATGGTGAAGGGCGCCGGATCGGTGGAGGTCGTGGCCCGACCGGCCTTGCCGAAGACGCGATCCACCTCGGGGAACGTGCGGAGGATCTTGTCCTGGAGCTGGAGCGCCTTCTGCGCCTCGGCCACCGACATGCCCGGCTCCACCGCCGACGGCATGTAGAGGATCGAGCCCTCGTAGAGGGGCGGCATGAACTCCGAGCCGAGCCGCGCGTAGATGGGGATCGTCGTGAGCACGAGCAGCAGGCTCACCACGATCGTCGCCTTGGCGTGTCGGACCACGAAGCGGCACGGCCCCTCGTAGAGCCGGTGCAGCAGGTGGCTGATGGGGTGCTTCTCCTCCGAGTAGTACTTGCCGACGAGCGCCTGGGTCGCGAGCCACGCGATGGGCCTCGGCCTGAACCGGAACGGCTCGATGCGCGCGAAGAGCATGCGCATGGCCGGATCGAGCGTGATGGCGAGGAAGGCCGCGATCGCCATGGCGAGGTTCTTCGAGTAGGCGAGCGGACGGAAGAGCCGGCCCTCCTGATCGACGAGCGTGAACACCGGCATGAACGCCACGGCGATGACGAGCAGCGAGAAGAAGACCGACGGCCCCACCTCGAGCAGCGCCTCGAGGCGGACGTGGTGGAAGTCGCCCTTCCCGCCCGCGGCCTTCCACTGGTAGATCTTGTTGTACGCGTTCTCCACCTCGACGATGGCGCCATCCACCAGCACGCCGATGGAGATGGCGATGCCCGCCAGCGACATGAGGTTCGCGTTGAGGCCCATGAAGTACATGGGGATGAAGGCGAGCGCGACGCTGATGGGGATGGTGAGGATCGGGACGATCGCTGAAGGGATGTGCCACAGGAAGATGAGGATGATGATCGAGACGACGATGATCTCCTCGATGACCTTGCCCTTCACCGTGTGGATGGCCTCGCCGATCAGCTCCGAGCGGTCGTAGGTGGTCACGACCTCGACGCCGGACGGGAGCGACGGCTTCACCTCCTCGAGCTTCGCCTTGACGCGGTCGATGAGGTTGAGCGCGTTCTCGCCGTGGCGCATCACGACGATGCCGCCCACCACGTCGCCCTGGCCGTCCAGATCGGCGATGCCTCGCCGCATCTCCGGGCCGATGCTGACGGTGGCGACGTCCTTCACCGTGACGGGGGTCCCGCCCTCCGCCTTGAGGACGAGTTGCTCGAGGTCGGCGGTCGTCTTCACGTAGCCCCGGCCGCGCACCATGTACTCGCGCCCCGAGAACTCGACGAGCCGTCCACCCACGTCGTTGTTCCCCCTGCGCACCGCCTGGATCACGGCCTCGATCGACAGCTTGTAGGCCGCCAGAGCCGAGGGGTTCACCATGATCTGGTACTGCTTCACCTGGCCGCCGACGGTTGCCACCTCGGACACGCCCGGAACGCTCTGCACGGCGTAGCGCAGGAACCAGTCCTGGAACGAGCGCAGCTCGTCGGTCGAGTGCTTCCCGGTCCTGTCGACGAGGGCGTACTGGAAGACCCAGCCGACGCTGGTCGCGTCGGGGCCGAGCTCCGTGGTGACGCCCTGGGGGAGCTGGGAGGTGATCTTCGAGAGGTACTCGAGCACGCGGGTGCGGGCCCAGTAGATGTCCGTGCCGTCCTCGAAGATGACGTACACGTAGCTGAAGCCGAAGTCCGAGAAACCGCGGATGGCTTTTACTTTCGGCGCGCCGAGCAGCGCCGCCGTGATGGGATAGGTGACCTGGTCCTCGATGATGTCGGGGCTCCGGTCCCACCGCGAGTACACGATGACCTGCGTGTCCGAGAGGTCGGGCAGCGCGTCGAGCGGGATGTTCCTCATCGTCCACGCGGCGCCCACGATGACGGCGACCGTGGCCACGATGACGAGGTACCGGTTCTCGGCCGAGAACCGGATGATCCGCTTGATCATGGCTGCTTGTCCCCCGCGCTCGCTTCCCTGGTCGTCTCCCCGCCCGCGCCCCCCCTCGCGCCCATGGCCGCCAGCGAGGCCTTCAGGCGCGACTCGGAGTCGATGAGGAAGTTGGCGCGCGTGACCACCTGGTCTCCGGCCTCGAGGCCGGAGACCACCTCGAGCCGATCGCCGTTCGAGGCGCCGATCCGCACCTCGCGCGGCTGGAACTTCCCGTCCCCGAGGCTCACGAACACCACCTTCCTCGTGCCGGAGTCGATGACGGCGTCTCCCGGGATGCGCAGGCCCTGGCGCGGCGACGCGTGAAGCGTCACCTCGCCGAACATCTCGGGCTTGAGCTCGCCGGTGGGGTTCGCGAAGGCGAGGCGCACCTTGGCCGTGCGCGTCTTGGGATCGAGGAGGGGATCGACGAAGATCACCTTGCCCTTGAAAGTGCGATCGGGAACGGCCTGCAAGGTCAGGCTGGCGGTCATGCCGAGCTTGATGCGGGAGAGATCGCTCTCGTAGGCGTCGGCGAGCACCCAGAGCTGCGACAGGTTCGTGATCTCGTAGGGCATGTCACCCTCCGAGATGCGGTGTCCCATCACCACGTCCTTCTTCGTCACGACGCCCGTCATCGGCGAAAAGAACGTCAGCGTCTTGGTGGGACGGCCGGTCCTCTCGAGCCGCTCGATCTCACCTGCGGAGACGTCCCAGAGCTTGAGCCGCTCCCTGGCGGCGTCGACGAGCTCGCCGCCGGCGCTCGCGGATGCGCCCCCCCTGTCCATCGCGGACCGCGTCTTCAGGGCGAGCAGATACTCGCTCTGCACCGAGAGCAGCTCCGGGCTGTAGATGGTGAAGAGCGGCTCGCCGGCCCTCACGGCCTTGCCAACGTAGTCGGCGAAGACGCGCTCCACGAACCCAGAGACCTTGACGCTCACGTGGTGCACGCGCGTCTCGTCCACCGCCACCCGGCCGATCGTGCGCCAGCTCGCGTTCACGAGCCCGCGCGTGACCTCCGCGGTGTGAAGTCCGATGAGCTGCTGCCGCATCGGGTCGATGTTGACCGCCGCGAGCCCTTCGACGGACTGCCCTCCCCCCTTCGCCTCGTCCTCGTGGACCGGGAGGTAGTCCATGCCCATCTCGTCCTTGCGCGGCACCGGGGAGGTCTGCTTGGGGTCCATCGGCGACCGGTAGAACGCGACCTTTCGCGGCCCCGATTTCTCGCTCTCACCGGCACCGCTCGCCTCGGCCTTCACGAGCTTCATGCCACAGATCGGGCACTCGCCGGGGTGGTTCGAGACGATCGACGGGTGCATCGGGCACGTGTACTTCGGCTTCGCCGCGACGGCCGGTGCGCCGGCGGCCGCGCTCGCTCCCGGGCTCGCTGCCACGGCGACGAGCTTCATGCCGCAGATCGGGCAGTCGCCGGGGTGGTCCGAGACGATCGACGGATGCATCGGGCACGTGTACTTCGGCTTCGCCTGGGCGGCGTGTGGCTCACCGGCGTGGCCGGCGCGCGTGGCGAGAAACACCGCGGCCCCGCCGCCGGCGCCGCCCACGGCGAGCGCCACCGCGACGGCGATGGCCCCGAAGCGACGAGGGGAGCGCTGCATGACCTTGCTGTCGTCCTGGTTCACGATGGTCTTCTCCGCGTCCTACATTCCGCCGGATGTACCCGACGGTGCCCCACCGCTGGGAGGAGCCTCCGCCGGTGCGCTCGCGCCGCCCTTCGCTCGCGCGCCGCCCATGCTTGCGCCCGGCACCTTCCTCACGGCGAGTCCGCCTCCGAGCTCCGAGGGATCGAGGCTCAGCTCGCGCTCTGCGATCGCGAGCCGCTGCGCCTGGACGATCGACTCGAGATAGCCAGCCTGGTCGGCCAGGTACCCGCTCAGCGCCTCCAGCACCGACGCGAAGGTCACCCGACCGACCTTGTACTGGGACATCGTGCTCTCCACGGCCGCGTCGGACTGCACGAGCAGCATCTGGCGATAGAGCTGGTTCTGCTTGAGCGCCGTCTCGAGCTGGACTGCCCGCTCCTCGGTCCGGAGCCGCAGGACCTGACGGATCGATTCCTCGCCTTGCTTCTCCCCCTGCTCCAGAGCCTCGCTCTCGGCGACGGCGCGCCCCTGCTTCCGGCCGGACCAGATCGGCAGGCCGATGCTCACGCTCAAGGCCCACATCGGATCGAGCGAGCCGCGCGGCATCACGCCCGCGCTGACGGCGAAGTCGGGATACCGCTCCCGCCGCGCCAGCGCGGACCGCTCGTCGGCGAGCCGAACCGAGACGCGCGCCTGCCTGAGCTCCGGGCTCTTCGCGTCCGCGTCGGCCAGGGCGTCCTCGAGCTTCGGCGACGGGGGGTCTGCGATCTCGGCCAGGTGACGCGTCGTCGCGATGGGTTCGTCGAGCGGGCGGCTGCGCAGCCGGTTCAGCTCCTGCACGCGGTTGCGCTCCGAGAGCTCCAGACCCCAGCGCTGCTGTCGCAACCGGGTCCGCTCGAGCTGGGCACGGAGCAGGTCCGACTGCGGCCCCTCACCGACCGTGTAGCGCGCCTTCGCCAGATCCTCGGATTGTTTCCAGAGCACCTCGAGGCGCTCGAGCAACTGGAGCTGATCCCGCACGAGCAGGAGGTCCAGGTAGCCCCGCCGCACGTCCGCCTCGACGCCCAGGCGCACGCGCTCGAGCTGCGCCTCGGCGACGCCGACCTGCCGGGACGCGATACCCGTCCGGAGCCCGCTCTTCCCTGGCCAGTAGAACGGCTGGGTGACCGCGATCTGGTAGAAGCTCGTCTCCATCTTGCCCACCTGGATGCTGCTGAACCCGTCGTTCTGGATCCCGAGGGTCAGCGTGGGGTCGGGGAGCGCCCCGGCCTGCGGCACCCGCTCACGCTCGGCCGCGACGGCGCTGCGCGCCTGCGCGTACTCGGGCTTCTTCTCGAGCGCCTCGCCGACCAGTCGATCGAGCAGGGGGTCGCCGTCGAAGTGGATCTGCGGCTCCCCGGCGGCCGCGAGGCGGGGATGGACCCCCAGCACGATCAGGAGAAGCGCGCTCGTCAGGTTCCGCATCGATGCCCTGCCTCGGTGGATGGAGCCTCGTCCCGCCAACATCCGCGGGACCAGGTCCGATCGTCATTAGCCGCGTCCCGGTGCGCCGCTCGTGGATGGAAGCGGGCGCAGGTGGCGGTAGCAGAACACATGCCAAAGGGGGGGTAATTGCCGGTCTACACACGATCTGGCGGCTATTCGAGTCGCGCGAGGGCTGTGGTCCCAGCGGTCGCGGCCACGGTGTGACCGACAAGGTCACGCTCGCGAGGCTGTCCCAGCTGTCACAGGTGGTAGATCAACGCGAGGTGGACGCGGACGTCACCTCGTTTCAGCCCTTGTCCTCGTTGGCACGGCGCCTGCTCGGCTGAAGGCGGAGTGTGACCCCGACAGGAGGACCGACGATGACCTTCCGCCTTTCAGCACCGACCCTGTCGCCCGCGCGCGCCCCCACGATGGCGAGGCTCCTCCTCACGCCGAGGACCGCGCTTGGTTTGGTCGTGGTCGCATCGGCGCTGTGGGCCGGCGTGGGGCACGCGCACGAGGGCGGGCTCGACGCGCGAGGGACCGTGAGCGGGATCGACCCCGAGCGCATCACCCTGCGGACGGAGCGCGGGACCGAGCAGGCGTTCGCGCTGACGGCCAATACCGAATTCGTGAAGGGCCAGGCACCCGCGAGCCGCGAGGACGTGGCCCCCGGGATGCGCGCCGTCGTGCACGCGCGGCGGAGCGGCGACCGACTGGAAGCGCGCCTGGTCCGAGTCACAGCAGGCAAAGGCTCGCCCCACTGACGACGCGCGCCTCGGGGCCTCTCGTTCCGAGGGGAAGCCCGAGCGCGCCAGCGTCGTGCCAGCAGCGAGCACCTCCAAAAACGCAAGAAGGACCGGACGTGAACAGATACACTGTAACCGGTCAAGTCACGGTTCCCCGCCCCTCGGAGAGCGGCGGAACGGACGCCCCAGAAGTGGTCTCGAGCGGGGCTCGTCCCTCTCCGCAGGGGACAGGAGGTCGCTACCCGGGGAGCCGGTACCGAGAGTCGCTCATGGCCAACTGGTCTGGCACTGGCCGCCGTCTCTTCGCGGCCTTCGGACTGCTCATCCTCGCCTACGGTGTGGCGTCCTTCTTCACGCTCGCGGCGTTGCGCGAGATCCACGGCGCGCTGCACCACACCAAGGAAAGAGCCGACAGCGTCCGCCTCGCGCTGGAGCTCGCGAGCGCGGTGCGGGACCAGTACGCCCATCAGGCGCACACGATCATCCTCGGTGACGCGAGCCACCTCCCTCTCTATGACGGGGCCCAGCGCCGGGTGCGCGAGCTCACCGCGGCCGTGCGCCTGCGTGCCGACAGTCCCGAGGAGACGCGCTGGCTCGACGACATCGAGCGCGCGACCGACGACCTCGACCACATCTTCCGGGAGCGGATCTTGCCGGCGGTGCTGAAAGGGCGGCGGGCGGAGGTCCAGGCCGAGCATGGGCGTGCGCAGCTCCAGGTGACGCTCATCCAGGAACGAACGACCATGCTCGTCGACCGCTTGGAGGCGTCGATAAAGGCCTTCGAGACCCACGTGAACGCCCTGGAGCACAGGACCAACCGGTGGACCGCCCTGTTTCTGGTCGGCGCGCCCGTGATCGCGGTGGCGGTCGGCGTCTACATCGTGCGATCGATCGCGCGGCCGGTCTCGAGGCTCCACGAGGGCGCCGCGCGCCTCGCCGCCGGCGATCTGCACACCTCCATCGACATCCAGTCACCCGACGAGTTCGGAGCCCTGGCGCGCCAGTTCAACACGATGACGCAGGCGTTGCGCGAGAACCAGGAGCGGCTCGTCCAGAGCGAGAAGCTGGCCGGCATCGGACGTCTCTCGGCGGGGGTGGCGCACGAGATCAACAACCCGCTCGGAGTGATCCTCGGCTACACGCGAATCATGAAGAAACACGCCGACGCGAGCACCGCGAGCGATCTGGAAATCATCGAGGACGAGACGCTCCGCTGCAAAGAGATCGTGGAGGGGCTCCTCGACCTCTCGCGCCCCCTCGGCGCGCCCCGGCAACCGGTCGACCTGCGCGAGCTGTGCGACGACGTGGCCACGCGGCTCGCCGACTCGAAGGCGCTCGACGGCGTGGGCCTCGCCGTCCATGGCGGCGCGACGACCCTCGGTCACCCCCTGAAGCTGAGGCAGGTCCTGCTGAACCTCGTGAGGAACGCGGTCGAGGCCGCCGGCCCGGGCGGCCTCGTGGACGTACAGGTCGCCTCGAGCGGGGACGTCGCCACGGTCTCGGTCGCGGACACCGGGCCTGGAATCGAGCCGAGGACGCAGGACCGCCTGTTCGAGCCGTTCTTCACGACGAAGCCCCACGGGACCGGCCTCGGCCTGGCCGTCTCACAGGCGATCGCGCGCGCCCACAACGGCACCATCGAAGCGAGCGCCGCCCCGGGCGGAGGAGCGCTCTTCACGCTGCGCCTGCCAACGGATCCGACAGGGGGGAAGTGACATGGCGCGGGCTCGGGTGCTGGTCGTGGACGACAAGGAGAACATGCTCAAGCTCTTCGAGCGCATCTTTGCAGGGAGCCACGAGGCAGGCGACTACGAGCTGACGGCAGCGGCCGACGGCGCCCGGGCGCTGGCGCTCGTCGCCTCCAGGGAGTTCGACGTCGTCATCACGGACATCCGGATGCCTGGCGCCGACGGGTTCGAGGTGCTGAAGGCGGTGAAGAGCCGCTCGCCGGACACCGAGGTCATCATGATGACCGGGTACGCCGCGATCCAGGACGCCGTCACCGCGATGAAGCAAGGGGCCTACGACTATCTGCAAAAGCCCTTCGATCCCGACGCCGCGGCGCTCGTCGTCTCCAGGGCGCTCGAGCGCAAGCGTTTGAAGGAGCAAGCAGCGACGCTGCGCAAGGAGCTCTTGGGCGTCTTCGCCTTCCACAACATCGTCGGGAAGAGCCCACTCATGCGGGAGGTCTACGGGCTCCTCGACCAGGCCGCCGATCTCGACATCACGGTCCTCCTCACCGGCGAGACCGGGACGGGCAAGGAGCTGGCGGCCCGCGCCGTCCACTACCACAGCGCCCGCAAGGAGCGCCGGTTCGTCCCCGTGAACTGCGGGGCGCTCCCGTCGGATCTCGTCGAGAGCGAGCTCTTCGGGCACGCTCGCGGGTCCTTCACCGGCGCGGCGGGCGAGAAGACCGGCCTCTTCGAGGAGGCCTCGGGAGGGACCCTCTTCCTCGACGAGATCGGCGAGCTGCCGCTGCCCATGCAGGTGAAGCTCAACCGCGCGTTGCAGGAGAAGGAGATCCGCCGCGTCGGCGACAACAAGGGCATCAAGGTGGACGTCCGCGTCATCGCCGCGACGCACCGCGATCTCAGGGCGGAAGCCGCGGCGGGGCGCTTCCGGGAGGACCTCTTCTACCGGCTGAACGTCTTTCCGGTGCGCATGCCCCCGCTGCGAGAGCGGCGCGAGGACATCCCGCTGCTCGCCGCCCATTTCCTCGAGAAGCACGCGCGCGCGTTCCGCCGCGAGGTGGAGGGCCTCGAGCCGGATGCACTCCGCGCGCTCACCGGCTATGCGTGGCCGGGCAACGTCCGCGAGCTCGAGAACGCGATCGAGCGCGCCGTCGCGGTGGCGCGCGGGAAGACCGTCGCCCTCAAGGATCTGCCTCCCGAGGTGAAGGGCTCTCAGGAGGGGAGTGTCCCGGCCGAGGTCCTCGCCAAGATGCCGTACCGCGAGGCGATCGACCTCACGCGAGACCGCGTCTCGCGCGACTACCTGGTCGCGCTCCTCCGCGAGTTCAACGGCAACGTGACCCAGGCCGCTTCCCGCGCCGGCATGGAGCGGGAGAGCCTCCATCGCCTCCTGAAGCGCTACAAGGTCTACTCGGACGACTTCAAGTCACGGGAGTGATAGCGCATGCCACATGAACTGACGCTCGAGATGGGGGGCGCGGGGGGAGAGTTCTCCCCTCCGCTTGAGGCACCGCAAGGTGCCGGACATCAGCTCACAGCGGCGGCGGTGACGCTGGAGAATCACATCAACTGGTCGCCGCTGTGAGAGAGGGCGCGCCATGAAGGCATGCTGGATCGCCGTCGCCGTCCTGGTCCTCCTCATCGCAGGGGCCGCGGGCGCGGGCGCGGTGGCCCTCCGGCGCAGCGGGCTCAGCGCGCTGCCCGAGCCGTCTTCCGCGGAGGCGACCATCGCGCGCGGCGTGCGGCGGTTCGCGATCCCCGACCAGGCCAGGGCCCGGCAGAACCCCGTGCCGCTCGACGCCCGCGTCCTCGCCGAGGGGCGCGCCCACTTCGCCGACCACTGCGCGAGCTGCCACGCGAACGACGGCAGCGGCGATACCGAGGTCGGGCGCCGACTTTATCCGCGCGCGCCGGACATGCGCCTGCCAGCGACCCAGCAGCTGACGGACGGCGAGCTCTTCTACATCATCGAGAACGGGATCCGCCTCACCGGCATGCCTGGCTGGGGCGGCGGCGGCGACGAACGGGGCAGCTGGGATCTCGTGCACTTCATCCGGCAGCTACCGAAGCTCACGCGCAAGGAACTGCTGGAGATGGAGCGCGCCAATCCAAAGTCGCCGGACGAGTGGAGGGAGCTCCAGGAAGAGGACGAGTTCCTGGGCGGCGAGGCCGCCCCATCAGCCCCCACACACCGCCACCACCGTCCTTGAGCGCTGTAGCCGGCTATTTGCAATACGCGCTCGACGCGTATTGGTGAACCATTCTATGTGTGTTGAAGAATGACGCGTTCAGCGCGATGGCCATCCTCATGATGGCGCCCCACCGCTCCGGGTCGCCGTGGAACAGCTGGAGCACCAGCGCGAGCTTCGCGTAGAGGTCCTCGGCGTCGGCAGCATCGTCGGTCACTCCGCCGAGCGTATGGCTCGCGCTCCCGATGGACCACCCGGTGACCCCCTCCACGTGGCCCTCGATCCACCAGCCATCGAGCACGCTCAAGCTGGGGACTCCGTTGTGAGCAGCCTTCATGCCCGAGGTGCCGGACGCCTCCAGGGGACGCCTCGGCGTGTTGAGCCACAGGTCCACGCCGGATACGATCGCCTTCGCGAGCTCGAGATCGTAGTTCTCGATGTAGACGACCGGGACGTCGGCGCCGAGCTCGCGGCCCGCTCGCACGATGCGCTGGATGATGTCCTTTCCTGCACCGTCGCGCGGGTGAGCCTTGCCTGCGAACACGAGCTGGAGCTTGCCGGCGCGTCCGAGCGCGCGGAGTCGCCCGAGGTCCGAGAAGACGAGGTCGGCTCGCTTGTACTGCGTCGCACGCCGTGCGAATCCGACGGTGAGCGCCCCTGGGTCGAGCGTACGGCCGGTGCGGTCGCGCAGGGTGTCGAGCAGGCGGCGCTTGGCTGTTCCGTGTGCCTCGAGCAGCTCGGCAACGGGGATGCTCGCCGCCTGCCGCAGCATGGTGGGGTCCTCCCGCCAGGCCGGCACGTACCGGTCGAACAGCTGCTGGAAGGCGTCGGCCGTCCACGTCACGGAGTGCACGCCATTCGTCACGCTCCCGATGTCGTAGCCAGGGAACATGTCCTGCGAGACCTCGCGATGGCGCCTCGCGACCCCGTTCACGTGCCCGCTCAGGTTGAGCGCCAGGCGCGTCATGTTCAGGCGGTCCTCCCCACCCAGCATCCGGAGGACATCGCCGGGGACGAGATCACCCGCGACCGACCGCACGAGGTCGTAGCCGAACTGGTCGTGCCCTGCCGCGACGGGTGTGTGTGTGGTGAAGACGCAGCGCCGCAGGACGTCATGGAAGTCCCAGACCTGGGGCTGCTGCGTTCCGCGCAGGAGCTCGAGCGCGGCGAGGCTCGCGTGGCCCTCGTTCAGGTGGAGCTTCTCTATTTCGGTGTGCCCGAGTGCCCGCAGCATCCGCACGCCGCCCACGCCGAGCACGACCTCCTGGGCCAGCCGATACCGGTCGTCGCCACCGTACAGCCAGTCCGTCAGGTGCCGATCTGGCTCGGCGTTCTCGGCAATGTCCGTGTCCAGCAGCACGAGCGGGATCACCCATCCGCCGAGACCGACGACGTCGTAGCGCCACCCCCTCACCTGCACTGATCTGCCCTCGATCAGTACCTCGACCCGGGCAGGCAGCGGGCGGAGACACGACTCCGGCGCCCACCCCTCGGGATGTTCGAGCTGCCGACCCTCCCCATCGAGCGACTGGGCGAAATGGCCATTCCGGTGAGCGAGCGTGACCGCGATCGCGGGGATGCGCAGATCGGCGAAGGACTTGAGCGTGTCGCTCGCCAGGACGCCGAGGCCGCCGCTGTACGTGGGCATCCGCGGGTCGGCGGCAACCTCCATCGAGAAGTAGGCGATGATGCGCGCCGGCTCTTCGGAGCCATCCGCGGCGTGGGCCCGCCGCACGTACGCGCCGGGGTTCCAGGCGAAGGCGTTCTTGCACAGCTCCGAGCAGAAGAAGAAGCGCTCGCCCTCGTGATCGAGCGACCGCGCAATTTGCGTCGCCACTGGCATTGCGCAAACGGGGTCCCTCGCCTGGCCGATCATGACGCGCCTCCTTCCGCACCTTCCGCGACGACCATCCTGAACCACTCCTGGTTCATGGTGACGCCGTCAGGCCGCGGGGCACAGGCCGTGGCCATATCCGTCACAATGTGACGAGGTGGATCGCCTGGTGGCTGGACTTGCCGCCCCTTCAACCCGAGCGCCTTTCGAGACGGGACCAACAGTTGCATGGACTGAGGACACTAGAATTGGAAACGTCTGCGGCCGACCAGCCGAGCGTGCGTGACCAGATGGGTCAATATGCCGAACGAGAGCTTCCAAGCGCTGCGGGATTCCGTGAGCGCGCACCGCGTCTACTTCGAGGTGCTTCCGGACGAGTGGGGAGGTCGCGATGCCCGCCTGAAGGTGGGATTCGAGCTCAGGCTCTGGGGAGCGCACGCAAGTGGGGCGGCAGCGATTCCCGGTTGTGACAAGTGTCGGGGCATCTACGCCGACCTGCAGCGGATCGCCGAGTGGATCCTGCCCAGGGAGGAGCGCCCCTCGCGCTACGAGATCGAGATGTTCGATGGCGCCCTGTACGCGTCGCCCACGCTCAAGGACACGGATCAGGTCGGCCTGATCCTCAGGATCCTGCATCGAGATCGGGGCGATCGTCCTGTCGATGCCTGCGAAGAGCGCTGTCTGCGGGACATGCGGCAGAAACTGCGGGAGCTCAGCGTCCCCGAGGGCAGCTGGCACGCGACGAATCCTGGTGGGCCATGAGGAAGACCTGGGTCGCCCGGTGATCTACTTCCTCTGGAAGGGCCGGGAGCTCCACAAGGAGGCACGGCTGGCCGGCCATGCCTTCGAGAACTGCCTGGACCGAGCGTGACTCGCGGTCCGGTCACGCGAGCGCCGGAAGCCTCCTGCGATTCTTCCAATAACAGGTCGCGTCCACATCGTTCTGGCAGCGTACGTCACCTACTCGACAATGATCTTTCCAGTGATCATGTCCATGGGACATGCGTACTTCAGTTCGCCGTGCTTGTCGGCCTTCAGCGCGACTGTCACCGGCTTGTTCAGCGGCAAGTCGACGTTGATCCCCTTCTCCTTCATGACGAGGGCGGTCGCGCAGGTCTTGTCGGTCTTGCGCGTGACGACGAGATTCACCTTCTCACCCTTCTTGACCTTCACCTCGGCAGGAACGAACCCCTCCGATGTGACAGCGATCTCGATCTTGCGGGCATTTCTGCTCGTGTTCGCCGCCACCGTGTGCTGCTCGTGGGAGGAGTCGGCGGCATCGCCCGGGCGCTGGCCATGCTCGTGTTCGCGCTCGTGAGCGCCGGCAAGCACGGGGGCGGCCATGAGCAGGTGAGCCGCGGGGAGGAGGACGAACAGCTTCTTGGGGGTCATGCGTGGTCCTTGTGGTTGAGGGTCGGTCATGCCGTAGAGTGCGCGGAGCATCGCCACCAGCCGCTGCGGGCGCCGCTCACCCTCCCTGGAGCTCCTTCGCGCGCAGGCGATGGTACTTGGCAGTATCCTCCGCGTCCTTCGCGAGCCTCTCCGCATCGTTCGCGATCTTCGCACAGTGCTTCTCCATCGTCACGGCGTCGGGATTGCGCACGCCGCCCTTGAAGTCCGGATGCGTCTTCTTGTAGGCGGCCGCCATCTCCCGGTGATACGCAGCCTCCTTACGCCACTCGGCTACCTTGTCCTCGTAGCTCTTGGCCATGGCGAGGTGATCCTCCGCCGTCGTGGGCAGCTTTATCGCCTTTTCCTCGGGCGAGACGTCCGCGGCGAAACCGGGGCCCGCCGAGATCAAGACCGCCGTGCAACCTGCCAACATCGCCATTGCGATTTCCCTGACCCTCATGGCTGTCTCCCTTCGAGTTTACCCGGCCCTGGCCAGCCGCGCTTGCTGGTACGCGGTCTCCCTCTGGACCAGCACGGGGCGTGCCAATGATACGCGAACCGTCAACCAGCAGATCTCCTGGGTTGGCGGCTCATTTGGCAACGGTGAGGCGATAGCAGCCTCTTGCACCGTGATGGCTACGGTGACGTTCCCAAGGCGGTCGGCCGCCGACCGTGGTAGCGCGCGCCGGCACTCCTGAGGCAGCGGCTGAGACCACCCGGTGTGTGACGCGCTCGATCACACTGTGATCTCTGAAGGAGTCGTGCCGCGCTTCGCGCTCGTGGAAACCCGCGCGAAATGACCGGGATCAACTCCGGCTCGGTGGATGCACCTGGGCGTGGCCAGCAGGGCACCGTACAGACTCCCCCTGCTGGAGGAACTCCATGAAGAAGCGCATCGCCGCCTCGTTGCTCATGTTGGCTACCGCTCCCGTGCTCGCAGCCGACGGGACCTACGAACATCTCGCCACGACGTCCGGGGCCCAGGCTGCGCATCCCGGCGCCCCATCGCACCATGCTGCCATCGCGGCAACGTCCACGGCCCATCAGCCAACAGACGGCCAGTCGGCTGCCCGCCTGTCCGAACTTTCCGCCGAACAGGTGCGTCTCGTCCAGCGCTCGCTTCGCGACCGCGGCTTCGCCGTGAATGCCACCGGGGTGATCGACGACCAGACGCGGACCGCGCTGACCGACTTCCAGCGGGCACACAGGCTCGTGCCGAGCGGCAGACTCGACTCCCCGACCACGGAGGCGCTTGGGGTCGATCCACGCGATGTACGGGCTGCCCGCGGCGAGGGCGACGACCGCGACGCCGAGCGGGACGCCGAGCGGGACGCCGAGTTCCTCGACCAGGTGCACACGGCTCCGTGAGGTCGTCGGGGCGAACCGCCAGCGCGCCTGCGGTGACGGCCGAGCGCCGCGGGCCCCGCTCGATGGCGCCGGCCGCCACCACCGCTCCAGCGGTCCCGCCTCGCGAACGGCCAATCCACCTATGCGGCGGTCGAGGGCAACATGCTCCTGAACGCGATCGAGAAGGCGTTGATGAACAACCCGGTGCGAGCCGTGATCCAGGGGCACGTCGAGGTGCCGCGGCTTCTCAGCCTCGGCGGGCCGATGCGAAAGGGGCGCGCCCTCGAGATTGGCTGCGGACGAGGTGTTGGTGCCGGCCTCATCCTGGATCGCTTCGGCGCCGAGCACCTGGACGCGTTCGATCTCGACCCCGACATGGTGGCGCTGGCGCGCGAACGCCTGGCGTGCCGCGGGGATCGGGTGCGGCTCTGGGTAGGGGACGCCGAGCGCATCGAAGCCGACAGCGACACCTATGACGCCGTGTTCGATTTCGGGATCATCCACCACATTCCCCGGTGGCAAGACGCGCTTGTCGAGGTCGCCCGCGTGCTCAAGCCGGGAGGTCGCTTCTACGCCGAGGAGGTGCTCGCCAAGTTCATCCTTCATCCTCTATGGCGCCGAATCCTCGAGCACCCGCTGCACGACCGTTTCGACCGGCTCGGCTTCGCCGAAGGGCTCCGT
>Ga0154716_1006_pt3 | contig 22248 bp, 23 predicted proteins | sample Rifle2008BG16ft_FD_105724 | JGI IMG/M metagenome (GOLD analysis project Ga0154716, IMG submission 105724) | Anaeromyxobacter sp. RBG_16_69_14
CCGAGTTCGTGGCGGCGGTGCTCGCCGATCGGCCCGCGACGCCGACGGAAAGTGCGAGTGGGAGCCCGAGTCCGAGTCCGAGCCCGGCCTGTGCGCAACCCCTGTCCCCGAGCCTCTGCGCGAAGGACGAGACCCCGATCCAGGCACGTGGGGGAGCGGAGTCCCCGATCCCGCCCTCTGACGCAGGACCGAGGGAGCCTTTACCCTCGGTAGCCTCGACCCCGGCCGAGCACGCTGGCGTGGACGGGCCTGGTCCCGAAGCCAAGGTCACCCGAGACGACGAGACGATCAGTCTCTTCGGTGAGTTCCTCTCGGAGAGCGCCGAGGGCCTGAACCGGGTCGACCAGATCCTGATGAACGTCGAGCGCGACGGCGTGAACAGCGACACGGTCAACAGCCTCTTTCGCGTCTTCCACACGGTGAAGGGCACGGCCGGCTTCCTCGATCTCACCGAGATCATCTCGCTCGCGCACGACACCGAGACGATGCTCAACAAGTGCCGCGAGAACACGCTCGTGCTGAAAGGGGCGGTCGTCGACCTCGTCTTCGACGCGACCTCCGCACTGCGCGAGATGCTGGCGGGAGTGCGCGCCGGCATCGAGGCAGGTACCGGTTTCTCGCATCGTGAAGGGTTGGGCGAGCTGCTGAAGCGGATCGAGGTGGTCACCGAGGGTGGTTCGCTGCCGGAGAAGGAGGTCCCGATCGCGGAGCAGGGCGAGAAGCTCGGCGAGGTGATCACTCATCCGCCCATCGGCGTCGCGCCCGAGGCGGTGGAGAAGGCGTTGCAGCACCAGGCGGCCACCGGCCGGCGCCTGGGCGAGGAGCTGGTCGCGCTCGGCGAGGCCGAGCCGGCGCAGGTGGCCCAGGCGCTGCGCGCGCAATCGCGCGTAGCACCGCCCGAGCAGGAGGGCCCGCCCAAGCTCAAGGAGACCATCAAGGTCGATCTGGAGCGGGTCGACAGCCTGGTCGAGATGATCGGCGAGCTGGTGGTGGTCGAGTCGATGGTGGTGAACGCGCCCGAGATCTCGAAGGCCTCCTCGGTGCGGGTGCGAAACTGCCTCGCGCAGCTGGCCAAGGTGACGCGCGACCTGCAGGACGTGGGCATGCGCATGCGCATGGTCCCGGTCGCGGGGGTCTTCCAGAAGATGGCGCGTCTCGTGCGCGACCTGTCGCGCAAGAGCGGCAAGCAGGTGCGGCTCGCCACCTCCGGCGAGAGCACCGAGATGGACCGCAGCATGGTCGAGCAGATCGCCGACCCGCTCGTCCACATGATCCGCAATGCGTGTGACCACGGGCTCGAGCCGAGCGAGGTGCGCACCGCTGCCGGAAAGGCACCGGTCGGCCAGATCCGCCTCAGCGCTTATCACGAGGGCGGCAGCGTGGTCATCGAGATCACGGACGACGGCCGCGGCCTCGACAAGAACGCCATCGTCAAGAAGGCGATGGAGAATGGCCTCATCTCCTCCGCCGACGGCATGAGCGAGGCGGAGATCCACGGCCTCATCTTCGCGCCCGGCTTCTCCACCGCAGCAAAGGTCACCGAGATCTCGGGCCGTGGCGTCGGGATGGACGTGGTGAAGCGGAACATCGACGCCATGCGCGGGCGCGTCCTCATCACCTCCACGCTCGGCGAGGGCACGAAGTTCAAGCTCGTCCTGCCGCTCACGCTCGCCATCATCGACGGCATGCTCGTGGCTTGCGGAACGGAGCGCTACGTCATCCCGACGCTGTCCATCGTCGAGTCGATCCAGCCCGACAGGAAGATGCTCGTCTCGCTCGCGCAGCGGAAGGAGATGATCAACCTGCGCGGCGAGATCCTGCCGCTGCTCCGGCTCAACCGCCTGTTCGGTCTCCCCGGGGCGAAGAGCGATCCCACCGAGGCGCTGGTGGTGGTCGTCGAAGGGGTGGGGCGCCGCCTGGGCCTCCTCGTGGACGAGGTCGTCACCCAGCAGCAGGTGGTCATCAAGAGCCTGGGCGAGGGCATGGGGCCGGCGCAGTTCGTGTCGGGCGCCGCCATCCTCTCCGACGGTCGCGTCGGTCTCATCCTCAACGTGGAAGAGATCGCGATGCTCATCCACAAGTCGCACGACTTCTTCCACGAGCACGGTGAGGCGCTCCTGCCGTCCGTGTCCAGCACCAGCCAGGAGGCACAAGCATGAGGACCGAAATCACGAACGGCGCTTCCCCGGCGGCGACCCCCTCCGGAACCGACCTCGCCGCGCAGCTGGCGGGCAAGTACATGACGTTCAAGCTCGCCGACGAGATCTACGGGCTCGAGATCCTGAAGGTCCGCGAGATCATCGGACTGATGGACATCACGCGGGTGCCGCGGAGCGCCGCGTTCATACGGGGGGTCATCAACCTGCGCGGCAAGGTGATCCCGGTAGCCGATCTCCGGCTCAAGTTCGGGATGGAGGCGTGCCAGGCCACGGATCAGACGGTCATCATCGTGGTGCAGTGCACGGTGGGCCGGCGCGACCTCACCATGGGCATCATGGTCGACCAGGTCCTCGAGGTGCTGTCCATCGAGGCTGGCCAGATCGAGCCGGCGCCGCAGCTGGGCGACAGCTCCGTCGAGGCGAAGTTCATCCTGGGCGTCGGCAAGGCCGGCGAGCGCGTCATCTTCCTGCTCGACATCGGCGAGGTGCTGGGCGGCGAGGCAGCGTCTGCCCTGGCGTGAGGATTCGGGGCCACCCCCAGCGGCGCCACGAGGAACGAGAGCATGGCCCAGCGTACACTTATAGTCACGTTCGTGGCGGTCGCTGCGCTCGCCATGACAGTCGCCGCGACCCTGCTCGCCGGGCCCAGCATCGCGGCCGGGCTGGGCGCGGTTGCCCTGGTGGCGCTGCTCACGACGGGGATCGCGTTGGCGGCGCGCTCGCGCCAGGACGCTGCCGCCACCTCCGCCGCGCTGGCCCGGGTCGTGGATGCGCTCGCCCACGGCAAGCCGCTGCCGGAGGAGAAAGGCCGGGCGGTCGCCCCCGAGCTGCAGAGGCCGATCTCCGCGCTGGAGCAGGCCGTCGGCAGGTCGGCCAGTTACACCGCGCTGGTCAAGCAGTTCATCGCCGAGTTCGAGAACGGGAAGGTCCCCAACGAGGTCCGAGAATCGTACCAGGGCGAGCTGGGCCTCACCGTGGCCAGCATGAATCGCTTCGTAGGGACCATGCAGAAGCGCAATCTCGATCTGGCAACCCTCTTCGAGGCGGGGCAGCAAGGTCGCCTCGACGTCCGGATCGACACCAGCAAGTACTCGGGCTACAACGGCAAGCTCCTGGTCGGAGTGCACGGTTTGATCGAGGTGGTCCGCGCACCGATCCAGGAGGCGACGGCGACGCTGGAGCGGCTGGCGAAGCGAGACCTCACGGCGCGCATGATTGGCGACCACCCCGGTGAGTTCGCGCACGTCAAGGCCGCTGTCAACGACACGGCACAGGCTCTTCACGACGCGCTCACGCAGGTGGCGCGCTCCATCGACCAGGTCTCGGGGGCGGCCCAGCAGATCGCGGCCTCAAGCCAGTCCGTGGCGGCGGGGGCGTCGGAGCAGGCGAGCTCGCTCGAGGAGACCTCGTCGTCGCTGGAGTCGATGACGAGCATGGTGAAGACGAGCGCGGACCACGCGCATACGGCGAGCGCGCTGGCACAGTCGGCGCGGGCGACGGCAGAGGAGGGTGCCGGCGCGATGCAGCAGATGTCGAGCGCGATGGAGAAGATCCGGGCGTCGGCAGAAGGCACGTCACAGATCATCAAGGACATCAACGAGATCGCCTTCCAGACCAACCTGCTCGCGTTGAACGCGGCCGTCGAGGCGGCGCGCGCCGGCGAAGCCGGGCGCGGCTTCGCGGTGGTGGCGGAGGAGGTTCGCTCGCTCGCGCTGCGCTCGAAGGAGGCGGCGAACAAGACGGAGGCGCTCATCCGGGAGTCGGTGCGCGAGACCGGCGAGGGCGACGCGACCGCGAAGCTGGTGACGGGCAAGCTCACCGAGATCACGAGCATGGTCGGGAAGGTGACCGACATCGTGGCCGAGATCGCGGCCTCGGCGCGCGAGCAGGCGAGCGGGATCGAGCAGGTGACGAACGCCGTCGCGCAGATGAACCAGGTGACGCAGCAGAACGCTGCCAGCTCGGAGGAGTCCTCCTCGGCGGCGGTGGAGCTGTCAGGCCAATCGGAGGAGCTGGCCGCGCTCGTCGCAGCGTTCGAGCTGGACAACACCGCGCGGGCTGCCACGCGAGCCGCACCCTCCCGCGCCGCGCAGCCCAGGCGGCAGCCTCCCACCGCGCCCGGGCGACGAGTTCCCGGCGCACAGCAGCGACCGGCCGTGCAGCAGGCCAAAGCTCCCGCCGCGTCGCGGCCAGGCGCCGCCGCGCCGCAGGCCAGAGCCCCGGCCGCGCCGCAGCGGAGGGCCGCAGTTGCACCGCAGGAAAGAGCCGCGGACGCGCTGCAGCAGACGGCCGCTGGTGAACAGCAGACCCCAGCCCCGGACGCTACGCAGGCTTCAGCGCCAGTCGCGCCGCCGCGGCCCCGCGCCGATGCGCCGCATAGGGCAAGCGGCGTGCGCGGGCAGCACGGCAAGAAGCCGTCGAATGGCATTCAACTCAAGCCCGAGGACCTCATCCCCCTCGATGACGACCCGTCCTTCGACGAGTTTTGATCCGTTGGAGGGTAAGTCGCCCGCGGGTCCCGCGACTCCGGGTCGCCCCGAACCCAGTTTGGCACGGTCGCGGGTGCCCCAAAACGCCCGAGATCTGGATACTTCCGCGCTGTCGAACCCATGGCCGCAAGTGGCATGCACCGTGCTCCGCTGACCCACGGGCGGCCCCAGCGGGAGGCCTCCAACGAAAGAACGGAGGTCGGGCCGCACGGGCCGGACGCCATGGAGCTGCAACTCTTCCAGCGCTTCGCTGCGCTCGCATACGAGAAGGCAGGCATCAGCATCAAGCCAGGGAAGGAGGCCCTCGTCTCGGCCCGCGTCGCCAAGCGGCTCCGAGCGCTCTCCCTCCCCGACGCCGAGACCTACCTGCGTCACCTCGAGGAGGATCGCTCCGGCGAGGAGCTGATGCGCTTCCTCGACGTCATCTCGACCCACTTCACGAGCTTCTTCCGGGAGCCCGACCACTTCCAGTTGCTGGAGGCGGAGCTCACGCACCGCGTCGAGGCTGGCCAGCGACGGCTCCGCATCTGGTCGGCGGCGTCGTCGACGGGAGAGGAGCCGTACACGATCGCGATGACGGCGCTGGGCGTGAAAGGGGTCGAAGCGCTCGACCTCAAGATCCTCGCCACCGACATCGCGGCCGACACGCTGCGCCAGGCGGCGGAAGGTTGCTACTCGGCCGCGCGCATGGAGCCGGTGCCGCAGGCGCTGCGCGCGCGCTGGTTCACCCGCAAGCGTGACCCGCACGAGCCCACCGCCGAGATGTGGGAGGCGAAGCCGGAGCTCAAGAGCCGCATCTCCTTCCGGCGCCTCAACCTGGCGGAGCCACCGTTCCCCATGGCGGGGCCATTCGACGTCGTCTTCTGTCGCAACGTCCTCATCTATTTCGACCAGCCCACACGGCAGCGGCTCATCTCCGCCATCGAGGGTCTGCTTCGCCCGGGCGGCCTCTTCTGCATCGGTCACACGGAGACGCTCTCGGGGATTCGCTGCGGCTTCAAGATGCAGCGGCCCTCCGTGTTCCGGCTGCCGGGGGAGGGCGTCGCGTGAGCGCACTCACCGTGGACATCTCCGACATCAAGCTGAGCGCCGAACCCGACGACATGATCGTCACCTACGCGCTCGGCTCCTGCATCGCGGTGCTGGTGCACGACCCGGTGCGCGTTGCCGGTGGGATGATCCACTACATGCTGCCGCTCTCCGAGACCTCTCCGGAGAAGGCGAAGACCAAGCCCGCCATGTTCGCAGACACCGGTATACCTTTGCTCTTCCAGAGCATGTACAAGCTCGGCTGCCGCAAGCAGGACCTCGTGGTGAAGGTCGCGGGCGGTGGCGCGCTCTATGACGACAAGGGCCTCTTCAGCATCGGGAAGCGCAACTACACCATCCTCCGCAAGATGTTCTGGAAGAGCAGCGTCATCATCAAGGCCGAGGACGTGGGCGGCGCCAAGAGCCGCACGGCGCGGCTATACGTCGGAACCGGCCGCTGCACCATCAGCTCGCAGGGTGCGGAGACCGAGCTGTGATCGCCCCCGAGCAGATCCTGTCGAAGGTGAAGCAACTCCCGATGCTCTCGACCGCCGTGGTGCGGGTCGCCGAGCTGGCGCGGGACGAGCGCTCCAGCGCCGCCGACTTCGAGAAGGTGATCCGGCCCGATCCGGCGCTCACCGCCAACCTGTTGCGCATCGTCAACTCCGCCTACTTCGGCCTGCGCAAGCGGGCAGAGTCCGTGCGGCAGGCGGTCACCCTGCTCGGTGTGCGGCGCACCTCCGAGGTCGCCGCAGCGGCCGCCCTCGCGCCGATCATCCCAGGACGGCTGCCCGGGTACCAGGTGGAGGCGTCCGCCTTCTGGCTGCACAGCGTGGCCGTGGCGGTGCTCTCCGAGCGGCTCTCGGGCGAGCTGGGCGTGAAACGCCCCGACCTGACCTTCACGGCGGGCCTCCTCCACGACGTCGGCAAGCTGGCCATCGGCGCCTTCGTCGAAGAAGCCTCGGCCGAGATCCTCGCGCGGGTGCGCGAGGGCGGGCTCACCCTGGTCTCGGCCGAGCGCGAGGTGCTCGGTGTCGATCACACCGAGGTGGGCGCCACGGTCTCGGAGGCATGGAGGCTTCCGCAGGCGGTCGTGGACGTGGCGCGCTGGCACCATGCACCGGGGGAGGCACCTGCTCGGGCGGACCGGATGCTGGTGGACCTCGTTCACGTGGCCGACGCCCTCTCGCACTCCCTGGGAATGGGCACGGACATCGGCGAGATGGCGCGGACGGTCGAAGTGGGCACCGAGACACGGCTCGGAATTCGAGCCCGACGCCTCGAGCGCGTCGCGGGCGAGAGCCTGGACGAGATCCGCGACCTGGCGCGCCAGCTCACACCAGCCTCAGGAGGGAACCGATGAGCTACACCATTCTCATCGCCGACGACTCGGCGATCGTGCGCACGATGGTGAAGAAGGCCGTCTCCATGGCCGGCCTCGACGTCGGCCAGGTGCACGAGGCCGCCAACGGCAAGGAAGCGCTCGCGGTGCTCGGGCGGACCTGGATCGACGTCGTCTTCGCCGACATCAACATGCCGGAGATGACAGGGACGGAGCTCGTTCGCCACATGAAGGCCGATCCCGCGCTCGCCTCGACCCCGGTGGTCATCGTCTCCTCGGAGCAGAGCCAGACCCGCATCGACGAGCTCAAAGCCTGGGGCGCCAGAGCGTATTTGAAGAAGCCCTTTCGCCCGGAGCAATTCCGGGAAGTCGTGGAGAACCTCCTCGGAGCCAAGAGGTAGAGCCATGCCCAATGACCTGTCATCGGACCTCCTGGCCCAGGCCCTGGGCCGCACGATGGAGGATGCCGCCTTCGTCTTCGCGGAGGCGACGAGCGAGCCGCCCCCGTTCGACGGTGACGTGATCGAGGCGCGCCTCACCTATGCGGGAACCCACGCCGGCGAGCTCTTGCTTGCCACGCCCGCCACCTTCGCCGCGACCCTGGCAGCCAACCTGCTCGGCGAGGACGAAGGGGGCGCGTCCGTGACGGGGGACGACCTGGACGCGGTGGGCGAGCTGCTCAACATGATCGCCGGGAAGGTGGCGGTGGATCTGTTCGGCCCTGACGCACCGTGCAAGCTCGGGTTACCGCGCGTCCAGCGCGTGCGGGCGGAGCAGCACGAGCGCGCGCTCGCGACCGCCCAGGCGGCCACCACCATGGTGGAGGAGGAGGGGCGTCGCATCGACCTCTCGGCGTGCGTCACCTCCGGAAAGGTCCCCGGAGCCGCCCCATGACTCGGACACGGGTCCTGGTGGTCGACGACTCGGCGGTGGTCCGGCAGATCTTCTCGCGCGAGCTGGCCAAGGACCCGGAGCTGGAGGTGGTGGGCAGCGCGCCCGACCCCTACGTGGCGCGCGACCTCATCGTGCAGCTCAAGCCGGACGTGCTCACGCTCGATCTCGAGATGCCGCGCATGGACGGGAACACCTTCCTGCGCAAGCTCATGCACTACTACCCCTTGCCGGTGGTGGTGGTGTCGTCGTTGACGCCGGCCGGAGGAGAGCTCGCCATGGAGGCCCTGGCGGCCGGAGCGGTGGACGTGCTCTGCAAGCCCGGGGCTGCTTTCACCGTCGGCGACATGACCGGTCAGCTCATCCAGAAGGTGAAGGCGGCGGCGCGCGTGAACATGAAGGCCCGCGCCCCCCGCCCGGCGGCACCGCCCCCGGCCCAGCCCGCCAAGGCGCTCTCTCGCACCACCAACCAGATCCTGGCCATCGGCGCCTCCACCGGCGGAACGGTCGCGCTGGAGGCCATCCTTCGCGCGATGCCGCCCAACGCGCCGGGCATCGTCATCACCCAGCACATGCCGGAGATGTTCACCAAGTACTTCGCGAACCGGCTCGACCAGATCGCGCAACTTCAAGTAAGAGAGGGCGCCGATGGCGACTCGGTGGTTCCCGGGGTAGCCCTCATCGCGCCCGGCAACAAGCACATGCTGCTCAAGCGCTCCGGCGCACGCTATTACGTGAACGTCCGTGACGGCCCGCGCGTGAACCTCCACCGGCCCTCCGTGGACGTCATGTTCCGCTCGGTGGCGCAGGCGGCAGGGCGCAACGCTGTGGGGGTCATCCTCACCGGCATGGGCGGGGACGGCGCGCAGGGCTTGCTCGAGATGAAGACCGCCGGGGCGCGCACGCTCGCGCAGGACGAGGCGAGTTGCGTCGTGTTCGGCATGCCGAAGGTCGCCATCGAGCTGGGCGCGGCGGACAAGGTGGTCGCGCTCGACGCCATGCCCGCGGAGATCCTGCGCGCGGTCGAGGCGAGCGCGGTTTGACCGGGTGTTGATCCAAGCGGTTTGCGGCAGGGGGGGCCGCTTCGGGTCGGGGCTGACCCATCCCCTCATTTTCTGGTCGAGCCCGAGCCCGGGTTGGGCGCGCGGGAGCGAGCGCGGAAGAGCACGGGCGCAGAATGGGAGCCACACCGTGTTGTCGTTGGCGGCGACGTGGTCGCGGCTCGCTTACCTCGGCACGGGATCATAGCGCGGAGCCTCCTTGCGTACTTTGGACTCGGGCTTCAGATCGAGCTCCAGCACCATCTCGACGCGGCGGTTGAGGTCGCGGGCCTCCGGGCTCGTGCCCACCACGATCGGTCTCGTGTCAGCGTAACCGGTGGCCGAGAGGAGCCCCGGGCTCGTCCCGTGGGCTCGTTCGAGATAGCTCACGACCGTCGCGGCGCGGGATGCCGACAGCTCCCAGTTGTCGCGGAAGCGGCCGACCGTCGGGGTGTCGTCGGTGTGCCCTTCGACGCGGAGCGGGCGCTTGAGCGGCACGACCTCCTGCGCGATCGCGTCGAGCACGGGCAGGATCTGCGGGCGGAGCGCGGACTGGCCGGGGTCGAAGAAGTCCGCTGCCGCCAGCCGCACCATGACGCGGTCGACCTCCACCGTGATGGTCACCGCCGCCGGCCCCGCCTTCTGAATGACGAAGGGACGGATGCGGTTCTCGATCTGGCGCCGGATGCCCTCGGCCGCCGCCTGCGCGGGCGGGATTCCGCCACCGCCCAGGTCGGCGATGGTGCCGTCCGGCGGCCCGTCGAAGATGGGCATCTGCCCGACGCCGCCGGTGCCGGACATGTGCATCGCCCACTTGATCGAGGCAGCCGCCTTCTGGACCTTCTTGTTGTCCACGCGGCTCACCGAGTACATGACGACGAAGAAGGCGAAGAGCAGCGTGATGAAGTCGGCGTACGAGACGAGCCAGCGCTCGTGGTTCTCGTGCTCTTCCTCGTGCTTCTTCTTGCTCATCTCAGGCCGCCTTCTTCTCCGCCTCGTCCTTGGGAGGCGCTTCCTCGCCGGTGAGCGCGCGGAGCTTTTCCTCGAGGACGCGGGGATTGAGCCCCTCCTGGATGGCGAGCACGCCTTCGGTGATGACCACCTTGCGCTCCATGGCCAGGCTGAACTTGCGCTTCATCTTGTTTGCCGAGGGGAGGAAGATCAGGTTCGCGAGCGCCACGCCGTACACCGTCGCCACGAACGCCACCGCGATGCCGCCGCCGAGCTTCGAGGGATCCGAGAGGTTCTCCATCACGTGGATGAGGCCGAGCACGGCGCCGATGATGCCGATGGTGGGCGAGTAGCCGCCGGCCGCCTCCCATACCTTGGCTGCGACCATGTTCTCCTGGTGCTCGGCGTCGATGGCAGCCTCGAGCGAGGATCGCGTCACGCTCGCGTCCACCCCGTCCACGACGTAGGACAGCGCCTTCCTGAGGAACTTGTCGTCGATCGTGGCCAGCTTGCCCTCCAGGGCGAGCACGCCGTCGCGGCGCGCGATGCTCGCGAGCTCCACGATCTGCTTCGTGACCGCGGACATGTCCTCCTTCTTGTCGGTGAAGGCGAGCTTGAACAGCTTCATGCCGCGCATGAAGTCCTTCTTCGGGAAGGAGACCATCACGGCGCCGAACGTGCCGCCGAGGACGATGATGGCGGCAGTGGCCTGCATGATCGAGCCCACGTGGCCGCCCTCGAGCATCTGCCCGAGCAGGATGCAGCCGAAGCCGAGGACGAGGCCGCCGATGGTGGTGATGTCCATGAGCTATTCCTCCGGCAGCCCGCGCGGGAATGGGAGGACATTGCCACGAACCTCGGGAACGCCATGCACCCGCCTCTGCCAGGCCTCGACGCGGTCCACCACCTCCGGCACGGACTCGCTCACCATGAGCTTCAGTCCGGTGGTGAGCAGGAGGACGGTGTCCGGTGTGGCTTCGGCGGTGAGGATGTGGTCGGCGTTCAGAATCAGCTCCTTCCCGTCGAGCCGCGTGAGCACGATCATGGTGCGGTCCTCCTGTCCTCATCGGCACGGCGGTGTGAAGGGTTAAGAGACCATCCGAAGAGCGGCGCGAGACGCGGCGCGAAGATACGGCTCCAGGCCTAGCTAGCGCTTCATCGCGATGAGCTCGGAGAGGAGCTGGTCAGCGGTGGTGATGGTCTTCGAGTTGGCTTGGAAGTTGCGCTGCGCCGTGATCATGCGGACGAACTGATCGGCAATGTCCACGTTTGACTGCTCGAGCGTCCCGGACGAGATGAAGGCGCGGCCGCCCGTGCCGGCCGCCCCCATGACCGCCTGACCCGAGCGGCGGGTCACCGCGTACAGGTTGCCGCCCGTGCGCTCGAGCTGGTCGGGCGCTGCCACGCGGGCGACGCCGACCTGACCGATAGGCCGGGTCTGGCCGTTGGTGAAGATGCCCTGGACGGTGCCCGTCTTGTCGATCTGGATCGAGGAGAGCTGGCCCGAGCTGAATCCGTCCTGGCCGACGAAGGTGGTCGCGCTCGCACCGGCGAACTGCGTGATGGCGGAGAAGTCGATGGTGAAGCCGAGCGGTGCGGCGCCCGGTGGATTGAACGCGCCGGCACCGATCGCACCCGACGTGAGGTTACCCAGGTTGTCGTAGGTGAGGCCGCCGTTGCCCGCGGGCGTCGCCACGCCACCGACGTCCGTCAGGGCATGCCAGTCCCACGCGGCATCCGTCGCGGGAGGGCCCGCCGTCGCGTCGGCCGTCTTCGAGAAGTAGACCTGAACCTGGTGGTCCGCGCCGAGCGAGTCGTAGACCGTGACGCTGGTGGAGAACGTGGAGCTGGTCGCCGGGTTCAACGGATCCCAGGCCGGCGCGAGGACGGCATCCGACTGCAGGTTCCCCTGGATGGTCACCGCCGAGGTCGGCAGCGGAGCCGAGCTGGCGTTCCCGACCTGAAGGTCGCCCAGCGCGCTCGCGATGTTGCCGGCCGGGTCGGCGGGGTAGCCTTGCACGCGCAGGCCGTCCAGGTTCACCAGGAACCCGCTGTTGTCGACCGTGAACTGGCCGGCGCGCGTCAGGAACGAGCCCTGCCGCCCGTCGCTCGTCGTTCCGCTCACCTCGAAGTACCCGGTGCCCTGCAGCGCCAGGTCGGTGGCGACTCCGGTGTTCGAGAGCGAGCCCTCGCTCAGGATCCTCTGCACCGCTTGCAGCCGCGAGCCGAGGCCGATCTGGCCCTGTCCCCCGACCACCGTCTGCGCCAGCGCGTCCGCGAATGCGGCCCGCTCGGATTTGAAGCCGACGGTGTTGGCGTTGGCGAGGTTGTCGCCGACGACGGACAGCTCGGCGCTGGCGGAGGAGAGGCCGGTGGTACCCGTGGATAGTGAAGTGAGGAGGCTCATGACGTTCCTTCCTTTGTGTGGCGCCCGCCGGGCGCGTCAGGACTGCGTGATCTGGACGACGTCCGACATGTTCACGAGGCTGCTGCCGACCATGAGCTGCGTCGCGCCCCCTGCCAGCGAGACGCCCCGCACGACCCCGCGGGCCTGTGCACTTACCGTGACTGCGCTGCCGTCGCTGGCCGTCGCCGACAGCGTCACGGTGTAGCGGCCCGACGGCAGCGCGTTACCGTTGCCGTCACGGCCGTCCCAGCCCAGGTCGAAGGCGCCCGCCGCGTGCGCGCCCGTCTCGATCGTGCGGACGGCCCGGCCGCTGGAATCCTGGATGACGGCGGTGACCGATCCGGCGGTCTCGAGTTTTGCCTGGAGCGAGGGCGGTGTGCCGGCGACCAGGTCCACCCCGTCGGTGTCGTAGGTCACGCTCCTGCCCACCATCGAGGCGGTGCTGGTCTGGTTCGACGAGCCTATCGTCTGCAGCAGCGTGTCGAGCCGGCTCGAGACGCCCTGCAGTTGCTCCAGGCTGGAGAACTGCGCCAGCTGCCCGATGAAGGCCTGGTTGTCCACGGGCTGGAGCGGGTCCTGGTTGGCGAGCTGGGCGATGAGGAGCTTCAGGAAGTCGTCCTTGCCGAGCACGTTCTTCTGCGCGACGGCGTCGGACTGCTGCGGCAGGCTCGTGCTGCTGGACACTGCGCTGGCGTTCGTGCTCATGGCCTCTTCCTCAGGCTGTCACGTGAACGCCGCCGGGCGTCACGGTGGGGGTTGGCTTGGTGGCCGGTACGGCTACCGGAATGCGGTCCCGCGCGTCGGCCGCCTCGCTCCACGCCTCGCGCCGTTCCTCGAAATCGCGACCGCCTTCGCCGGTGTTCCCGAGCGCGCTTCCCTCGCGGGAAGGGGCCTCGATGGCGAGCCGCAAGCCCTCGCCAGCTAGCGTTCGCGAGAGCTCGCCCGCGCGTGCCTCGACCGCGCGCCCCGCCTCGCCCTCCACGCGCAGGTGGAGGGCGCCGTCGCGCAGGCGCAGGTGCAGTTCGATGGAGCCGAGCGCGCCTGCGTCCACCGTGAGGTGCGCGGCGTGATGCAACACCGCGCCCTGCACGTCCTGGCCGGGCGGTGGAGGAGGGATCGGCGACGGCGCGCGTGAAGTGGCTGCCCGCGCCGTCGACGAGGCTTCCTGGGGCGACGCCACTGCGCTTGGCGGATCGAGGCGGGCTGCTGCTGGGGCAGCGCGCGGGTCTTCGTGCTCGCGCGATCTTTCGCGCGCTTTCTCGCGCGAGGACGCGGCCGCAGGGGCCTGCGATGGCGTCGCGAGCGGCTGCCTGGTTGCCAGGGTCGAGGCGAGGCGCGCGAGGCCGTCGCCGGTCAGCGCGGTCTTCTCGGATCGAGGCGGCGCGGGGGTGGCGGCGTGCCCGGCGTGTCCGGCAGGCGCGGCGGCGATGTGCCCGGCCGGTGAGCTGCCATTCGCGCTCTCGACCGGGTCCTTTCCGTCGGCCTCGCGCCGCTTGCGGGCAGGGACCCTGGGTGATCGGCTGCCGCCGGTCCGGCTCGAGGTGGCGGTGCCTTCGAACTGCCCTTGCTCACCCTGCTCCTCGAAGGCGGCGCCCTCGGCCGCGCCCGCGCCGTTCTCACCGATGGCGCGCTCGGAGTCCCCCTTGGCAGCACCGGCCCGGGCAGTGTGCACATGGTGCAACTTGTTCCGGCCGAGGTCGTGTGTGGCTCCCGTGGAACGTGCCAGGGCACGGCCGAGCAAGTCCCGGAAGGCGCCCCCGGGAGCCTCTGCCTTGCGTGCACGACCGCGAGCAGCGTCGGGGGCGTCCGATGGCGCGAGCTGGTCGGACAGCTTGGACAGAAGGGTTTTCACCGTGAGCCTCCGGCGGCCTCGGTCGAGGCCATGAGTGAAAAGAGCTCGGCGGCGGTCTCCGGCTTCATCTTCTCGAGCACGGTGCCGGCGTCGGCGGGTCGCATGTGCCGCAGGAGGTCCACGGCCAGCCTGCGTTCCAGCCGCGAGACGAGCGCCGCCGCCAGGTCCGGCTTCATGCCCTTGAGCGTCTTCGCGAGCGCCTGGCCGGGAGGCTTGCCGTCGGCGCGTACCTGCGGCGAAGGAGTCTTGGCGGAGGTGGCCCGCTTCGCCGCCTCCTCCTTCTCTTCCTTCTCCGCCTTCTTGACCTTCTCGTCGAGCCGCGCTGTCTCCGTCTCCAGCGCGGCGCGCGCCGCGGAGATGTCGGCGGCGAGCTTCTCCAGGCGCGCCCGCTCGCGCCCGAGCGCGGCGAGCTCTTCCTGGCGCCGCAGCGAGGAGACGCGCAGCTCGTCACGCAGTGCGCTGGCGCTGAGGGAGGGAGGAATGGCGCCCGTGGGCTGAGACGGCGCGCCCTCTCCCCCTGCAGGGGGCAGGGCGGGGCGAGTCCGGGCCTCAGACGCCATGCCCTCTCCCGCTCTGGGGGAGAGAGGAGGGTGAGGGGGAGCGGTCGAGGCCGAGGGCTTCTTCACCTCCGCTCCACCCGGCGAAGCGTGGGGGGTGGTCGGGCCGGTCGGCCCGGTCGAGGTCAGGCTCGGTCTGGGACTCAGGGCCGGGTTCGGGACGCCGGCGTCCGGGGTGGGAACGTGAGGGCCACCGGCCAGCGGCACCGCAGGCGCCTCCGCCTTCGGCGGCTCCGGTGCGATCGGGGCCGAAGGCTTCGCGCCTGCCAGAAGGGCGAGGGCGAGGAGCAGGCTAGCCACGGGTCGCCCCCTGGGGGGCGAGCCCGATCGACGCGAAGCCTTCCTTGCCCGGGGCCCCCTGGGGGGCTAGCGCACGTCGCAGCGAGGCCAGCATCTCGCTCATGGTCGAGCGTTCGTCCGGCTCCTGCCGCTGGAACGTCTGCAGCGCCTGGATGCACCGCAGGGCGCGATCGACACGCGGGTTCGAGCCCGCCACGTACGCGCCCACCTCGACCAGGTCTGCCGACTCGCGGTAGGCGGAGAGCACGTCGCGCGCCTGTCGCGCGAGCTCGCGGTGCGACGGGTCTACGATGTCGTTCATGACGCGGGAGATGCTGGCGAGCACGTCCACCGCCGGGAATTGGCCCGCCTCGGCGATCTTTCGCGAGAGTACGATGTGCCCGTCGAGCGTCGCCTTGGCGGCGTCGGCGACCGGGTCGGTCAGATCGTCACCCTCCGCCAGGACCGTGTAGAAAGCGGTGATGCTGCCCTCTCCCGCGTCGTTTCCCGCTCGCTCGACCAGCCGCGGCAGGATGGCGAAGGACGATGGCGGATAGCCCTTGGTGGTGGGGGGCTCGCCCGCGGCCAGGCCGATCTCGCGCTGCGCCTGCGCCACGCGCGAGAGCGAGTCGACGAGGAGCAGGACGCGCTTTCCCTGGCTCCTGAAGTGCTCGGCGACCGTCGTCGCGACCATGGCCGCGCGCACGCGCTTGAGCGGTGACTCGTCGCTCGTCGCCACCACCACCACGGCGCGCGCCAACCCCTCGCCCAGGTCGCGCTCGATGAACTCGCGCACCTCGCGGCCGCGCTCGCCCACCAGCCCGACCACCACCACGTCGGCGTCGGCGGATCGCGCCAGCATGCCGAGGAGCACGCTCTTGCCCACGCCCGGGCCGGCCATGATGACGAGGCGCTGTCCCTCGCCCACGGTGAGGCAAGCGTCGATGGCGCGGATGCCGAGCGGAAGCGGACGCACCACCCTGCGCCGCTCCATGGCCACCGGGGGGGTTGCGTGAAGCCGTGCGCGCGCGCGCAGCATGGGCACCGGCCCGCCGTCCATGGGACGGAGGGCGGCGTCCACCACGCGTCCGAGCAGCCCTTCACCGACAGAGATGCGGTCGGCGGCAGCGCGCGGGATCACGATGCAGCCCTCGCCGATCCCGTGGATGTCGGCGAGCGGCATGAGCCGCGCGGTCTGACCGAAGAAGCCCACCACCTCGGCCAGCACGGTGGCGCCGTCGGTCGCACGGATCTCACAGGCGGTGCCGACAGGCACGCGCGGGAGGGCGGCTTCCAGCACCAGGCCAGCGGCCCGCACCACCGTCCCGGTGAGCGGGAGCGGATCGGCCTCCGAGATGGCGCGCGCGATCGCGTCCAGGGAGATCGGACTCATGCCGCGGCTCCTCGACGCGGCGTGCCACCCCGCCCCGCACCGGCTGTAGCCCGCAGCCCGTAGCCCGTAGCCCGCTTCATGCCGCCCCCTCTCCAGCCGCGTCCACGGCGCGCCGGATCTCGGTCAGCCGCGTGGCCAGGCGGCCGTCCACCTGGCCGAAGTCGGCGTCCACCATGCAGTCGCCCCGCTGGAGGCCGGGGTCGTGCACGAACTCGACGCGCGCCGAGGTGATGCCGTCGAGCGCGGCGCGGCCCGCATCCGCCTCGAGCAGCGCCGCGTCCTCGGGCGTGAGCCTCACCACGATGCGGCGCGACTCGCCGGCGCGCCGGACGGCGGAGCGGACCAGCGCGAAGAGCGCCTCGGGGCTCTGCCGCAGCTCGGCCTCGAGGACCTTGCGTGCTACCTGGAAGCCGATCTCGATGGCGTCGGAGCGCGCTTGCTCGGCGAGCCGATCGGCCTGCGCGCGCAGCGTCTCCACCGCGGCTGCCACCTTCTGCATCGCCTCCCGGCGAATCGCGGCCAGGCCGAGGGACTCGTCGCCCTCGACCCGCGCGGCGGGGAGGGGCTCGGCGAGAGGCGCATGGTGCCGTGATCCCGGCGCCGGCGACGGCTGGCTGGCGTGGGCGAAGCGCACCGGTGCCGGGGTGGAGACCTCGGGGACCTCGGCGAGGAAGCGCGGGCGGCGGGCGAGTGAGGTGGGCATGGTTGGCACCGGGGCTTAGACCATGGCCTCGTTCGCGCCGACGATGGTGATGCGGCCCTGCTGCGCGACTTCCTGGGTGAGCTTCGCGATCTCGCCCTGGGCCGTCTCGACGGTGGAGAGCTTCACCGGCCCCATCGCCTGGAGGTCGTCCTCGAGCATCTCGGCCGCGCGAGCGGAGAGGTTGGAGAGGATCTTCGCCTTGAGCTCGGGGGTGGCTCCCTTGAGCGCCACCGAGAGCTTGCTGGTGTCGATCTCGCGCAGCAGGGTTTGCAGATCGCGGTCGGAGAGCGTTCGCAGGTCGTCGAAGGTGAAGAGCCGGCCGCGGAGCTCTGCCGCGAGCGGCGCCGAGTCCTTCTCGATCTCGGCGATGACCTCGCCCTGCTGCTGTGCGCTGCAGCGGCGCAGGATGTCGAGCGCCACCGCCTTGCCGTTCACCTTGCGCATGCCGCCGGCGACCAGCGCCTTCAGCTCGGAGGTGAGCGCCTGCCCGATCTCGCGCAGTACCTCGGGTGACACCGAGTCGATGACGGCCATGCGGCGCAGGATGTCGGCCCGTTGCTTCTCGGGGATCTTCTCGATCACCGCGGTGGCGCGCGCGCTGTCGATGGAGGACAGGACGAGGGCCACCGTCTGCGGCTGCTCGTGCGCGAGCACCATCGCCAGAGAGTCCGGGTCTGCCTGCGACACCGGCCCGAACACCTCGTCCGGCGGGGCCGACGGCTCGCCGTCGAACGCGCGGTGCGCCGCATCCGCGCCGAGCGCCTTCACAGCGGCCTCGCGGAGCATCTGATCGGAGGCCGAGGTGTCGGCGTCCGTCGACTCCATGGCCTCGACGAACGACCGCAGCGCATCAGGCACCGCTTGCGGCGGCTGCCCGCGCAAGCTCTTGGCGCCGAGCGCGATCATGCGCAGCTCCGGCTCGGCCAGCTGGCGAAAGAGGGTGCCCGCCGTGTCGGTCCCGAGCCCGAGCAGGACCGCGGCAGCGCGGGTCAAGCCCGGCCCGGCCTCCTCCGTGGTCGCGATCGCGCGCTGCGCGACCTGGGTATCTTGCTCAGGCACGGGGGCCTCCCTCGGTCATCCAGCCCTTGAGGACGAGCGCTGCACGGGCGGGGTCCTTGGCCGCGAGCTCCTGGGCGCGCTCTCGCAACGCTTCCCTGGGGTCCTTGGGAGGGGCTGCTGCGCCGGGGAGGAGCGAGCCGCCGGCGCCGACGAAGCGTGCTTCCAGCTCCGACACGCGTTCGCCGGGGACCAGCTGCGGCTGCGCGACAGGGGCGGGCGCGGATCGGCGGCGCAGCAGCAGCGCGGCCAGCACGACGAGCACGAGCAGGGCCGCGCCGCCGGCGACGAGCCAGGAGCGTGGCGGGAGCTTCGAGGCCACGGGGGCAGGCGCGCTGGCCTGCGCCACATCCTCGGCGCGCACGAAGGGAGCGCTCGAGATGTCGAGGTCGTCGCCTCGCTGGGCGTCGAAGCCGACGGCCCGCTTGGCCAGCTCGCCGAGCCGCGTCACCTCGGCGTCGGGCCGCGGCTTGCCGGACGCGCCGTCGAGGAGCACCGCGATGGACAGGCGCTTCAGGCGCGGCACCCGCTGGACGGTGGTGGTCGTGGTCCGGGAGACGTCGTAGTTGCGGATCTCGTCCAGGAGCGAGGACGAACCCCGGTTCAGCGCACCCGGCACCAGCGGCTGCGGCTGGAGCGGCTGGTTGGCGGCGGCGCCGGCGATGCCGTTCGGTGCGCTCGAGTCCTGGTTCTGCGCCTGCGTGACGTGGCGCTCGCTGCGGAGCGCGGTCGCGTCGGGATCGACCGTCTCGGCGCTGGTGCTGACCTCGGAGCTGTCGATCTGGGCGGTGACCCGCGCCACCACCGCACCCGGCCCGACCGCCTGCTCGAGCAGCTCCACCACGCGCCGCTCGAGATCGCGCTCCAGCTTGCGCTGGTAGGCGTTGGCCTCGCCCCAGGGCGTCTCTGCCGAGAGCACGTTGCCCTTGCCGTCCACCAGGGTCACGCTCGTCGCCGCCAGGCCAGGGACGGCCGAGGCGACCAGGTGTCGGATGCCGGCCACTTCGCGCTCCTCGAGCGTGCGGCCCGGCTGGAGGTTCAGCACGACCGCCGCCGAAGCCTTCCGATCCTCGTCCTTGAAGAGGCCCTTCTCGGAGAGCGAGAGGTGCACGCGCGCGGAGCGCACGGGCCCGAGCCGGGAGATGGTGCGCGCCAGCTCGCCCTCGATGGCGCGGCGCAGGTTCACCTTCTGGGTGAATTCGGAGACGCCCAGGTCGCCCCGATCGAAGAGCTCGAAACCGACGCCGCCGCCTCGCGGTAGGCCGGCCCCGGCCAGGAGGAGGCGGGCGTCGTAGACCTTCTGCGCCGGCACGGCCAGCGCTGAGCCGCCCGCCTCGAGGCGGAAGGGTACGCCGGCCGCCTTGAGAGTGGCGGCGGCCTCGCTCGAGTCCTCCGCGGTGAGGTTGGTGAAGGCGTACTGCCAGCCGTCCGAAGAGGACATGGTCAGGGCGACGGTAGCCGCGCCGAGGCCGAGCAGGACCACGAGGATCACGGCCTTGACCGCGCCGGGGAGCGCGCCGAGGTGGGAGGGGAGCTCCCGGACCTGCTTCACCAAGGGTTCCATCGATCAATCCGTTAGACGCCCATCCGCATGATTTCCTGGTATGCGTCGACGAGCTTGTTGCGCACCTTCATGGCCACGCGCAGCGCGGTGTCCGCCTTCTCCAGCGCCAGCGCGGTCTCGTGGAGGTTGCCACCGCCCAGGGCGACCTGATCCGCGTTCCTGTCGGCGTCCAGCTGGAGCTTCTCGACGGTGCCGAGCGCCTGTCCGAGCGCGTCGCTGAAGCTCCCGCCGCTTCCGCCCTGTACCGCGCCGGCGCCAGGTCGCGTCGGGTCGAGGACTTCGAGGTCACGTGCGATGGGGGGGAGGGTGGTGGGGATGAGGGTGACGGGGGCCATGTGCTACCTCGCGATGTCGAGGCCCCGCTGGGCCATGGTCTTGAGGGTCTCGAGGGCCGAAGCGTTGGCGTCGTAGGCGCGCGAGGCGGACATCAGATTCACCACTTCGTGGACCGGGTTCACGTTGGGCAACGTCACGAACCCCTGCCCGTCGGCGTCGGGATGGGACGGGTCGTAGACGCGGCGGCCGGGCGCCTGGTCCTGCGCCACTTGCGCCACCCGCACGCTCATGGGCTGTCCACCGCTCGCCTGGGCAAGCTGGTCGCCGAAGGGCACCGCCTCCAGCACCGGATCGAGTCGCCGGTAGGGCTTGCCGTCGGAGCCGCGGGTGGACTCGGCGTTGGCCAGGTTGGAGGAGGCTAGGTTCACGCGCACGCGCTCGGCGGCGAGGCCGGAGGCGCTGATGCGGAGTGCGGAGAGGAAGTCCATGGTCGAAGCTCCCGGGCTCAGGCGGTACCGTCGGACGCGGCGTAGCGGAGGATGGCGAGCTTCTTCTGGGCAGCGCGGGCGGCGGCGCCGTACTGGATGGCGTTCTCGGCCACGGCGGCGAGCGCGCGGTCCACGTCCACCGCGTTCCCGTCGAGCCCGGCGCCGGTGCCCTGGCTGATGGTGACGGGCGAGCCGACCGCCCCCGGGGCAGCGCCTGCGGCCGAGAGGGGGATGTCGCCGGTGGCGCCCTCGACGGCGTGGCCAGCGCTGGCCAGGGTGATGCCCTTCGAAGGGACGGGCGGCGCCGTCTGGAGTTCTTGCGCGCGCTCGCGCATGGCCGCGGCGAAGTCGACGTCGCGGGGCAAGTAGCCGGGTGTGTTCGCGTTCGCGAGGTTGCCGGCGAGGACGTTGTGGCGGAGCAGGCGCACGTCGAGGGCGTGCTCAAGGGTGCCGAGGGTCTGGTCGAAGATCTTCATGAGGTCTCCTCTGAAGTCTCCTCTTGCGAGGTCCGTGCCCGCAGGGCGCCGCGCCATGGCTGGCTGATTTCGTCGGCCGCGATGGATGCGCTCGGCCAGAGTTGCCCGGCGGCAGGTTCGGCCGCCTCCACGTTCACTCCTGCCTCACGGTAGGTGCGGAGCTTGTTGCGCAGGGTGCGCAGGCCGATCCCGAGCAGCCGCGCGGCGTGGGTGCGATTGCCTCGGACGCGCCTGAGCGCCTCGGCGATGGCGAGCCGCTCCAGTTCGCCCAGATCGAGGGGCAGGTCACCCTGCAGAGCGAGGGCTCGTCGCCCGTCGAGGGTTGGCGTGTGCGGCGTGGGGGCTTCTCGCCCGTCCAGGGACAGGGCGGCCGGGGGTCTCATCTCCTTCAGTGCGTGTAGGGCGGGGGCCTGTCCCCCGCCGACCGAGAGTCCCAGATGCGCGGCGCCCAGCACCGGGCCGCGGCAGCGCACCAGGGCGCGCTCCAGCATGTTGCGCAGCTCGCGCACGTTGCCTCGGAATGGGTTCACCCTGAGCGCTGCCAGCGCGGCCTCGTCGAGCAGCGGCGCAGGTCGGCCCAGCTCGCGCGAGGCGTCGGCGATCAGCGCGGTGGCGAGCGCCGGCAGATCCTCGAGCCGGTCGCGTAGCGGCGGCAAGACGATCGGGAAGACGTTCAGGCGATAGTAGAGGTCCGAGCGGAAGAGTCCGCGCTGCACCATCTCGCCGAGGTCCAGGTTCGAGGTGGCGATGACGCGCACGTCCACCGGCACCGGGCGCTGGCCGCCCAGCCGATCCACCTCGCGCTCCTGCACGACGCGCAGGAGCTTGGCCTGCAGCGGGAGCGGTAGCTCCGAGATCTCGTCGAGGAGGAGGGTGCCGCGCTGAGCCTGCTCGAAGCGGCCGGCTCGCCGCTCGAAGGCGCCGGTGAAGGACCCCTTCTCGTGACCGAAGAGCTCGGACTCCAGGAGTTCCGCAGGCAGCGCGGCGCAGTTCACGGCCACCCACGGGCCGGGACGTCGTGATTCGGCGTGGAGGAAGCGCGCCAGCAGCTCCTTGCCGGTGCCGCTCTCGCCCAGGAGGAGCACGGTGGTGAGCGTCGGCGCGACGTCGCGCGCAGCTTCGATCACCTCGCGCATGGCGGGGCTCGCTGCGACGGGGACCTGGCTGGCGGCGATCGGAGCGGCGCTGACAGCGGCGGAGCTCATGGGTGGGTCCCTTCCACGATGCCGCGGGCCGCCCGCGCCGAGCGGTCGGCGGCTGCGAGGAGCGCGCTCGCGTCGGCGGTGGTGGAGGGTG
>Ga0154716_1071_pt1 | contig 22201 bp, 21 predicted proteins | sample Rifle2008BG16ft_FD_105724 | JGI IMG/M metagenome (GOLD analysis project Ga0154716, IMG submission 105724) | Anaeromyxobacter sp. RBG_16_69_14
CCTCCGCTTGAGGCGCCGAAAGGCGCCGGACATCAGCTCACAGCGGCGGCGGTGACCCTGGAGAATCACATCAACTGGTCGCCGCTGTGAGAAGGGCAAAGCACGTGCGAGCGTCAGGCCGATGCGATGGCCCTGTCGCCGTCGTCCATCACCCGCTCGATGGCGTCGAGCAGGGCGTCGAGCTCGAACGGCTTCGAGAACGCCGCGGCAGCTCCGAGCGACTTCGCCGTCTCGAGAAGGCGACCGTCGGCGGTGAGCACCACCACCGGAATGTCCGCCACCTGTGGATCGCGGAGCTGCGCCTTGCGGAAGTCGGCGCCGTTCATCACCGGCATCATCAGATCGAGCAGGATGATCGCCGGGCGCTCACCGGACTTGAGCGAAGAGATGGCCTCGCGTCCGTCGGATGCGCTGGCGACACGGTACCCCTCCTCGCGCAGGATCGAGCAAAGGGCCGATCGGATGTCGCAGTCGTCCTCCACCACCAGTATGGTTCTCGCCGCCATGCCCGCCTCCCGCCGTCCGGTCCGCCGCCACCCGCCGCCGCGCACAGTAGCCACGGTGCCGGCGCGCGACGATTCCCCTCCCCGGTGAGAGCCCTTGCAGGCTGCCTGAACGACCAGCGGCTCCTTTCCCCGAAAAGCTGTCGGGCAATCGACTGCTCTTCAGCTCGCGCTCCGAGTGAGCGTAGGGTGAGGGCTCGTCCCCGTCCTGGCGGGGGACAAGCCCCCCGCCCCAAGAGAGGAGGGCGAAGACCCGCTCGAGAGCCGGGTGCTTCATCGAGAGCTCTTGAGCAGCTCCTTCACGAGGTGCGCCCCGAGCGCGGCGAGGCCTTGCTCCAGCGCTGCCGCACCGCGCGGGGTGGCGAGGGTGGCGCGCATCGGTTCGGGGGCGAGGCCGATCTCGAGGTTGAGGCGGACCAGCACCGCCGAGATGGCGGGCGTCGCCTCCGCCGCGCGCACGTTGCCGCCGTGCTTCGCGATGCCGGTCGAGAGCTTGTCGAGGAGCTTGTCGGCCGGCGCTCGCGGCCCCTGCTTGCGCTCGAGGGTCGCGGAGATCCCTCGCTGTAGATCCTCCAGCACCCCGGGCGTCTCCAGCGCCTGGAGGAGCCGTTCGTGTGCCTCCTCCTCGTCCACGTTCATGCCGGCGGCGTAGGTGGGAGCGACGATGCGCGCCAGCGTCTTCTTCGGAAAGAGATGGGGGACGCGGGGTGAGAACAGGGTCACGGCGGCTCCTGGTGACGCGTGTCAACGATTGCGAGCCCATGCCGAGACGTGCGGCCCTGTCTATTCACTCTACTTCTTCGAGCTCATCCTGGCGTGGCCCTCGCGAGTGCCCCGTGGCGCGCGCTTTGGCGGGCGTCGCCCGACCTCTGCGTCCTTCGACTCCGGTTCGCCCTGCTCACCGCGACTTTTGAGAGAGGCATCGCGAGGGGCGCGCTCGTCGCGGCTGGCATCGGTCCTGGAGAGACTCGCCTTGAGGGCGTCCATGAGGTCGATGACCTGTGCTCGCGGAGCCTCCGGCGGCACGAGCTGGATCTCCTTGCCTTGCACCTTCTGCTCGACGAGAGCCATCGTGCGCGCGCGCACCTCGTCCGGATACACTTCCGGATGGAAGGAGTCGGAGGCGGTCTGCTCGACGAGCCGCAGCGCCAGCTGGACCTCGGGCTCCTTCAGCTCCGCCTCCTCCACCTCGACCTCCGAGAAGGGGCGCACCTCGTCGCTGTGGAGGAGCTGCTGCATGACGAGGCGGCCGTTCGAGGGCCGCAGCAGTACGAGGTACTGCTTCCCCCGCGAGGCGTAGCGCGCCAGCCCGGCCTTGCCGGCGCGGCGCATCGCCTCGGCGAGGAGGCGGTACGCCTTGGCGCCGCCGCGATCGGGGCCCAGGTAGTAAGGCTTGTCGTAGTAGAGCGGATCGACCTCGGAGAGCGGCACGAACTCGGCGATCTCGATCGTCTGCGACGACGCTTCCTCGAGCGCCTTGAGCTCCTCGGGGGAGAAGGTGACGTACTGGTCCTTGGCGAACTCGTACCCCTTCACCATGTCCTCGCGCGGCACGACCTCGCCGTCCTTGGCGCAGACGTACTGCTGCTTCAGGCGCGAGCCGTCCGTCTTGTGGAGCAGGTTGAAGGAGAGCCCCGCCGAGGGCTGGGTGGCGGGGTAGAGCCGTACCGGGATGGAGACGAGCCCGAAGGAGATGGTCGCCGTGGCCATGGAGCGGAGCGCCATGCTGCCATTATAGGAACGCCTCCAGAGGAACGCCTCCGTGGCGAGGACGGTGAGGCCTGGTGAGGCCCTCGCGCGCTCCCGCGCCAGGCGTCCGGTGTCGCGCACGCCCGAACCCTCGTGGGTGATCCCCCCCCCGTTCAGCTTTGGATCCGCGCTTGGGCGGGCAGGGAGATGCTGGAGACCTGGGGCTCCAGGAACGCCTCCACCTCGATGCGCTGGCGCATGGTGTCGGAGTAACCGAGCTCCATGAGGCGGCCCACGTACTCGGGCTCGAAGGCGAGGTAGCTGAGCAGGTCCGAGCCCGTCTCGCCGGTCGCGCCGATCCCCTTGAGCAGGTAGCGGAGCATGCGCGGAAAGCGCCAGTACTGATCGGCCGCCAGCGTGCCGAGGTCCTGGGACGGCCGTAGCACGAGCGTGGGGATCGCCCGCAGGGGCTGCAATTCGGTGCCGCGGTGATCGGGCGGGATGAAGGCGACGGTGCGGTTGATGCGCTCGAGCCGCTCCACGTCTGCCTCCAGCGCGTCGAGGAAGACGGCGTTGAGCAGCACGCCCACGATCTCCGAGGGGGGCAGCCATTCGCGGCGCGGTGCGCGCGAACGGTCGGGCGGAAACTCGATCGGCGGCGGCGCTTGCACGCCGATGGCCAGGATCCGGTCCGCCCCCAGGTGGATGGCGGGCGAGAGCGGCGCGTGCATGCGCACGCAACCGTCGCCGTAGTAGAACCCCTTGATCTTCACCGGTGGAAAGAAGATCGGGATGGCGGAGGAGGCGAGGACGTGCGGCATCCGGAGGCGCTGCCTGATGCCGATGCGCGTGGAACGGAACCAGGGCTGCACGTCCTTCGCGCCGTCGAAGAAGGAGACAGCGAGGCCGGTCGCGTAGCTGGTGGTCGAGACCGCCACGCCGCGCAGCGCGCCCGAGCGGAAGTGCTGGGCGAGGCGCGAGACAGGTAGCGTCTCCGCGAGCATCTGCCGCAGCGGCTCGGTGTCGAGCAGGTAGTTGATGCGCGACGAGCCGAGCAGCCCACCCGCCGAGAGGTCCTTGATCCAGCGGGAGCCGATCGCGACGAGCCCGCGGGCGTCGGTGCGGTAGACGCGATCGGGCGACAGGGAGCGCCAGATGCCGGCCAGGCGCTCCGCGGCGACCTTGAACTCGTCGGCCCCCGAGGCGAGGGAGACGGCGTTGATGGCGCCGGCCGAGACGCCGGCGAAGATCGAGAAGGGCGAGAGCCCGGGCCTCATCTCGGCGATCGCGAGGAGCGCACCGACCTGGTAGGCGGCCCGGGCACCACCACCAGTCAAGACGAGGCCGACGTCCACCGCGCGACCCTACCACTGCCCGGGAGCCGGGTGGAGTCCGGGAGCCCGATCGAGGGCAGGCCCTGCGCCGGTCAGTGCCTCGTGCAGGGCCAGCGCGAACGCGGGGCCGCGAGCCCCGTCCTCGTGCTTGAAATACACGAGCGCGTCGCTCCACCGCTGCGCCAGGATGCGTTCGGCCCAGGCGCGCAGATCCGCCTCCGTGTACACGGCCTTCCTCAGGCGCAGGTAACCGAAGCTGGTCGTCGCGACGGTGGGTGTGGTCGCCTCGTCGCCGTCGGCGACGCAGAGCGCGGCGCCGTGCGCGCCGAGCGAGGCGTAGACATCGTCCGCCAACCACGACGCGTGGCGGAACTCAAAGGCGGCGCGCCCGCCGGCCGGAACGACCTCGAGGAAGTCCTCCAGCCGGGGCAGGTCCTTCTTGAGCGAAGGTGGCAGCTGGAACAGCACTGCGCCCAGCGCCGGGCCGAGCTCGGCCGCCGCGCGGTAGAAGGTTGCCATCGCGTCCCCGACGTCGCGCAGGCGCTTCACGTGCGTCACGCGCTGGGGCGCCTTGAGCGCGAAGACGAAGCCCGCCGGCACCTCGGCGCGCCAGGTGGCGAGGGTATCCGGCCTGGGCATCCGGTAGAAAGTCGCGTTCACCTCGACCGTCTCGAGGCGCGCCGCGTAGTGGGCGAGCATCGCGCGAGCCGGTAGGCCCTCCGGATAGAATGTGCCCTTCCATGCCGGATAGCTGAAGCCGCTCGTGCCGGAGAGGACGCGCACCCTCACTCACCTAATGCTCACGCGCACGGCGCGCACCACTCGGGGTGGGGTGTACCCGCACGGGCTCACGCGCCGGCCGCGCCACGTCGTATCCTTCGCAGCTTTCTTTGCGGCGCACCTTTTGGAGGTTCACATGCGACATGCGGTGGTGGCGTTTGCCCTCTCGTTTCTCACCTCTGCTGCGCCCGCGCTCGCGCAGACGCCCTGGGAGATGGGCAAGCAGGCGGTCGGCGGAGCCGCGACGGGGAAGCTGGAGAAGGAGACCAACAAGCGGCTCCTCGACGAGAGCCGCAAGAACCAGTGCTCCTTCAAGACCGACTCGGACGAGCTGGCGAAGGGCTGTGACCCGAAGGCTCGCCGGCTCGCCAACGCGCTCGTCGACGCGAAGAAGCGCATCGAGTCGGCCGGCGTGAAGAACTTCAAGTTCGAGGTCTCCGGCCACACCGACTCGTCGGGGAGCGAGGCGCACAACAAGGAACTCTCGCAGAAGCGGGCCGAGCGAATGAAGAAAGAGCTCGTCGCGAAGGGCGTTCCCGAGGGCGACATCACGACAGTGGGGATGGGTTCGGAGAAGCCGCTCGTGAAGCCGGACAACACAGCGGCCAAGAAGGCGAAGAACCGGCGCTACGAGGTGCGGGTCAAGCTCTAGACCTCCCCAGGGATGAAATCCCGGGGGTTCCGAGAGGAGGAGATGATGGGGTTCCCTCACCACGTCGGTCGCTCTCCGGAGCCCTCGTCTTGCGGCTACGACATCTCCGGCCTCGCGACCGTGTTCGCCTCTCTTCGACGGGCGACCCGCTCTGACGCGCCGGAGCGCGATCGCCGCCCGTGACGGCCGGCACCACGCCCGCCCGCGATGCCTCACCCCTGCTCGAGCTGCGCAGGGTGGTGAAGCGCCACGGCGCGGTGACGGTGCTGGGTCCCATGGACCTCGCGGTCGCGCGCGGCGGGGCCCTGGCGGTGGTCGGGCCGAGCGGCGCCGGCAAGACCACCCTGCTCCAGCTCCTGCTCGGCCTTTTGCCTCCCGACGAGGGCGACGTCCGCTTCGGTGGCGTGCCGCTGGCCGCGCTGGATCTGCTCTCGCTGCGGCGCCGCATCGGCTACGTGGTGCAGGGCGGAGGGCTCTTCCCGCACCTCACCGCGGAGGAGAACGCGGGCCTGGTGGCGCGCTGGCTCGGGTGGGAGGCGCCGCGCCTTCGCGCTCGCGTGGCGGAGCTGGCCGAGCTGGCGCGGCTCCCGGCCGAGTTGCTCTCGCGCTACCCGGCGCAGCTCTCTGGTGGGCAGGCTCAGCGCGTGGCGCTGGTACGCGCGCTGGTGCTCGATCCGGATGTCCTCCTCCTCGACGAACCCCTGGGAGCGCTCGACCCGGTGACCCGCGCCGATCTGCAGGACGATCTGGCCGTCGCCTTCGCGCGGCTCGGGAAGACGGTCGTGCTCGTGACGCACGACCTGGCCGAGGCAGCGCTGCTGGGCGGCCGGATCGCGCTCCTGCGCGACGGACGCGTGGTGCAGGAGGGTCCGCTGGACGACCTGGCGCAGCGACCCGCCGATCCTTTCGTCACCCGCTTCCTGCGGGCGCAGCGCTCGCCCTTCGACGCGCTGCGCACCTCTCCCGCTGCGAGGGGAGAGGGCGAGCTGCGATGAAGGCCGCCGCGCTCCTCCTCTGCCTGGTAGGAGGGGTCGCGGCCGCCGCGCCGCCCACGGCGAGGGTCGGCTCGAAGAAGTTCACCGAGTCGGTCATCCTGGCCGAGCTGGCGTCGCAGCTGGCGGCGAGCACTGGCGCACGCGTCGTGCACGTGAAGGAGCTGGGCGGCACGCGTGTGCTGTGGAGCGCGCTCCTGGCCCGCGAGATCGACCTCTACCCCGAGTACACGGGGACGATCGCGCAGGAGTTGCTCGGAGGCGTGGACGCGCGCGACGAGGAGGCCCTGCGCGCCGCGCTCGCCGCCCGGGGCGTGCGTATGGGACGGCCGCTCGGCTTCGAGGACGGCTACGCGCTCGGGATGCGCGAAGAGGTGGCGGCGCGGCTGGGCATCCGGACGATCTCGGACCTCGCCCGTCACCCCGGGCTGCGCCTGGGGCTCTCCCACGAGATCGTGGATCGTGCCGACGGCTGGCCGGCGTTGCGCTCCCGCTACGGGCTCGATGGCGCCGAGGTCCGCGGGCTCGATCACGACGTCGCCTACCGCGGGCTCGCCCAGGGCGCCATCGACGCGACGGACCTCTACTCGACCGACCCCGAAATCCTGGCCCAGCACCTGCGCGTCCTGGAGGACGATCGGCGCGCCTTCCCCGAGTACAAGGCGGTCTTCTTGTGGCGACAGGATCTGGAGGCCCGCGCGCCCGAGGCGTTGCGCGCAGTGGGACGGCTCGAGGGGCGCATCGCCACCGCGGACATGATCGCACTGAACGCTCGCGCGCGGCTCGAGCGCGTGCCTGAGCCGGAGGTGGCCGCGGGGTTCCTACGTTCCGCGCTCGGCGTGTCGAGCGGCGCGCGCGCAGAGGGCAGGGCCGCGCGCATTGCCCACCGCACCGTCGAGCACCTCGGGCTCGTGGCGACCGCGCTGGCGGCGGCCATCGCGGTGGCCGTGCCGCTCGGAGTCCTCGCCGAGCGCCGGCGGCGGCTCGGTCAGGTCATCCTGGGCGCGGCAGGCCTGGTCCAGACCATCCCCTCGCTGGCGCTCCTCGTCGCGACCTTGCCCCTGCTCGGCATCGGTTCCGCGCCGGCGCTCTTCGCGCTCTTCGTCTACAGCCTGCTGCCCATCGTCCGTAGCACCCACGCCGGGCTGCGCTCGATACCGGAGGAGCTGCGCACCTCGGCGCTCGCCCTCGGTCTCCCGCCGCTGGCACGCTTGCGCCTGGTCGAGCTGCCCATGGCGTCTCGCGGCATCCTCGCGGGCGTGAAGACCTCGGCCGTGCTCTGCGTCGGCACCGCCACGTTGGGCGCTCTGGTCGGGGCGGGAGGGCTCGGCCAGCCCATCTTCACAGGCATCCGGCTGGACGACTTTGGCCTCGTGCTGGAGGGCGCGTTGCCGGCGGCGGCGCTCGCGCTGGCGGTGCAGGGGCTCTTCGATCTGGCGGAGGGGCTACTCGTGCCGCGCGGGCTGCGGGTCGGGTCGGCCCAGAAGGTGTAGATTCTTCTCTGGACCTGGACCTGGAAGGACGGCAGGTCGCGCTGATGACGCAGCCGGTCGGCGTTGGCAGGCGTGCCCTGCGGGGGCAAGCCGCGCCTCGCGTGAAATCCTCAGTATTCGCGCGTCGGCGACCCGAGCACCATGTCACAGGCCTCGCAGGAAGCCTCGCGCAGGTTGCGTGCGGCGCGCAGGAGCCGTGCCCAGGTCCGAGGGGTCGATTCCGCGCGCGCCACCCGAAGTGCCGCCTGGTAGGCCTGCTGTGCGAGCGAGAGCCGCTTCGTGGGCGCCATGTTCCTCCCTGGGTCGGTTTCCGGGTCGCGCCCGGGTCGCGCCGACGTGGCGCGTCCGCGCCAGTTCTTCAAAGATCGTTCCTCCGCGAATACCTGGCAACACCCGCCCAGGAATAGACAGCGACCCCCGCTCTTCTCCGACTCGTGCTTCAACCCTTCCTGGGGCCGCCGCAGCGTCTCGCGCACGGTGTGGGTTCGGGAAGGCGGTCGTGGCGGCGGCTTGGCGCTCACGACCGCACGTTATGCGGTCCCGCGTCCTCGCGCCGACTTATCATCCGCCCGTGGGCCGTTCGCCGCTGCGCATCGTGAGCTACAACGTCCGGTACTTCGGTCACGCGCTGAAGGGGCTCGCCTCGACGCGCATGTCGCAGCGCGGTATCGCCCGGCGTCTGGCGGCGCTGGAGCCCCTGGCGGATGCGGTGTGCCTGCAGGAGATCGAGACCATCTCCATCCGCTCGCGCGTCGCCTTCCGGGGGCGCCGACCAGCGGAGACGCAACTCGCCTGCTTCATGCGCGAGGTCGACACGGCGTTCGCGAGCGACGCTCGGGTCTCGCCCTACGAGGGCTTCTACTTCCGCGCGCACGTCAATCAGTTGCGGGGGGTACCCATCTACACCACCGGGCTCGCCATCCTCGTCAACACCCGGCGCCTGCGCGTCGACCACCACAACGTGGAGGCGCCCGAGCACATCACCTACCACCGCGTCGAGCGGTGGAAAGACCGAAAGCAGACGCGCATCTGCGCTCACATGAAGGTCTCCACGCCGGGAGGGCCGCTGCACGTCTTCAACACGCACCTGTCGCTCCCCACGCCCTTCGCGCGCGAGTTCTGGTCGGCGCGCATGCGGATGGGCTGGGGCCCGAACCAGCTGCACGAGGCGCGCACGCTGGCGGCGTTCGTGAGGCGCCACGCCCGCGGCCAGCCGTTCGTGGTGTGTGGGGACTTCAACGCGGCGCCGAGCTCTCCCGTGTTCCGTTTCCTCACGGACGAGGCCGGGTTCAAGAGCGCCCAGGCGACCGCCGGTCAGATCGACGCGAGCGATCCGTATTCTTTCCCCACCGCGGGGTTCATGCGCCTCCGGATGCACCTCGATCATGTCTTCTATGGAAACGGAGTGGCCCTGGTCGATCTCGACGGCACCTCGCGCTTCGGAGACAAGCGGGGGATCTTCGCGGGTCTCTCCGACCACGTGCCGCTCATCGGGCGGTTCAGGGTGTAAGAAGAGACCAAGGGGGGAGGCGCGCATGTTTCGGGCGATCCGGCTGGAGGCGGGAGCGGTCCAGCGAGGAGGGCGCGAGGTGTGCGGCCCCGGCGCGCCGCTCTTCGTCGATCTGACGCCCGAGCCCGAGCACCTGGCTTTTCTGCGCGACCGCTTCGGCTTCCACCCGCTCGCGCTGGAGGACGCCGCCAGCATGGACGAGCGGACGAAGTACGAGGAGTATCCCGAGGCGACGTTCATCGTCGTGCACCGGCTCGGGCCGGCGCCGACCGACGAGGGACTGCAGGCCCGCGAGCTGCACCTCTTCCTCACGCGCGACGCCCTGGTGACAGTTCACTCCGCGCCCCTGGCCGAGATCGATCGGCTCCTCGATCAGTTCGCCGATCAGTTCGCGAACGGTGCGTCGCCGCTGGCTCGCGGACCGGACTTCGTCCTCTACCGGATCCTCGACGCCATCACCGACGCCCACTTCGACGTCGCCGACCATCTCACGGACGAGATCGAGGACCTGGCGGGCGAGGTGACGGGCGGCACGACGGAGGATCCCGAACTGCTCGCCCGGATCCTGCAGGCGCGCAGGACACATGCCCTGCTCCGACGCCGCCTCGCCCCGCAGCGCGAGGTGCTCGTTGCCCTGGCCCGCCCGGGAGAGGGCCGAGTCCGCCCCGAGACGGCGCCCTACTTCCGCGACGTGCTGGACCACTTGCTGCGCGTCACCGAGGAAATCGACACGGGGCGCGATCTCCTCGGCTCGGTCATGGACGTCCACCTCTCGAGTGTGAACAACCGGCTGACGCTCGTCACCACCCGGCTCACCCTCATCGCTACCATCTTCTTGCCGCTGAACTTCGTGGCCGGCTGGTTTGGGATGAACCTCGAGATCCTTCCCGCGCCGCTCGCGAAGGTCGTCGTCATCGCCATCACGCTGGCGCTCCCGCCGTCGCTCTGGTGGTGGTTTCACCGCAGGCGGCTGCTCTGATAGCGCATGCCACATGAACTGACGCTCGAGATGGGGGGCGCGGGGGGAGAGTTCTCCCCTCCGCTTGAGGCGCCGCCCCGGGAGGCTCAGCGAAGAAACTCCAGTAACGCATCGTGAAAGCGTGCCGGTGACTCGAGGTGCGGGACGTGGCCGACCTCGGCGATCTCCACCAGGCGCGCCCCGGGGATGGCTGCGGCCGCCTTGCGCCCGAGCTCCGGATAGCGCCCCAGCCTCTCGAGCGCCTCCTTCGGCAGGCTCCCGCGGCCCAGCGTCGTGCGATCCGCCTGCCCGATGACGAGGAGCGTGGGAAGCCGCAGCTTCGGGAGATCCTGCACGACGGGCTGCGAGTAGATCATCTGGTACGTGAGCGCCGAGGCGAGCGCGTACCGCGGGTACTCCGGGGAGAGCGTCCAGCGGTAGGGCACCATCACGTACGGCTCGTACTCGGATCTCCAGGCGACGAAGTAGCTGCCGACGAACTTGCGCAGGCCCTCCTCCGTCTGATGCAGGTTGGTGAAGTACTGTGCCTCGACGCTCTGGTACGGCACCTTCTCGCGGTAATTCTCGAGGCCGATGGGGTTCTCGAGCACGAGCGCGCTCGCGAGCTGCGGGTACATGAGCGCGAAGCGCACCGCCAGCATGCCGCCCATGGAGTGGCCCACCACCACCACCTTCTCGATCCCGAGCTTCTCTAGGAGCTGCCGCGTGCTCGCGGCGAGCTGCTCGAACGTGTAGTGAAGGTCCGGCTTCGACGATTTGCCGAACCCGATCTGGTCGGGCACGACGACCCGATAGCCGGCGCCGGCCAGTGCGCGGATCGTGCCCTCCCAGTACGCGCCGAAGAAGTTCTTCCCGTGCAGGAGCAGCGCGGCGCGCCCGTTCGGCATGGCCGTGGGCGCGACGTTCATGAAGGCCATGCTCATGTCCTGGCCCTCGAGCTCGAGCGGCAGGTAGCTCACCGGGAACGGGTACGGATAGCCCTCCATGGCGATGCCCAGCGGCTCGGGAGGCTTCCCCGGGGGCGGCGCGGCGCGCGCGCCCACGGCCGCGGCGGCGAGGGCGGCGGAGGCGAGCAGGAGTCGGATGGCTTCGGGCATGGGCTGCTCCTCGGGAGAGGACATCGGACACGGCGGGTGAAACAAGCCCCCGCCCTACAGCGGTGTCGGGCAGGCGCCGGACGTGTACTCCTGCACCTTGGAGGTCGGAGCGATCGCGAGACCGGCGTCGAGCAGGCACTGCCCCTGCGCCACGGTCACGGTCAGGGCGCCGTCCGTGAGCATCAGCGTTCCGTTCACGACCTTCACCGCCGCGCCGGGTTCGTAGTAGGGCGCGTCGCGCAGGTAGGCGTACGGCTCGACGGCGGGACTGCCGACGTCGGCGGTCAGCGACCAGATGTAGCTCGTGCCCGCGGTCGTGGGATCGCTGTCTTCGTACGGCCGGCTGTCGAAGAAATCCGTCAGCTGGAACGACGGATCGACGGTGAAGACGGTGAGGCTCGGGTTCGCCGCGTCGGGCCCGAACGACACCGCGAACAGCCGCGGGTCGAGGTTGGCGGCGTAGGTCTTCTCGCCGGCGAGGAAGACGTTCGTCTCCTCGTCGCCGAGCCCGATGTTCGAGATGGTGAAGTTCCCGGCCTGGCCGTCCTGACCGGAGAAGAGGAAGCTAAGACCGGCGAACGTGGCGGTTTCCTGCTTGAAGGCGCCGGAGAGCGTCTGGTGGGGAGCGCTGAAGGAGGTCTTGCCGAGGTCGAGGTTGGCGAGGAGCTTCCGGTCGATGCCATCGACCTGCAGCGAAGCCCACGGGATCTTGGCGGCGGTCGTGAGCCCCGAGGTGCCTCTCGCGTCCTGCATCTCCAGCTCCACCGCCTGCCGCACGGAGGAGGAGATGGTGAGGTCGACGTTGCCCGCGACCTCGCGGTTGAAGGTGACCTTGACGTCGAACGACCCCGCCATGGTCAGGGGGATTGCCGCGCTCGAGTCGACGGTGCGCAGGGACTCGAGCGCGTCCTTCACGCCGTCGAGCGACGTGACGAGGGCGATGCTGCCAGTGCTGAGCTCCAGCGCCAGTGGCGCCGCCTTGCTCGACCCGAGCAGCAGCGTGAGATCGAGCGCGTCGGCCGCCGGCTCGACTGCCTTGACCCGCAGTTCGAGCTTGTCGATCTCGCTCACGCACTCCGCCGCGATGGTCGCATTGGCCACAGCGAGCAGGGAGGAGTTGCCGTCTGGCAGCACGTACGGGCAGACGTCCGCGCCCCCGAGGAGATACGTCACCGAGGCGCCGTCGAACGACTCGACGTTCGCCTCGGTGAAGACGCGCTGCGAGAGGTATTTCGAGAGCGGGTCGTCCTGGGCGCTGCTGGTGGCGGCGCCCCCGGTCGCCGCGGCGCTCCGTAGCGCGGCGAAGCTCCTCAGGCTGCTCCGCGACGCGAGATGGCTCGCCGTGCTGCTCCCGAGAGCGGAGATCACCGAGATGTCGCCCCCGAGCAGGTCCAGGAGCGGCCGCAGGCCGTTCTCGAGAGCGGTCAGAGACGACATCGAGTCGAGGGCGGTGAGCGTTGCAGTACAGTTCTTCGCGACGGTGTTCCCGAAGCTGGCCACCTTCGTCTGCACCGACTGCGGCGACGTGGCGGTCTGGGTGGTCCTCGAACAGGCGGACAGCGACAGCAGCGCCGACCCGATGGCCAACCAGGTTGCACGGCTGTTCCTCATGGTTCCTCCCGGGGTGAAATCGCAAGGTGAAGCGGCGCTCCCGATCTGTTGCGCTAACAGTGAACAAGGCACGCCGCCGGAGTCGGTCGGCCCCACCTGGCGGCGGTATGTGATGCTGCGGCTCCGACGTCTTCAAAGAAGCTGTGACGGCAACCTAACAGACAGCAGCCGGGCGCTCGGGCGCTCAGGCGGGGCTTGGTCGCGATGATCAACCTCGGATGCGCGCGCAGTGGCCTTCGCCCGGACCGTCGCCCCAACCGATATGCGACCATCAGCGAATGTGGCCGAGCTTCTCTGGCGAAGACTGAGCGTAGACGTGTCCCCACTCACGCAGCTTGACCTCGCCGGCCGACTCGCTCATCGTGCCGGCCCCATGCCCATCCTCCGTGGCGCCGTCACCTTCTCTCGCTTCCGCGTCGACGGCGGAGACCCGTCCGGGATCGACACGCGGCGCTGGCTCGTCCAGGGCCTGCGCAAGAAGGCCTTCGCGCCGCTCGACCCCGGATGCACCGAGGAGGACCGGTCAGCGGGGTTCGTCGAGCTGGAGCGCACCGACGCGACCACCTTCGGTCCGGACCTCTTCCAAGGTGAATACGCGCTCTTCGCGTACCGGATCGACGCGTTGCGGGTGCCCGCGGCGGCGTTGCGGCGGGAGCTCGAGCAGTGGGCGGCGACGTTTCGGGTCGAGAAGGGCCGGCCCCCGGCGCGGGCCGAGCGGACGGCGCAGCGCGTGGCGCTCCGCGAGGCGCTGCGCCAGCGCGTCACGCCCACGACGCGCGTCCACGACGTGAGCTGGAACCTGAAGCTCCGCGAGCTCTCGATCTGGGCGGCATCCCGGAAGGCTGTCGAGGAGATCGCGGCCACGCTCGAGGAGGCGCTGGGAGTGGACCTGCACCCACTCACGCCCAGCGCCAGCGCGAAGCTCGGGGGCGTGCCGGACGACGCGCTCGCCCCCACGCCGGCCCTCATGGGCCCCGGTTTCGGTGCACGTGAGGTGGATCATGGGGCGTGAACAGGAACGCACGGAGGCGGCATTCCTCCGCGGCGAGGTCGGGGTGGACGGTGTCGCCACCGGACGTGAGGAGCGAGACGAAGCCGAGGTCGAGTGCGAGCGAGCCCGCGAGCAGCTCTTGCGCGGGCGGACCTGGCTCGGCCGGGAGTTCCTGACCTGGATGCTCTGGCGATCCGAGTCGGGCGATCCGCTCGCCGAATGGGAGAGCGCCGGGGTGGTGGTGCTCTTCACGGGCCGGCTCGTGTTGCGCGGTATCGCGGGCGATGTGATCGAGCTCAGCGCCCGGGGCGCGCTCGTGGGCTACGCGGAGCAGGTGCGGCGCGCTCTGGATGCGGGCCTCCTGGTGCACGGGGCGCGGCTCCGGCTCACCCATGGCGAGAAGGTTTACGAGGCGACGGTGGACGCGGAATTCCTGGACGTTCGCGCCGCCAAGCTGCCGGAGGTGCTCAAGGAAGCGGAAGACGACCAGACGCTGGAGCGGCTCTACCTCACCGAGCAGCTCTCCGGGATGCTGGACGCGCTCCTGGCCGCGTTCATCCGCGTGCGCACGAGCGCCTCGTGGATGCGGGAGATCGTCCCGGCGATGCGGCGCTGGATGAGCGCGGACAGCGGGGTGGCGGCGATCGCTTCTCGTTGACGGGTCAGGAGCGCGGGCGCAATGTCCGGGCCAGTCGAGCCACCGGTGCAACTCGTCCCTCAGCGCGGTGGCCCGCGGATCCTCACCCGCATCGGAGTGCCCATGCCCCTTTCCCGCGCACTGTGCCTCCTGGGCTCCGCCGTCTTGACCGCGGGCTGCAGCCGAGCCCTTCCGCAGCCTTCCTCCGCCGGACAGGTGCTCACCGAGGCCGACTCGGGCAGGAGCCTGGTCCTGCCGGTCGGTGCCAGGTTCGAGGTCCGGCTGTCATCACGACCCGGCACCGGCTACACGTGGGGCGTGAAGCACGTCGATCCCGAGGTCGTGGCCCAGCAGGGGCCGTCCACCTCGAAGCCGGTCGGCGCGGCCCAGCCGGGGAGCGCGGCCCTGGAGGCGATCCCCTTCGTGGCGCGAGGCCCCGGCGCCACCCGGCTCGAGATCGCCTACGGCCGCCCGTGGGAAAAGGGAGCGCCGCCAGCCGGGACGTTCACGCTCGACGTGACGGTGCAGTAGAGCGGTGTCAGCCGCGCATCGAATAAGGAGCGCCGAGGCCCCGTAGGAGGCCTCGGCGCGGGTGCGTCGCTGTTCACGACGTCGGCTACTGACAGGCGCCGCCGTCGGTCCAGATCGGGCCCCACCGGCAGCCGGTGGCTCCCGGCGCGCAGGTCGAGTCCGAGGCACACGCCCTGCAGGTTCTACGCGCGCAGGTCCAGTTGTGGCCCATCGCCGAGACCTTCGCGCCTCTACTGTAGGAGTAGCAGTTGTCGCGCGCGAACGGCGTCCAGCAAGCCTCCCCCTCCCCCTCGCCGCCGCAGACGTTGGCCACCCCGCCGCCGCCGCAGGTCTCGGGCGCGGTGCACGTGCCGCAGCTGAGCGTACTGCCGCAGCCGTCGGCGATGGTGCCGCAGTTCTTCCCCTGCGCGGCGCAGGTGGTGGGCGTGCAGGTGGAGGTGGTGCAGACGTTGTCGCTGCACGTCTGGCCGTCGGCGCAGGTGCCGCAGCTGAGCGTGCCAGCACAGCCGTCGGAGATGGTGCCGCAGTTCTTGCCTTGCGCGGCGCAGGTGGTGGGCGTGCACGAGCCGCTGCCGGCGTACGTTGCGTAGTAGTTGTCGCGCGAGCCGATGGCGTTCGCGCCCCACTTGATGTTCATGTAGCCGTTCACGCCCCAGCGGCTGCCCCATGAGTTGCGCATGATCCAGTAGCCCTGGCCGTTGTTGTCGTCCCAGCCGACGATGACGACGCCGTGGTTCAGGCTGGTGCAGCCCGAGCCGGCGAAGACGCCGCCGGTGTAGTTGCTGAAGCTCGCATCGGCGCAGACCCCTGTCCAGATCGGTCCGTGGGCCAGGAGGGCGCTCTTGATGTTGGCGACCGCCGTGCTCCCCACCGACGTGTAGCTGACGAGCTTCTCGTTGTGCGGGTGCGGAGGGTTGCACGCCACGTCCGACGCCTTGTAGGGGAAGTCCGCCTCGTTGACGGCGCCGGCGGCGGGCTCGCCCGACGGGATCGAGTTGATGAACAGGTCGAAGGCCACGTAGCCGCCGTCGCACCCCCACCCCTGCTTGTTGCACGAGACCAGGTACTGCTCCGACAGGTCGCGGGTCTGGTTGTCCTTCATCTTGATGAGTTGCTCGACCACGCCGACCGTGGCAAATGCCCAGCAGGATCCGCACTGCCCCTGATCCTTGATGGGCGTGCAGCCGGGGGTCTCGCAGACGCTGTAGTGAGCAGGCAGATCGGAGGCCGCTACCGTCGCCTCGGTGAAGTGCTGCGCCTGCGGGGAGGGGGCGACCTGCAGCGGCGTGGGTGCAGGGCCGGTATAGGCCCCCTGCACGTCGACATCGACCGAGTAGGTCTGGATCGGTGGGACGTCCTTCTCCCAGGGACGGTGGTAGACGAGCTTGAGCCGGGTGAGTCCTGGCCCCGCCGGAGAGAAGCGGCGGACGTGGGTGGCCGCGCTGCCGCTGCGCTCGTCCGCGAACTCATGGGTATCGTCGAGTGGCCTGAGCACGGAGGTGTCCACCTGCTCGACCTCCCAGATGTACCCGGCAGCGGGCTTGCTGCGCAGCTTCACGGTCAAGAGCTTGTCGGGGGTGACGCTGACCGTCGTCTTGTCGTGAGACGCGGTCAGCGTCTCCTGGCTCGTGGCCACGTCTTCGTCGTTGCTCTCCTGGTCGTCGCCGCGCTGCGAACAGGCAGCCGCGGACGCGAGGCACGAAGCCAGGCCCAGCGCGAGAGAGAAACGAGTCGCTCTACTCGTGTACATGGATCACCCTTTTCTTGGATGTGCGTGAATGGAGGGGGCCACGCGTCGTCAGGGGTCAGACGACCCTGCCGTCCCTCGGACGGGAGTGGACAGACGTTAGACGTGCGTCAGCCGTCGAAGCCGACGTCCCGGTGCTGCACCGCTGTCGAGCTGAAACGGAGAGTGCCATCAGGGGGCGCAGCCAGGCAACGCTTTTCACGTATTTCCTTACCGTAGGAGAAGGTGCCACCCGCGCGCAGGCTCCGATGGTGTCAGGGGTCCACCGCGCACGGCACCGCACCTCGGATGATCTGCGGGCTTCGGGTCTTCCAGGGAACGGAAGGAAGGAACGGCTCGCCTGGACTACACTTCGACGATGGACAGCCTCTTCCTCTGCACGTTTGCGGTGGGGTCCGCGGACGGCCCGCGCTCCTCCACCTTCGGCGTCTCGCTGGCCAGGGATCGACCCGAGCTCCGCCTCTCCGCGCGGACGCAGGCGTCTCGCTGGGAGATGACGATCCAGGTCAGTGGCGGGGCAGCCGGTGCCGGGGGCCAGGCTCCGCCGACGAAGGAGGGGGTGAGGCAGGCCGTCTTCGAGGGCGCCTGGATCGGCGAGGGCGGCCTCGCGCTGGCGTGGCCGGGCCACCAGGTCGCCCCCGGGATCCGGCGACAGCTCTCCCTCTACGTCTCGGGGAGCGCGCTCCGGAAGCTCGAGCCGCCTGCAGGGGAGCCGGAGCCTCGCTGGATCGCCCCGCCCGAGGGGCTCGGGCAGGTCATGGTGTCGGTCCTCGTCGCCACTGCCGCGGGCAGCCCAGCGGCGAGCCCGGAGACGATCGCGGGCACGGACGAGCAGCTGCTGGGGCAAGGTGCGCTGTCGGACGGACGGAACGTCTGGGTCTGCTCTCGCCGCGAAGAGATCGCCTCGCCCTTGCGGAAGGCCGGGCTCTTCACGGCGCTCCGCAAGCGGCCCGCTCCCGGCATCTCGCAGGAGGCAGCGTGGCGCGACGGCACGCGCGTCCTGTTCGCCTGCGAGCTTCACGGGGCCGGCCTGGTGGTCGAGCTCCCCGGGGACTTGTTCCGCACGCCCGGCGCTTGCTGACAGCGGAGACCGGTTGGTCTGGGCCCGTCTAGCCCGCCGCCGGCCGCGACAGCACCACCAGCGAGCGCGGCGCCACGTCGACGACGCCGGCCGCGTAGAGGCGGTCCCTCTTGGCGTCGCTCTTGCCCGCGGTGTCTACCAGGATGTCCCACTCGCGGCCCCATTCGATGTCGGGCAACGTGTAGGGCACGCTCTCGTGGTGCGCGTTCATCAGCACGAGCAGGGTGTCGCCCATGATGCGCTCGCCGCGCTCGTCGGGGGTGGCGATGGTGTCGCCGCCCAGGAGGAACGCGAGGGAGCGGATGTACGGCTGTTTCCAGTCCTGCTCGGTCATCTCCTCGCCGTCGGGCCGGAACCAGGCGAGGTCCTTCAGCGAGGAGTCGCGGAAGTGCTGCCCGCGGAAAAAGCGCCGCCGCTGCAGCACCGGCTGCTCCTTGCGCAGCCGGATCATGCGCATGGTGAATCCCAGCAGCGCTTGCCGGCGGGCGTCGAGCTTCCAGTCGAGCCAGCTCACCTGGTTGTCCTGGCAGTAGGCGTTGTTGTTGCCACCCTGCGTCTTCCCCAGCTCGTCGCCGGCACAGAGCATGGGGACGCCTTGGGCCAGCAGGAGCGTGGCGATGAGGTTCCGCTGCTGCCGATCGCGCAGCTCGTTCACCTCCGCGTCGTCCGTCTCGCCCTCGATCCCGCAGTTCCAGGAGAAGTTGTCCTCGGTTCCGTCCCGGTTCGTCTCCCCGTTCGCCTCGTTGTGCTTCTGGTCGTACGACACCAGATCTCGCAGCGTGAAGCCGTCGTGGCAGGTGACGAAGTTCACGCTGGCGAAGATCTTGCGGCCCGCGGCCTGGTACAGGTCGGCCGATCCGGTGAGCCGCCAGCCCAGCTCGTCGTGCTCGATCTCGCCCTTCCAGAAGCGGCGCACGGTGTCGCGGAACTTGCCGTTCCACTCCGACCACCGCACCGGGAACTGGCCGACGTTGTAGCCGTTCGGGCCGACGTCCCAGGGCTCGGCGATGAGCTTCACGCGCTGCAGGGTGGGGTCCTGGTGACAGGCCTGGAGGAAGTTGCCGCCGGGGTTGAAGTCGAACGGGTCGCGCGCCAGGGTCGTCGCGAGGTCGAACCGGAAGCCGTCGACGTGCAGCTCCTCGACCCAGTAGCGGAGCGCGTCCGTCACGAGCTTCAGCGTCTGCGGGTGAGGGACGTTGAGGCTGTTGCCGCAGCCGGTCGAGTCCCAGGAGTGCCGCGGGTCGTCCGGCGAGAGGCGGTAGTAGGTCGCGTTGTCGAGGCCCTTCAGCGACAGCGTCGGGCCGAGGGAGTTGCCCTCTGCGGTGTGGTTGTAGGCGACGTCGAGGATCACCTCGATGCCGGCCTGGTGCAGCGCCTTCACCATCTGCTTGAATTCGACCACTTGCTGTCCACGCGTCCCCGACGCGCTGTACCGTTGTTCGGGAGCGAAGAAGGCGAGCGTGTTGTAGCCCCAGTAGTTTCGGAGGCCCTTCTCCCTGAGGTGCGCGTCGTCGGTGAACTCGTGTACCGGGAGCAGCTCGACTGCCGTGACGCCGAGGCGCTTCAGATGGGCCAGGGCCGCAGGGTGGGCGAAACCGGCATAGGTGCCGCGCAGCCTCTCGGGTACCTCGAGATGACGCATGGTGAATCCGCGGACGTGCACCTCGTAGATGACCGAGTGCTGCCATGGGGTGCGCGGAGCGGCATCCCCCTCCCAGTCGAAGTGGTTGCCCAGGACCACGCACTTCGGCACGCCCGCGGCGCTGTCGCGATCGTCGAAGGCGTCGTCGCCTTCACCCAGGCGGTAGGCGAAGACGGGCTCGTCGAAGTCGACCTCGCCCGTGAGGGCGCGCGCATAGGGATCGACGAGGAGCTTGTCGCCGTTGTAGCGCAGCCCTCGCGACGGGTCGTACGGTCCCCAGGCCCGGATGCCGTAGAGTGCCCCCGCCTTCAGGCCGGGCACGTAGCCGTGCCAGACGTGCGCCGTGGTTTCCGGGAGAGGGATGCGGCGCAGCTCCCGGCGCGGGTCCTCCTCGTCGAAGAGGCAGACCTCGACTCGTTCGGCGCCGCTCGAGTACACCGCAAAGTTGACCCCCTCCTCGTCGCTGCTCGCGCCAAGGGGGTACTCTCGGCCCGGCCAGACCTCCTCTTGCATGCCGCGGAATATAGCCACGCCGGCCAGGCAGGGCGCCGTAGAGCGCGGTACTGAGCGGGTGTGGAGCCGGTCGCTCCCTGGAAAGGGCATTGTCCGCGAGCGAGGGCGAGGGGTCTCTTCGGGCCGTGCCAGCTGCGAGACGGTGCCGGAGGTGGTGCGCGCCGGAAATCCCCATCGTCGCCAGCGTCTGGGCGCCCACGACGCTCACGGTCGAACGACCTACCTTTTATGGGGTATGCACCCGGGTGTGGCGGGTTCCTGCGTGACCATTCCCGACAGAATGCGCCGGAGCGGTTCACTGGAGGTTCGCCCATGCTCATGAAGTTCGGCATCGCGCTCGTTTCGATAGCGCTGGCGTCCCCGGCGCGGTCTGCACCTGTGAGAATCGGGGTCGTCAACTCGATGACTGGCCCCGAGTCGCCCATCGGCGAGAACCTCACCAACGGCATCAAGCTGGCGTTGGAGGATCTCAAGAAGAAGGGCGTCGACGTGCAGGTGGTGTGGGAGGACGACACGGGCAAGCCGCAGATTGGGCTCTCGGCGCTCGAGAAGCTCGCCACCCGCGAAAACGTCGCCGGCGTCGTCGGCGCCTACACCTCTGCGGTCACGAGCGCGGTCGCCAAAGCGGCCGAGCGCTACAAGGTGCCCCTCGTGAACCCGGTTGCGTCGAAGGAGGAGATCACGCGGCAGGGGTACAAGTGGGTCTATCGCGTGTCGGCCACCACCGGTGACTACGCGTCGATCCTCCTCGAGATGGCGCTCTCGCTCGGGAAGCCGAAGACGATGGCCATCCTGAGCGAGAACACCGACTTCGGGGTCTCGGGCGGCAAGAGCGCCAGGGCCTACGCCGAGAAGAAGGGGATCAAGGTCGTGCTGGAGGAGGCGTACTCCAAGGGCTCGCCCGACTACCGCTCGACGCTGCTGAAGGTGAAGAACACCAACCCGGATCTCGTCTTCATGGTCTCCTACGTCGCCGACGCCATCCTGCTCATGCGGCAGTCGCGGGAGATCGGCCTCTCGCCACAGGGCTTCCTGGGGGCGGGCGCCGGTTTCGCCACCGTGCAGTTCGCGGGAGAGAAGGCCATCTCGAACGGTGTCTTCTCCTCGTCGCAGTGGACGCCGCAGGTGAAATGGCCCGGCAGCAAGGAGTTCAACGAGCGCTACATCAAGGCCGTCGGCAAGTCGCCGACCTACCATGCCGCCACCGCATACGCGGCGATGATGATCCTGGGCGAGGAGGCAGCCAAGGCGGGCGGCGATCGCGAGAAACTCCGGCAGGCGCTCGAGACCGGCAGCTGGGACGGCGTGGACGGCCCGGTGAAGTTCCAGGACTACGAGGGCTACTCGAACCAGAACAAGCACCAGATGCTGGTGGAGCAGGTCCAGGACGGAAAGCACGTGACCGTCTGGCCGACGGAGCTCGCGTCGGGAAAGCCGATCTGGCCGTTTCCCGGCTGGAAGTGAGCGACCAACTCACCCCGCCGGGTCAACCGGAAACGAGCGGGTTTCGAACACGGAGCGCCGCGCTCTCAAAAATGGATCGCCTGGCCTTTGGCCGCGCGGGCGCGGAAAGCTTCCATCCAGCGCTCGCCCGAGATCGCGCGGGCGAGCTCCACCGCGATGTGGCGCGTCTCGATGCCCAGGGACGCGTTCCGACCGAGACCTTGCAGGCAGGATGGGCAGTTGGTGAGGAGCACCGCGCCGCCGGGGCGGGTCGCGAGCGCCTCCTTCAGGGCGGTCGTCTTGCGGTGCAGCATCGCGTCCGCGATGTCTGGCCGTGAGAGGGCCAGCGTGCCCGCCTCGGAGCAGCAATGCGGCACGTTGTCTGCCGCGATACCGGCCAGCTTCGAGAGCACCTCCGTGCCTCGTCCGTCGAGCGAGTCGTGGCAGGGGGGATGGTAGAGGTAGCGAGCGTCTCTGCCTCCGGGGATCCGGAGCTCGCGGTCGAGGGCGAAGCGGGCCACGTCCTGCACGGGAGCGCCGAAGATCTTCCCGGCCTCCATCGCGCCGAGCGCCTCGCGACAGGTGCCGCAGGTCACGATCACGGCGTCGAAGGAGAGGTAGCTGAGCATCTCCCGGATCTGGCTGAAGATGATGGTGTCGCGAAGCACCATCCTGCCGTGCTGCTCGGTGCGGGCGTTGGCGAGGAAGGGGAAGCCGCAACAGAGGAATGGCGGTGGCAGCACCACCCGTGTGCCCGCCTCGCCGAGCACGTGCAGCGCCGCCATCGACACGGACGAGTAGAGCCGCTCGGAGCCGCAGCCCGGGAAGTAGAAGACGGTCGCCCTGGCCTCCCCATCCGGCTCGAGGACGAGCGCCTCGCCCGGGCCGCAGGCGGGCAGCACGTCGCGCAGGGTAGCCGCATCGCTCCGTGAGATCGGCGAGCGGAGGAGCTGGAGGGGGTAGAGCGAGGCTCCCG
>Ga0154716_1038_pt2 | contig 21905 bp, 18 predicted proteins | sample Rifle2008BG16ft_FD_105724 | JGI IMG/M metagenome (GOLD analysis project Ga0154716, IMG submission 105724) | Anaeromyxobacter sp. RBG_16_69_14
GCGGGGGATCTATCGAGCGCCTGACGGTGGCGGTGGCCGACTTTGCCAACGAGACCGGCGACCCCGAGCTGGACGGCCTCTCCGGCATGCTCATCACCTCGCTCGAGCAGTCGAGGAAGCTCTCCGTGCTGACGCGTTCGCGGATGCGCGACGAGCTGAAGCAGATGGGGCGCGAGGATGTCCCGGCGCTCGACGAGACGGCGGCGCGCGAGATCGGAAGGCGGCTCGGCACCAAGGCTCTCCTGCTCGCCTCCATCCGACGGTTCGACAGCGTGTACGCGGTGGAGATGCGCGCCCTCGATCCGGCGGATGACCGCCATCTCTTCACCGTGTCGGAGCGGGCGCCCGACAAGGCGAGCATCCCCGAGCTCCTGGACCGGGTCTCGGCGGGTGCGCGGCGCGGGCTGCGGGAGGCCTCGAACGAGGTGGGCCGATCGCACATCCAGGTGGGCGAGGCGTTCACGCTCAGCATGGAGGCGTACCGGCATTACTTCCTCGGCGTCGACTGCGTGGATCGGGAATCGAGGAGCGGCTCGCTCTTTCCGACCTGCGCCGAGCACTTCCGCCAGGCGCTCAAGGCCGACCCGGGCTTCGCCATGGCGCATTACCAGCTCGCCTACGTGAGCGCGATCGAGTTGACCGACAGCGCGGAGGAGAGGAGGCACATCGACGCCGCCGCGCAGCGGGTCGCCGGCGTCCCGACGAAGGAGCGCCAGCTCATCCTGGCCTGGAAGGCGCACGTCGACGGCCGCGACGGCGACGCGCTGGCGTCGTACCAGCAAGTCCTGGAGCGGTTCCCCGAGGACAAGGACGCGCTGTTCCTGGCCGGTACCCTCCTGCACTTGCAGGGAGACCACCAGCGCGCCATCCCGTTCATGGAGAAGGTGCTGGCGATCGATCCGACCTTCGACTGGGCCCTCGACTACCTCCCCGAGGAGCTCCTGGCGACGGGGGGTACCGAGGAGCTGAGACAGCACGTGCTGCGCTGGCAGGCGCTGCCGCCCTCGCCGGCCCTGTTGCACGCGCTGGCCTTCGCCCGCTTCGGGCTCGGCGACGTGGAGGGCGCCCTCGCCACGGCGCGGCGGCACGCCGCCCTCGCCACGGGGACGCTCGGGACGCGCGACGTCGCCGCCGTGCTCTTCTCGTCGGGCGACTTCAGGGGCGCCGAACGCGCGCTGCGCGCTGCAGCGGGCGGCCGGGACGATCTCCTGCCGCTGAAGCTCGTCAACACCATGCACGCCCAGGGGCGCACGCGCGAGGCGCTGACCACCCTGGACCAGTTCGAGCCCTGGCTGCGCCAAAACAGCGACAAGGCCACCTATCACTATTTCCGCGCGGTGCTCCTCGCCAGCCGTGGCGATCGCAAGGGTGCCCGCGCCGAAGCAAACGCCATGGTCGAGATCGATCCCAGGGTGGCTGCGCAGCTGGCCGTGGATCTCGCGCTGCACGGCGATCTCGAGCGCGCCCAGGCGCTCGCGGCGAACCTGCCTCCGAGATCTTCGAGGTACGAGGTCTGGCAGTCGGTCCTGGATTGGAAACGCGGCGATCTGGCAAGCGCCAAGAGCCGGCTTCGCGCGCTCGATCGCGTGGACCCGTTCGCGGAGAACGCGCCCATGCCCTCTTTCGTTCTCGCCGAGGTCGCAGCCGACTCCGGCAACCACGCCGAAGCCGTGACGGCAGTGCTCCGCTACCAGCGCCTCTGGGCACCGGGGGCGCCGGGGCTCCGCAGCGCGTGGACCTCGCCGCGCGCCATGGTCATCCTCGCTCGCTCCCAGCTGCGCCTGGGCCGTGTCGCCGAGGCGCGGCGCACCCTGGATCGCTTCCTGGAACAGTGGTCGTCGGCCGATCCGGATCAGCCGCTGCTGCGCGAGGCGAGGGCGATCGGGGCGCAGCTCGTGCGATGACGTGCTGCTGCGAATTCCTTCCAGCTCCGCGGAAGCAGCGTTGCTTGCCGCGGACACCGGTTGTCCACTTGGCCACCAGAGGAGACACCATGAGCGAAGCAAAGAGCGGCATATCGTCGATTGGAACGGTGGCTACGTTTCTGAACGGGAGGGCATGCTCGGATACGCTTTTCCACGTCCTCAACCACGCGTTCGATCACCCCTTGAAAGAAGAGGAGCGCGCGGTCGTGCCCTTGGCGGGCGGAATCATGCAACATGGCTACCAGTGTGGCATGATCTGGGGTGCGACGCTCGCCGCGGGGGCACGGGCGCATCGGCTTCTCGGCGCGGGATCGCAAGCTGAAACCAAAGCAATTGTTGCAGCACAAGGGCTTGTGAAGTCCTTTCGTGCTCAAAACAACAATACGAACTGCTTCGAGATCACGAGGATCGACAAGTCGTCATCGGCCACGCAGATGATCACCTATTTCCTCGTCAAGGGCGGGGCCGTAGGCTGCTTTCGCATGGCCGCAGCATATGCCCCGGTGGCCTTCGGCGAGATAAATAGGGCTCTTTCGGAAGACCATGTCGAATCGCCCCCTGCTCCGGTGAGTTGCTCGGCGATGCTGGCGCGGAAGATGGGCGTGTCCGACATGCATGCGGTCATGGCGGCCGGATTGGCGGGCGGCATCGGCTTGAGCGGAGGTGCTTGTGGAGCACTGGGAGCCGCAATATGGATCCTTGGAGTGAAGAGCCTCAAGGAAGGCGGCGGCAAGCTTGATTCCAAAGCTTCCGGCGCCGTCGATGCGATGGACAGGTTCCTGAAGTGCACCGGCCATGAATTCGAATGCTTCAAGATAGTCGGACGGAAGTTTGAGAGCGTGAGTGACCATGCCAGTTACTTGTGCAGCGGCGGATGCTCGAAGATCATTGAAGTGCTAGCTGGCAAATGATCTGTTTCTAGACCGGTCGCCTCCAGCGTAGTCCCGGAAATCGCCCGAAGTCGCGATCGGTGGTGATCCACTCGCTGCCGGATTCGATCGCCAACGCGGCGAGATAGGCATCGGGAACGAGGTTGCCGCGGGCCTCGGCCTTCCGGCACAGACCGACGAAGATGTCCCAGTGGCGTGGTCCGGGCGCGACGGAGATCGCGTTGGGTTGACTCCGCAGTTCGGCCACGAACCGGAGTGCGTCCTCGAGCGGGCTCGGAGGGGAGAAGACGCGCGGGTGCGTCACCACGCGAACGAACCCGGAGAGGACGAGATCCGCGAGGCCGTACGCCTCGTCAGAAGAGGCCAGCGCCGTCAGCCAGTCGAGATATGCCTCGTGGTGCGGTGCGTCCTGGCGATGAGCGTATACCAGGACATTGACGTCAACGAGCGTCATCGTGCCGTTCCATCAGGTCGAGCAGCGCGGCGGTGTCGTCGAGATCGACGCCCGGCTGCAGTCCCTGTCCTCCGACCGTGGAGAAGCGCACCGGAGCACGGGGCTTCGAGGTGCGCCGCCGCGCGAACGCCTCGCGGAGCGCATCATGGATCACCTGGGTGAGAGTCCGGCCGGTCTCGGCCGCCTGCTTCTTGGCCTCGATGAGTAGTTGCTCGTCGAGCCGGATGGTGGTGCGCATGCATGGAAGCATATCGAGCGAGCATCGATATGTCTAGTCCAGCCGGCCTGCTGCCAACCTAGAAATGAGCCGATGAAGCGGGTTCTCCCCAGCAAGAGTTAGGCGGGGCATTGCTGCGGCCAATCTACTTGTGGTACGGCTCGCCGCGCAGGATGGTCATGGCGCGGTAGAGCTGCTCGACGAGGACGAGGCGCGCGAGGCGGTGCGCGAGGGTCATGCGCGAGAGAGCCAGCTTCTCTCCAGCGCGCGCCAACGCCTCCGGCGAGAGCCCATCCGCTCCGCCGATGACGAGAGCGACGTCGCGACCGGCGTGGAGCCACCTCTCGATCCGCCGCGCGAGCTCGACGCTCGTATACTCGCTGCCCCGCTCGTCGAGGGCGACCACGTACTCGCGCGGGTCGATCCTGGCGAGGAGCGTCGCGCCCTCTTCCTCCTTCGCCCTCGACGTGCCGGCGTGCTTCCTCGCCTCGGGAAGCTCCACCACCTCGAAGCGCAAGTAGCGCTCCAGCCGCGTCGCGTACTCCGCCACGGCGGGCGCGTAGAGACCGGAGCGGTCCTTGCCGATGGCGAGGAGGCGGAGCCTCACGGCGGCTCAAGGCCTCTTCGCGGAGTCGCAGCCCGGCCCGGAGAAGAAGGCGCCGGCCGGATCGCGGCGCACGAGCGCGGGCGGCGGGACCTCGGGGGCGAGGCCATTGCCGCTCGCATCCTGCACCGTTTCCTCGCCATGTTCACCTATCGTCAGATGGCGCGCCCAGGGTCCGCTCGCCGAGCGGCCGCGCACGAGCGCCTCGCGAACGCGGCCGGCGTCGTCGAACCACTCCTCGATCAGGGTGCCGTCGGCCCGCTCGCGGAGGAGCTTCAGGACGCGTTGCTCGCGGTCTATCCACGCGGTGCGGCGGACGTCACCACCGGGGCAGGGGTCGAAGCGCTTCTGCGCGTCGGAGAGCTCCCCCGCGGCGTGGCGCCGCTCGATCTCGCGCGCGAAGGAGCCAGCGCCGCCCGGGATCGCGAGGCGCGGTCCCGGCCGGGAGCGATGCAGCGGCGCGCTCGTGTCGGCTCGGCTCGGCGAGGACTCGGGGGCAGGAGCAACGGGCGGCGCACGCCTGACGATCGATGGCGCCTCGGCGGCGCTCTTGGTCTCGTCGGGGCCGGTCTCGGACCGCGCGGCGGCAGCTGCCGGGGCGCGCGCCGCGCCCGATTCTCTGGGCGGTTCCGCCTTTGTCGTCTGGGGTCCGCTGGGGCCCCGGCCCTCCTCGTCGCCGGCCTGGTGGCCGAGGGCCGCGGCGGGTGGGGCGGACAGACTGGCGGTCCGGTCGGGTGCGGCGGACTTCTTCGCGGCCGTGGCCCTGGAGAGCTCGCGCCGGGACGGTTCGCCTCGAGGGGTGGCCCCCGGCTGCGCCGATTGCGCCGATGGGCTCTCACCGCCGGCGCGCAGCGAGGGCGCCGCCTCCGCCGGAGCGAGCTGCGGTGCCGCCGCCACCGGTGCTGGCTCCGCGGAGCTGGCTGGCCCAGGCGCGCGGACGACGTCCTCCGTCGGCGGGCGTAGTCCGTGTCTCACGCTCACCAGAAGGAACGCGGCCACCATCGCGAAGGCGCTCCCGGCCGCGATCCTGATCCCAAAGCCGCTCAGCGCCAGACGGAACGAGTCTCGCTGTCGCTCCTCGGCTGCCTTGCGCGCGGCAGCGACGAGGACGGCCTCGCCGCGCTCGCGCGCGGGCGGCGCCTCGAGCCGGCGCATCGCGCCGACGGTGGCGTCCAGGTGATCGCGCTCGACCTTGCACGTCTCGCACTCCGCAAGGTGGCGCTCCACCTCGGCCGCCTTGCGATGCGACAGCTCGCCGTAGGCGAGGTCGACGAGGAGCTCGCGGCAGGCTTCGTGGTTCATGGCAGCGCGCTCCTCCCCTCACTGGCAGCGTCGTCCGGCAGCACCCCGCGGCGGGCCAGGTCGGCGCGCAGCGCCTCGAGAGCGTAACGCATCCGGCTCTTCACGGTGGGCACGGGCGCACTCGTGATCTCGGCGATCTCCGCGAACGGAACGCCCGCGTACTCCCGCAACACGAACACCTCGCGCTGCTCCATGGGAAGCGCCGCCAGCGCCGCCTCGAGCTTGGGGCGCAGGAGCGCGCTCTCCGCGCCGCGGTCGGGCCCTGGCGCTTCGGTGGCCAGGCTCTCCACGAGCGGCGCCTCGCCCAGGGGCGACGCGTCGAGGGATTCGGCGGCCCGGTGCACAGCGCGGCGCGCCTCGTCCACGGCCAGGTTGCGCGCGATGGAGAACGCCCAGGTGGTGAAGCGGGCACTCCTCTGCCAGCGCGGTGTCGCGGCGATGATCCTGAGCCAGGTCTCCTGCGCGAGGTCCTCCGCGCGAGCGGAGTCGCAGGTGAGCCGGTGCAGGAAGGCGTGGATGGCGGTGCGGTGGCGGCGCAAGAGATCCTCGAAGGCGCCGACGTCGCCCGCCTGGTACCGCCGCATGAGCCGCTCGTCGCTCTGTTCGGTCGCCACGCGCTTCACGAGGTCGGGGGCCTTGCCTGATGCAACGCTCATCCCCGGAAAAGGATCTCCGGGAGTGTAACCCGACCGCGGTGGGGGCTCTCGCCGTATCGCTCATGGGAAAGTGCGTTCCTCGCGCGAGGCACGGCGCTACCCCACGCGCCCGGCCCTGAACCGGCCAGATGACCTCGTCCAGGCCCTGGCCCACCGCTCGCAAGGCACACTGCTCGCAACTCGCCGCACAGCACCAGTGCGCGCGAGAGGCCCTCGCCTGCTCGCCCCCGGAGGAGAAGACATGGACGCATTCGTGTCCCGCTCGGGTCCGCGCATCGCTGCGGCCATCGCGCTCCTCTGTGCGCTCGCTGCGGCAGCGTTCCTCGGAAGCTGCAGCGCAGGCGGCGGCGGTGGCTCACCCGCCGGGGCGGCGCAGCGAGGTGGCGATGACGGCGGCGCGGTCGTGGACAGCACTCCTCCGTCCACCGCGGACACGCCGGATGCTGGCGCGCCCGATGGCGGGGTCGGTGCGGGGGCGCCGGACGCCGGCCCGCAGTTCGGTGGCCCCGGACCGTGGCCGACCTCGAACCAGACGTTCGGCGCGGCGCAGGGCATCGCGGAGGCGCCGGTGGTCGCCACGAGCACCGACGAGGCGCAGAACCTCTGGGTCGCCACCCACATCGCGCTCTATCTGATGAAGCCGGGGGACAAGGCCTTCAAGCGTTACTCGTCGGCCGACGGACTGCACCTCATGGACAACCCCGACCTCGTCAAGGAGGACTCCTGCAACTCGACCGCGGTGGTGCCTGGCGCGGCGGTGGATCCCGGGATCTCCACCATCGCGGGCGGCGCGGCTGGCGAGGTGTTCGTGGGCTACTTCGGCAAGCTCGCCGTCGCGGGCGACTGCACCGACCCCGCCTGGGAGCGCCACTCCGGGAAGCTCGACCGCGTACGTCTCCGGGCCGACGGGACGCTGGAGGTGGTGCGGTTCGACCTGGCCTCGGCCGGGTTCGGCCTGAACTTCTGGCACAACCGGACCGTCTTCAGGCTCGCCTACGACCACGTTCGGCACCCGCACACGCTGTACGTGGGGACCGACCACGGCGTGGACCTCATCCTCCCCGACAAGTACCGACCGCCGGATCCCGGCGAGTGGTCCGGCCTTCCCATCCTCGAGTACATGGGGGACCATCTGCACCCGGCGGTCTGCGTCGATCCGAGCGGCGCCGGCTGCCCGGCCACCGGAGAGGGCAACCAGCGCATGGGCGAGTGGCGCGGCCTCGCCATCTCGCCTTTGGACGGCGACCTGTGGGTGGCAGGCCGCTGGTCAGCCGGCAAGATCCGCTGGGACCCGCTCGGCCCCTTCCACTGGCAGCACGAACGCGGCGGCGCGCAGGCCTTCTCCTGGGCGTTCGGGGATCCCGCCGCCACGAATCCGCCCGTCTTCCCCGTGGCGGCGGAGGGCGAGGTCGTGAGCCTGACGGCGGTGGCGGCCACGCCGGACGACACCGCCTGGTTCGGCAACAGGAACATCTTCGGCAACACCGGCGAGCGAGACCGCGGCGTCGCTTCCTTCAGACCCGGCAAGGGCTTCACGTACCACGATCCGTTCGACCTCGGCATGTCCGAGCGGGCGGTGCAGGACATCGTGGCGCTTCCCGACGGCCGCCTCGTCTTCGCGGGTCCGAGCACCGGAATCGTGTTCTACGATCCGGCGACGGGCAAGCACGCGGCGATGCGGGTCGGCCAAGGCATCCCGGACGACCGCGTGACGCAGCTCGAGCTCGACACGATGGTCGATCCACCGGCGCTGCACGTCTCGACCTTCGGTGGTGCCGCGACGATTCGCGTGTTCCCGTGAGGCCGTGGGCGTGCGGAGACCCAGCGCGACTAGCGAAGCATAGTGAGAGGAGCGAGCGCGACTCGCGCCAGGCGCGGCTTTCCGCGGGTGCACTACATCGACTTCTTGCCCAGGAGCTCCTCGGCGTCGACCACGCGCAGCCCGCGCTCCTTGACCGCGGCGAGCGCGCGGTCGGGATCCTCGAACCGGAAGACGATGGCCGCCTTTCCCGGCATGGGCCCGGCCGCGAAGGCGTACATGTACTCGACTCCGATGCCCGCGTCCTCGATGGCGGCCAGCGCGGCGGCGAGGCCGCCCGGGCGGTCGTCCACCTCGATCGGCACGACCTCGGTCACGTTCACCACCACGCCTGCCGCCTCGAGCACCTGCTTGGCGCGCTGCCAGTCTTTGACGATGAGGCGAAGGATTCCAAACTGCGCCGTGTCGGCGAGCGAGGCGGTGAGGATGTCCACGCCGGCCTTGCCGAGCGCCGCGCAGGGCGCGCGCAGCTGGCCGGGTCGGTTCTCCAGAAAGAGCGAGAGCTGGTGGAGCTTCATGTGGCCTCTCCAGAAGGGCTCCGGGCCTCTGGCTCCAGGCTACGTGTTCGCGAGCCCGAAGTTGACCGTGGCCTGTAGCCCAGAATCACACGTTTCTCAGATCGGTGAGCCGCTTGGCCTTGCCCTCGCTGCGGGCGAGCGAACGCGGCTCGACGAGGGTGACCTGGACGCGGAGTCCGAGCACGTGCTCCAGGGCGTCCTCGAGCTTCCTGTGCAAGCTCTCCAGGGCCCGGATCTTGTCCGAGAACACCTCGCGCGTCACCTCGACCTTCACCTCCATCCGGTCGAGCCCCTTCTCGCGGGTGAGGACGATCTGGTAATGCGGCAGCGTCCCCTCCACTTGAAGGAGCGCCGTCTCCACCTGTGACGGGAAGACGTTCACGCCCCGGATGATGAACATGTCGTCGGCGCGGCGGCCGATGCGGCGCATGCGGCGCATGGTGCGGCCGCATGCACAAGGCTCGGCGAAGAGCGCCGTGACGTCGCGCGTCCGGTAGCGGATCATCGGCATCGCCTGCTTGGAGAGCGTGGTGAGGACGAGCTCGCCCTCGGCGCCTTCCGGCAGCACCTCGCCGGACGTGGGGTCGACGATCTCCGGGTAGAAGTGATCCTCGAACAGGTGCAATCCCGTCTGGTGGGCGCACTCGATGCCGACGCCCGGGCCGATGATCTCGGAGAGGCCGTAGATGTCGTAAGCCTTGATACCGCTCTCCGCCTGGATGCGCTGGCGCATGGCCTCGCTCCAGGGCTCGGCCCCGAAGACTCCGGCGCGCAGGCGCGAGAAGTCGATCTTCATCTCCCGGGCGCGCTCCAGCAAGTGCAGGAAGTAGCTCGGCGTGCAGCACAGGGCCGTCACGCCGAAGTCCTGCATCACCATGAGCTGGCGCTCGGTGTTGCCGCCGCTGATGGGGATGACGGTGGCACCGAGCGCCTCCGCACCGTAGTGCGCGCCGAGACCGCCCGTGAATAGACCGTATCCGTACGCGTTCTGGATGACGTCGCCGCGGTGCAGTCCGCATGCGGCGAAGGTGCGGACCATCACCTCGGTCCAGACGTCCAGGTCGGCCTTGGTGTAGGCCACCACGATGGGTTTGCCGGTGGTGCCCGACGAGGCGTGCAGGCGGACTATGTCCTCCATCGGGCTCGCGAAGAGGCCAAACGGGTAGGTGTCGCGTAGATCGGCCTTCACGGTGAACGGCAGTCGTGCCAGGTCCTCGAGCCCGCGCACGTGGGCCGGGGTGAGGCCGCGCTCCTCCATGCGCCTGCGAAAGATCTCGACCCTGCCGTGGGCGCGGGTCACCACTGCCTGCAGGCGCTGTAGCTGGATCTCGGCCAGGCGCCCGCGCGGCAGGTAGTCGGGGACGCTCGCCGGGTGAAAACCGCCCGGCGGATCATTCCACGAGCTCATGCGAATGCCTCCTCGTCTCCGAGCAACCCGGGCGCGCGCGTTCGGCGCGTCATGCCCCGGCCCCCCAGGCCCGCGCAGCCGCCGCCCGGCCGAGCGCAAACGCCTTCTCGTTCACCTCGAGGAGCCGCTCCGGGATCGCGGCCTGGAGCGCCGCCAGCAAGCTGGCCTCCGGCAGCGCGAGGTGGTGGCTGAGCGCGCCGAGGAGTGCCACGTTGAGGCTGCGCGGGTGGGGGAGCGCGTCCTCCGGGACGAGATCGGGGGGGATGAGGACCCCGCCCGCCTTGAGCACAGGCCGCGCCACATCCACCTCCGAAGGCGCCAGCACGAGGAGGTAGTCGGCCTCGCCCCGAGGTACCATGGGTGAGAGCACCCGGGAGCCGAAGCGCACGTCGGAGGTGACCGACCCGCCGCGCTGGCTCATCCCGTGGATCTCGGCCTTCTTGACGTCGAGCCCGGCGCGGCGCGCCGCGTCGGCCAGGATGTCAGAGGCTTTGACGACGCCCTGGCCACCGAGACCGGCCAGGACGACGTTCGTGATCGTCTCGTGCATGCGTCACCCCGGTAGTGCGGGGGACGAGCCCCGCACTACTCCCATTGTGACCCATGTTTCGGCCTTCCCGCAGCGCATTCGGTGGTCCAGGGGGATTGGCGCTCCGGCCCGCCTCACTCCTCCGCGCAGGCAGTGCAGGAGATCGCCTCGCGCCGCTCCGTCCCCAGCTTATCCCACTTGCGAATGGCGGCCGCAGCCAGGACGCAGGGGTGGCGCGCCACGATGACCGACGGTACGCGCGCGGCGAGCCGTTCGGCGAGCAACCTCTCGAAGCCGCCAGGATCCGCGAAGGGGTCGATGACCGTCACGCTCGGGACGCCGAGCGCACGTGCGATCCCCTCGATCGACACCTTGCCAGTGGGCGCGTGGTCGAGCGTGCGGCCGGTGCCCGGATGCTCCTGGTGGCCGGTCATGGCGGTGGTGCCGTTGTCGAGCACGAGCACCACGTGGCCGATGACGGGGGGGTTGTAGATCATCTCGATGAGGCCGGAGACGCCCGAGTGGACGAAGGTCGAGTCTCCGATGACGGAGACGACGCGCCTGGCCTGCTCCGCAGGGAGCACGTGGCGCAGGCCAAGCCCTACCCCGATCGACGCGCCCATGGCGACGCACGTGTCCATGGCGCGGTAGGGCTCGAGCACGCCCAGGCTGTAGCAGCCGATGTCGCCCGCCACGATGCAGTCGAGCTGTTTGAGCGCCGCATAGACGGGGTGATAGGGGCAGGACGGGCAGAGCTCGGGCGGTTTTCCCGTGGGGGCAGCGGGCTCGGGCGACTCGTCGCGGGCGAGGATGCGGCGCACCCGCGGCACGTCGAGCTCGCCGAAGCGGTACATCTCGGGCTTCGACTCGACGGCGATGCCCGCGGCGCGGAGCGCGTCGGCCAGCACGGGATCGCCCTCTTCGATGACGACGCAGCGCTCCACGCGCGCGGCGAAGGAGCGCGCCCGCTCGAGCGGGAGCGGGTACACCATCCCCAGCTTGAGAAAGCTCGCGGCAGGAGCTGCCTCCGCGGCGTGAAAATAGGCGACGCCAGCGGTGATGATACCGAGCTTCCGGTCTCCGTCCTGCAGCGGGTTGAGCGCGCTGCCCTCCGCGAAGTGGGCGATCTCGGCCAGCTTGGCGCGCAGCCTCCTGTGGGCGGGTCGGGCGTTGGTAGGGATCATGACCCGACCCCCGACGTCGCGCTCGAAGCACGCCGAGGGGGGCACCTGTCGTTGCGTCCGCGGCATCACGAGCGACCTCGAGTGGCAGACGCGGGTCGTCATGCGGAAAAGGACAGGGATCCTCCAGCGCTCGGAGATCTCGATCGCCGCGAAGAAGAGGTCGTACGCCTCCTGCGCGTCGGCGGGCTCGAGCATGGGGAGCCCTGCCGCGACGGCGTAGCGGCGGTTGTCCTGCTCGTTCTGGGAGGAGGCCATGCCGGGGTCGTCGGCGCTGACGACGACGAGCGCGCCCGAGACGCCGGTGTAGGCGGCCGTGAAGAGCGGATCTGCGGCGACGTTCAGGCCCACGTGCTTCATCGTGACGAGCGCACGCGCCGCGCCGTAGGCCACGCCCAGGCCGACCTCCAGCGCCACCTTCTCGTTCGGTGCCCACTGCGCGCGACCTCCCAGCGCGCCGAAGGCCTCCAGGATCTCGGTGGAGGGCGTGCCGGGGTAGCCCGTGCCGAGCGCGACGCCGGCGTCGAAGGCGGCGAGGGCCGCGGCCTCGTCGCCGGACAGGAGCTTACGTTCCATCGGCACCCTCCTCGGTGAACCCTGCGCGCCGACGGCCCATGAAGTCTCCCCTCCCCCGCGGAGGGGGGAGGGGAGCGTGCAACCTCTCGATCAGGCGCGAGCCTTGGGCGCGGGGTTTGCGGCGCCGGGGACGAGGTTGGCGGGGTTCATGGCCTTCGCCATCTGCTCGTACAGCGCGTACCGCTCGCGGACGTTCTTCTGCGCCTGCTCCATGTACAGCTTGAACTGTTCCGGGTTCGACTGCCTCACCTGCTTGAAGCGGTTCTCGCGGTCCGTGAATTCCGCCAGCGCCAGCTTGGGCGCCGGGGAGTCGAGCTTGAGCGGGCTCTCGCCGGCCGCGATCTTGCGGGGATCGTAGCGGAAGAGCGGCCAGTAGCCGGAGTCGACCGCCCGCTCCTGCTGGGCGAGCGCATCGGCCATCTCGTAGCCGTGGGCGATGCACGGGGAGTAGGCGATGATGACCGACGTGCCCTCGAAGCTGTCCGCCTCCTTGAAGGCGTTCACCGTCTGCACGTCCTTGGCGCCGATGGCCACGCGGGCGACGTACGGGTGCCCGTAGCTCATGGCCAGCATGGCGAGGTCCTTCTTCGGCATGGACTTGCCGGCGGTGGCGAACTTCGCCGCGGCTCCCAGCGGCGTGGCCTTGGAGGCCTGCCCGCCGGTGTTCGAGTACACCTCCGTGTCGAGCACGAGGATGTTCACGTCACGCCCCTGCGCGATGACGTGGTCGAGCCCGCCGTAGCCGATGTCGTAGGCCCAGCCGTCGCCGCCGATGATCCAGACCGACTTGCGCACGAGGTAGTCGGCGACCTTCCCGAGCCGCTGCGCCTCCGGGGTCCCGATGCCGGCGAGCTTCTGGCGGAGGACCGCCACGCGGTCGCGCTGCGCCGCCAGGCCGCCCTCGCTGTACTGGTCGGCCTCGAGGAGCTGCTTCACCAGCTCGTCACCCAGCTTCGCGCCGAGCGTGCCGAGGATCTCTCTCGCCATCTCCGCCTGCTTGTCGATGGCGAGCCGGAACCCGAAGCCGAACTCGGCGTTGTCCTCGAAGAGCGAGTTGTTCCAGGCTGGACCGCGCCCCTCGGCGTTCTGCGTGTACGGTGTCGTCGGCAGGTTGGCGCCGAAGATGGACGAGCAGCCGGTGGCGTTGGCGATGATGGCCCGGTCGCCCACGAGCTGCGTGACGAGCTTGATGTACGGCGTCTCGCCGCAGCCGGTGCAGGCCCCGGAGAACTCGAAGAGGGGCTCGAGGAACTGCGTGCCCTTCACGTCGAGCTTGATCTTGGCGCGGTCGGCCTGGGGCAGCGACAGGAAGAAGCCGAAGTTCTGCCGCTCCTTGTCACGGAGCGGGAGCATCGGGACCATGTTGATGGCCTTGTGGCCCTTCTCGGTCTTCGACTCCACGGGGCAGATCTCCACGCACAGCGTGCAGCCGGTGCAGTCGTCCGGCGCCACCTGGATCGTGTACTTCTGGCCCTTCATCTCCTGCGACTTGAAGTCCATCGCCTTGAAGTCCGCGGGTGCGCTGGAGAGCTCGTTGGCGGGGTAGAACTTCGCGCGGATGGCGGCGTGCGGGCAGATGAGCGCGCACTTGTTGCACTGGATGCAGAGCGGGGAGTCCCACGCCGGGATCTCGAGGGCGATCGACCGCTTCTCCCACTTCGAGGTCGCCGTCGGCCAGGTACCGTCCACCGGGAAGGCGGAGACGGGCAGCTTGTCACCTTCGCCCGCCAGCATGAGCGCGGTGACGCGCTTCACGAAGTCGGGTGCCGCCTCCGACACGGTCGGCGGGCGTGGCTTACCGGTGAGGGTCCCGGGGACCTTCACCTCGTAGAGGTGCGCCAGCGTGTGGTCGACCGCCGCGAAGTTCTTCTCGACGACGTCCTTGCCCTTGCGGCCGTACGTCTTCTCGATGGAGTGCTTGATCGAGTCGATGGCCTCCTGCCGCGGCAGCACGCCCGAGATGGCGAAGAAGCAGGTCTGCATGACGGTGTTGATGCGCACCCCCATGCCGGTGTCCTTCGCCACCTTGTAGGCGTCGATGACATAGAACCTGACCTTCTTCTCGACGATCTGCTTCTGCGCCTCCAGGGGCAGCTGCCCCCAGACCTCCTCCGGGCCGAACGGCGAGTTGAGGAGGAAGGTCGCGCCCGGCATGGCCGCCTCGAGCATCTCGTACTTGTCGAGGAAGCTGAACTGGTGGCAGGCGATGAAGTTGGCCTTGCTGACGAGGTACGACGAGCGGATGGGCCGCGGGCCGAACCGCAGGTGGCTGATGGTCACCGACCCCGACTTCTTCGAGTCGTAGACGAAGTAGCCCTGCGCGTAGTTGGGCGTGTCCTCGCCGATGATCTTGATCGAGTTCTTGTTCGCGCCGACGGTGCCGTCCGCGCCGAGGCCGTAGAACTGGGCGCGCACGACGCCCTCGCCCTCGGCGTCGAAGGCCGGGTCGTACGGGAGCGAGAGGTGCGTCACGTCGTCGTTGATGCCGACGGTGAAGTGGCGCCGGGGACGGCTCTTGCCGAGCTCGTCGAAGACGGCCTTGACCATGGCCGGCGTGAACTCCTTCGAGCCGAGGCCGTAGCGGCCGCCGACGACGGTGATCTCGTGGTGGAACCGGTCGATGTGCGCTTGCTGCGCCTCCCGCAGCGCCGTCACAACGTCCATGTAGAGCGGCTCGCCCAGGGAGCCCGGCTCCTTGGTCCGATCGAGCACCGCGATGGAGGTGGTGGTGCGCGGGAGGGACGCCATGAACTCGCCGAGCGGGAAGGGCCGGTACAGCCTCACCTTCACCACGCCGACCTTCTCGCCCGAGGCGAGGAGCTTCTCCACCGTCTCGTGCGCGACCTCTGCGCCCGACCCCATGAGGACGATGACCTTCTCCGCCTCGGGGTGGCCGACGTAGTCGACGAGCTTGTACTGGCGGCCGGTGATCTTGGCGAACTGGTCCATCGACTCCTGCACGGCCGCGGGGCAGTCGATGTAGAACTGGTTGCACGCCTCGCGTGCCTGGAAGAACGCGTCGGGGTTCTGTGCCGTGCCGCGCAGGACCGGCTTCTCCGGCGTGAGGGCGCGCGCCCGGTGCGACTCGACGAGGTCGTCGGTGATCATCTGCCGGAGGGCGTCGTCCTCGAGCAGCTCCATCTTCGCCACCTCGTGCGAGGTGCGGAACCCGTCGAAGAAGTGCAGGAAGGGCACGCGGCTCGCCATCGAGGCGCGCGTGGCGATAGCGGCGAAGTCGTGCGCCTCCTGGACGCTGCCGCTCGCGAGCAGGCCGAAGCCGGTCTGGCGCACCGCCATGACGTCGGAGTGATCGCCGAAGATCGAGAGCGCGTGAGTGCTGACGGCGCGGGCGCTGACGTGCATGCAGAAGGCCGTCAGCTCGCCCGCGATCTTGTACATGTTCGGGATCATGAGGAGCAGGCCCTGCGACGCGGTGAAGGTCGTCGTGAGCGCGCCGGCCTGGAGGGCGCCGTGCACCGCGCCCGCCGCGCCGCCCTCGGACTGCATCTCCGAGACCGAGGGCACCGTCCCCCAGATGTTCTTCATGCCCTTGGCCGACCACTCGTCGGACCACTCGCCCATGTTCGAAGACGGGGTGATCGGGTAGATCGCGATGACCTCGTTGATGCGATGGGCCACCGAGGCCGCGGCCTCGTTCCCGTCCATGGTGATCATGTTCCGCTTCGACATGCTCCCTCCTCAGGGTGCGATGCAGAGTGTGCGCTGAGAGACGCCTGCAAGGTTTCTCGCCGCAAACTCTGCGGAGTTTGCGGGAGTTTTCTGAATATTCTGCAAACACCGGACCGAACTTGAGCTAGATCAAGGATTGCAATCAGGTGAAGGGTCCCACTTCTACAAACAAATGGACTCGCTCCGCAAGACCGGGGAACTACGCAGAGGCGCCTGGCTGGCGCGGGACAGAGCGGCGCGGTGTCTTGCTGCCGCGCTGAAGCCACCGCTGCCACACGTGCGTCCTCGCGGAATCGCCGTTGCGCCCGCGTCGGCGGGTTCTTGATCTACCAGCGAGCAGATGCTAAATGTAGTGACCTTTAAGAGGTACACTATATGGGGCATCCAGCGCCCGTGGCGCTTGCGTTCGCCGCGCTCGAACCTCCCCGTGCCGATCGGCGGAACCGTGGACATCTATGCCGACGCCACGGGCGGGGCGACTGGCGCCGCCGGGGCGGACGTCGGCTGCCAGCTCATCTTGCAGTCCGGGGGTGGGGGCTGGATCACCTCCCATCTCGTGGAGAGCAATGTCTTCTCCGGCGGGACGCGCAGCCCGTCCATGAAGTTCACTATCGCGCACCACCTCACTGGCTTCGTGGGCGATCTCGCGGGTTACAAGCTTGCGCTCTACGCGCAGACCGGGACGTGCGTCCTGCGCGAGGCGAAACTGTGGGCCACCATCCGTTGAGGCGGTTGTGCGACAGTTAGGGGATTGCTGCGCAGTTCGACGATTCCCGGAGGTAGGACCTCAGCCCTCGACCGGGAAGCGCGGCGCGTCGGCCCACAGGCCCTCGAGGTCGTAGAACCCGCGCGCCTCGCGGTTGAAGACGTGCGCCACCACGTCTCCGTAGTCGACGAGGATCCAGCGGCCGCTCTCGTAGCCCTCGACGCCCACCTTGGTCGCGCCCTGTTCCTTCAGCTTCTCGTCGAGCGCATCCGCGATGGCCCCTGCCTGGCGATCCGAGTCGGCGGTCATCAGGACGAAGTAGTCCGCGTAGCTGGTGAGCCCCCGCACGTCGAGGACGAGCACCTCCTCGGCCTTCTTGTCGAGGCCGGCCTGGGCGATGTCCATGGCGCGCTTCCGGGCCGAATCCGCCAGCGCGGGTGGCGCCTCGGCCCGGGCCGGCGCGAGATCGGCCGGCGACTTCGGTCGGAGCGACTTCTTCTTCGCCGGAGGGGACCGATTTGCCGTGCTGCTCTCCGGTGGCGGGGGACGAACCACCGTCTTCCGGCGGGCCTGGGCGATCTGGTTGCGGCCGGGTTTCTTGCTGAGGAGGGGCCCGCCCTTCTTCCGGGCCGGCCGCAGGGGTGTCTTCGCGAACGTCTTGCGCATCGATCTCCTTTAGATTCGGTTTCGGATCGCGGCCCGCAGCAGTTGGCGGTGGGTGACGAGCCCCTGCCCCACCGAAGCGTGCTCGACGATGATCATGATGTCGTCTCTCTACGTCCTCACCTGTCCGTCGCCCTCCACCACGTACTTCTGGGTGGTGAGCTCGGCGAGCCCCATGGGCCCGAAGGCGTGTAGCTTGGTGGTGGAGATGCCGATCTCGGCCCCGAGCCCGAGCTCGCCGCCGTCGTTGAACCGGGTCGAGGTATTCACCATGACGGCGCTGGCGGTGACCTCGCGCTCGAAGCGGCGCGCGCTCGCGAGGTCCTTCGTCAGGATCGCCTCGGTGTGCGACGAGCCGTAACGCACGATGTGGTCGAGCGCGCCGTCGAGGCCCGCCACGACGCGCACCGCCAGGATCTTGTCGAGGAACTCCTTGCCGAAGTCCTCTGGCCGCGCCGGCACGGCCGGGACGCCGGCCCGGCGCAGGAGCGTGAGCGAGGTGGGGTCGCAGCGCAGCTCCACGCCCGCCTCGGCGAGCGCACGGCCGACGGCGGGGAGCAGCCTGGCGGCGGCGGTGCGGTGGACGAGCAGGCACTCGAGCGCGTTACACACGCCGGGGCGCTGCACCTTCCCGTTCATGGCCAGCGCGACAGCCTTCTCCACCGGCGCCGAAGCGTCGAGGAAGAGGTGGCACACCCCCTGGTAGTGCTTCACCACGGGTACGCGCGACCGCTCGGCCACGGCGCGGATGAGCGAGGGCCCTCCGCGCGGGATGGCGAGGTCGATGAGCTCGTCGAGCTGGAGCAAAGCGAAGGTGGCCTCGCGATCGGGCGTGGGCACGACCTGCGCCGCCGCGCGCGGCAGCCCCGCCGCGGCGAGCCCGTCGGCGAAGGCCTCGCCCAGTGCCAGCGACGAGCGCAGCGCGTCCGAGCCGGGCCTCAGGATGGCCGCGTTGCCGCTCTTGATGCACAGGCCGGCCGCGTCGATCGTCACGTTGGGCCGCGCCTCGTACACCATCAGCACGACGCCGAGAGGGATGCGGACCTTCTTCACGAAGAGGCCGTTCGGCCGCCGCCAGCTCGAGGTTACCTCGCCCACAGGGTCGGGCAGAGCGGCCACCTCGAGGAGCGCCTTCGCGATCCCGTCCAGCCGCTTCGGGTCGAGCGCCAGCCGATCCTGGAAGGCAGCGCTCTGGCCTGCCTTCTTCGCGGCCGCGACGTCGGCGCGATTCTCCGCCAGGATCCTCCGGGCGCGCTTGCCGATCGCGGCCGCGGCCGCGCGCAGCGCCTCGTCCTTCTGTCCGGTCGCCGCGAGGGACAGCGCTCGCGCGGCCTCGCGCGAAGCCTGCGCGAGTGCCCTCATCTCATCCTGCAACTCCGCCGGCTGTCGCATGTGGCCTATTCTGGCCCCGCCTCGAGCAGGACCATGTCGTTCCGGTGGACGATCTCGTCGAGGTACTTATACCCGAGCGCCCGCTCGATCTCGCTCGTCTTGAGGCCCGCGATGCGCCGCATCTCGTCCGCGCCGTAGCCGGCGAGCCCGCGCGCGAAGGGGCGCTGCCCTTCGACCGCGATGTCGACCGGATCGCCGACGCCGAAGTGGCCGGCGACCGCCCTCACGCCCGAGGGGAGCAAGCTGCGCCCGTGCTCGACGAGCGCCTTCCGAGCGCCCGCGTCGACTGCGATGACGCCCTTCCCCTTGGTGGCCGAGGCGAGCCACCCCTTGCGGCCCTTGAGCCGCTCGGGTTCGGGCGGGAAGAAGGTGCCCACCTGCGCGCCTGCGAGCAGATCCGCCAGCGCACCGGGGCGCCGCCCGGAGAGGAGCGCCGTACCGATCCCCTGGGCGGCGAGGCGCTTCGCAGCGCGTACCTTCGTCGTCATGCCGCCGACGCTGCGATCGCTCCCCGCGCCGCCAGCCATGCGCTCGACCTCGGCGGTCACCCGACCGACCTCCGTGATGAGCTGCGCGCCCGCCGCCGAGGGATGGCGGTCGTACATGCCCTCTACGTCCGTGAGCATGGCCACCAGCTCCGCCTCGACGCAGGTGGCGACGAGGGCGGCCAAGGAGTCATTGTCGCCCACCTGGATCTCGGCCACGGCCACCGTGTCGTTCTCGTTCACCACCGGCAGCACGCCCAGCTCGAGGAGGCGCGCGAAGGTGCGGCGCGCGTTGAGGAAGCGCTTGCGGCTGGCCAGGTCCTCCGCGGTGAGGAGTACCTGCGCCACCTTCACCCCGTGCGGTGCTAGCGCGTCGCCCCAAGCCGCGACGAGGTGAGGCTGGCCCACCGCGGCGCAGGCCTGCTTGGTGGCGATGTCCCACGGCCTGGCGCGCGAGCGGACGAGCCCGAGCTTGTCAGCGCCGAGCGCGATGGCTCCGGAGGTGACGAGCACGACCCGGCGCGTGCGCGCCGCCTCCGCCAGCTCCGCACCCAGGCGGTTGCAGTTGTGGCGGTCGAAGTGGCCGGCCGGGTCGGTGAGGGTGCCGCTGCCGACCTTGGCGACGAGGCTCTTTACGCGGGGGAGGGAATGGCGCACCACGGGCGCATCTTAGTCTGGCTACGTTCTCGCATGATGCTCTTCGAGAGGCGGGTCATCGGTGTCACTGGCCTCCGCATCTCGGTCCGCCTCTGGTTCATGGAGGGGCAGCTCGACCCTGAACTCCGAACCCCCGCCGTGGCTGCTCGAGACCCGGATCGTGCCCCCGTGGGCCTCCACGATCTGACGTGCCACCCAGAGGCCGATCCCGAACCCTCCGTAGTGGCGCTCGGATACGGCGCGCTCGAAGCGCTCGAAGATGCGCTTCTGGTCGTCGACGGAGATGCCGATCCCGTGGTCGCGGACGCGCAGGGCTGCGCGATCGTCCGCCGCGTCGATGGCGATCTCGACGGGCTTCCCGCTCCCGAACTTGACGGCGTTCGAGACGAGGTGGGTGACGACGGCCTCCAGGCGATCGCGATCCCAGGTACCGATGACCGGAGCCGTGACCGTGAGGGCCACCTCGGACCCGGAGCGGCGGATCGCGTCCTGCGCTCGCCCCAGGACGCCGCGCGCGAGCTCGCCCAGGTCGATCCTGGTGGGGGCGAGCTTCAAACGCCCGGAGGTGATCCTGCCGATGTCGATGATGTTCTCGATGAGGGCGCTCAGCCGACCAACCTGTCCTGCGATCTTCTCGAACCTCGACTGGACCCTCTCGTCCGAGACGGTCGCGTCCGGATTGGACTTCGTGAGTCGCCGCAGGCTCGAAATCTGAAGTTCGAGAGCCGTGAGCGGGGTCTTCAGCTCGTGGGAGGCGATGGCGAGGAACTGGTCGCGAGCCTGGACGGCCTCGTTGAGCTGCCGTTCACGCTCGGTTGCCTCGCGGGCTCGCTGGAGGGCTTCCTCCGCGCGCTTCCGTTCGGTGATGTCGGTGGCCACGCAGCAGACGCCGTAGGCGACGTCGCTCGCGTCGAGGAGCGGGAACTTGAGCGAGATGTAGGTGTGGGCTCCGTCGCTCGCAGGGATGGTCTCCTCCAGCTCCCGTGGTGCCCTCGCCTCCACGACCTGGAGGTCGTCGCCGCGCAGCGTCGTGGCCGCCGCGGGAGGCAGCACCTCCTCGTCCAGCTTGCCGATGACCCGCTCGCGGCTCAGGCCAAACACCTTCTCGAACTGCCGGTTGACGAACAGGTATCGGCCCTCGGCGTCCTTCAGGTAGATGACCGCGGTCGTCGCGTCGAGGATGGTCCGGAGCTGTTCACGCGATCGATCTATCTCCGCGTTCTGCTGCGCCAGCGTCTCGCTGAGCCCGAGCAGCCGCGCGTTCGCCTGGTACGAGCGCAGCGTCATCTCGAACGGCGACAGGCTCTCGGCGAGGAACTGTGCCGCCATCGCGACGGGGGGGCGGTCGCCCGCGCCCTTCGCAGGCAGGGAGAGGAGGGCGTTGTGATGCGCGATCGCCAGCTCCAGGATGCCGATGCCCATGGTGGAGGCCTTGCGCCCGAGCTCGTAGGCGTGGGTGAGTGCCGCCTCACCCCCGCCGGAGACGTACTCCCGCAGCGCGGCGGCGTACTCCCGCGTCAGGGCTTCCGCCGGCGCTGGGCTATTCGTCCGGGTCATGCACCCATTTCTTCATCGTCACGATGGTCCCCGTGCCGATCGCCGACGCGAGCGTGAAGTCGTCCATCAGCCGCCTGGCGCCCGGCAAGCCGAGCCCGAGCCCCCCTGACGTCGAGTAACCGTCCTGCATCGCCTCCTCCACGTTCGATATACCGGGCTCGTCATCGCGGGCGACCACGACCACCCCGCGCCGGCCGCGCTCCTTCACGACCCCGAGGAGGACCTCTCCCGCTCCTGCGTGAACGACGATGTTGCGGGCGACCTCGGAGACCGCGGTCGCGATCGCCGCCGCGCCGGCTTCCCTCCTTCACGACCCCGAGGAGGACCTCTCCCGCTCCTGCGTGAACGACGATGTTGCGGGCGACCTCGGAGACCGCGGTCGCGATCGCCGCCGCGCCGGCTTCCCGGAAGCCCTCCCGCCCCGCCAGCTCGCGCGCGCACTGCCTGGCGATCGCGACGTCCGACTCCTCGCGGATCGGCACTCTGATCGGGCCTCGGGTCTCGCTCGGGCCTGCGTCCCGTGCCGATCGCCCGGGCCCGTCCTTCACGGCGTCGCTCCGAGGTACCGCGCGACGACGACGAGAGCGTCGTCCGACCCTCTGGCGTAGCGGGCGAAGATGGACTCCGCGAGCTCCTGTGGGCTGCCCCGCACGGCCACGCCAGCGAGGAACCCGCC
>Ga0154716_1028_pt1 | contig 21675 bp, 26 predicted proteins | sample Rifle2008BG16ft_FD_105724 | JGI IMG/M metagenome (GOLD analysis project Ga0154716, IMG submission 105724) | Anaeromyxobacter sp. RBG_16_69_14
AGGATTCAGCGACTGCGGGTGACGCGCAGGCGCCCAGCCGGGCGACTGAACGTTAGCCCGCTCCCCCTCTGAGCGCCTCCGTGGAAATCCAGGCTAGCACCGGGGACAGCTCGACGGATCCTGCGTGACACGCCGAGCCGGTCGAGGCGGCGACACCAGACAGCGCGGCAAGGACGCTGGAGCCGGTCCGTCCGACGAAGTTGACGTTTGCCGTGTTGGGGAGTCTCTCGGCGCCGGCGCCGTTCACGCTTACCCGGCCACCGAAAGCTTCCCGAAGGGAAGCTTCGAACCGGTCGCGTAGTGCCCGCACCGCCTCCATTCCGATCCACTTGCCGGCGACCTGACAGGCTGCACCGAGTGCCACGTCGAGCAACACGTTCTCCGTCCCCGCGCGGCGTCCGCCCTCGTGGCCAGCGCCGTGCATGAAGCTTTCGAGGCGCGTGCCCTGCCGGACATAGAGCGCTCCCACGCCCTTGGGCGCGTACAGCTTGTGACCGGCGACGGAGAGCAGATCCACCCCGAGTTCGTCCACGCGGGTGGCGATCTTTCCCACGCTCTGGGCCGCGTCCGTGTGGCAAGTAGCGCCCGCGGCGTGCGCGATGGCCGCGATCTCGGCGACCGGCTGGACGGTGCCCACCTCGTTGTTCGCGTGCATCACCGACACGAGCACCGTGCGGTCGGTGATGGCTCGGCGAACGGCGTCAGGATCGACGCGTCCCCTGGAGTCGACGGGAACGATCGTGACACACGCTCCGAAGCGTTCCAGGAACCGAAGCGGCTCGAGCACGGCGGGGTGCTCGACAGCCGTCGTGATCACCTGGTCACCCCGGTCGCGGTTGGCGAGGAAGGCACCCTGGAGCGCGTGGTTGTTCGACTCGGTGCCGCCGCTCGTGAAGAGGACCTCGGAAGGATCGCAGCCGAGCAAGCTCGCCACCTGACCGCGCGCGTGCTCGACGGCCGCCTTAGCTGGCGCTCCGGCCCAGTGATGGCTGGACGGATTCCCGAAGTACTGCGTCAGGAACGGTTGCATCGCCTCCACCGCTTCGGGGGCGATCGGGGTGCTGGCATTGTGGTCAAGGTAGATCTGGCGCTCCATCCGTCAGCTCCTTTTGCTCATCGCTCGGGCGACAGCCACCTGCAGCGCAGCCGCGGACACCGAGACGGCCTCCTCGAGCCCGCCGTCGCCGCCCTTCTCGAAATCCTCAACCCTCGTCGCCATGGCGTTGGTCACGTGCGCGAGGCAGGCCACGGTCCGGCCATGTGCGGCAGCGAACGCGAGCAACGCCGCCGCCTCCATCTCGACACACGTGATCGCCTCGGAACGGCGGCGTGCTATGAGCGACCCGGTCTCGCGGAATGGAGCGTCGGTCGTCCACGAGGCGCCGCGGACGACCGGTATCTTCAGCGCCTCCAGCCTTTCCTCCACGGAGATGACAAGCGCCTCGTCGGCGATGGTGAAGCGGTCCGGCACCAGGTAGTGATGGCTCGTGCCCTCGTCGCGGAGCGCACGGTCCACGACCACGAAGAACGGTGGCGTGAGGTGGTCCGAAACGAGTCCCGCGGAGGCGATGCTCACGAGCGCGTCGCAGCCCGAGGCGAACAACTCCTCCGCGACCAGGACGGCGAAGGGCGCGCCGACCGTCCCGCCGATGACGCCGTACTCCTGTCCGTCGCAAGCCCAGCGGTAGAACCGGGTGTGGAAGCACGGCCAGCCGTGGTCACGCTGAGCGCGCCCAGAGGCGAGGAGCCGCTCCAGGATGTCCCCGTCCATGTCCAGCAGACAGCCGCGCGGCGCGCGCCAGGAGGGCAGTCCCTTCTGCCTCCGCGCTCCCTCGAGCAAGTTTGCCGGTAGGAACACCGAGGGCTCGGCGGGATCGTGGTCGAAGAGGGGCGAGATCCGGGAAGAGTTCAAGGGGTGCACTCCGCATTCGAGACCACGACGCGATACCTCGGCCAGGGAGGTCACGGCAACCCTCACACACCGGCTGCGGATGCCGCGGTGCGCCTCGTCTCTCGCATCCGGAATGCGACGACCGCCCCCGATGCAAACGTGATCGCCGCCACGACCCACATGGCCGCCGCGAGCCCACAAGCGTCCGCGGTGACGCCAGCGATCAAGGCTCCGACTGCGTAGCCGAGGTCGCGCCAGAGCCGGTACACGCCGACCGCCGATGCTCGCCAGTTAGGATGCGCGACGTCGCCGATGGCAGCGAGGAGCGTGGGATAGACCATCGCCGTACCCGCCCCGAGCAGCACCGCACCCGCCGCGAACAGCGCGAAGCGCGAGGAAAGTACGATGACGCCGATCCCGACGGCCTGGACCCACATTCCCCCGGCGATGAACCACTTGCGGCCGAGCCGATCGGAGAGGGCACCCGTCGCGAGCTGTCCGACGCCCCACACCGCGGGGTAGATGGCAGCGAGGGAGCCGATCCGATCGAGGCTCATCCCTGCCGCCGCGAAGTAGAGCGGGAAGAGCCCCCAGGCCATCCCATCGTTCAGGTTGTTCACGAGGCCGGCCTGACTCACGGCCGAGAGATCGCGGTCCACGAAGGACGTCCGGACGAATACCGCGCGCTGCGACAGTCCCGATTGCTCCGGACCCTGGACGCGCGCCTCGTGCCGAGCGTGGCCGTGGGTCTCCCGCACCGCCAGTGCCGAGAGGACGAGGCCCACCCCCGCGAAGCCCACGCCGAGATAGAACGGCTGGGGCCTGAGTCCGTGCATCGCCGCGATGTACCCGGTTGCGAGCGCCGAGAGTGCGACCGCGACGTATCCCGCGAACTCATTCAACCCCATGGCGAGGCCGCGCCGCTCGGGTCCGGCGAGGTCGATCTTCATGATCACGGTGGTCGACCAGGTGAGGCCCTGGCTCACCCCGAGGAGCACGTTCGCCGCCAGGATCCAGTTCCATGACGGCGCCCACATGAGCAGGAACGGCACCGGCGCCGCCGCGACCCAGCCGGTGACGAGGACCTGCTTTCGTCCCAGCGCGTCACAGAGCCGCCCTGCGAAGTAGTTCGTGAGTGCCTTCACCACGCCGAAGACGACGATGAAGGACAAGATGGCGGCGCGGGCCGCGACGTGGAAATCGCGCTCGGCGAGGGCGGGGAGAATGCTCCGCTCGAGCCCGACCATGGCGCCGACGAAGGCGTTCACGAGCACGAGCAACGAAAACTGGCCGAGGTTCGCCCGTATCCCCATGCGCACTGCGGTCTGCGGCGGTGCTATCCCGCCCATCCATGTGCTCGCCCGGCTCACGGAACATCGCCCCTGTTCCAACGGAGGATGGCCTCCGAGTCGCTGGGCTTGGGCGGTATCCCCTCGCTCACTCGGCTCACGAACTCCTCCCGCCCGAGCGCCAGAGCCGGGTTCCAGCGTTTCTCGAACCCGATCGTGGTCGAAGGTTTGCCGCTCATCCCTGCGCCGCATGCGGACCCGCTGTAATGAGCGGGGAAGACCTCCAGCCGTCGGGGAGCGCGAGCAGCTTCGTCCGGAGCGCATCATGGAGAGCGCCGGCGTTCGCCCGAGCCTGACCAGGGAGATCGGGCCGGCCCACCGCGCCGACGAAGAGCGTGTCGCCGGTCAGGACGAACCACGGCTCCGGACCGCGCCGCAGGTCCGTGACCACGAGGCAGACGCTCTCGGGCGTGTGCCCGGGGGTGTGGAGGACGCGGATGCGCGTGTTCCCGAGCTCGAGTTCCTGGCCGTCCTCCAGAGGCTCGAACGGGAATGAGACGTCCGCCGAGCGGTGCAGGCAGTAGGCGGCTCCGGCGAGGCGAGCCAGCGCCCGGCCGCCCGAGCGGTGGTCGGCGTGGACGTGGGTGTCGATGACGTGAGAGATGCGAAGCCCCTTCGCCCGCGCGAAGGCCACGTAAGCCTCCACATCCCGCTCCTGCGGATCGACGACCGCTCCCTTCCCGACCGTGCCGCAGCCGAACACGTACGCCGCGCAACCCGTCTCATCTCGATAGAAGGGCTTGAAGATCATGCCTGCTCCTTGATATTATTCAAGCGATTATTTGAACTATGGACTTCGCCGCCACGACGCAAGCTGCCGTGCTGCTTCCGGCTGGGTCAGCCGGGCCCCCCAGAGCGGTGCGCCCTTGACCTGTCGGGCGTACTGCCCTACTCAAGAAGATGGTTGAGCCAGAGAGGAGGCTCCACGTGCCTACCCCGAGCGCAGGTCGCCGCTTCAAGGACGCCATCTACGAGCAGTTCGCCCGCGTCGCGAAGGCGCTCGCCAGCGCTCACCGGATCGAGCTCGTCGACCTGCTCGCGCAGGGGCCGAGGACGGTCGAGGCCCTGGCGCAGCTCTCGGAGATGAGCCTTGCCAACACCTCCCAGCATCTGCAGGTGCTGCGCGGGGCCGGGCTCGTCGAGGCGACGAAGCAGGGCCTCTTCGTGACCTACCGGCTCGCCGACGGGACGGTGGCCGACCTCTTCCTCGGGCTACGGGGCGTGGCGGAGGGCCGCCTCGCGGAGGTAGACCGGATCAAGCGCGAGTTCCTCGCGGAGCGCGACCAGCTTGAGGCGGTCGACGAGCGGGCGCTGCGACGCCGCGTTCGCGACGGAGACGTGACGCTGATCGACGTTCGCCCCAGGGAGGAGTACGAGGCGGGGCACATCCCGGGGGCGGTGTCGATGCCCCTGCCCGATCTCGTGAAGGAGCTGGCGACGCTGCCGAAGAAGGCCGAGATCGTCGCGTATTGTCGGGGCCCGTACTGCGTGCTGGCGGTCGAGGCCGTGAGCCTCCTCAGGAAGAAGGGCTTCCGGGCCGTGCGTCTGGAGGACGGCATCCTCGACTGGTCGGCGCACGGGTTCCGGCTCGAAGCCTCCGGCGTGAAGTGACAGCGCCGACCCCGCTCGACCACGCACGCTGTCGCGAGACCCGCCTCGGTCGAATCACGGAATGGCTCGAGCAGAGGCTCGTCCTCGAGCTCGCCGGCCCCGTCGCGGGGCTCGCGGTCCTGGATGTCGGAGCGGGTGACGGCAGCTACGCGCTCCCCCTGGCACGGCGCCGCGCTCGAGTGTGCGCACTGGACGGTCTCGAGTGAAGGCATCGCACGAGCGAACCGCAACGCAGCCACTTGACACGGCCGGCGCGATCCGTTTTTATACAGCTACTCAAGTAATCGATTGATCATATATGGAGGTTACCCAGATGAAGATCCTCATGATCCTCAACGACCCGCCGTACGGCTCCGAGCGAAGCTACAACGGGCTCCGGCTCGCGGGCAGCATCATCACGAAGTCCGAAGACACCGATCTGACGGTGTTCCTGATGGGGGACGCTGTCGCCTGCGCCAAGGCGGGTCAGAAGACGCCGAACGGGTACTACAACACGGAGCGCATGCTGAAGCCGGTTGTGGGACGCGGGGCCGTCCTTCTCTGCGGAAGCTGCATGGATGCCCGCGGGCTCACCGAGGCCGAGATGATGGAAGGCGCAAAGCGCAGCACGTTGCAGGAGCTGATGGAGCTCACGCTCGCGGCCGACAAGGTGATCGTCTTCTGATCGTGGCAGCTCCCTCGGACCAGCACCGCGTGATCCCGCCGACCTGATGGTACACCGGGATCAAGGAGAGCCAAGGCCGTGAAGCTCACCATTAGGTTCCATCCGTTGCTCTTTCAGGCGTCACTGGCAGCCGGTGGTGTGGCCCTCATGGCCTTCAACTACCTGCATTTCGCCATTCCACATCGCAAGGGCCCCATCACGCTCGACGACATCTCGTGGGGCATCATGTCGCCGTCCCAGGTGGCGCTCTATGCGCCCATGGTGCTCGTCATGCTGGCCTTCACCCTTCTGAATCTCCTGCTGACGGTCTACTTCCTCCATCGCCTGGTCAAGTGGCTGAGGGAGCCGGGAGCCTACAGGGCCTTCAGGAGCAACGCCCAGGGGAACCAGAACGCCGGCATCTTCGCCATCGTGGGTTCGCTCTCCATGACGGTCAATGTGTTCTGGGCGCCGTTCGGCTTCTTCATCCCGCAGATGTCCCGGCACATGCAGGCCATGATGCTGCCGTCCCTCGTCATCTTCGGCCTCCTTCTCACGGCTCTCATCTTCCTGGAAGTGACCTTCGGGAGGACTTGGTTCGCACCCGGGATCGACCGGACCAAGTTCAACTTCGTCTGGCTGCTCGACGCCTTCGCCTTCGGTCTAGTCGCCTTGACGGGATCGGGCATCGTGGCCATGGCCAGCAGCCACCTCATCGTGGACATAGCCGCTCGAGCCACGTTGTTTACGTTGGGTGTTGGATCGATCATCCTCTTGTACAAGGTGGGCTACCTGACCTTCAACCACGTCAAGGCGGGACAGCTGCCCGCCCATCCGGTGATGCCCGCGTTCTTCCTCATCGTGCCCATGGCCTGCCTCTTCGGGCTTGCCGCCTACAGGATAGAGAACTACCTCGCACCCGCAGCCGGCGGATCCGGGCTGGCATCCACGCTCATCACCGCCTCATACGTCTTGGCCGTCGCCTGGGGGCTGGGCGCCATCTACGTCATCAGGGACTACTTCAGAAGCTACTTCGTGAAGAGTCCGTTCGCGCCGCCGCAGTGGGGGTTCGTCTGAGCGTTTGTCGGCTCCCAGGTCCTGGGAGTTTATGTCTACGGGTTCTTCTACCAGTACACGGCGCTGGCGACCCTCAACTACGTGAGCGTTTACCTCGGGGCCATCATGTATGGCCTGGTCATGAGCAAGTTCCTGGTTGCGAACCAGGTGGTGAAAGAGGCGGCCGTCGCCTGAGATCATCCTGTCTCGAAACACCGAGCGGATGATGAAACCGGCGGCGGGCGCGGGGACCTTCTCTGAGCGTAAGCTGCATGAATGCCACGGGGCTCACGGAGGCGGCGGTCATGGAAGGTGCGAAGCGCAGTACGATGCGGGAGCCGAGAGATCTCGATCGCGGTCGGCAAAGTGATCGTGTTCTGCTCGTGGGAGCTCCCTCAGACCAGCACCACGTGCTCCCGCCGACCTACCTCGGTGGGTTCGCGATCCCCGCACCGTCGCGCTCGGATGGCTCCATCTGGATCTTCCGTCCACCCATTGGGCAGTGGCAGCAGGCCTTGCTCGCCGACACGGCGGAGACGAACCGTCACTTCAACGCCTTGCCAGGCGCGCCTCGGGGCACACTTGAGATGGAGCGTGCGCTCGCCACGGCCGACGCATCGGCGGTCCCGCGTCTCGTCGAGGCGGCCGAGTCGCGACGTCCGCTGACGGCGGAGCTCCGTCAGGCGGGCGCCAGGTTCCTCGCACTGATGGGAGTGCTCCGCGCGCCGGGCTTGGGGGATCTTGCCGAGGTGGAGCTGCAGGTTGAGTCGCCAGCATGGAATCAGCCCTCCGGGAGATGGGCTGGGTCTTCTGGGTCACCGATGCACCGGACTACTTCATCACTTCGAGCGCTCCCCTGCAGGTAGTGTTTCCCAAGGGCGATGAGGGTTGGATCGAGGAGATGGACCTGCACTCGCCCGGTACGGAGATCACCTGTCCGCTCACACCGCGCATCGCCATTCATGCTACGTGGAAGCGCTCGGGCGAGCTCTGGCGGCGCGCCGGAGAGGACGCGCTCATGGAGGTGAACGGCAGAACGAGCCTGCGCGCGCGACAGTTCCTGGCTGCACCTCGGCCTGCCATCCCTGGCTGACGCTGGCTCTGCTGACCTCGGTGAGGTCGCACTCAGAGCACGGTCCTGCGAATCTGTTTCTGGACGAAAGGGCATGACGGCCACCCCCGGACTGACGACGCGTGATCCAGCGCGGGGCACCCACCCACTCGACCGTGATGCAGGGGTTGCTGCGCTTGCCCGCGTGTCGATCGGTCGACATAGACGTGTTCAACGAAGTCGAGGGGTTAGCGAGGAGGCGCACAATGTCTGGGGATCGGGGCGCCGGGACCCAGTAGACCCCGCCATGGTCGCGCAGGGTCACCGCCGCGCAGGAGCTGAGCGTCTTCACGATCGCCCGGCGGACGTCGTCCGCCGTGTGCGCGGTGAGGAGTCGGTCGTAGGCTGCAGAGATTGCGACGACGAGGTCGTGGCCCGCCTGATCGGAGTCGAGCTTGGCGGGAGCGCGGCGATCGAGGCGGACCCGCGCCTCCTGGGTCAAGGAGACGTTGCCAGTGCTGTCGCGCGTCTCGAGCAGGACCGCGAAGATGATCTCGTGCTCGTCCTCCTTGCCGAGCCGTAGCAGGTGCTGGTGCTGACCCACCTGCGACTCGCGGATGGCGGTCTTGAGCCCCTTCTCGGGGGTGGGCGGCTCCGGGAGCCAGCTCGCCGAGAGGCCAGCGCTGGCCCAAATCGACTCGAGGAGAGAGCGTGTGACCCTGGCGTCGGTCAGGGTCCACCAGAGGAGATCGCCCACGTGCTTGCCGTCGGTGAGCGTGTAGGAACGGATGAGGTCGAGAGACATGCGGGCTCCCTGTGCGGAGTGGTGGCGGCACCGCGCCGCCCCCGCCACGGGCGGGCGGTGCGAGGTGCCGCTCACGTCGGACGGCGCCCCAGCCTCTCTCGCTTCACGCCCGAGCCTCAAAGATGGGGGCCATCGTCACCGCCACATCCCCGCTTCGGCGAACGAGAAGTACCCGTTCGCGGACACGATCACGTGGTCCCGCGCCACGAGCCCGACCAGCTCGGCAGCCGCTCGGAGCCGCTGCGTCAGCTCCGCGTCCTCAGCGCTCGGACTAGGCGACTGACTACTTGGGTGGTTGTGGACGAATACGAGTCCTTGGGCCGCGATCCGCAGCGGCTCGCGCAGCACTTCGCGCCCCAGGAACCGGACCACCTCGGCGACGATCTTGACGCGGGTCCGCTTCTGGCCGCTCTGCTGGTCCTCCCAGCGGTCGGTCTTGATGCGACCCTCGACGTAGACCCGGGCGCCCTTGGCCAGGTGCTGGCCGCAGGCCTCGGCGCTCTTGCCCCAGACCTCGATGTCGTGCCACTCGGTCTCGTCCTTGCGCTGGCCGGACTCGCGCTCGGTCCAGCCGCGGGAGGTGGCGATGCGGAGACTGGCCACGGCTTGTCCGCCAGACGTGTACCGGACCTCGGGATCCTTCCCCATGAACCCAACCAGGATGACCTTGTTCACCATGTCGTTCTCTCCCTCGTGTGGGCGGCACCGCGCCGCCTCGCCCGAGGTTGGGCGGGGTGGTGCCGGCGCACGGAGCGCGCAGCCGCCGCCGTTGCGAAGGACCGGAGCGATCTCGGACCGTGACAGCCAGTGCTGTTGCTGGATGGCGCGGTCCGGAGACCTAGCGGAGGGCCGCAGCGCCGTTAGGCGGTGGCGGAGCAGCGGCGAGGGGAGGACGAACGGTGAGCACAGAGCGTCGAGTGGTCACCATGGGGACTCATTGGTCTCGGAGTAGTAGGCTGGCGGGCGTGAACGTACGCCGTGCCCCCCGCCTCCTCGGTGTCGACGCTTGCCGGGGCGGGTGGGCTGTCGCCTGGGTCGAAGGTCGCGGCTCGACTCCGGTCAGCCGTACTCGCCGCGAGGCATGGGGGCAGGGCGCCATCGAACTCGACCTCGAGCGGGACTTCTCGTCCGTGCTGGCCCGCGCAGGAGCCGACGGGGTGGCCGCGATCGACATGCCCATCGGCCTCCCTGATGGCGAGCCGCGCGCCTGTGACCGGGAGGCGCGCGCGGTGCTCGGGCAGCGGCGCGCGAGCAGCGTCTTCCCGGCGCCGGTGCGCCGCACGCTCGCAGCCACGACCTACGCCGATGGGTGCGCCGCCAGCCTGGACACCTGTGGCCGAGCGCTGTCGCAGCAGACCTTCCACCTGCTGCCGCGCATTCGCGAGGTGGATGCGCTCGTCACGCCGGTGCTGCAGCAGCGGATTCGCGAGGTCCATCCCGAAGTCGTCTTCGCTTCGCTGGCCGGGGGCGCCGGGCTGGCCGCGCCCAAGCGGCGCCCGGAGGGTCACGCCCTGCGCCTTGCGTTGCTCGCGACCGCGCTCGGGCCGCTCCCGAACGTCGGCGAGGCACGCCGCCGGCTGGGCCGGTCGGCGGTGGGCCTCGACGACCTCGTCGACGCGCTCGCCTGTCTCGTAGCCGCCGGGCGTATCGCGGCCGGCAGCGCGCGGCGTCTGCCGGCCGTCGAAGCGCCGCGCGACGCCCGAGGGCTCCTGATGGAGATCCTCTTCTGAGCGCGGTCGACTCGGGCGTTGATCCACCGCGCACCACCTCGTTTCCTGTCTCAGCGTAGCCACCCGACCGCGCGCGTGGTTGACGTTGTCGCGTTCCTTCCCGTCCTCGACTCGGCGGCTTTGGCTGTCCTCCCCTTGCCGCCGGCCTGCTCAGGCAGCAACTCGTCGAGCCCAGGGCCCGGCACGGGAGCCTTGGCGCGAATGGGCACGGCTCACCGCCGGACACTCCCGGCCCGGTGGCACGCGACCGGCCCCTTGCGGTGCGTCCCGCATGCGTGCCACGCTCTCAAGCGGCTGCGCGGACCATCGAGACAGCTCTTGCCAAGGCTGTTCCCCGGTCGGAGGCCGAACGACGGTCCTCCGCCGAGAGGACCTCGCGGACTCGCTGCCCGCGTGGACAGCAGCATCGGGTAGCCAGAGCGCGGAGGCGAGCAGCATGGAGGGTGTGGGCAGCGAGGGCGCGATGGTGCATGTGCGCAGCTACGCGCCGGGGGCCGAGACCCACTCACACGACTTCCACCAGCTGATCTTGCCCCTCGCCGGGTGCCTGGAGCTGGAGATCGGCGGCCGCGGCGGGCGGGTCGTGGGGATCACGGGCGCGCTCGTCCCATCCGGCGAGCGGCACGCCTTCGCCGCCGCGGCACGGAACGAGTTCTTGGTCCTCGACCTCCCGCACGCCGTGGTGGAGGGGGCGGAGACGGGCGAGTGGCTCGATCGCCTGGGCCGCGCGTGCTTCTTCCCGGTCACCCGCGCGGCGGCGCGCCTCGGCGCCTGGTTCGCCGACGAGATCGCTGCGGACGGCGCTCCGCCGGCAGTAGCCACCGCCTTCGCAACGCTGCTCCTGCGCGCCGCCTCCGGCCCGGTTCCCCGTAGCGCGCCCGCCGCCGTGCGGCGCGCGCTCGCCTTCATCGACGAGAACGGGCTCGATCCGGTGCGCGTCTCCGACGTGGCGCGCGCCGTCGGGATCAGCGCCGGCCACCTGCACGCGCTCTTCCGCGCCCACGTCGGCCGGGCACCGCTCTCGCTCATCCGGGCGCGGCGACTCGAGGAGGCACGGCACCTCCTCATCGAGACCGAGCTGCCCATCGCCGAGGTGGCGCTCCGGAGCGGCTTCGCCGATCAGGCGGGCCTCACCCACGCCATGCGCCGGGTGTTCGGCACCACCCCGGGCCGGCTGCGACGCCATCGTTCCTGAACAATTCGCCTCGCGCCTGGACAAGACGGTCGGATGCCCATGCGGTAGGGCTCTCCGCATGTCGCGATCTCGCGCGCTCGACGGGCGCCTCGCCTCCATCACCGCCGTGCTGGCCGCGGCGGCGATCTTCGGAACCACCGGGACCTCGCAGGCGCTTGGCCCTCCCGACGCAACGTCCCTGGGGATCGGCGCGGTCCGGCTGGTGGTGGGCGCGGCTGCGCTGGCGGCGATCGCCTGGCTGCACCGGCCCGGCGCCGTTCGCGCCTGGCGGCACCATGCTCCGACGCTCCTCCTCGGTGGCGTGGCGGTGGCTGTCTACCAGCTCGGGTGGTTCGCCGGGCTGCGGCGTACCGGCGTTGCAGTGGGCACGGTGGTGGGCATCGGCAGCGGACCGGTGATGGCGGGACTCATCCACCTGGCGCGCGGCCGTAGGGGGCTCACTCGCGGCTGGGTCGTCGGTACCGCCGCGACGGTGCTCGGGGCAGGGCTCCTGGCGGTGCGCGGAGCCGGGGAGAGCACAGCCGATCCGGTGGGCCTGATGCTCACGCTGGGTGCCGTCCTCGGCTACGTGCTCTACGTCGAGGCGGCCCAGCACGCCATCCATCGCGGGCTCGACGCGGCGGGCGCGATGGCTGGCATGTTCGGCGTGGGTGCCATCCTGCTCGCGCCCATCCTCGCGCTCGAGCCGCTCGGATGGCTGGCGAGCCCGAGGGGCGCGGCCATGGCGCTGCATTTCGGCGTGGTGACCATTGGCGTCGCCTACACGCTCTACGGCTGGGGGCTCCTCCGCCTCGCCGTCCCCAGGGTGGTCACGCTGACACTCGCCGAGCCGCTCACCGCGGCCATCCTCGGCACGGCGGCGCTCGGCGAGCGGCTGGGGCCGCTGGGCTGGCTCGGCGCCGCCTTGATCGCCACGGGGTTGCTCGTCGCCGCGCGGGAGGAGGCGCCTGCGGCTGACCGCAGCGCGGAACGGAACGCAGCCGCCGTCGGGCCGCAACGACCGGCGCCCTCTCGACCGCCTCCAACCCGCCGTGCCGCTGGCTGACGAAGCGGATGCCGACTTCGGCCAACGACAGCCTCGCGCTGGTCCCTCGGAACCGAGACGCTGACGAAGCGAAGCCCGCTCGACCGTCTACACCGCTTCCTCGGAATTCACCGGCGGCCGCTGGCCGACGAAGCGAACGCCGGTTCCGGCCCACGACAGCCCTACGCTGGCCCCTCGGAACCGCGACGCTTACGAAGCGAACCCCGCTCGACCGTCTGCGCCGCTTCCTCGGAATACGATTGCCGATTGCCTACCATGTTTCTTTTCCACTCAACACTGACACCTGACACCCTACCCTTCGATCTACCTCCTTCACTGGGACCACTTGCTTGGCCATGCCCCACCGCCCCCTGACTCTCCTCTTCCTTCAAGGTGCTCCTGCTACGACCCCTCTCCCCAGTTGTTGGGGGAGAGGGGTCGTAGCGGGAGCACCCCAACCACGTCTCCCCCCTAAAACCGGGGGCGGTGGGGCACGGCCGGGGGATTACGATGGGTTAGCTGGTCCAATGCTGTCCGGCGGAGGTACTTCAATCCTGTCCGCAATAGTGTCCCCCTCACCGGACACGATTCGGACGGGTGTCGGACAGGGAAAGGACAGGCTTGCCGGACAGGGTACGCCCTTCCAATCCTCGCGACGCCCCTTTTGGGATCGCTCGAATGGAATCAAGCCGCGAAATCGGGAGCTTGACGAGGGCCTCTCGCCGAGCAACGCAGACCGACCCTATCGGGTCTAATCATTGATTGCTCCTGTAATTCCGGGCCATTCTGAAAGAATTGTCGCCGGCTACAGTCTCTGCTGGGCTCCAACACTTCTGAGGACGGTCACCGGTGTCCGGCCTGCGAGCTGGTAGATCTGCCCCGTTGGTGTGGCCGGGCGCCCATCGAGATCCTGCATGGGCCGCAGACTCCATCACCGCGCGTGTCTCGTCGAGGCCCTGGCACGGGCGGGTGGCGGCTTCGCGGCTCTCCGCGAGCGCAGCACCTTGCTCGCGTGGTGCGCAGAGGGCGGCGCCGGCGGCGCGCCCCCAGACAGCGTTCCCGCCGGCGCCCGCGAGGCGTAGCGGTAGAACGTCGCCCGCGAGATCCCGAGCGTTGCGCAGATCACGGCGGGCGAGTTGTTCCGGTCTTGAGCGAGGGACTGGAGGACCAGGCGCTGCTTCTCGTCCAGAACAGGGCGTCGGCCGCCCTTGCGCCCGCGGGCGCGCGCCACCGTGAGGCCCGCGTGCGTGTGTTCGCGGGTGAGATTCCGCTCGAACTCCGCCAGCGCACCGAAGACGTGGAAGATGAGCTTTCCCGTGCTGGTGGTGGTGTCGATGTTCTCGTGCAGGGAGCGGCGAAGCGTCCGGCGCGAAGTGAGCGCGCCGAGCCCGCTCGACTACGCCCGCTGGGGCGAGACGCGCTCGGTCGAATCACCGAGCGGCCTCGTACCATGAGAGGGTCGGAGGAACCTTCAGCCCTTCGCGCCGGCGGGCGCGACGATGTCGGTTTTCGTCTTCCCGACGATCTCGAGCAACTCCTGGTGCTCCTTCGCTGACACCCGGAATTTGGCGAGCGATTTCTTGAACTCGCCCACCATCACGTCCCATTCCTTCTCGGTGATGTTCATGTGAGCGTGTGAGCTCTTCATGTCCTTCCCGATGTACTTGCACGGGCCCCCGGTCACTTCACAGACCATGGTGCTGACGTGAAATTTCAGATACGGAGCCGGCGACCGCTTGCGCCCAGCGTCGATTTCGGGATTCCGGTTCAGCGTGGAGTTCTTGACCAGCCGGTCGATGAAGTCATCCACGACCAGCGTGATTCCTTTGAGCCCCCCGAGCCGCTCGTAAAGTGGCTTTGCCGGTTCGCCCGTCGACCCCTGGGCAAGCGCGGGACCACTCCAGGCGGAGGATGCAAGGGCTACAGCGACAATCATCGACCGCGATCGAAGACACGACATCATAGGCACCTCTTTCATTGAGCTTCATCCACAGGGTGACCTCGGAGACGTTGAGCGCTGCTATCGGACAGGACGCAGGTGGCCTAGCGCCGCTCCAGCTGGCGCGAGGGTCGTCGCAGCGCCCCGGCGAGTGTTCGGCTGAAACGACTGGAGTAGTGCGGCAAGCTGTTTGCCGCGCCTGTACTCGTTGTGCCATGCCACACGGTACGTGAGTACTGCGGCGACGCCTGGATCTCGCATCAGAGGAACCGCCCGCGCTCCTTCAGACAATCGCGATTGCGGAAGGATCGCGGACCCTAGGTCGAGGGCGGCCCACTCCTGCAAGACGTGGTAGCCCATGGCTTCGCCGGCGTAGACTTGGAGGTGAAGACCCGCCGACGCAAAGAGCGCTCGCGTGGTGCGAGCGAGGCCGCATTGGTCCGGCACCATGACGAAGGTGTCCGCGGCGAGAGTGTTCAGGGTTACTGCGTCGGCGTTCGCTTCGATTCCCCGTCGCGGGACGTAGTACAGGGGCTCCTGGTAGACCGGCGCCGACCTGATGGAGCTCGCGTACTCCGCCTCTGGCAACAGAGCGATGTCCACGGTGTGCTCGCTGAGCCGCTGCAGGAGGTCGGACAGGTTCTCTTCGATCAGCCGTATCTCGGAGCCGAACCGAGCATCTCGGATGGCGCCGACGATCTCCGTGAGGACGCGAGAGGGAATCAACGGCGAATGGCCGACGACCGTCTTGGAGGGCGCGTGCTGCGCCCTCGCTGCGCCAACGAGTGCGTCGCGGCCGCTCAGGATCTGCTCGATGGAAGGAAGCAGCGTTTCGCCGAACGGAGACAGGCTGACGCGACGTGTGGTGCGTGAGAATATACGCTCACCCAGTTCTTCCTCGAGCTTCGCGACCGAATTCGAGAGAGCTGCCTGAGTAACCCCACACGTGCGCGCGGCGCGGCTGAACGAGCCCGCCCTGTGAGCTTGAAGCACATGTTCGAGCTGGGTGAGCGTCATCGATGGGCCTCTACGCCACAGCGTACACCCGCACGTCGGGCGGGGCATCGAGCAGGGGCGAGAGCGCGCCCACCACGTCGCGCTCGAAGAGCGGGGTCTTGAGGTAGGCCTCCGCGTTGTCCTTGGACTCGAAGCCGTGCAGCACCTGCACGTCGTCGTCGCGTACCAGGAGCTCCTTCGACCTTGCCCCCGCGATCGTGCGGAGGAACGGAGCCTTATAGTGGTTGTAGACGTCAGCGGCGGCAGGACGACGGTCGGCGCGCACCTTCAGGGTGATCTGCAGGTAGACCATGGGACCTTTCTCTTTCTGCGGCAGATGCCGCGACGGAACCATGCTCTTCGCGCTGGCCAGCCGGTAGCGCACCCCGAGGAATGTCATCCATTCGCGCGAGCGACGAGGTGAAACAACGAACTTGCCGCAGGGGTCGTCCGCCTGCGCTCCGCTCGCCCCGGTGTGCGCGGAGTCGGTCGTCCACACTTCGGCCGGCTGGTCCCGGTACAGGCGGACGCGCTTCGCCTGGCGAACGCGGAGCACCTCCCGGGGCGAAGCCGCTTCGGTCTCGGGCGTGGGCCCGGTGGGGTTGGGGTGAGCGTGGGGACGATCATGGGGTTCCCGAAGAGACCTGAAAAATTCAACGATCTTGGGTAGCGGTCCCCAGCAGTAAATCGTTGAGCGCTGCCAAGCCACCGGAACCACTGGCTCCGGTCCCGCAACTTGCCTCAGGAGACCTTTCGTCAGCTCCTCGGCCAGTTGGTCCAGCTCCGGCGGCTTCGCGATGTGAGCGTCGAACCCCGCCGCGCTCGCGCGCTCCTTGTCGTCCGGCCGCGCATAGCCACTCAGCGCGATGAGGCGCATCGAGCGGAGCGCCTCGTCCGCTCGCGGAGTCCGCGCCACCTCGTAGCCGTTCATGTCGGGCAGACCGATGTCGCACAGCACCGCATCCGGCCTGAGCTCGCGTGCCGCCGCGATCCCCGTCCGCCCGTCGTGCGCGAAGCGGACCCGGTGCCCAGCGAGTTTCAACACGAGCGAGAGCGACTCGCAGGTGTCGACATTGTCCTCGATGAGGAGGACGAGGCGCCCACCCTCCGTGCTCGGCGCAGAAGCCGCCGCGGTGATCGCCGCAGGCAGGGCCGTCGCCACGGGAAGGAGCACCAGGAACTCGGCCCCGTGACCGGGCCATCGCTCCACCTGGATCGACCCACCGTGGAGCTCCACGAGCCCCTTCGAGAGCGCGAGCCCGAGGCCACCCTCCATCCGGGCGAGGCCCTGCTCGGATTGGGCGAACGGCTCGAACATGCGCTCCAGTTCCTCGGGCCGCATGCCGACGCCTGTGTCGCGAACGCGTAGCTCACGCGTAGCTCGGCGCTCCCGCCCCGGGAGGCGAGTTCAACCGTGACGGTCCCGCGCGCGGGCGTGAACTTCACCGCGTTGTGGAGGGTGGAATCCACGGCGCTCCACACGGGGGCCTCGGTCATCTCGTGGCGGAGCTCCACCTGCTTCTCCTCGAACGAGGAGCGGTGGTCCTCGCAGGAGCGGAGTACGACCTCGCGCAAGTCGACGTGCTCCCGCCGCAGCTCGATCCTGCCGCGCGAGATCCGCGCGACGTCGAGGAGGTCCACGGCTGCCTCGGATTCCAGCGGCTGGATGCGAAGCACCGCCGGCTCCTCGAGGAGCACCTGCTCGGCCTCGCGCGGGACGGCCGCCTCACCGAGGACCTCTACCGGCAGGCGGAGACCCTCCTGCGCGAGCGCAAGGTCATCCTGCCAGGGCAGGTTCGCCTGGAGCGGTTCGTCGCCGGCGTCCTGGTCCGGGCGGAGGCTGGGGTACCGTCCCCCGTGCCCGATGCGCCAGGGTAACGGCCTCGCTGGCGGGCAGACGCTTAGAAGTCCTTGAACTGGGGCACGCTGCAGAGCTGGCTAGACTCGCTCCTGCGAGGTCCCTGGGACGAGCGCTACTACGAGAACCGCGCGCGCATCGGCCGCGAGCACGTCCGCATCGGCCTTCCCCAGCACTACATGTTCGCCGCGATGAACGTGGTCCACCGTGAGCTCGACGCCATCGCCAGCGGGACCTACCAGGGAGACCCGGAACGGCTCTTGCCGACTTGCCGGGCGATCGGCCGCATCCTCGATCTGGAGCTCGCCATCATGCTCCACACCTACCGCGAGGATCTTCTCGCGCAGCAGGCGAGGGCCGAGCGGCTCGCGACGTTTGGCCAGCTGGTGGGCTCGATCGGCCACGACCTGCGCAATCCGCTCGGCGCCATCGAGATCTCGCTCTTCGCGCTGCGCAGCAGCGTGGGCAAGGACGACCGCTCGAAGAAGCACCTCGACCGGATCGGTGAGCAGCTGGGTGTCGCCAACAGCATCATCACGAGCCTGCTCGACCTCATGCGGGACAGGCCGCTCGCGAGGGAGCGAGTGAAGCTGCACGAGCTCATCCGGAGCGCGGTGAGCTCGGTGGAGAGCCCGGAGGCAGTGAGCGTCTCTTCGGAGGGCATCGCCGGGCTGGAGTTGGATGGCGATCCAGGCCAGCTTCGGCAGGTATTCGTGAACCTCCTCACGAACGCGGTGGAGGCCGCTTCGCCCGTGGGTGAGGTGCACGTGCGCAGCAGCGTGGCGGACGGCGAGATCACGGTTGCGGTCGAGGACACCGGCCCGGGCGTGGACGCGAACGTCGCCCGGCGCCTGTTCAAGCCGCTCATCACCACCAAGGACCACGGGGTTGGTCTCGGCCTTGCCCTCGTGAAGCGCATCGTGGAACGGCACGGGGGCAGCGTCGCGTACGAGTCGAGGGGCGGCCTGGGTGCCCGTTTCGTCGTCCGGCTCCGCTCGTGATGCGAGTGGAGCGTGAGAGAGACCGCTACAAGACTGCCGGAAAACGGGTGAGCCAATGGAGAACCCGAAGCAGGCACGGGTGAGGCAGGCGGTCCCGGGCGAGGCTACTCGAAGAGTTCGGCAGTCCATCGAAGGTCCTCTCGGCCTTCCTTTCGCTGATGAAGCTGGTCTTTCTGGACATCGAACTCGCGGTGGAGACGTACACTCACGCGCGCGAGAGCACGATGCAGAAGCAACGGGAGGCGATCCGTGAGCTCTCGACGCCTGTGCTCCGGATCCGCGATCAGCTGCCGCTGCTCCCGATCATCGGGGTCATCGACACGCACCGCGCCCGCCTCGTCACCGACGCTCTCCTGAGTACCATCCGCTCCAGTCGCGCCAAGGTCGTCGTGATGGACGTCACGGGCGTGGCGACGATCGACACGCAGGTCACCAATCATCTCATCCGGACCGTTGCCTCAGTCGAGCTGATGGGCCCGTCGGTGGTCGTGCCTCTCCTCCGAGATCGCGCAGGCACTCGTCGGGCTCGGGCTCGATCTCAGCAAGCTCCACACTGTCGGTGACCTCCAGGAAGGCATCGAGGAGGCCGAGCGCCTCCTCGGCTATGGGGTAGTGCGGGTGTGACGGACGTCCTCGTTGCTCGTTCCCTTTCCTGGCGCGGAGCGCAGGTGGCGGAGGCGGCGCCTGGCCTACGGGACGAGGCCGAGGCCGTACTTCGCGAGGAGGCCGGCAATCAAGGATCGGTTGGCGGGCGAAGAGAGTGTGGCACGCATCGGCTGAGGTCGCATCGAGCGCTTGGCTCGGTCGAACAGGGCGACGGCGTACTCTCCCGCATCGTGCCGCGCGCGGTACAGCAAGCCGTCGGGCTGAGCGGGATGCGCGAAGAAGGCGCGGGACCAGAGTTGTGCGGGAGCGTGATCGCCAGCGAAGAGCCGGGCGTCGGCACCGAGCCGGCGAAGGTGCGATCCGCGGAGATCCACGAGGAGGAGAGGAGCGCGAACCTCGATGCGTGTGAGCTTCCGCTGGGCGAGCTGCGTTTCGGTCACGAAGGGATAATCGAGGGGGTCCGAGAAGGTTTCGATGAAGGCACACGCAGCGCTGAGGCCGGCATAGAGGACGCCGTACGCCTGGAGTGGGTCATCGAAGCGGTTGTCGCCGCTCGAGCCGAAGTAGAGGGGGCGGTGGCGGCTAGCGTGGATGCGGAAGAGCGGTCTCGCGACCGGCGTGAGCGAAAGGCGGCGACTGGAGAGATCCGATGGCGGTGGAGGATGCGGCCCGGGGTGTCTTCTAGGCGGCACCATGCTCCCCGAAGGCCCTCGCGGCAGCGAGGACCGAGTTCAAGTCGCCGTCCCGGAGCGCGCAGAGGGGCGTCCGGCCGTCGAGGCGGCTGTGCGACCCGGCCAGGAAGCGGAGCTGGGCGCGTTCGTCGACGTGTTCGGCTGTGAGGGCCTGGAGGACGGCAGGGAGGTGCTGCACGACGCGCCCGTCCGAGAACTGGAAGGCCGGGTAGACGATGCGGCGCTTTTCCTCGCGGATCCCCAGGAGTTGATGGGCCTTGTATCGCTTGTGGACAGCAGCAGAGGTCATTCCGAGCATGGCGGCCACGTCTGCTCCCGTGAGAAAGCCACCGGCGGATTCGCGCAGCTTCTTCCACACCTCGAGACCTCGCAGGCGAGCCTGGGCGAACTGGTCACCCTCTTGCTGCGCGGTTCGCGCGGCGAGTGATGTGAGGAGCTCAGCGCTGGACGCCTTCTTGAGGCGGAGGCGCTCGCCGGCGGCGAGGCTGGACACGGCACGTGCGACGGCTTCGATCGCCCGTTCGACGACATCGACCACGTCCTGGGCGCCGAGCGCGGCGGCGTCGGAAGTGCTTGCGGCTCGGGCAGTCTTGATTCGGAGAGCGTGGGGAGCCATAGGGCCTCGGTTGATGTCGTAGATATGATAGGGCACATTCATCAACTTCATCAACCGGTCTTTTCCGTCCCTACCCTGCAGGGGCTGTAGGGAGAGGCGCACATGACAACGCCCTCACGCCGGGGAGCGCCGCCCGCCCGGAGGCGACCGGGAGAGGAACTTCGTACATTGAGGGCCTCATCCGGCGCCGCCATGCCTGTGCACGAGGCGCTCAGCCAGCGCGACGTCATGCGCCACCTCACCCGCGACGAGCTCGCCCTGTACCTGGCGCATCCCCTGCGCCTCGCCGGAACCGCACTGCTGCTCTTCGAGCCCCGCCGCGCTCGAGGCGATCTACCGAACCGGCTCCGCAGGGGCGTGGTGGCCCATGACCGGCGCGGCCACGGCCGGTCGGAACAGACATGGGACGGCAACGACATGGACACCTACGCCGACGATCTCGCTGAGCTCATCGAGACGCTCGACCTGCGCGACACCGTCCTGGTCGGCCACTCGACCGGCGGCGGCGAGGTGACGCGTTACGTCGGCCGCCACGGCACCGAGCGGGTCGCGCGGATCGTCCTGCTGGGCGCCATTCCGCCCCTCATGCTCAAGACAAAGGCCAACCCGAACGGCGTGCCCATCGAGGCCTTCGATCAGATCCGCGCCGGGACGCTCAACAACCGCTCCCAGTTCTTCAAGGAGCTGGCGGTACCGTTCTACGGCTTCAACCGCAAAGGCGCCAAGATCGCGCAAGGTGTCATCGACGCGTTCTGGCTGCAGGGGACGCGATCCCATTCATGCCCATCTGGCATCAATACTATACCGAACTATCGCCTTATCGGAATGGGCCAGCGCGGCGATATTCGGCCCGAGTGATTCGATGGAGTACCGCAAGATGCGCGCCCTCTTCGTGAACGAGATCGATGGCCCCTTCGTTCGCTCGGCCCGAGCCGGCCCGTGGGCAGGTGCTCGTGCGCATCGCTGCGAGCGGCGTCAACCCGCTGGACACCAAGATCCGCGCAGGCCGCGCCCCCCATGCCAGGCAGCCGCTGGCGGCGGTGCTGGGCGTGGACCTCGCCGGGGTGGTCGAGGCGGTCGGCGACGGCGTCGACGCCCTGCGCCCGGACGACGAGGTGTACGGGCTGGCCACTGGCGTGGGCGGTCATCAGGGCTCACTGGCCGAATACGCCGCGGTGGACGCCGCCCTGGTGGCCAGGAAGCCGGCCCGCCTCTCCATGCGCGAGGCGGCCGCGCTGCCGCTCGTCCTCATCACGGCCTGGGAGGGCCTCGTCGACCGAGCCGGCGTCGCTACCGGGATGAAGGTCCTCATGGCGGCGTCGGCCATATCGCGGTGCAGCTCGCCCGCGCCTTCGGGGCCGAGGTGTGCGCGAGCGACTCGGCGGGTCGCCGAGCCATCATCGAGGAGCTCGGCGCAACGTTCATCGACCGGGAATCTCCGATGCCCGAGGTTCTGGCGCAGCACACCCACGCCGGCTTCGACATCGTCTTCAACACCGTCGGGGGCGCCAGCCTGGACGCGGCCTTCCAGTCCGTGCGCACCTACACCGGCCACGTGGTCAGCAGTCTCGGCTGGGGACGGCACGCGCTCGCGCCGCTGTCGTTCCGCGGC
>Ga0154716_1010_pt5 | contig 21333 bp, 15 predicted proteins | sample Rifle2008BG16ft_FD_105724 | JGI IMG/M metagenome (GOLD analysis project Ga0154716, IMG submission 105724) | Anaeromyxobacter sp. RBG_16_69_14
CGCCTTGGTGAGGTGCGCACCATCCCGGAAAGCGTCGTCCGGGACGGATCCGGTCAAGTTGACGACGTCCCGTCCGAAGGTGCGGTGGATCTCGGCCCACTGGCGATGGAACGACGGGCCCGACAAGGGTCCTTCGCGATACACACGTTCGGACCCGTGCGAGTACGGCATGGCGAGCCAGACCACGCGGACGCCTCGGCCCTCGAGCCGCCGCTTGAAATCCTCGATCATGCGAAAGTTCGACTGCCGGAACGTCAACCTGAGGTCTTCGCGTTGCGTCGCCGGGACCTGCTTCTCCGGCCGCGCCACGAACAGCCCGTCTTCCTCGATGTCGTACGCCTCGGCGCCCACGACCTGGCCTTGGGCTTGGCCGTGGCCCTGGCCCCGGGCCGACGGAAGGACGCGGTTCGACAGGCTCAGCAGCCCGCCCATGATGACGAGCGGTTTGAAGGAGTTCGTGTCCGAGTAGAATGACTCGACCGCTTCCCGGAGCACGAACGGGAGCGGCATATACAAAGTATTGTACCACTCGTTGCTGGAGAGGAATATTGGATTGATGCCGAGGTAGACCACCTCCGGCAATCGCGGGAACGCCAGAATGCGCCGCTCCAGGATGGCAAGCGCGCTCGGCTCGAATCCAGACCAGGCGAAGTTGAACCCGTCGGACCCGAGGAGCCTTGGCATGATCCCGCACGCCACCGTCGAGTCGCCGACGAACAGGACGCGGATGGGATGCCCGGACGCGAACATCTCCTCCGCCCTGCCGAGCTTGCGGACGTGCTCGGTGTCAGGCGCCTCGTAGCGGCGCCGCTCGTAGCGGCGGAGCATGAGGAAGTTCACGGCGACGATCACCAGGACGGCGATCCCCGTGAAGACGATCAGGAACCGCGCCGCGCCATGCCTAGAAGCGCTGGTAGATGAAGACCGTCTCACGGCGCACCCCTGTCAGGATAGTGAGGAGAAGAAGGGCGTAGGCAACGGCGAAGGCCGGGCCGGGGAGCCAGCCGAAGCGGCGGAACAGGCGAGGGAAGAAGCGCTCCAGCCGGTCCTCGACCCAGGAGAAGGACACGATGGCAGCCATCCACATGAGCGCCCGGACCGTGTCGGGCCCGACCCAGGCGCTGCCGCGGGAGAGCAGGTTGAGGACGCTCCGGATGTCGGGCTCCCGGAAGGGAATCCACGCCAGCATGAAAAGGATCTGGAACACGACGAACTTGAGGGGCGCCACCCGGTCGAGCCACCGCTGTCCGAGCCGCTCGAGCACATTGTACGCACCGTGCAAGCCACCCCACAGCACGAAGCACCAGCCAGCCCCGTGCCACAGTCCACCGACCAGCATGACGATCATCAGATTGACCAGCGTGCGCGCCTCGCCCTTGCGATTGCCGCCGAGCGGGAAATAGACGTTGTCGCGCAGCCATTGTGACAGGGTCACGTGCCAGCGCCGCCAGAACTCGGAAGGCCCGATGGCGATGTAGGGCTGGTGGAAGTTGCGGTCGAGCTTGAATCCGAACATCCGGCCGAGACCGACGGCGATGTCCGAGTAGCCGGAGAAGTCGGCGTAGACCTGCACGCCATAGGTCACGCCCAGGAAGAGCGCGTTCCCGCTCATGCCGTGGCTGGCGTGGAGGTCTCCGTACGCAGCGTTGACGACGCCGCTCGCCAGCCAGTCGGCGATCCAGACCTTCTTGAAGAGGCCCCACAGGAAAATGAGCACGCCGATCCGGAAACGCGCCGCACTCCATTCGCGGCCCTTGATGAAGGCGCCGAGGAACTTGTGCGGCCGCATGATGGGGCCGGCCTGGTGGTGTGGGAAGAAGAAGATGTACAGGAAGAACGCCAGGAAGCTCGGGCGCTCCTGCAGGACGCCCTTCATCGTCTCGATCTGGTACGAGATGAGCTGGAACACGTAGAACGAGATGCCGAGCGGGATGACGAGCGATCCCGTGGCGTCGAAGCTGAACAGCCCGCCGATGAAGTAGCGGTACTTGAACCAGCCGAGGGCCGCGACGTTGGCGACGACCATCAGCTTGGGTACGAGCTGTGAGCGCGGAAACGCCGCGGTGGAGATCCAGTTGGCACTCGTGATCGCCACCAGCAGCGCCAGATCTTCCCACCCGGCCGCCAGGTAGACGATGCCGCTCGCCACCAGCAGCCACAAGCGCTTCATGCTCCGGGGCAGCTGCCAGTAGACGAGCAGGAGCACCGGCAACAGCACGATGAAGTTGACGGAGCTGAACGGCACTCAAGGCTCCCTTCGCGGGGGATCGTACGGTGCGTCACAGGGCTCCTGCAGCCGAACCGATCGACGCGTAGGAGCGAACCTGAAGGAGGGGAAACTACCATGCGGAGGGTAGGTGGAGGTAGGAACTTCAACCTGCGATTTCGCGTCGGACGACGTTCATCCCGTCCACTTGGTTTGTCCGGACCCGCTCAGGCTTGAGCGGCAGCAAGAGGGACCGTCGCAGGGGCGCGTCGTCCGATAAACGAGCTGCCCTATTTGCCCTGGGTGAGGCGCTGCAGCGCGAGCGGGGAGCGCAACGCGTACCGCCCGGACTCCATGATTGCAGAAGCCTGCGGTGTACGCGTGTGTCGCATTGTTCTATTCACTGTGAGGTGATGTAACGATCGCCGGTCCTTGTCTGGGTCTCGCGAATTGATGTACCCATTACACGGGATACCCGACGAGCAACCAGGGCCGGGGCCGGCGCGCGGTTTGGCGTTGGCCGCGCCTCTGGTGCCCCGATGCCTTGAGGCAGTCTGCGGGCGAAAGCGAGTGCTGCAATCTGATGGGAGCGAAACCGGAAATGGGAAATACCACGATGAAAATGATCCGCAGAACGAGCGTAGCGCCGCTCGCCATGGCTTTGCTTTGCGTGGTGGGATGTGGCGGTCCCGAGTCGGAATACTCAGAGTATTCAGAGACTGCCACGGCGCTCGGCTCTGGCAATGGACCTATTGGCTGCTACACGGACGCGAGCACGCGCGCTCTGTCAAGGCGACTCATTTCGTCCGGCGCGACGGTGGAGAGCTGCGTCGAGGCGGCCAAGGCGGCTGGCTTGACCTACGCGGGGCTCCAGTATGGCGGTGAGTGCTGGGGTGGCAACACGCTGGGGTACACTGCCGTGAGCAGCAGCGAGTGCAGCATGCCATGCTCGGCCAACTCCGCCGAGATCTGTGGTGGTGTCTGGCGCAACAGCATCTACCCCACGACCCCAACCCATAGCTACTCCGGCTGCTACACGGACGCGAGCACGCGCGCTCTGTCAAGTCGGCTCATGGCGTCCGGTGCGACGGTGGAGAGCTGCGTCGGGGCGGCCAAGGCGGCCGGCTTGAGCTATGCGGGGCTCCAGTATGGCGGTGAGTGCTGGGGCGGTAGCACCCTGGGGTACACTGCCGTGAGCAGCAGCGAGTGCAGCATGCCGTGCTCGGCCAATGCTGCCGAGATCTGCGGTGGTGTCTGGCGCAACAGCATCTACTCCACGAACGCGACCCCAGCGCCGACGCCCACGCCGACGCCCACGCCGACGCCCACGCCGACGCCTCCTCGGGGCGGCGTGCTTGCGTTCCCGGGCGCCGAGGGGGGCGGCGCGCTCAGTCTCGGTGGGCGTGGCGGCCGGGTGATACCGGTGACGACCCTCGCGGACTCCGGCTCCGGCTCCCTGCGCGCCTGCATGGAGGCGAGTGGTCCTCGCACCTGCGTATTCACGGTGAGCGGCACCATCAACCTGTCGTCGTATATCAGCGTGGGTAACCCATACCTGACCGTCGCCGGGCAGACGGCGCCAGGAGGCGGGATCCAGGTCGTGTCGCCGCGGGCGTCCGACAGCGCGACGTTCTGGATTGGCACGCACGACACGATCGTCCGCTACATCCGCGTGAGGGGTGGCGGGACGCCGTTCTCCTACCAGCCACTCTCCGGTACCGGTCTGAACGGCGCCTACAGTCACGTCCTCGACCACGTCTCGATGCAGTACTGCGGCAACGATTGCATCTCGGTGTCGCAGCCCGCCGGCAGGTACATCAACAACGGCGTCACGCTTTCGTGGCTCCTGGACGCGGAGAGCGTCAACACCTCCTCGAACCGCACTGCGATGATCCTGAGCTCCGGCGATCCCTCGCTCGGCGCACAGGTGGTGGACATCGACCTCCACCACAGCTACCTGGCCACCCACAGCCATCGCTTCCCCAAGCTCGGCTACGGGCGGATGCGCGTGGTGAACAACATCATGTTCAACTCGGACTACGTATGGACGCAGCTCGAGTTCGCGGCGCAGGTCGACATCATCGGGAACGTCTACAAGGAGGGCTCGCGCTCGAACGCCGAACACCCGATCCACATGTACCCCTCGGGCGCGACACTCTCCGCCTACGTCGCGAACAACGTCAGCACGCGTTACCTCACGTCCGCTGGCGCGGGGGACGTGGCCGAGTGGAATGCCCTCGTTCGACAGACCAACGCCGAGAACGGCCAGGACCGCGGTGGCGGGACGATCCCGAGCACGAGCACGTACCGGCGCAGCAGCCCGCATGCTACCCGCACGCGCGGCGCAAACATCACGCCGCTCGTGCTCACCGGATCCGGCTCGAACCTCGAGGCGCTCCTCCTCAGGAACGGTCCGGCGGACGGGTCGGGACCCGTGGGTGCCTCGCGCCGGCTCGACTGCGAGGGGAATTGGGTCGGGAGCCAGGATGCGCTCGATGCCCGGATCGTGAACTACTACTCGGCCGGGGGCTCGCCGTCGTCGTCCCACCCCAACGCGTCGGATCTGGGCACGGGGGTCTACACGGTCCCGTCGCTCGCAGCTGGATCCGCCTGCGCGGGGCTGCAGACCCGCGGGATGCCGGATGCGTGGGTGAACTACTGGAAGACGCGGGTGTCGCCCGCGGCGAGTGATCTCACCCCGACCGGCAAGGAGGTTCCGGCGCTCCTCGGCTGGGCGGCGGGATACACCAACCTGGACGTCTACCTGAGCGGCCTGGCGCCTGCGCTGTAGCGCCGAGAAGTAGTCACCGCGGACGGGCGGCGCGCCGGCAACCTTGGCCGGCGCGCCGTTCTTTTGATCAGGCGCGGTCCCTGACCCATCCTCTCGTTCCGGGCCGAGCCCGAGCCCGTGCCCGCAGGAGTGCGGTCGTGCCGTTGTGCCGCATGAACAAGCATCGCGAGGTCGCGGGCGCTGCCAAGAGCTGCACGATCTTATCGGCGAGCGCGAGAAGATCGGGCGCGGGCAGGGGCACGATAGCGGAGAAATGAGGGGATACCTCAGCCCCGCGACGGGAGGAATGCGCTGGTGGAGTGGCCGCCCAGGAGGCACCGCGTCGAGTGGCGCCTCGGGATCGAGAGGCGCGAAGGGTTCTTCTGCCTTGCCGGGGGCGACGTCGAGTGGCAACCTCGACAGCTACGGCCGCACGGTCTACAAGTTGTGCACGAGGTGGGCGCCAGGTGGCTATCCGGACATAGGAAGGACGCAAGGAACATGAGCCTCTTGGGACCGCTGCTGCACGCATGGGTGAAGTTGCGGATCGCGTTGCTGCGCAGGGAGGGGCTCACTGTCGCGGACGATTGCCGGTTCCACGGTGTTCCGGCTTTTGGATCGGAGCCCTACCTGATCACCATCGGCAAGCACGTCGCGATCGCAGCCAACGTGACGTTCATCACTCACGACGGCGGGACCCACGTCTTCCGGGAACAGGAGCGCTACAAGGACGTGATCAAGTACGGTCGCATCAACGTCCTGGACAACTGCGTGCTCGGGTACGGCGTCATCATCCTTCCGGGTGTGACGATCGGGCCGAACTCGGTGGTGGGGGCAGGCGCGGTAGTCACCCGAAGTGTTCCGCCCAACGTGCTCGCGGCCGGGAACCCGGCCAAGCCGGTCATGACGGTCAATCAGTACGCGGAGTGGGCGCTGGCAGCCACGCCGAGCTACGACGTGCAGGAGTACCTGAAAGACAAGCGCTCGGTGCTCGAGAAGATCGCGATCAGGGGTAAGGCCGCACGGGCCGGGCCGGATTAGCGATCGAGCGTCATCGTAGGTCTCCCGGGTCGATCAGCGCCCGGTGAGGCTCACCGAGTCGCCCCGGCCTTCGATGACGTCCACGATCCGGCGCCCGATGAGCGGCGCCGCCAGCTTGGACAGGGTCGCGTTCGGATGCGAGTCGGTGCCGCTCATCGCATAGTCCGGTTTGATAAAAGGCCCGCCCCCCGTCTCCAAGGCGTGGAAGTCCCAGACGAAGACGTTGTCTCCGGGCTCGTCCCACGAGCGTTTCACCCACTCGACGAATTGCCGGGAACGCTCGGCCTGGTCCGGCGTCGTGTTCTGTTCCGTGAGCGCGGCGCTGGTCCAGACGATGAAGCGCTTCGCGGGGAACTGGCGCAGCCGCGCGCGGATCGCCTCGTATTGCAGCCGGTAGTTGGAGAGGGTCTTCGCGCTGGACGAGACGCTCGCAGCGTCGCCGTCGGCCAAGACGCCGCTCACCGGGTAACAGTGCTTGAAGACGATGACGTCGTAGTCCTTGACCAGGTCGTCCAGGTTCAGCTCCCCGCGATCACGGCTCTCGCCGCTGTGGGCGACCCAGAGATTCCAGTAGTCGTACGGGTAGTTCGCCCAGGGATAGCGCGGCCCGAGGCTGCGCAACAGCTTGGACCGGCCCCCGGTGGTCGCCGGGTAGGTGAGCTCGGTGATCCGGTAGTCGGTACGGTGCTCGGCGTTCCAGGACTTGAAGAACTCCGGCACGCCACCCTTCCAGACGTTTCCTCCGGTGCTGTGATGGAGGTACGCCACGCGCACCTTTCCAGTCATGCTCGTCATGGGTGGTACCTTGGAAGGGGTCGCTTGCGGCCCGCTGCTCGGGGAATCGCCTCGCGAAGGGGATGCGGCCAGCGCCACCAGCGCGAGAGCCGCCAGGACGCGACGCAGGCCTTGCCTGAAACGAACGAGCACCACGGTGTGAACCTCCTTGCGGTTGAGCCCAGTCCACTTCGACGGAGATCGTGAAGCTGCACACGACCACACCCCAGCGCCGAGCGCAAGACCGCCGCTGCGCCATCGGCTCCACCACCGGCGCCCTCTCCGGAGGGATCCCCGCCGCATGCGCCCGGAGCGCCCCCCGACCCGTCAGTATGCGAAGGCGAGGATGTTCCGCAGATCGCGCCTGGTGCGGGCATGCCAGGCGCAGCCGAGCAGCTTGAAGGTCATCCGGGCGTAGTTCCGCGAGGCCCGTGAGCGCTTCGCGTCGCTCCACGCCATGGCGGCGTGTGCGAGGCGCCACTCCTCGGAACCGGGCTGAAAGTGCTTCCGGATCACCTTTTCCTGGTTCTCCAGCATGCGCTCGAGGTCTTTGTGCATCTGACCGGGGTGCGTGCGATAGACGCCAACCGGGCCGGGCAGATAGGCGAGGACGCCGTGGTGGCTCACCCGAAGCCAGCAGTCCCAGTCCTCGGCCGACCTCAGATCCTCGTCGAACCCGCCCACTTGCCGCACGAGGCGAGACCTCATGAGCGGAGACATGGGGGCGAACCAGTTGCAGAACGTGAGCAACTTCTGGAGCGGCAGAGGTGGCGGACTCCTGCACTCCAGCCGCAGGGGGTTCAGCCGCTCGTCGCCGACATAGTGGTCGGAGTAGACGAGATCGCAGGAGCGGAAGAAGTCCAGGAAGCCGACCTGCCGCTCGAGCTTGTCGGGCAGGAAGGCGTCATCCGCGTCGAGGAAGCACAGGAGCTCACCGCTCGCCTCCGCGATGCCGGCGTTCCGGGCTGCACTGACTCCGCCATTCGCCCTGTGGATCACACGGACGCGCGAGTCTTCCGCGGCGAACTGCCGGGCGAGCTCCGGCGTCCCGTCCACCGAGCCATCGTCCACGATGACGAGCTCGAGGCGCTTCCACGTCTGCCCCAGCACGCTCCCGACCGCGTCGGCCAGGAACCGCTCCGCGTTGTAGGCGGGCATCACGACGGATACGAGAGGAGTGGTCGACACGTGCCTATCTCCGCTGGAGTCGCCGCTGCACCGCGACGAGGAGCCAGCCGTGCCGGGCATGATACAGGACGTAGGCGAGCCAGGACATGGCTGCCGCGGACGTGGCCAGGAGCGACGCGGTCGGCCTGGCGCCCGCCAGCGAGAGCAAGCCGACGAGGGCGAGGCCGAAGAGCACCCTGCTCACGTGCTTTGGTGAGAGCTGGAGCCGATACCGGAACCGGTAGATGGCCAGGTTCAGACTGACGTGAACGGCGACCGCGATCAGGTATCCGACCACCACGGCATAGCTGCCCAGCCGCCGCATGAGGAGGAGGGCGAGCCCCCAGCGTGCCGCCGCGTGGAAGAGGTCGAGCAGGAGCCACAGCACGCGATCGCCCTTGGCGAGCAGAGGAGCGCCGATGACCCAGACGAAGACCAGCAGGAGATCGGCGCTGAGGACGTACGGGAAGAACATGGCGCTCGAGGTGAACGCCTTGGAGTAGAGCAGGATCATGGCGGGGACGCCCAGGAGCCCGAGGAGACCCAGCGCGGCCGTGCCGATCGGAATGACCACGTTCAGAAGCCGGTCGACAGCGTCGGAGATCTCCTTGCGATCGGTCTTGGGGGCGATGGTCGCCAGGGAGACGCTGCCGATGCTCGCGAGGACGATGCCTTTCACCGTCACGGCGAGCATGTAGGGCGCCTGCAGCAGCCCGTTCGCGGTGGCGCCCGCCCTCTCGATGAGGCTGGTCCGTACGGCCGTGTCGGCCAGGCCTTGGCCGAACCCGCTCACCAACGAGACGATCCCGAAAGAAGCGAGCAGCAGGATCTTCGACCGATCGAGCCGCAAGCGCAGCGGCGCGTAGCCGATGCTCCGGCAGCGCCAGCCGAGCAGGACGGTGACGAAGACGCTGAGCAGGAAGAACTGGATCGCGGCGCCCACGAAGCCGAAGATCCAGACGACAGGCACGGCGATCACCGTGGCGAGGAGCACCGCGACGCTGCGCCCGATGGCCAGCCCCTTCACGTCGAGGATCCCTTGGAGGAGGGCGAGGTAGTTGTTCCTCAGTCCTTCGAAGGGCACGGCCGCGATGAACAGGACCGCCGCGAGGACCATGGTCGGCTCCTGCCTCAAGCCGACCAGCGTCAGGAGGCGACCCGAAGCGAGGAAGAGCAGGGAGCCCAACACCGCCACGCACGAGAAGCAGAGCACCATGCCGTTGGCGTTCGAGAGCTGCTCCTGCCGTTCCTCGAGCGTCCGGCACTTGGCCGCGTTCCGGCTCAAGCTGACGCCCATTCCGAACGTGACGAGCGTCACCATCACCGCCGTGACCGCCGCGATCTGCGCTATCTCGCCAAAAGCGGTCGGCCCCAGCCGGAACGCGACGACCTTGTTGCGGATGACCCCCGTGAACGCGAGCACGACCTGCATCACCGCGTACTGGCTCAGGATGGAGAAGATGCCCGCTTCGGAATGGGCTACGTTCACGGACGGCTCCTGCGTCGGGCGCGGCGCGCCAGAATCGCCCTCGTCCCACCGGGATTCAGCACCGGCCGCCCCACGTCCGTCAGACATCCGTCTCTCCTCCCGCGGTGGTCGAGTTCTTCGCACGGACAAGGCGGAAACAAAAGTACCTTGCGGCGAGCGCGGCCGTCGGTCCTCTCCGCCGCGTTTCCCCCGAGGCCCAACGCGCACCGCCGCTGGCGCAGGGACGTGCGCCAGCCGCCGACTCCTCGCGCGTCCCTTGTTTCGGCGAGACAGGGCCAGGCGACTCGTGACACACTCCGCACTTTGAGCGAGGGCGCTCTGATCTGATAGCGCATGCCACATGAACTGACGCTCGAGATGGGGGGCGCGGGGGGAGAGTTCTCCCCTCCGCTTGAGGCGCCGCAAGGCGCCGGATATCAGCTCACAGCGGCGGCGGTGACGCTGGAGAATCACATCAACTGGTCGCCGCTGTGACAGGCGTCATGCGCGGGAGTCATGCGAAAGAGTTCTCTAATATTCGCCTTGAAGGACGGAGCCGAGGGTCTCCGCCGTGTCGCGCTCGCCCTGGTCGTGACGATGCTCGTCTGCTCGGCAGGCTCTGCGACAGCCGGGCACGAGCCGCTCGGTGCTCCGGAGCCGGTTTCCGATCCGGACCAGGGCGACAACCCTCCAGTGCTCGCGTTCCCGGGCGCCGAGGGCGGGGGCGCGCTCTCCAGGGGTGGGCGCGGCGGGAAGGTCGTGCCCGTGACGACCCTCGACGACTCGGGACCGGGTTCGCTGCGTGCTTGTGTGGAAGGTTGGGGCCCACGTACCTGCGTCTTCCGCATCGGCGGGACGATCAGGCTGGCGCGGCCGCTGGTGATCAGTCGCCCCTACGTCACCGTGGCGGGGCAGACGGCGCCGGGCGATGGGATCCAGGTCGTGATACGGGAACTGGATGGCGTGATGTTCTGGATCGGCACGCACGACACGGTCATTCGCTACATCCGGACCCGCAACGGCGGCTCTCATTTTTCGTACCAGCCGGGTCGCGGCATCGGTCTCGACGGAGCGCACAACAACATCCTCGACCACGTCTCGATGGAGTACTGCGGCAACGATTGCATTTCGGTGAACCAGCCGCAGGGACGATTCATCAACAACGGCGTCACGCTCTCGTGGCTCCTCGTCGCCGAGAGCGCGAACGACGGTGCCAACCGCACCGCCGTGATCGTGGGCGGTGGGGTCCCGAGCATCGCAGCGAGGGTCGTCGACGTGGACGTCCATCACAACTTCCTGGCGACGCACGATCACCGGCTACCGAAGATCGGCTTTCCAGGTGTGCGGGTGGTGAACAACATCATGTTCAACACGGACTTCGCGTGGATCAACATGGGTGAAGCCGCCCGGGCCGACATCATCGGAAACGTCTTCAGGGAAGGACGCCAGCGGCCGATCCGCGAGCACCCCGTCCACCTCTTCGAGCCTTTTCCGGGGGTAACCGTCTCCGCGCACCTCGCGAACAACGTCAGCTCGCGTTACCTGCCCACTGCCGGTACGGGCGACATCGGTGAGTGGAACGCGCTGGTGCGCCGCGTCACGGGTGAGAATGGTCAGGATCGCGGGCAGGGGGCGGTGCCGGATCCGCGCTTCCACCGACGGGCAACGCCGTTCTCCACCCGTTCCCGCGGCGTCGCGATCAGACCCCTCCGGCTGACCGGTTCGGGCCAAAACTTGGAGTCGTTGCTGCTCCGGGATGGGCCGCCGCAGGGACAGGGACCGGTGGGCGCCAGCCGGAAGCTTTCCTGCGACGGTCGGTGGCTGCCGCGTCGAGACGCCCTCGATGCGCGCGTCGTGGAGTACTACTACGGAGACAGCGCGCCCGGCTCCCGCAGACCGCAGCAGTCGGATCTCGGCATCGCTCCCTTCACCGCCCCGGACCTCGCGTCAGGCAGGCCGTGCGCCGACAGTGACTCGGATGGCATCCCGGACGCCTGCGAACACGCGAGGTGCGGCACGGCGACATGTCTCGAGGCCAGCGCGCTCGCCGGGGACGGTACCGGGTACACCAACCTGGAGAGCTTCCTCAACGGCCGGTAGCGGTGCGCGCGGTCTTCCTTGCCGACGGGGTCTCCGACGCGGCCCTCTCCATGGCGATCCCGAGTTCCTGCGCACCGTAAGGACGCGATGAAGTCGGCGAAGCTCTACCCGCTCGAGCGCGGAGCAGCTCCGACCGCGAGGCGGCACTGCCCGCACGAGTGATTCGATTCCACCGCTCTACTCTGTAAGTGTATCCCACATCGTCGAAGCATGTGGGCTGGTGTCATTCACAAAAAAGAACGGATCGCGGTTCACGAACCTTGTTTTGGGCGCCCCGATCAGTGTACCTGAGATCGGGTACGCGAATCGGCTGCCCGGCCCGGGTCGACGTGGTCGGTGGATGGTTCGGCGGCAGGGTGAGTCACGAGTGAATCGGTGTGAGGAGGGAGGCCTGCCTTCCCTCTTGGTTTGCGCGCGATTGGACGAGTGGTGGAGAAGGCCTGTGGTCGGGGGAAATATCACAATGACGACGATCCGCGGAACGAGCGTAGCCCCGCTAGCCATGGCTTTGCTTTGCGTGACGGCATGCAGCGACCCTCAGTCGTCGGAAACTGCCGCCTCACTCATCGCCGGCAATGGCTATGTGGGCTGCTACTTGGACGCGCGCACGCGCGCGCTCCCCAGGCAACTCATGGCGTCCAACGCGACGGTGGAGAGCTGCCTCGCGGCGGCCACCGCGGCTAGCCTGAGCTATGCCGGGCTCCAGTATGGCGGTGAGTGCTGGGGTGGCAGCACGATGGGGGAAGCTCCCGTGAGCAAGGCCGAGAGCGAGTGCAACATGCCATGCAAGGCCAATCCGGCCCAGATCTGCGGTGGCTTCTGGCGCAACAGCATCTATTCCACGAGCCCGACCCCGACGCCTACGCCTACCGATACGCCCACCGATCCTGGCTGCTACACGGACGACAAGACGCGCGCGCTCCCCAGGCAACTCATGGCGTCCAACGCGACGGTGGAGAGCTGCGTCGCGGCTGCCGCCGCGGCTAGCTTGAGCTATGCGGGGGTCCAGTACGGCGGTGAGTGCTGGGGTGGCAACACGCGGGGATACAAGTCCGTGAGCAGCAGCGAGTGCAACATGCCATGCAAGGCCAATCCGGCCGAGATCTGCGGTGGCTTCTGGCGCAACAGCATCTATCCCACGATGCCGACGCCGACCCCGACGTCGACACCGACGCCGACGCCGACGCCGACCCCGACCCCCCCTCCCCCTCCCCCTCCGGGCGACGCCCGTGCGTTCCCGGGCGCTGAAGGAGGCGGCGCGCTCAGCCTCGGCGGGCGTGGCGGTCGGGTGATACCGGTGACGACCCTCGCGGACTCCGGCTCCGGCTCGCTGCGCGCCTGCATGACGGCGAGCGGTCCTCGCACCTGCGTGTTCACGGTGAGCGGTACCATCAACCTGAAGTCGTATGTCACCGTGGGCAACCCATACCTCACCGTCGCCGGGCAGACGGCGCCAGGAGGCGGGATCCAGGTCGTGTCGGCGTTGGCGTCCGATGCCGTGACGTTCTGGATGAGTACGCACGACACGATCATCCGCCACATCCGCGTGAGATCTGGCGGGACGCCCTTCTCCTACCAGCCAGGCTCCGGCAGCGGTCTGAACGGTGCGTACAACAACATCCTCGATCACGTCTCGCTGCAGTACTGCGGCAATGATTGCATCTCGGTGTCGCAGCCCGCCGGCCGGTACATCAACAACGGCGTCACGCTTTCGTGGCTCCTCGACGCGGAGAGCATCGGTTCCAGCACGAACCGCACCGGGATGATCCTGAGCTCCGGCGACGCCTCGCTCGACGCACAGGTGGTGGACATCGACGTCCACCACAGCTACCTGGCGACCCACAACCATCGCTTCCCGAAGCTCGGTTTCGGGCGGATGCGCTTGGTGAACAACATCATGTTCAACTCGGACTACGTGTGGTCGCAGCTCGAGTTCGCGGCGCAGGTCGATGTCATCGGAAACATCTACAAGGAGGGCTCGCGATCGAACGGCGAGCACCCGATCCACATGTACCCTTCGGGCGGGAAACTCTCCGCCTACGTCGCGAACAACGTCAGCTCGCGCTACCTCACGTCCAGCGGCGCGGGAGACGTGGCCGAGTGGAACGCTCTCGTTCGACAGACGAGCGCCGAGAACGGCCAGGACCACGGTGGGGGGACGATCCCGAGCACGAGCACGTACCGGCGCAGCAGCCCGCATGGCACCCGCACGCGCGGGCTGAACATCACACCACTCGCGCTCACCGGATCCGGCGCGAACCTCGAAGCGCTCCTTCTCAAGGACGGCCCGGCGGACGGGTCGGGACCCGTGGGTGCTTCGCGCCGGCTCGACTGCGAGGGGAACTGGGTCGGGTGCCAGGACGCGCTCGATGCCCGGATCGTGAACTACTGCTCGGGCGGCGGGTCGCCGTCGTCGACCCATCCCAACTCGTCGGACCTGGGGAGGGGGATCTACACGATCCCGTCGCTCGTATCCGGATCCGCCTGCGCGGGGCTGCAGACGCGCGGGATGCCCGATGCGTGGGTGAACTACTGGAAGACGCAGGTGTCACCCGCGGCGAGCGATCTCACCCCGACCGGCAAGGAGGTTCCGGCGCACCTCGGCTGGGCGGCGGGTTACACCAACCTGGACGTGTACCTGAGCGGTATGGCGCCCGCGCTGTAGCGGCGGGAAGGGCCGTTGCGGACGGGCGGCGCGCCGGCATCTTTGGCCGGCGTGCCTCCTGGACCAAGGTGCGGTCCGCGGATGAGCGCGAGCACGCCGGCGCGAGAGAGCTGTCGTCTGTGTGGCTGCGACGGCTAGGGGCTGCGGTTCAGGAGCGGCGCCGTCGCAGGGACGGGTTCCTGGCGCGATCCAGGGCCGCTGCGGCATAGCCGAGCGGGAGGGCCACGGCCCACACGATCTGCGCCGCCGCCGAGAGTTTGCGCCGCTGGTCCAGGATGCCGACTCGAGCCGCGAAGGAGAAACGGCTGAAGTTCGCGCCGGAACGCAAGAACCGCAGCGGTGCGTACCGAAACCACTTGAGGTCGTTGTTCAGGATGGAGCAGTGCGCCAGCGCGTGACCGGCTGCCCTGGCGCTCGAGAGAGCGCTGGTGCTTACCTGAGCCCCGCGCGACTCCGCCTGCCAGTAGGTATGCAGGACTTCGTTCACGTAGCGTGTCTTGTACGAACGCGCGATCGCGAACCAGACGATGCCGGCTGGCACGTAGTTGGTGTCGGGAACCTCCGGGAAGGGGCACTGCCGAAGGACTTCTACCCGCTGGAACCCCCACTTGTCGCCCGTGACACCGTACCGATATCGAATTTCGTTCGAGTCAGAGTCGATCACGTCGCGTGGGAACTTGCTGCCTACCAGGCGCCCGAACTGGTCGGCGCAGAGGGCCGTGACCCCGACGAATGCGCTCCGCAGATGGGGAGGGATCTGCTCCCAGTGCCACTTGAATCGCTCCAGCGCCTGCGGCGAGAACGAATCATCGGAGTCGACGGACAGGAAGAGCTGGCCGCGTGCCGACGCGACACCCTGGTTGATGGCGACGTGCCTGCCTCGGTTCTCCTGGTGGACATAGCGGATCGGAAACGACGAGCCCCCCCAGCTACTCACGAGGTCGCGGGTACCGTCGGTCGAGCCGTCGTCCACGATCAACCATTCGAAGTCGCGGCAGGTCTGCTTGCAGAGGCTGTCGTATACGCGTGAAAGGGTGTGGGCGCGGTTGTACGTGGACGTGAACACGGTGAACAAGGGCTGACCCGTTCCCGGATCCTGGACGGGCGCGGGATGGCGAGCGACCTCATCCTCGTGAGAGTCCGGCGAGGGGTACTTGGGTGTCTTCACGTTCTTGCTCCGACACATCGAGTGCGAGGTCCTGCCCGGAGTACACGCGACGATTCCCTCTCTCCCGGAAGGCTCGCCAGCTTTCCAGCGCGTCGCTTCTCGCTGGTCCCGGCGGGGTGGGCCTCTGTGCGCCGGACACCCACCATTCCTCCCTTGCGTGCCGCTAGAGCATACCAGGCTCAAGGACTCCCCGAGCAAGGAAATCGAGCGTTTCGCGATCGGCGTTGCGGGCTCCGGAGCCTTGCGGCCCGACGTCCCTGTTCGTCCGAAGCCTCGCGAATGCCCCGCCTATTTCGGGGTGAGGGTTGTCCTTCGCACGTGGTACGCAGGGCGGGTATCTTCGGTGGGCGCCGGCTATCATGTCCTGTGAACGGCTGCCTGAATCGTGTGACAGCATCCCAGGGAGAGCCCAGGGTCATCGCGTCCTATGATACCAGTCTACGCTACCACTCCAGCGAGGACATCTTGATTCAGGTCGCTCGACGTATTCGCCGCCGAGGGAAACTCGGGACACGCGCGGGCGGTTCCCTGTCCGCGCCTGTGGAGTGTGCAGCCCGGCCCACCGTCGTGCACGTCATGACCGTCCCGATCTCATTGGCGTTTCTATCCGGGCAGGTCTCGCACATGAGGGGCTGCGGGTTCTCGCTGCACGCGATCACATCCCCCGGGCCGGAGCTTGCGCAGTTCGCCGAGCGCGAAGGTGCGACCGTCCACGCGATCCCGATGGCGCGCGCGATAACTCCGATCCGGGACCTCAACGCGGTGTGGCAACTCTGGCGCACCATGCGTGCGATCCAGCCGGACATCGTACACGCGCACACCCCGAAGGGCGGCTTGCTCGGAATGATTGCGGCAACGCTGGCCGGAACGCCAGTGCGAGTGTATCACATGCGCGGCTTGGCCTTCCTGACCGAGTCGGGGTCGCGGCGATGGCTGCTCCGCTTGCCCGAGCGGATCTCCTGCGCGCTCGCAAGCCGCGTGCTGGCGGTGAGCCACTCGATGCGCTCCATCGCCGTCGAAGAGGGGCTCTGTCACCCCGAGAAGATCAAGGTGCTCCTCGGAGGCAGCGGGAACGGCGTCGACGCCAAGGGTCGGTTGAAGCCGCTGGACCCGACGGCGCGGTGTTCTGCACGCGCGCAGTACGGTATCCCGCAGAGCGCGACGGTCGTCGGATTCGTCGGGAGGCTCGCGCGCGACAAGGGTATCGTCGAGCTGGCCGCTGCCTGGAATCTCCTGCGGGAGCGGCATCCCGGTCTGCGGCTCCTGCTCGTCGGATGGGATGAGCTCGAGCCGGGCCTGGCAGACCTGGGTGCTGCGCTGCGAGCCGACGAGCGCGTTCATGTCACGGGGCCGCAATCCGAAATAGCTAGACTCTACGCGGCGATGGACGTCGTCGCTCTGCCGACCTACCGGGAGGGGTTTCCCAATGTGGCCCTGGAGGCCGCGGCGATGGCGCTGCCCATCGTGGCGACGTCCGTTCCAGGTTGCGTGGATGCCGTGCAGGATGGGGTGACCGGTACGTTGGTCCCCGCTCGTGATGCGACTGCCCTGGCCGCGGCCCTCGAGCGGTACCTCTCCGATCCCCCGCTGCGGGAGCGACATGGGGAGGCAGGCCGGCGGCGCGTCCTGACGAGTTTTCGCCAGGAGGCGATCTGGGACGCGATCGCCGCCGAATATCGCAGCCTGCTGGGATCGCGATGAGGGTGGCGCACGTCATCACGTCGTTGACGACGGGCGGGGCGCAGACGGCGCTCTACCGGATCATCTCCGCGACCCGACGCGATGGACTGAGCCATTCGGTCGTCTCCCTGACGGACGAGGGAACCTTCGGTGCCAGGCTGGCGACCGAGGGGGTCCCCGTCACGTGTCTCGGGATGCGCCCGGGAGTGCCCGATCCCCGGGCCGTGGCCCGGCTGGTCGGCTTCCTCCGGCGAGAGCGCCCCCCCCTGGTCCAGAGCTGGATGTACCACGCCAACCTGCTCGCCGGGGCCGCCGCGGTGATCACCCGCACACCCATCGTTTGGAGCATCAGGCACTCCGACGTCGATCCCCGCCACGCGAAGCGGCTGACGTACCTGACCAACACCATCTGCGCGCATCTGTCTGGCTTCATCCCAGATCGGATCGTATGCTGCGCGGAGTCCGCGGCGCAGTCGCATCGCCGGTTAGGCTACCACGCCAATCGGCTGGTGGTCATTCCCAATGGGTTCGATGTGGGATTATTAGTGAAGGACCAGGAGGCGGGCATTCAAGTGAGAGCAGAGCTGTCGATTCCCCGCGAGGCCATGGTGGTTGGTCACCTGGCGCGGTTCCATCCGGACAAGGACCACGAGACCTTGCTTGCCGCCGCGCGCCTCGTGATCGAGAGGCGCGACGCGTTCTTCTGCCTTGCCGGCGACGATGTCGAGTGGTCGAATCCTGCCCTGGCGGCCCGTGTCGACGCGCTCGGCATTCGTGCCCGCGTTCGGCTTCTGGGGGCTCGGCGGGACGTTCCAGCGCTGCTGTCGGCGATGGACGTGCTCGCGTCATCTTCCAGGAGCGAAGCGTTCCCGCAGGTGCTGGGGGAGGCGATGTCGTGTGGAGTGCCCTGCGTCGCTACCGACTGCGGCGATTCGCGCGAGGTCGTCGGCCCCGCGGGCCGGATCGTCCCGCCGCGAGACCCGATCGCCCTGTCCAGGGCGATCCTCGATCTCCTCGGGTTGACACCGGAGGAGCGAGCCGCGCTCGGAGCCGTGGCGAGGGCGCGCGTCTGCGAGCGCTACGAGCTGGGCGTGGTCGCGAGGCAGTATGAGGCGCTCTACGCTGAGGTGGTTTCGCGAGGAGCTGCGCGGTCATGAGGTCTCCAGCCCAGTTGCTCGGTCCACGAAACGGCGTGCTCAAGACCGGTCGCCGCGAACGCGGGCTTCACGTCGCGCTGGTCATCTCCCACCTCGGCCAGGGTGGAGCGGAGCGGGTGATCTGCTCGCTGGCGCGGCGATGGGCGGTCGGCAACGAGGTGAGCTTGCTGACGGTCGGGTCGAGCGCGGGTGATCGCTACCCGCTGCCACCGGGTGTGCGCCGGGTGGCCCTCGATCTCCTGCGGCCGTCGCAGAACATCGCGGAAGGGGTCCTCCAGGCGAGCCGCAGGGTGGTTGCCCTCCGGCGCGCCCTCGATCTCCTGCGGCCCGACCTCGTGGTGAGCTTCCTCGAGCGCACCAACATCCTCGCGCTGCTCGCGACCACGGGTACTGGTGTACCGGTGTTCGTTTGCGAACGGAGTGATCCGCGGCACGATGCGATCGGGAGGCCCTGGGCAGCGCTCCGGCGGCTCCTTTACCCTCGCGCGGCAGGGGTGGTGGTTCAGACCGAGAGGGTCGGCGCCTGGGCCCGCGCGTTCTGCCCGCGCGTGCACGTCATCCCGAACTTCGTCGAGCGCCCGATGCAGGTCGCCAAGCCAGGGATCGAGCACGGGCCCAGGAGGCTCCTCGGCCTGGGACGGCTCGCCCCGGAGAAGGGGTTCGACCTCCTCGTCCGCGCGTTCGCCCGTGTTGCGCGATCCCACCCCGATTGGACGCTGGAGATCCTGGGCGAGGGCAAGGAGCGCGCGCAACTCGAGGCGCTGGCCGGAGCGCTCGGGGTGCGCGACCGCGTGTCGATGCCGGGCAGCGTCGTCCACCCGCTGCCGCGGCTCGCGGCCGCCCATGCGTTCGCACTTCCCTCTCGCTACGAGGGGTTTCCGAACGCGCTCCTCGAGGCCATGGCATGCGGGCTGCCGGTCGTCGCCTTCGACTGCCAGAGCGGCCCCCGTGAGATCATCGTGCACGAGCAGGACGGGCTGCTGGTCCGCCCGGGCGACATCGCGGAGATGGCGCTGGCGCTCGACCGCCTCATGGGAAACGCGGCCGAGCGCGTACGGCTGGGGCGGAACGCGACGGAAGTGACCGTTCGATTCGCCCCCGAGACCGTTCTCCAACGCTGGTCTGCGCTATTGACCGGAGAGGAGCTCCCCTGATGCCAGGCATCTCCGAACCCAGACCGGCCCAGCCGGGGGGGCTCTGGAATGGCGCCATCGCCGCGGTAGGTGTGCTTCTCTTCTACACCAACATCGACAGCTACGGGTTCGCCATCAACCTGGCGCCACCCCCCACCGTCTGGGTGGTGGGGTTCGTGGCCATCGCGCTGTTCATCGCGTGCCTCGATTCGTCTCGTGTGGTGCGGCTGCTGCGGTCACCCCTCAGCTACTGGGTGCTCTTCTACTTCCTGCTGACGACCGCGTGGGCCATCTTCATCAGCGGCGCCCCCGAGCTGACACAGGAGCTGTCGGGTCGTTACCGATCCATTGGATTCCTGCTGGCCATGGGGCTCATCTTCGACGATCCGCGTGCGCGGAGCGCCGCCGTGATCGCGATTGCGGCGTGCGTGGCGATGGCCGTGGCCCTGAACGTTGCCGAGACCCTCTCTCTCGTCACGTTTGCCGAGCTGTCGAGGACCCCCGGGCGCTCGGCCGGCTTCTACATGAACCCCAACAGTTCTGGCGTGGCCATCGCGCTGGGCGTGGCGGTGATCACCGAACGCATACCGAAGATCCTGCGGGTGCCTCTGTTGCTCATGGGCGCCGTCGGCGTGGCGGCGACTTTCTCGAGAGGCGCCACCGTGTGCCTGGCCATCGTCGTCCTCTGGCTGATCTGGCGCAGGGCCCTGGGCACCGGGTACGTGGTGCTGGCTGCGGTAGGCGGCGTCTTCCTCTTCTTGTACGCGGTCACCTACCTGCAATCGCACGACCTGCTGAGCACGAGCGCCGTGGCCCGCCTGCAGCTCGCCCAGGATGACAACGGCCGCATCGGTATCGCCTTGAAGGCGTGGGAGATGTTCCTCAAGGAGCCGGGCCTGGGCAATGGCCTGGGTTCGACGCTACTTTGGGATGAGGGCATAAGAGCACATAATATGTACTTCACCTTGGCAGCCGATCATGGTTTGCTCGGGTTGCTCACCTATCCGGCATTCTGCTGGGCGATCTTCAAGAGCAATCGCGGCGCCGCCGGTCTGGCGCTGGTGCTCATGATGTCCGGGTTCTTCAGCCACGGGGTACTTGACGATCGGTGTTCCCTGCTGCTGACGGCGCTCGCCGCGAACTTCCCATTGGAGGCTCCGCAGCCCGAAGCGCTTCCCCTGGGCGAAGCGGTCGCCCAGGCCTAGATCGTGTTCCGCCCTCCTTTATGGCGAGCTTCTGCTGGAGCTCTTGCACAGCGAGCTCCCGCCGGGGCAGTGGGGAGAGCGGCGGACGTTTCCCTCGCTCGCGGATCCCCTCGGAGCACGTGAAGCCGGTGAGCATGCGAATCCTGCACGTCATTCCAACGCTGGTGGTGGGTGGCGCCGAGCGCATGGTGGCAAGGCTGGCGGGCCATTTGCATCGGTGGGGCCACACAGTCAGCGTGGCCGTGATGTACGATCCACTGCACACCTGGATCGAGGCGGAGCTGATCTCGGCAGGGATTCCGCTCCAATTCCTTGGGAAGCGGCCGGGTCTGGATCTCGCCATGATCCCGAGGCTCGCGCGCGTCATCGCAGGTTTTCGCCCGGATGTCCTCCACACGCACATGTACGTGCTGAAGTACTGCTTGCCCGCGATGATCGGGGGAAGGTGCCGCACGGTGCACACCCTGCACAGCGTCGCTGAAGAGGAGGTGGAGCTGGCCAGCCGCCTCCTTCAGCAGGTGGCTTTCCGAGCTGGCGTCGTCCCGGTCGCCATCGGCGAAGGCGTCGCCAAGAGCATGCGGTCCACGTACCGGCTCGATCCGAAACACGTCATCCCCAACGGGATTCCCGTCTCCGACTGTGCGCCGCCGCCGGGCGCCCGCGAGCAGATCCGATCCTCTCTTGGGATCCCGGCCGACTCCCCCACCTTCGCGTGCATCGCGCAGTTCGTGCCGGCGAAGGATCACGAGGGCTTGATCAACGCGTTCACGTCGCAACGCCTGCGGTCCAGGAACGCCCA